>Ga0213879_10000023_pt1 | contig 60445 bp, 58 predicted proteins | sample VelepicoBEBS_R03_FD_161046 | JGI IMG/M metagenome (GOLD analysis project Ga0213879, IMG submission 161046) | Vellozia epidendroides bulk soil microbial communities from rupestrian grasslands, the National Park of Serra do Cipo, Brazil - BS_R03 | ecosystem: Environmental > Terrestrial > Soil >...
GACGTGAAGAGTGGACTTCTGCGCTGCTCCGATCCGCGACCCGTCGGGGACCGCATTCGCGTGTTCGATATCGATTCGTTGAAACGGGGAGACGACCGGATCGGCCGGTGGTTTTACACGATTTTGACGCGCCCGTCTGCCGCGCTTCGTTCGAAGGTGTCTCTCTTGCGTGACCGCATGGCTCAGCCCGAGGAAGAGCTCGTTCCCGCCCGCAGGCCGCTCGGCGAGCCGCTGGAGATGGGCGTCTACCAGCTGGATCCCTACCGGCTGGCCGACGGAACCGGATTGCAAACGCCGGAATTCAGCCAGCGCTATTCCTTCCAGCCGAACTCCGGGCGGACCGACGGTTGGGGCGTGCTCGACGACGAGCTCATGCCGATGCGCGAGGAGATCGAGGCCCGGCTTGCGCGCGGCTTCGAGGTGCGGATCGTGCTCTGCTTCGCCTTCAACCTTCAGGCGCTCTGGTTCACCGATCCCGCCGATCCCTCACACCGCGCCGACCATTATCTGCCGTTCGGCCGCTTGTTCTATCTCGAAGAAGGCAAGGAGTACAGTCCCGCCGAGCTGCGCGACGCACTGCTCAAGAACGCTCCGATCGCGCTGGCAGCGATGGAGCACAACCGCGCGTGGATCGAGCGGCTCGACCGCGAGACCGCCTACCAAACCGACGACGAAGAAATCTGACCGGCGCTCGCCGGCTGAAGGCTGTCATCGTGGAGCACAGCCCCCTAGGCGGCGATCGGGGGCCGGACCGTCAGCCTGATCTCGAACGCCAGGTCGATCTCGATCTGGCAGTCGAGACAGCGGACGCCTAGGCCGAGGCCGGCGTCGGCTGGGTCGGCGTGCGGGGCGCCGCAGTCGGGGCACAGGTAGCTCATCTCCATGGCGCTGACGGTATGGGGTCCGAGTGCCCACTGGGTGGCACTGTGGGACGACCGGTCAGCTGCTAGGGACCGGGTCGTGCCGCGCCGATATCCTTAAAGAATGTCGGTCGAGCGTCGTTTCGAGCGCGTCCTCGAGATCACGCGGGATATCCTGCGCCTCCGCGAGCTCGATCTCGCGTTGGAGTCGATTGCGCGCGGGGTCGTGGACCTGTTCGGGTTCCGGTACGTCACCATCGTCCTCGCCGACGGCAACCAGACCGGCGAGATGACCCGCCGCATCGTGCTCGGCTATCCCGAGTCGGTCGTGCGCGAGCGGCGCAACGAGCGGGTCGCCAAGGCGGACATCCTCGCCGTCCTGGCGCCGAACTACGAAGTCTTCGAGAACGCGTACTACATCCCGGCGGAGCGCGAGTTTCACTGGGAGCGTGCGATCTACGCCAGCGAGACCGAGCGCGACTCGGCCCGCAGCACGCCCGACGCCTGGCACGAGCGCGACTCGATCTGCTTGGTGCTGCGCGACTCGGACGGCGAGATGATCGGGTACCTGAGCCCCGACGGCCCGGCCGACGGGCGCATTCCGACCCGCGAGACGCTGCGCGGCCTGCAGCTCTTCGTCAACCTCATGGGGCTCGCGCTCGCAAACGCGCAAGCGCACCGCGCCGAGGTCGAGCGCCGCCGGCTGCTCGAAGCGAACCAGGCGCGGCTGCGGCACGAGGCGACGCACGACGCGCTGACCGGGTTGCCGAACCGCACCTTCTTCCAGGAGCGTTTGGCTGCGACGCTGGAGCACGCGCGCGCGCGGCCGGATCAGGTCTACGCGGTGCTCTTCGTCGACCTCGACGAGTTCAAGTCGATCAACGACTCGCTCGGCCACATGGCGGGCGACGCGCTGCTGATCGCGGTCGCCGACCGGATGCGCGCCACCGCCTCCAGCGACGATTTTATCGCGCGAATCGGCGGCGACGAGTTCGCGGTGCTGCTCGCGCAGCGCCACGACCTCGGCCAGGTGGAAGACGCGGTCGAAGCGATTCAGGACGCGCTGGTCGCGCCGATGCTGCTCGAAGGCCGCGCGGTCTACAACACCGCATCGATCGGGATCGCGGTGATCGAGCCAACCGAAGAGCGGATCGAAGAAGTGCTGCGCAACGCCGACACCGCGATGTACCATGCGAAGTCGCTCGGCCGCGGCCGGCACGCCTTCTTCGACCACCACATGCACTACGAAGCGGCCCGCCGGCTCTCGCTCACCAGCGATCTGCGCGCGGCGATCGAAGGCGAGCAGTTCAACGTGGAGTACCAGCCGATCGTGCGGCTCGGCGACGCGCGGCTGGTCGGCTTCGAAGCGCTGGTGCGCTGGCGCAACCCGAACACCGGCGAAGTGCTACCGGGCGAGTTCATCCCGCTCGCCGAAGAGGTCGGCTTGGTCGTGCCGATCGGCCGCTTCGTCTTCGTCGACGCGTGCCGGCGGCTGGCGGAATGGCGCCGGCGCGCCCCGCTGCTCGACCTGCGGATGCACGTGAACCTCTCGGTGCAAGAAGTGCTGGAGCCGGATCTCGACGCGTTCGTCGCGCGCAATCTGCGCCGCTTCGGCCTCTCGTCCGACGACATCGTGCTGGAGATCACCGAGAGCGCGGTGATCCGCTCGAACACGCTCTCGCTCGGTTCGCTGGCGCGGCTGCGCGCGACCGGCGTGCACCTGTGCATCGACGACTTCGGGACCGGCTACTCCTCGCTGCGTTACCTTCACCAGCTGCCGTTCGACGCGATGAAGATCGATCGCTCGTTCGTCGAGAGCGCCGACGGGAGCCTGGGCAGCGCGCCGATCGTGCGGATGCTGATCCAGCTCGCGCGCTCGTACGGGATCGACGTCGTCGCCGAAGGCGTGGAGACGCCGCGCCAAGCGGAAGAGCTGGTCGCGCTCGACTGTGAGTACGCGCAAGGATTCCATTTCCACCGCCCGATGAGCGCCGCCGCGATCGGCGCCCTCCTCGACACGATGGTCGCCGTCGCCGGCTGAGCCACGCGCGGCTGAGGCTACACGAGCCCGACGGCGTCCTTCACGCTGCGCAGCGTCTCGGCGGCGATCGCGTGCGCGCGTTGCGCGCCGTCGCGCAGGACGCCGTCGAGGTATTCCGGGTCGCGCATGATCTCTTCGTAGCGCGCGCGGATCGGCGCGAGCGCTTCGGCGACGGCATCGGCGGCCCAGCCTTTGAGCTGGCTGTAGCCCTTGCCGTCGAGCTCACGCTCGATCTCCGCTTCGCTCTTCCCGGAGAAGATGCGAATTAGTTCAAGCAAATTGCGCACGCCCGGCTGCGCGCCGGCAAACGTCGTATCGCGCCCGAGATCGGTGACCGCGACGCGGAGCTTCTTCCGAATCGTCGCCTCGTCGTCTTGCATGAGGATCGCGTGGTTCGGCCGTTCCGCCGCGGTGCTCTTGCTCATCTTTTCGGTCGGGTCGTCGAGTCCCATGATCCGCGCGCCACTGGCCGGGATCAGAGGCTCAGGCGTCTTGAGCTGGATCCCGAACAGCGACTTCATCCGCCCCGCGATGTCGCGCGTGAGCTCGACGTGCTGCTTCTGATCGGCGCCGACCGGTACGTAGTCGGCGTGGTACAAAAGGATATCCGCTGCCTGAAGCGCCGGATAGGTCAACAACCCGCTGCCGACACTCTCGGCGCCCGCGCTCTTCGACTTGTACTGCGTCATCCGTTCCAGCCACCCGATCGGCGTCGCGCAGGTGAGGATCCACGCCATCTCCGCGTGGGCCGGCACCGCCGACTGCCGAAAGATCACGCAGCGCTCGGGATCGAGCCCACTCGCCAAATAGAGCGCAACGGTGACGCGCACCGACTCGCGCAGCGCCGCGGCCTCCACCTGCTCCGGAATCGTCAGCGAGTGCAAGTCGGCGACGAAGAAGAAACACTCGTACTCGTCCTGCAGCTCGACCCAGCGCTTCACCGCCCCGACGTAGTTCCCGAGGTGAAGGAATCCCGTCGGCTGGACGCCGGAGACGACGCGCTTCTTGGCCATTGCGCCGGAAGTTGTCGTTCGCGTCCGTCACGTCCTGTGCAGGCTTCGTCCGATCGCCGCACCCAGCGCGACCACGTCGCCCGCCGCTACCGTCACGAGATTGCCGCGCGCGTCGATCCCGCACGCTTCCGAAGCAACGACCGGCATCCCGAGGCGCGATGCAAGAAGCAACCGCCGTGGCTGGTGTTCGACAAAAGCCGGCAAGACGACCGCTCGCGCACGACCGAGCCCATCGGAGAACGAGGTCCGCTCGACGGAGACGCCGTTCCAAAATCCAGGCGCTTCAAGGTCGGGCCCCGTGAGGATCACGTGCAGGTCCAAAGCGCGCGCAACGTCGCGAAGCTCGTATGCTCCCGCGCGCCCCAGCGTCGAGGCTGGAAACAACACCGTTCGCTCGCCTCGCACCGTTCCGTTTTGGGTAACCGGCGCCGAGCTGAGCCACGGCAGCCGCACCGTTCGCGCGCCGAACATCGTCGCGGCGACGGCATGAGGCGTCACGATGCGGCTCGCCGCACCGAGCGCGGTTTCCTCAGCCTCGATCAGCGCATCGTCGCAGCGAAAATCGCCCAGCGTCCGGCTCTCGGGATGAAGCGCATACGCCGCTCGAGCCGCCGCTGCAGCTCGCGCAAGGGTAACCCCGTCATCAGCACGTCGAACGTGCGGCCGCCCAAGAACCCGCCCGTCCACAACGCGGGAAGCATGTGCTGCATAACGACGACGTGCGTTACGTCGTACGGAAGGCGAGCCGCGAACCTCTCGCCCATTCTCTGCGCCCAGCGAAGCAGCAGCCGCTGCCGCTCCGCGCCGTGTTCGGCCAGCCGCCTCGACTGATACGACCGCAGCACCGTCAAGAGCACGTTCTCGTGGACCGTGCCGGTGCGCGATGTATCCCACCGATACTTGGCGAAACCGCGCCGCATTCCGTCGAGCGGCAGCGCCATGATGTCGTCCGGTCCGACAATGCGCGCAACGTACGCGTCGTACTCAGGCCAGTACGCGTCGAGCAAGAACGCGCTGCGCTCCGGCGCAGCGGTTCCCCGCCGGAGCGCGGCGTGCCGAAAACACTGCTCGACGCCGCACGTGGCGCAGTCGCCCGACGGATGCGAACCCACCGCCGCGACGTCCCGCGCGGGCGCCGCTACTGCCGGCGTGCCGGAGCGGCGCCGTCCCCAGAACCGAACGGTGAGCGAGTCGGTACCGACCGTCGCTTCGATCCGGACGGCCGAGTGCGGCCGAAACCGCAGGTCGACGTAGTTCCAGAAAACGGTCGCATCGCGCCCTACCGCAGCCAGCGACCCGGGTACGACCATGGTGTGCGGATGCCGTTCGACGATCTCGAATCCGGCGCGCAGCGCCGCATCGTACAGTGCATTCGAAAGCTGGCACAACCCGCCGCCGACGCTCGGCACAATGCAGCCTTCGCGCAGCTCGCGCCCTTCGACAAAGCCGCGCCGCGCCGTAGCGCGCCCCACCTGCTTCCAAAAGCTGAACGTCTCGCCGCCGGGGACTACAACGCCGTCGAGTCGTCGCACGGCGACCCGCAAATTCTGAATCTTGCCGAGCGTCAAACGACGTTCCGCGCTGCTCGTATCGCGCCCGCGCGGCCACAGCACCCCGATCGACTCGCCGAGAAGCACCTCGCCGCTTTGAGCGCCGGTTCTGGGGTACCGCTTCAGCCTCGCACGAAGGTCGCGCGAAGCCCGAGCACACTGCAGCACTCCAGCCCTTCCCGCGAAAGCGGAGCGCCGTCCAAACCGTAGGAACCGACTCCCGCTCCGCCACGTCCTTTCCGAGCCTCCACCAAATGTTTCGCCGGGCAAGCCTACAAAACTTCCGAACGACCGTGCACTAGCGGCGGCGCAGCAGACGGCGGTCGAAGGCGAAGGGTTGAACTTCGCCGATCCGGACGGCGGGTTCATAGTCGGGATGCTCCGGGTTGAGCACGAAATTGCGTTCCGACCGGATGACGACGGACGGAACGCTCAAGACGACACTGCGCCGCTGGTGAGCCCACTCGGTGCCGAAACGTACTGAAGCGTAGGGAGGCGTCGCATCCCAACCCGGCACCGTGTCGGCGTCCACGGTTTCGACGACTTCCTCGTCGAACTCGGCCCACACCGAGACCAAGTCCGCCGGCGCATCGTCGAGGTCGACGAGCGTTCCGAGAAACTCGAGTGCCGCCAGCGACAACGTTGCCGACGCGTACGCGGCGCGAACGCGCCGCGCATTCCAGCGCTGCCCGTTCCGCGCCGCGCATTCCAGCGCTGCCCGTTCCGCGCCGCACCGTTGCCGTCAAATGCGCGCTCCGGCGGCTCGGCATACGGATGCCGAGCCAGGCGCCAAACGCGGATCAGGTGATGCCGCCGTATTCGATCCGGTCTAGCGCCGCAAGGATTTGCCGCGTGCCGATCTCCGTCCGAACGAGGTCGATCGGCCGCCGTCCCCCAAGCGAAGGAACGGTGCGCTTCATCCAGCGCAGTGCTTTTTCCACGTCGCCGAAGGCGCGCACCGCCGACGCGACAACCTCGAAGAGCCGATACGCCCGATCGGACTCCGCCGGGGCGAGCCGCTCGTCATGTGCGAGCTTCCGCGAGATCGTGCGCTCTGAGGTGCCGACGAGCGACCCGAGATCGCGCGCGCTCATCCCGGAAAGCGCGCCGAAATCGGCCAGTACGGAAGCGGGAATCCCGGCTTCCACGACGTCGTTCGCCGACGCCTCGGGCGGCAAATTCAATCCCGCGCCGCTTAAAACGTTTTCCGGCTTAAGATCGCGGTGCACGAACATTGCGAGGTCCGGTGCAGCGACCAAAACCCGTATCGGCCCGCCCAAATAGGAAACAGATGGCCGCTTCCGGTTCAGTCGCCGCACGAATTCAACCCGACCCGGGTTGTCGCCAGTTGGCGGAGTTCGCTCCGTCATTTGTCAAGCATACCACAACGTGACCGTCGCGCCAAGTCGCGGGAGCGGCCTAGCACCGTGGCGGGCCGTGTGAGCGAGCGTGCGCAGGATGCGCGGAAGCGATGCGAAGACAGAGCGGCCCCGGACAGGAAGTCCGGGGCCGCGTGCCCGTCACGGTGCTAGGCCGCTCCCGCGACCCGCCACCATCTCAGTGAACCAAGAACCCCACCAGCAGCAGAGCCACGATGTTGAGCACCTTGATCATCGGGTTGATCGCCGGCCCAGCCGTATCTTTGTACGGATCACCAACCGTATCTCCGGTCACCGCCGCGGCGTGCGCTGGAGAGCCCTTGCCGCCGTAATTTCCGTCTTCGATGAACTTCTTCGCGTTGTCCCACGCGCCGCCGCCCGCCGTCATCGCGATCGCCAGGAACAACCCGGTGACGATCGAGCCGACGAGCAAGCCGCCCATCATCTTCGCCCCGCCGTTGTTCGGCAGGAAGAACGAGGCGATCACGACCAGGATCGGCACGCCGACCGGAATCAGCGCCGGGACGATCATCTCCTTGAGCGCCGCGCGCGTCACGATGTCGACGGTCGTCGCGTAGTTCGGTTTCTGCGTACCGTCCATGATCCCGGGCAACTCGCGGAACTGCCGCCGCACTTCTTCCACGACCGCGCCGCCCGCGCGCCCGACCGACTCCATCGAGAGCGACGCGAACAGATACGGCAGCAATCCCCCGATGAGCAATCCGGAGAGCACGTACGGATCGCCGATGAAGAACAGCCGCGATACGTCGTTGACGTTGCACGCCGCTCCGGGCGTCGCCTTGCACTTGTCCGAGAGCTCTTGCAGGAACGAGGAGAACAGGACGACCGCCGCAAGGCCCGCGGAGCCGATCGCGTAGCCCTTGGTGACGGCCTTCGTCGTGTTGCCGACCGCGTCGAGCGGATCGGTCACCGCGCGAACTTCGGCCGGCATGTCGGCCATCTCGGCGATTCCGCCGGCGTTGTCGGTGATCGGGCCGAACGAGTCGATCGCGACGACGATGCCCGCCATCGAGAGCATCGACATGACGGCGATGCCGATACCGTACAGCCCGCCGAATGCATACGAGAACAAGATGCCGAGCACGATGACGATCGCGGGGAGCGCGGTCGCCTGCATCGAGACGGCGAGTCCGGCGATGATGTTCGTCGCGTGCCCGGTGATCGAGGCCCGCGCGATGTTGCGCACCGGCGGGAACGAGGTGCCGGTGTATATCTCGGTGATGTAGGTGATGAGCCCGGTGACCAGCAGGCCGACGACTCCGCAACCGAAGATCCCGACCCACGAGATCGTCTGGTTGCCGACGACGATGCCTTGGCCGAACTGCGCGTTCGCGGCCCAGGCGAACGCCGCCGCCGAGAGGACGCCGGCGACGACCATTCCGCTGTAGAGCGAGTTCATGATCCCGCTCTTGGTCACGTTGCCGCGGCCGACGATGAGCGTGCCGACGATCGAGGTGAAGATCGAGAGCGCGCCCAGCACGAGCGGGAAGGTCGTCGCGCCGGTGACGTTGCCGAGGATCAAGTGGCCGAGCAGCATCGCGGCCGTCGTGGTGACGACGTACGTCTCGAACAGGTCGGCCGCCATCCCGGCGCAGTCGCCGACGTTGTCGCCGACGTTGTCGGCGATGACGGCCGGGTTGCGCGGGTCGTCTTCCGGAATCCCGGCTTCGACCTTGCCGACCAGATCGGCGCCGACGTCGGCGGCTTTGGTGAAGATCCCGCCGCCCAGACGCGCGAAGACCGAGATCAGCGAGCAGCCGAAGGCGAGCCCGACGAGCGCCGCGAGCGAGCGCGTCTCGTCGCCGCCGTTGATGCTCAGCATGATCGCGTAGTAGCCGCTCACGGCGAAGAGCCCCAGGCCGACGACCAGCATCCCGGTGACCGCCCCGCCGCGGAACGCCAGGTTGAGCGCCGGGCGCAGCCCGCCGCGCGCGGCCTCCGCGGTGCGCACGTTCGCGCGCACCGAGACGATCATCCCGATGAAGCCGGCCGCTCCGGAGAGACACGCGCCGATCAGAAAGCCGATCGCGGCCTCCCAGCCCAGCGGCTGCGGCAGCAGCAAGATGACGATGAAGAGCACGACCGCGACGGCCGCGACCGTCGTGTACTGACGGCGCAGGAACGCCATCGCGCCTTCCTGGATCGCGGCCGCGATCTCTTGCATCTTCGCGTTGCCGGCGGGTTGCCTGAGAACCCACGAGATCAAATAGATGCCGTACAAGATCGCGATGAGCCCGGCGATGAGTCCGAGCTCGATCCCGATCTGGGGCGACAACCCAAGCTGTCCTGTCAAACCGATAGTCCTTTACGACACAAAGAGAGACCCCGGCCGCGGCCGAGCGCCTCGAACGGTCCCGGGTTTAGCACGTCTGCTTTGGGGTCCTTTGCCCAGGACGGGCATCAGCGCACCGGCCGCGAAGGGCCGCCGCGCATGGAGTCGACGGAGTTTCTCGTCGTGGGATGCGGGCCGTGCGGGGGAACGGCCGCTCGCGAAGCGGCGCGCCGCGGCGTCGCGACGGTCGTGCTGGAACGCGACCCGGTCGTCGGCGCGAAGCGCGTGTGCGCGGCGGGGCTGCGGCCCGGGTTCTGCGAGGACTTCGACCTGCCGCGCTCGATCGTGCACCTCGATCCGCCGACGATCACGCTGACCACGGCGCGCCGCACCTACGCGTTCCAGGTCGGCCCCGCGCACACGACGACGCGCGAAGAGCTCGACGGTACGATCGCAGCGCTCGCACGCCGCGAGGGCGCGGAGATCCGCACGGCGGCGCTGTTCCGCGGGCTCGCGCGCGAGCGCGACGGGATCGTCGTCGAGTACGCCGACACGCGCGCCGGCGTGCGCAAGCGAATCAAAGCGCGCGGCGTCTTGCTCGCGCAGGGCTCGAGCGCGCGCCTCGACGCCGTCGAGCCGCGCTTTCACCACCCCGGCTGGAACGCCGGCCTGATCACGTGCTTGCAGTACCGCGTCTACCCCGAACGGCCGGCGAGCCCCGAAACCTACGCGACGCTGGAGATGCACTACTACCTGAGCGCGCGCTCGGGCCGCACCGTGATCGCGTGGATGTTTCCGAAGCGCGACCACCTCGCGATCGGACTCGGAATCCAGGCCAAGCTTCCCGGCGCCGAGCTGCGCGCCGAGCTCGACGGTTTTCTGGCGACGGTCGAGCGGCGGCTCTTTCCCGGCGTCGGCTACACGCTGCGCGAAGAAGGCAACTTGCTCTACGGCGGGCTCCCGCGCGCGACGATCGGCGCCGATGGAGTGATGGTGGGTGGGACGGCGGCCGGGCTCGTCGACGCGACGACCGGCGAAGGAATTCACGAGGCGGCGATGACGGGGCGGTTCGCCGCCGAAGCGATGGCGGCGGTGCGAGCCGGACGCGCGGACGACGCGGCGCCGGGCTACCAGCGCGCGACGCGCCGCATGTTTTACGGAAGGCTCGCGCGCCGGCACCGGCTGATGACGTTTCTCGAGCGGCGGCCGGCGCGCTTCGACGTGCTCTTTCGCCAGTTCGAGCAGACGCCGCGTTTCGCACACCTGCTGCAGGGCGACCGCGACGCGTTCTCGGCCTGGGACCGTCTCTACGTCTACGCGCAGGCGATGAAGTTCTCGCTCGCCGCGCTGCGCGCCTGAGGCTCGATGGCGCGTTTTCTGGTCGACCGTCTGGTGCGGCTGGTGCTGGTGCTGTTCGCGATCACGGTGGCGAGCTTTCTGTTCATGCACGCGATCCCGGGCGATCCGGTCGCGATCCGGCTCGGCGAGCACACGACGGCCGAAGAAGCCGCGCGCCTGCGCGCCTCGCTCGGGCTCGACAAATCGCTGCCGGTGCAGCTCGCGCTCTACCTGGGCGCGGTCGCGCACGGCGATCTCGGCCAATCGGTCTTCGACTCGCAGCCGGTCGGGCAGAAGCTCGCCCAATACTTTCCGGCGACGGTCGAGCTCGCGCTGAGCGCGATGGTCTTTGCGGTCGCGGTCGGCATCCCGGCCGGCGTGATCGCGGCGGTGCGCCACCGCACCGCGCTCGACGCGCTCACGATGAGCGCCGCGCTGCTCGGCGTCTCGATCCCGGTTTTCTGGCTGGGTTGGATTCTCGTCTACTTGCTGGCGGTGGTGCCGGCGCAGCACGGGCTCAACCTCTTCCCGATCTCCGGGCGCATCGCGGTGACGTACTTCGTCCCGGCGCGCACGCACTTGGTGATCCTCGACGCGCTGCTGGCGGGGAACGGCCGCGCCGCGCTCGACGCGCTCTGGCATCTGGTGCTGCCGGCGGTGACGCTAGGGACGATCCCGCTCGCGATCGTGGCGAAGATCACCCGCAGCGGGATGCTCGACGTCCTCTCGTCCGACTACATCCGCACCGCGCGCGCGAAAGGGCTCGGCCGGCGCGCGGTCGTGGTGAAGCACGCGCTGCGCAACGCGCTGATCCCGATCATCACCGTGCTCGGCTTGCAAACCGGCCTGCTGCTCGGCGGAGCCGTCCTGACCGAGTCGGTGTTCGCCTGGCCCGGCGTCGGCCGCCTCGCCTTCGAAGCGATCTCCAACCGCGACATGCCGTTGATCAACGGCTGCATCCTGTTGTTCGCCACGGTCTTCGTCGTGGTCAACGCGATCGTCGACGTGTTGTACGCGGTCGCGAACCCCCGCATCCGGTACAGCTGATGCAAACGCTCCATGCTTGACATCTCGGATCACGAGTTCGTCTCGCTGCGCGATCTGATTCGGGAGCGGTTCGGGATCTGGTACGACGACCAGAAGCGCTACTTGCTGCTGAGCCGGCTCTCGACGCGGCTGGCGCGGCGGGGGATCGAAAGCTTCGGCGCGTACGCGCAGTTTCTGCGCTACGATCCCCGGCGCGATGACGAATGGACCGACCTCGCCTCGGCGCTCTCGAACAACGAGACGTACTTCTTTCGCGAGCGGGCGCAGCTCAAGGCGCTGGCCGGGAAGATCCTCGACGAGTTTCTCGCGCGCTCGCCGCGCGTACGCCTGTGGTCGGCGGCGTGCTCGTCGGGGGAGGAACCGTACTCGCTCGCGATGACGCTCATCGAAACCGGCAAGGTCTCCGACGCGAGGCTCTCGATCCGCGCCACCGACCTCTCGCCGCGCGTCCTCGAGCTCGCCGAGAAAGGGTTCTACCGCGCGCTCTCGTTTCGCGCGACCGAGCCCGCGATGATCCAGAAGTGGTTTCAGCCGCAAGGCGAGGGCTTCGTCGTCGACGAGCGCGTGAAACGGCTCGTCTCGTTCGGCCGCCTGAACCTGCTCGACGGGACGCGCGTCGCGGCCGAGGGACCGTTCGACGCGATCTTCTGCCGCAACGTGCTGATCTATTTCGACAAGCCGACCCAGAAGCGGGTCGTCGAGTCGTTCGCGAAAGCACTCCGCCCGGGAGGCTACCTGTTCTTGGGCCACGCCGAGTCGCTCTTCCACCTGACGGACCTCTACGAGCCGATCGTCGGCGCCGACGCGATCGTCTACCGCCTGAAGGCGCCGGTGCCCGCGTGAATCCTCGCGTGATCACCGTCGTGGTGACCGACGACTCGGCGTTCATGCGGCGCGCGATCCAGAAGATGCTGGAGAAGGAGCCGGAGATTCGCGTCGTCGGTACGGCCGCCTCGGGCGAAGAGGGGATCGCGATGACGGAGCGGCTGCGGCCGGACGTCGTCACGATGGACGTCGAGATGCCGGGGATCGGCGGGCTCGAAGCGGCGCGCACGATCGCCGAGCGCCGCGGGCCGCCGATCATCATGGTCAGCGCGCTCACGCGCGAAGGCGCCGAGACGACGCTGCGCGCGCTCGAGCTCGGCGCCGTCGATTTCATCCCCAAGCCGGACTCGGCGCTGATCGACATCGTCAACGTCCAGCGCGAGCTGGTCGAGAAGGTCAAGCACTTCGGCTCGCGCGGCGCGTACCTGCGCGCGATGCGCGAGACGCAGCGCATCGCGCGCGCGCACATCGACGAGGCGCGCCGCAAGCAATCACCGCCCGCGCCGCCGCCGGCGCCGCCGCCGCGGCGCGCGCGCTCGCGCGGTCCGGGCGCCGGCGGCTTCGGCTGCGTCGCGGTCGGAACCTCGACCGGCGGCCCGGTCGCGCTCTCGCAGATCTTGCCGAAGCTGCCGGCCGACTTTCCGATCCCGATCGTCGTCGTGCAGCACATGCCGCCCGGCTTCACCCGCCCGCTCGCGGAGCGGCTCGCCTCCGCTTCGCGGATCGGCGTCGTCGAAGGAAGCGACGGGATGCCGCTGGTGCCGGGGACCGCGATCATCGCGCCGGCCGGGCAACAGCTCCGCCTGCAGCAGACGCCGGGCGGTGTGCGCGTCGCGCTCGGCGCGGACGAGCAGCGCTCGCTGCACGTCCCGAGCGTCGACGTGATGGCGACGTCGGTCGGCGAGACCTATGGCGCGGGCGCGCTCGGCGTGATCCTCACCGGGATGGGGCACGATGGAGTACAGGGGTTGCGAGTGATCAAGGAGCGCGGCGGTTACGTGGTCGGACAGGACGAGGCGAGCAGCGTCGTCTACGGGATGCCGCGAGCCGCGGCGGCCGCCGGCTTGGTCGACCGGGTGGTTCCGCTGGAGGCGGTTCCGCGGGCCTTGTGCGAGCTGACCGGGACCCTGTACGCCCCGGTGTAGCGGCAGGCGCGGAAAAATGACCGGCTTGGCGAGGGGAGGTCTACCCGTCCGTCGTGAACTGACCGGAAAACCGGGGCGGGTGTCCCGTCATGGGAGCATGCCGTGAAAGCACTCCGCTCTACTCCGCGTTACGTGATCGGCGGCGTAGAACTCAGTCGCGAAGAGATCGTCCACAAGTATCTGCATCTGGTCAAGTACGTGGCCGGGCGGATCTCGATCAACTTGCCCCCGAACGTCGAGATCAACGATCTGATCAACGACGGGATCCTCGGCTTGATCGACGCGATCGAAAAGTACGACGACGCCCGCGGCGTGAAGTTCGAGACGTACGCGATCACCCGCATCAACGGCGCGATCCTCGACGCGCTGCGCGCGCTCGACTGGGTTCCGCGCGCGGTCCGTCAACGCGCGCGCGAGCTCGAGCGCGTCTACCAGTCGCTCGAGATCGAGCTGGGCCGCGCGGCGACCGAGGAAGAGGTCGCCGACAAGATGGGGCTGACGCTCAAAGAGCTCGACGTCCTGATGCAAAAGATCCGCGGCACCTCGGTCCTCTCGCTCGAGGAGTTCTTGCCGAACGAGCGCGGTTACGAGATCCCGCTGCTCGACACGCTGCGCGACGACGGGACCGAGGTGACCAGCGCGGTGGAGGCGCGCGAGATCAAAGCCGCGCTCGTCCGCGCGGTCGACGACCTGCCGCCGCAAGAGCGCACCGTCATCTCGCTCTACTACTTCGAGGGCCTCACGCTCAAGGAGATCAAGGGAGCGCTCAACGTCTCCGAGTCGCGCGTCTCGCAGATCCACGCGCAAGCGGTCATCCACCTGCGGACTAAGCTTCGGTCGCTCAAAGCCGATCTTGGTTATCGTGAGGGCGACCCGAACGTGAAGCAAAAGTACACGCGACGGAACGCGGCCCAAGCGCCGGCAGCGGGGGACGTCGGAGCGACAGGTTAGCACGCCCGCACACGGAGGCCGCGGTGGCGATTCGACCGACCGACATTCAAGGATCGATCTGGCAGGCTTCGCAGACCGCGCCGTTGACTCAGCGCGCCGAAGAGGCGCCCCGCGCGGCCCAGCAGGCCGCGCAAGCATCGTTCGCCGCCCAGGTCCAGCAGCGCGAGGAGCGCGTCGCCGGCTCCGGTGAGGCGCTGGGGACCCGGATCGACCCGAACGCCGAGCGCGACCGCGGCGGCGGGCACGAGCCGCAGGAGCGCCGCGCGCGCAACCCGTTCGAAGAGTCCGTCGACGAAGCGGCCGGCCTGGACGAGCCGCCGCACCTGATCGACGTCACCGCGTGAGATGAGCGCGCTCGATCCGCTCGCGGCGATCGTCGCCGGCAACGCGGATCTCGCCGCGCTGGTCGACGCCGAGCTGGCCGCGCTGGCCGCCGACGCGCAAGCGCTGCGCGCGCTGCTGGTCGAGAACGCGCTCGTCACCGCGCGCGTGCTGCCCTCGAACGGGCTGACCGATTTGGTCGAGATCGCCGGCCGGCGTGTCGCCGCGTCGCTGCCGCCGACGGTGCGCCCGGGCGACGTGCTGCAGGTGCGCGTGAGCGGCTTCGACGGTGAGCGCATTCTGCTGCAGATCGTCGGCACCGGCGACGGCGCCGCGGTCGAGCCGGCCCCGCCGAATGCAGCCGTCGCGACGGCGCCGAGCGCGGTCGTGTCGGACGGGCCGCTGATCGTTCCGTCTAGCTCCGGCACGTCCAATCCGGCGGCCGCCGCGATCTCCGCTGCGGTGCTGCCCGCGGAAACCGCGCGCGCCGCGGCGACCGCTGCGTCCCCGAGCAGCGCGGCGAGCGCGTCGAGCGCGGTGCCGCCGGCTGCACCGCCGCTGCGCGGCGGCGTCGGCACGAGCTTCACCTCGGTAGTGTCGCGCGCGAACGTCGCGCCCGCGCAAACTGCGCTCGAGGCGAGCGCGCAAACGTTCGCTGCCGTGGCGTTGCGCCAGCCGATCGCCGTGTCGGAGCCGACGTCGATCGAAGCGCGCGTCGCGGCGGCGCGGGCCGCGGTCGTGCAAGGCGGCGCGCTCGGCGCGGATGTGGCGCCGTCCGCCACTTCGGCCAGCGCCGCGCGCGCGGTGGTCGGCGCGCTCCACGGCGGCGTGCCGGCGGCGCGTTTCGTCGCGCCGCCGCCGATCGCGCCGCGGACCAGCATCGCGAACGGTGCGAACGCGGCGAGCGCCACGAACGCCTCGCACGCCGCGCCGCGCTCCGCCGGCTTGGCCGCGTATGCCGAACCGGTCGCGCTGCTGCGCGCGCTGCGGTTGCCGGTGACGCCGAGCAACGTCGCGTCGGCGGCGCTCGCGCTCGAGCAGCCGGACCGTTTGCCGAATGCGCTCGCGGCGCTCGAGCGCGCGCTGCCGCAGGCCTCCGCCGATCCGCACGTCGCGACGCTGCGCACGCTGCTCGCGTTCGTCGGCCGCATCGACCCCAGCTCGCCGGCGCTCGCAACGCAGATCGCCGCGTACGTCGACCACGTCGTCGACGGCGCCGAGCCGAAGCTCGCGACGCTCCTCGCCGCAACGCATGCCGCCGCGCCGCCGTCCGACGCGCAGCCCGGTGATGCCCCGCACGTGCTCCCGGTCGCGGCCGCGCTCGCCGCCGAGCGCGCCGGCGCGCTGAACGCCGACCTCAAGCAGACGCTGCTCTCGATCGCGTCGAACCCCGCGACGCCGGAAGCGCTCGCGCCCTCGCTCGCCGGCGCGTTGACCGCGCTCACCGCGGTGCAGGTGAGCGCGGCGCAAACGCTGGCCGCGAACCCGAACGGGATCGCGTTCACGATCCCGCTCGTCACGCCGCAAGGGGCCGCGAACGCGCAGATCAGCGTGCAGCGCGACGCGCCCGACGGCCGCGGCGCGCGGCTCGACGGCGAGAACTTCCGCATCGCGTTCGTCCTCGAGACCGCGCACTTCGGCACCGTCGCGATCGATCTCGTCACCGTCGGGCGCGAGGTGACGGTCGACCTGCGGACCGAGGCGGCGCCGGCGATGCGCGCGTTCCGCGACGCGCTCGGCGCGCTCACCGCGCGGCTCGAGTCGCTGCGCTATCGCGTCGTCTCCGCCGGCGCGAAGGTCGGGACGACCTCGACGGTCGCGCTCGAAGCCCCGCCGGCGCGGCCGGCCGACCCGGACGCCGCGGTGGACCGCTCGGCATGAACGCGCGCTATTTCGACGCGCGGCGGAACGCGCCGCAGCGCCCGGCCGCCGCGGCGCTGGCGTACGACCCGACCGGGCCCGAGCCGCCCGAGATCGTCGCGGTCGGGCGGGGGCTCACCGCTGAAGAGATCGTGCGGCTCGCGCGCGAGCACGACGTTCCGGTGCACCAGGACGCCGGCTTGGTCGAAGCGCTGGCAAAGCTCGAGGTCGGCCGCCGGCTTCCGCGCGAGCTCTACGCCGTGGTCGCCGAAGTCCTCGCCTTCGTCTACGCGGTCGACGCCCAAGCCGCTCCCGTGTCACCCTGAGCCTGTCGAAAGGCGCGGGATAGCGCGTTCGGACCGCGAACGCGGGGGTCCGTGAGAATGCGGAGATTCGCGGCCGTTGCGACCGCGGCGCTGACGGCATGCCTGGCTCTGGCGAGCGCGCGAGCGAGCGCGGCCGACCCGCCCGTCGCGGTGACGCACCACTCCGTGACCGTCGGCGGGAAGCCGATCGCCTACACGGCGCGCGCCGGAACGTTCCCCTTGCGCAACGCCGAGGGCGATGAGATCGCGCGCGTCTTCGCCGTCTCGTACACGGCCGACGGCACCAACCCCGCCACTCGGCCGGTGACGTTTTTCTGGAACGGCGGGCCGGGGACCGCGACGATGTGGCTGCACATCGGCTCGTACGGTCCCGTGCGCGTCGCGGTTCCTTCGAACGCGGCGCTGCCGGCGCCCGGCACGCCCCTGATGCCGAACCCCGACACGCTGCTCGACCTCACCGACATCGTCTTCATCGACGCGGTCGGAACGGGCTACAGCCAGATCACCGGCAAGGGGACGCCCAAGACGTTCTACGGGATCGACGAGGACGCGCGCGCGTTCGACGACATCATCCGCACCTGGACGACCGACAACAACCGCTGGTCCTCGCCGAAGTTCTTGTTCGGCGAGTCGTATGGGACGATGCGCGCCGCCACGACCGTCGCGCGCCTGCAGGCCGACGGGATGGCGGTCAACGGCGTGATCCTGCTCTCCTCGGCACTCGACTACAACGCGCTCGACATCGGCCAAGGCCTGGGCGAGGACTATTCGAACGTCGCCTTTCTGCCCTCGCTCGCCGCGGTCGCGTGGTACCACCATGCGCTGCCCGCGCAGCCGGCGAATCTCGAGCCGTTCCTGAACGAGGTGCAGGCGTTTGCGACCGGGCCGTACGCCGAGGCGCTCATGCGCGGCGACACGCTCGACGCCGCGACGCGGCGCGCGATCGTCGCGAAGCTGCACGCCTACACCGGGCTGGACGAAGCGTACATCGACCGCGCCAACCTGCGCATCGATCCGAGCCGTTTCGAGCACCAGCTCGAAGCCTCGCGCGGGATCGTCGTGGGCCGCGTCGACGCGCGCTACCAAGGGCCCGAGCTCGACCGCACCGGCGACTCCGCCACCTACGACCCCTCGTTCTCGGATGCGATGACCGACGCGTACGTCGGCGCGTTCACCCGCTACGTGCGCGACGACCTCGGCTTCAAGGTCGACCGGCCGTACATCGGCGGGAGCGGCGCGGTGAACCGCCAGTGGAACTACCGCCGCACCAACTCGATCGTCGCGCCGAACGGCGCCGGCGACCTGCGCGCCGCGATGACGAAGAACCCGTACCTGCGCGTCTTCTCGGCCAACGGCTACTTCGATCTGGCGACGCCGTTCTTCGGCACCGAGTACACGCTGAGCCATCTCGGGCTCGATCCCTCGCTGCGCTCGCACGTCGAGTACGGCTTCTACAAGTCGGGGCACATGGTCTATCACAACGACGACGCGCGGCGCGCGCTCAAGGCCGACTTGACGCGCTTCTACCGCGAAGCGGCGGGCCGCTGACGGTGCGCCGCCTTCTGATCGCGCCGGCGCTCGTGGCGCTCATCGCGAGCGGCGCCTTCGCCGCGCCGCACCGCGCGAACGCGCAAGCCGCGCCGGCGCCGGCCGCCTCGTTCCGCCCCGTCCCCGGCGTCAAAGACGCCGTCACGCACCACACGATCGTCCTCGGCGGACGCCGCATCGGCTACACCGCGCGGGCGGGCTCGATCTTGCTGCGCGACGCCGAGCACGAGCCCACCGCGAGCGTCTTCTACGTCGCGTACACGGCCGACCGCACCGACGCGCGGACGCGGCCGGTGACGTTCTTCTGGAACGGCGGCCCCGGCTCGTCGACGATCTGGCTGCACATGGGCTCGTTCGGGCCGGTGCGCGTCGACGTGCCGAAGAACGCGACCCAGCCCGGCCCGAACCCGCGGCTGCTCGACAACCCGCAGTCGCTGCTCGACACCAGCGATCTGGTCTTCGTCGACGCGGTGGGAACCGGCTGGAGCACGATCGTCGCGCGCGGCAAGACGACGGACTACTACGGCGTCGACGAAGACGCGCGGGCGTTCTCGCAGTTCATCCAGCGCTGGATCACGCGCAACGGGCGCTGGCAGTCGCCGAAGTATCTGTTCGGCGAGTCCTACGGCACGACGCGCGCGGCGAACGTGGTGAACTTGCTGCAGCAGGACGGCGTCGCGGTCTCGGGGGTGGTGCTGCTCTCGGCGGGGCTCGACTACAACTTCCTGCCGATCGGGAACGGGCCCGGCGAAGACTACGCCTACATCGGCTACCTGCCGACGGAAGCCGCGGTCGCGTGGTACCACCACAAGGTCGCGGGAAACCCGCCCGACCTGCCGCGCTTCCTGGCCGAAGTGCGCGCCTTCGCGGGCGGGCCGTACGCGCAGGCGCTGCTGCGCGGTGACAATCTGGACGCTACGACGCGCGCGCAGATCGTCGCCAAGCTGCACGCCTACACCGGCTTGAGCGAGGCGTACGTCGAGGCGGCGAACCTACGGATCAATCCGAACCGCTTCCAGCAAGAGCTGCTGCGCGGCGAAGGGCGCAACGTCGGGCGCTACGACGGCCGCTACAGCGGCCCGGACATCGACCCCAACGCGACCTACGTCGACTACGATCCCTCGGACACGATGACGTCGGCCGCGTTCGTCGCCGCGTTCAACCACTACGCGCACGACGTGCTGCATTACCGGGACGAGCGCCCGTACGACGTGCTCGACTTCGGCGTGAACGGCAACTGGAAGTACCAGCGCGGAACCGATCCGAGCGCTCCCAGCGTCGTCGCGGACCTGCAGTCGGCGCTCGTGCAGAATCCTTCGCTCCACGTGCTCTCGGCGAACGGCTATTTCGATCTGGCGACCGGCTTCTACGCGACCGAGTACCTGCTGAACCACATGAACCTGAACGCCGACCAGCGCAGACGCCTGCACTTCGCCTACTTCTACTCCGGCCACGAAGTGTACCTCAACCACGACGCGCTCGTGCAGTTCAAGTCGGAGCTCGTCCGGTTCTACCAAACGGCGGGACCGGCGGCGCACCGGTAGCCCTCAAGGGGTATCTGTTGCCCGTCGTGGCGAAAGCCGCCCTGACAGCGTCGTTTGAGGAGGCCAGCCGATGAATTGTCCGGCGTGCGGTACGGTCGCGGAGCCCGGTTCAAGGTTCTGTCCGAAGTGCGGTGCAGCGCTCTCATATGACGTGGGCGCGGGCGCCGCTCCACCACCGCCGCAACCGCAACCGCAACCGCAGCCGGCGCCGTACAGCGCCGCCCCGCGTCCGGTAACCGTCGCGGAACCACAAGACGCGCGGAATTGGGCGATGGGCGCCCACCTCTCGGCGCTGATCGGTTTCTTCATCCCGTTCGGCAACGTGATCGGACCGCTCGTCGTCTGGCTGGTGAAGAAGGATCAATCGGCACTGGTCGATCGCGAGGGGAAAGAGTCGCTGAACTTTCAGATCTCGATGACGATCTATCTGCTCGTCTGTGCCGTTCTCGTCTTCGTCCTCATCGGGATTCCGCTGCTGTTCATCCTCGCGGTACTCGACCTGATCTTCACCATCGTCGCGGCGGTCAAGGTCAGCAACGGCGAAACGTTCCGCTACCCGCTCACCATCCGCTTTCTGACCTGAGCTCGGCTGCGATCACATCGCTAGCTGGCTCATCGGCGGGAAGCCGTGCTGGGCACGGCCTTCGTCGGCGTCGTTCTTCGCGGTCGACTTGTAGAGCTCGAGGTGGCCGTCGGTCGCGCGGTCCCGGTACTTGTCGCGCAGCGCTTGGAGCGCCACCTTGTCTAGCGGCTTGAAATCGTTCGCGATGCGCAGGTGGTGGTCGAGCACCTGCTGCGAGTCGATTCCGGTGATCGTGGTGAGGACGCCGGGGAGGGACATAGCGTAACGCAGCGCGTCGTCGGGGTCGACGCCGCCGGCCTCGACGGAGCGGCCTTCGGAGAACGCCTTCATCCCGAGCACCTTGATCCCGCGCTCGCGCGCGAGCGGGAGAACGTCCTTCTCGAAGCTGCGGTAGCTGGCGTCGAGGACGTTGAGCGGCATCTGCACGGTGTCGAACGGATAGCCGCGCTCGATCATCTCGCGGTGGATCGAGGGGTGCTTGTGGCCGGTGAAGCCGACGAAGCGTACCTTGCCGTCGCGTTTTGCCTTGTCGATGGCCTCGACCGCGCCGTGCGCGGCGTAGTGGCGCGCGGGATCGTCGTCGTAGACGACCTCGTGGATCTGCCACAGGTCGAGGTGGTCGGTGCGCAGCCGGCGCAGCGACTCCTCCAGCTGCCGCATCGCGACGTCGTACCCGCGGCCGTGCGAGCACAGCTTCGTCATCAGGAACACCTGCTCGCGCCGGTTGCCCTGCGCGAGCGCCTTCCCCATCCGCTCCTCGCTGACGTGATCGTTGTACTCCCACGCATTGTCCAGGAACGTGATCCCGCTATCGATCGCGGCGTGCAGCAGCCGGATCGCTTCCGCTTCGTCCTTGACCATACCGAGGTGGTAGCCGCCGAACCCGATCGCGGCCACGGCGACGCCGGGCGCGATCTCGCGCGTTGGAATCATGCCCCTTCTCTACCCGTTCGGGGAACCGTGCGACAACCGGCCGAATGAGCGCTCCCCGTGAAGTGTGCGGCGTTCGGCGTCCTTCTCGCAGTTGCGGTTGCGGTCGCGTCGCCCGCGAGCGCACGGCAAGCGATCGTGCCGCTGTACGTGGAGCGCGGTCCGCACGGCATTCCGCGGCTCGGAATCGACGTCGCCCTCGGCGCGCGTACCGCGCGGCTCATGGTCAGCACGAACACGACCGGCGTGCTGGTGCTCGCCCGCGCCGTCGCGGGCGCTCCGGCCCAGCGAACGAGCACGTCGGTCTCGTTCGTTTTCGACGGCGGCATGCTGCTGCGCGGCGATGAGGCGCGAGCCCGGCTGCGCTTTCGCGGTGCTGACGGAACCGACGCGACGACCGTGGGGCTCGTCGACGGGGTCGAGTGCTACCCCACGCACCCCGACTGCCCGGCGGCGAACGGGAAGACGCCCGAGATGTTCGGCGGGCTCTTTTCCGGCGTTTTCGGCCTCGGCCTCATCGATCCGCCGGTGATCGAGTGCTGCCGCAATCCGTTCAATTCATCCGGTTGGTACCACGAGCGCTATGTCGTCCATTCCGCGCTTGCGGCGCCGTCGTTGATCCTCGATCCTGACGATGCGACGCGGAAGAGGTTCACGATGGTTCCGATCCTGAGCGCGGAGACACCGCTCGGCTGCATTCGGCTCGCAGGCGGTGCAACGAACGAGGTCTGCGGCGAAGTGTCCTTCGACACGACGACACTCGATCTCACGGTGACGACGAACGGACGGATCACGCCGACCCCGCTGCCGACGCGGACGACGGCGACGTTGACGGTCGGCGGCTGGTCGCATACCTACGCGATGGGCGTGCGCTCGGGACCGCGTCTGGTGATGCGCCGCGGCGCGTGGAACAGCATCGTGGTGGGACTGGCCGCGCTGCAGTCCATCGACCTGCTGTACGATCTTCCGGCTGGAGCGATCGGCCTGCGCGCCCTGGATCGCGGCGTTGCGCCGGCAGCGAAGCGGGCGGCGCCGTTCCCGCCGCTGTTAGGCCGCTGGCGTTGCAAGTCGGATCAGGTGCCGTCCGCGACCGTCGGGTTCGCGTTCGCGGCCGACGGCACCGGAACCCGTACGGTGCGTACGCAACCTCGCGCCCCTGCGATGTCGGAGCCTTTCACGTACATGTCTCTCGACAAAGAGAGCTTCGCGATGCAAACCTCCGGCGGGGTATGGACGGAAATGGATCTCAAGTTTCACGGCGACGCCCTAGAGCTCCGCGAGGGCGGCTACTGGCACGAATCACAGTGGACGGCATACCCGGAGGCCGATTCCTACGCGTGCCGGCGCGCGGCGAGCCTTCCGGGAAGGCGATGAGGTGCGCCGAAGAAACGCTTTGTTGTGAGCTGGTTCGGGAAGATCAAGGCGGCACTCAGCCGGACGCGCGAGGCGTTCGGCGGGGAGCTGGAGACGATGGCGCTGGCGCGGCGGCCGGTCGACGACGAGCTGTGGGACGATCTCGAGGAGATCCTGCTCAAGGCGGACTTCGGCGTCCCGACGACGGTGAAGATCGTCGAGGCGCTGCGCGTCGTCGCCAAGCAAGACCGCTACCAGACGAGCGATCAAGTGGTCGCGCGCTTCCGCCGCGACGTCCAAAACTTTCTCACGCTCCCCGAGATGGGATTGCACCTTAACGCGAAACCGGCGGTGATCCTGGTCGTCGGGGTCAACGGCAGCGGCAAGACCACGACGATCGGCAAGCTCGCGGCGCTCCTGCGCGCGCAGCGCAAGCACGTCCTCGTCGTCGCGGCCGACACGTTTCGCGCCGCCGCCGCCGAGCAGCTCGAAATCTGGGCGAAGCGCGCCGGAGCCGAGTACGTGCGCGGGGCGGAAGGCTCCGATCCGGCTTCGGTCGTGTTCGACGGGATGAACGCGGCGAAGGCGCGCGGGATCGACGTTGTGCTGGTCGACACCGCCGGCCGCCTGCAGACCAAGACCAACCTGATGGAAGAGCTGAAGAAGATGCGGCGCATCATCGAGCGCGAGACCGGCGCGCCGCCGGCCGAGACGCTGTTGGTCGTCGACGGCACGACCGGCCAGAACGCGCTCTCGCAAGCGAAGCTCTTCAACGAAGCGACGCAGCTGACCGGCGTGATCGTGACCAAGCTCGACTCGACCGCGAAAGGCGGCGTCCTGGTCGGAATCGTCGACCAGCTCGTCGTTCCGGTGAAGTATATCGGCCTCGGCGAGTCGCAAGACGCGCTCGCCCCGTTCGACCCCGCCCAGTTCACCAAAGCACTCTTCGAGACCGCGGCGTAGTCGGCGGAATGTTGGCTCTTGCCGCCGCGGCTGGCCTGGCGCTCGCGACGCAAACCGTCGTCCCGCTGCACGTCGAGCGCGGTCCGCGCGGTGCTCCGCGGATCGGGATCGACGTGACGGTGGGGAACCGCCCCGTGCGGCTGATGCTGAGCACGAGCACCTCGGGGATGCGCGTGCTGGCAGGGGCGCTTCCGCCCGGCGCCGCGGAGCGAACCGGGACACCGGCCGACGGCGCGTTCGCAAGCGGTTTGGTGTTGCACGGCGAGCAGGCTCGGGTCCAGCTCGCGCTCCCCGGCACCGTTGGTCCGGCATCGACGCTGGTCGAGCTCATCGACAGCTTGAGCTGCGTGGATCAGCGCCGCGATTGTCCGGCCGCGAACTGCAGAGCGCCGGAGATCTTCGGTGCTCTTTTCGCGGGAATGTTCGGAATCGGAAACGTCGACCCACCGGCCGGGGCTTGTTGTCAGAACCCACTCAACGCATTGGAAGCGTACCGGCCGCGTTACATCGTGCACGCGGCGCTGGACGCACCGTCGCTCACGCTCGATCCCGGCGATGCCGCGTTGCAACGGTTCACGATGATCGACGTCACCGGCGCGCAGACGCCGGTCGGCTGCGTGCGATTTGCCGGGGGCGTGACGAGCAAAGTCTGCGGCGAGATGCTGTTCGACACCGGAACACCATACCTCACCGTCGTTACGACAGGAGCCATCATACCGACCCCGCTGCCGCCCGGCACCACGGCTTCGCTTACGGTGGGGACGTGGTCGCACACGTACGCGATCGGCCCCGACGCCCAGCTCCATCTGGTGATGCGCCGCGGTCCGCAAAACCGCATCGTCGTCGGGCTGGCCGTGCTGCAGTCCGTCGATCTGTTCTACGATCTGCCCACAGAACGAATCGGCCTGCGGTCGCTGGACGCCGGCGTCGCGCCCGCGGCGAAGCATCCCCCGCCGATTCCGGTGCTCCACGGCCGTTGGAGCTGCTCGTCCAGCGAGTGGCCGTACACGAAGTACGACTTCGCGTTCTCGGCGGACGGCACGGGAAAACGCATCGCGCACGGCGAGCGTGCCGGCGGCGCGGGGACCGACCGCTTCACCTACTTCCAACTGGACGACTCGGACCTTGTCAGGAAGATGCGCGGCTCGGCCTGGAGCCGCATGCGCTTCGCGGTGCACGACGACGCTCTCGACCTTCGAGACGCCGGCTATTGGCACGAGTCGCATTGGACGGCGTACCCGGGCGAGGAAACCTACAGGTGCAGTCGTGCTCTAGTTACGTCGTCGCAGCTTTGAACTGGTGGAGCGACACTTTGTTGCCCTCCGGATCCTCGAACGAGGCGATGCGGCAGTTGGGATAGTCGCTCGGCGTTTCATCGGCGCTGCGTGCGCCGCCGCGAACCGCGGCCAGCGCGGCGTCGACGTCGTCGACTTCGAACGTCACGCCGACGCCGCTGCCGGCCGGGCGGCCCAAAAAGGCTTCGGGCAAAATGGTGAACCAGTGGTCGTTGCCGAGGTCGAACTCGACGAACTGCGCCTCCGCCTCGCTGGGGTGCGCGCGGTCGACGCGCAAACCCAGCGCATCGCGGTAGAACGCCAGCAGCTTCGCGACGTCCTTCGCCGGGTAGGCCGTCCACGCGATCGATTTCACTTGCATGGCGCGGCTTTTGCCACCTCGCCGCACCGCGCCTGTCGGGGTGCGGCGGTTTTTACCCGGCAGCCGTGCAGGACAACTCGGCGCCTTTTGAAACTAGTGAACGAACGATGACCGCGATCACGACGCAGCCGTGATGTCTGGCCGTTCAAACGTCGGCATGACGCTGGCGGCATTGATCCTCACCGCCGTCGGCGGTCGCGGAAACGCGGCCGCCACGCCGGTCCTCCTATGGGACAATCCGCGCCGGCCCGCCGACTCGGCGCAGCTGCTGGCAACGTCGGGAACGGTGCTGCGCTACCGGCTGATCGCAACGTCCTCGCTCGTGTCGCCACGCCTGACGATCAAGGACGACGTGACCGGCGAGGAAACCACCTTTTCGCTGAGCTTCGACACGACGATTGACGGCCGCCGACTCGCCTGCTCCGATCCGAGCCCGGTGTCTCCGGTCTGGCAAGCGAAGACGACGATCGCTGAGAACCAGCTCTGCGGGAAGCTCCCGCCGAACGTCGTGGTCGGAAAAACGCGCGTCGTCCTGATTTACTGGCGGCACGCCGACCGCAATCCGCCCAACGCGCTCTACGACTTCAACCAGAACCCTGGATCCGACGCAATCTGGACCACTCGTTGACCGCTTACGCAGACCGTTCTTGATTGCAGACGTTGATTCACTCCGCGAATCGCTCGGGATAGACCCTCAGGGTGCGGCCATCGCCTCGTAGCGCGGTAGGAGCCGTTCGTACCGCGTCTCGGCGTCGTCGCCTGCAGTCTCCGTAAGGACGGCGACCAGCACGGCAAGGTGCGCGTGCCACCCGGCGCCGACGGACGCGAACGCTTCTGGCGCGAGCGCGGCATGGGTCAGCGTGAGGTGAACGCGCTCGCCGTCTTCGCGGAGCTCGAAGCGAACGCGCGAATCGCGCGCCGGCGCGCCGGCGGCCGCCTCGCTCACCTCGTACTCCAGGGTCCGCGGCGGATCGTAGATGCGCGTTCGAATCACGATGGTGAACTGCGGTTCGCCGTCCTTGCCCGGCCACGACTTGCGTGACTCTCCGCCCGGCGTACTCGGAATATCGCCCGGATACAGCCAGGTCGCGCGCTTGTCGGACTCCGTCAGGTACGACCACACGCGCTCGATCGGGCCGAAAAGATCGCGCTCGAAGCGGATCGTATGCGGATCGATGCGGGTGCCGTAGTCGCCGTCGCCGGGGAGTTCGTTCATCGTGATCCTCCGAGCTCGTGCTCGAGCGTGTCGAGGTGGTCGTGCCAGAAGCGGCGGTAACGTGCGATCCACGCGTCGAGCTCGGCGAGCCCGCGCGGATCGAGCGCGTAGATGCGGCGCTGGGCGTCGCGGCGGACGTGCACCAGCCGCGCGTCGCGCAAGAGGCGCAAATGCTGCGAGACGGCCGGCGCGGTCATGTCGAAGCGGCGCGCGATCTCGCCGGCCGCGAGCTCGCGGACGGCGAGCATCTCGACGATCTTGCGCCGAGTGGGGTCGGCCAGCGCGGCAAAGCCCTGCATCTGCGGCCATTATATGGTAATCGCTTAATTAAGTAAAGACCTAAGATAGAGCGCTGTCGAACACAGGTTCGATGCCCGCCTGCTCCGAAGTGAGGACGTAACGACGCGCCACTTGCCGGCGCGGGAGCAGCGTGGGATGGAACCGGCAGACCGGCGATTCGCACGCTGCCACGCATCTGGCACAACGGCGCGGTACCGTCGGATCGAACCGACAGCACTTTTGCCGCACGGAGCATCATGGCCGACGAAAAAGCAGTAGCCTTGTCCAACGCGCTCGCGCAGATCGAGCGCCAGTTCGGCAAAGGCTCGATCATGAAAATGGGCGAGATTCAAGAGAAGATGACGTTCGACGTCATCTCGACCGGCTCGATCGCCCTCGACCTCGCCCTGGGCGTCGGCGGTCTGCCGCGCGGGCGGATCATCGAAGTCTACGGACCGGAGTCGAGCGGGAAGACGACGCTCGCGCTGCACGTCATCGCCGAAGCGCAGAAGCTCGGCGGGACGGCGGCCTTCATCGACGTCGAGCACGCGCTCGACCCGACCTACGCGCAAGGGCTTGGGATCGACCTCGACAACCTGCTCGTCTCGCAGCCCGACGCCGGTGAACAGGCGCTCGACATCGCTGAGATGCTGGTGCGCTCGAACGCGATCGACGTCGTCGTCGTCGACTCCGTCGCCGCGCTCGTCACCAAAGCCGAGCTCGAGGGCGACATGGGCGACACCCACGTCGGCCTGCAGGCGCGGCTGATGTCGCAGGCGCTGCGCAAGCTCACCTCTTCGATCTCGCGCTCGAAGTGCGTGATGATCTTCATCAACCAGCTGCGCGAGAAGATCGGCGTGATGTTCGGCTCCCCCGAGACGACCTCGGGCGGGCGCGCGCTGAAGTTCTACGCCTCGGTCCGGCTCGACGTGCGCAAGCTGGAGCAGATCAAGGTCGGCCAGGACGTCGTCGGCACCCGCACCCGCGTCAAGGTGGTGAAGAACAAGGTCGCGCCGCCCTTCCGGCAGGCCGAGTTCGACATCACCTACGGCAAAGGGATCTCGAAGATGGGCTCGATCATCGACGTCGCCCTCGAGCGCAACATCATCGGGAAGTCGGGCTCGTGGTACACCTACGGCGAGCAGCGCATCGGCCAAGGCCGCGAGAACGCCAAAGCGTTCCTCGAGGAGCACACCGACGTCGCCGACGAGATCTCCGCGAAGATCCGCGAAGCGCTCAAAGCCGCCGTCTCGACGAACGGCATCGCCAAACCGGTCGGCGCCGCCGCCGGCGACGACGACTAACCGGCGTCGGTGGCGACCACCGCTCGGGTGGCGGCGCTGCGTCTCCTGGCGCAGCGCCGTCTCACCGAGTCGCAGCTGCACGCAAGGCTGGCGCGGAAAGGCTTCGACGACGAGGCTGCCGCGGCGGCGGTCGCCTCGTGCAAGCGCGACCGGCTGCTCGACGACGACCTCTACGCGGCGCTCTACGTCGAGACGAAGCGCGCCGCGGTCGGCGACTCGCGGCTCGTCGCCGAGCTGGTGAAGCGCGGGATCGACCGCGACGCCGCGCGCGAGCGCGTCGCCGCGGCCGGCGAGCCAGAGTCCGAGCGAATCGGCGCGGCGTACGAGCGCCTCCGGCGCGCGAGTCCCGCGCTGTCGTATCAGTCCGCGGCGCGCAAGCTGGAGCGGCTCGGATTCCCGGCCTCATTGATCTACCGGTTCCTGCGCGAGCGCGCCGGCGCCGAGCTCGGCGAGGCCCTCGATATGTCGTCCTGAGCGTGTCGAAGGGCTGAGCGAGGAATGCTCGTCCTGCGTATGGTATGAGCGTAACCGATGCGATTCTCGATCGTTCGCGCGGCGCTATGCACGCTCGCGGCCCTCGTGTTGCTCGCGCCTCGAACCGCAGTTGCGATCGAGCTCGACGCCGTCTCCAAGGCGGCCGCCGGCTACACCGTCTCCGACCCGAAACTTACGGAGATGTACCGCAAGGCGCTGCTCAACACGAACGACCAGGTCACCATCGCCTCCGACGGGACGACGTACGTGAAGACGGGCGACATCCCGGCGGAATGGCTGCGCGACGCCAGTGTCCAGGTGCGCCCGTACCTGTTCTTCGCCAAAGGCGACATGCAGGTCGACTCACTGCTCCGCGGCGCGATAGCGCGAATGGGAAAATACCTTCAGGTCGATCCGTACGCGAACGCCTTTCAGCTGAACTACCGCGTATGGGAGGAGAAGTTCGAGCTCGACTCGCTTGCGTATCCGATCACGCTGGCCTGGACGTACTGGAAGCAGACCGGGGACTCGTCGATCTTCACCGGCGATCTCTCGCTCGGCTTCGACAAGGCGCTCGACACGATGGAGCGCGAGCAAGACCACCCGCGCAACTCGAAGTACACCCACGCGCAGCTCCCGAACGGCGGCAAAGGAAATCCCGTCGCGTATACGGGGATGATCTGGACCGGCTTCCGCCCTTCGGACGACGCGTGCTCGTACAACTATTTGATCCCGTCCGAGATGATGGCCGTCGTAGCGCTCGGCGACCTCGAGGAGATCGAGCGGACGGTGTACCACAACGTCATCAAGGCAGAGCGCGCGAAGGCGCTGCGCGACGAGGTCCAGACCGGAATCCAGACGTACGGTTTGGTCTTCACCGCGAAGTACGGTTATATCTATGCCTACGAAGTTGACGGCCGCGGGAACGCGCTGCTCATCGACGATGCCAACGTACCTTCTCTCCTGTCGGCGCCGTACATCGGCTACGGCAAGACGAATTCGTACGTTTACGCGAACACGCGGCGCTATCTCTTGTCGAAAGACAACCCGACGTATTACGTCGGCAAGGTTGCGCGCGGAATCGGCTCGCAGCACACCAGCGACAACCGCGTTTGGCCGATCGCGATGCTGATGCAAGGCTTCACGGCGACGACGGATCAAGAGCGCAAGGAGGTACTGTCCCAGCTGCTCGCGTCGGACCCCGGCGACCACCTGCTCCACGAGTCGTTCGATCCGAACGATCCGACGAATTTCACCCGCAAGGACTTCGGCTGGCCGAACGCGCTCTTCAGCGAGTACGTCATGACGGAGTTCGAAGGCGTCCCGCCGCTCCCCGTCGGATCGACCACGGACCTGGACTTCCGCGGAGACTGACGAAGCCTCCGAAATGTTGTTGAGCGCGCCCTCGGGGAATCGCGCCGTGCGGTCATCGTGAGCGCGCTGTTTTCGTGGGGGCCCCACGCGGAGCGTGGGGGGCGCGGAGCCGGGGGCGGAGCGCCTTTAGACGTTTGCGTCGGCATCCAATGGGGCGACGAAGGCAAAGGCCGCGTCGTCGATCTCCTCGCGCGCGACTACCACGTGATCGCGCGGTTCGGCGGGGGCGACAACGCGGGGCACTCGATCGAGGTCGGCGAGACGAAGCTGGCGCTGCACGTCGTGCCGTCGGGCGTGCTGGTGGAGACGACGAAGCTGCTGATCGGCGCCGGGACGGTGCTCTCGCTGCGGGGGCTCGTCGACGAGCTGGAGCAGCTCGAGCGGCTCGGCGTCGACATCGCGCGGATCGTCGTCTCCGACCGCGCGCACGTCGTCTTTCCGTACCATGCGACGCTCGACAAACTGATCGAGAAGCAGCGCGGCGGCGCGGCGCTCGGAACGACCGGGCGCGGGATCGGCCCGGCCTACGTCGACCGGGTCGGCCGGCTCGGCGTCACCTTCGGCGACTTGGCGAAGCCGGAAGTGCTCGCGTCGAAGATTCGCCAGGCGCTGGTGGCGCGGGCGCCGCTCTTCGTCGGCGCCGACGACGTTCCGCGCGAGGAAGACGTCGTCGGCGACGCGCTCGAGCTCGCCAAGCGCGTCGTCCCGCACGTCGTCGAAGGCGTCGGCTGGCTGCAGGCCGCGCTGGCGCGCGGCGAGCGCATTCTCGCCGAGGGCGCGCAGGGGACGATGCTCGACGTGACCTTCGGGACGTATCCGTACGTCACCAGCTCGCACACCGTGGCCGGCGGCGCGTGCACCGGGCTCGGCGTCGGGCCGACGGCGATCGGCCGCGTCCTCGGCGTCGCGAAGGCGTACTGCACGCGCGTCGGCGGCGGGCCGTTCCCCTCGGAGCTGCTCGACGAGCGCGGCGAGCGGCTGCGCGAGCAAGGGCGCGAGTTCGGGGTGACGACCGGCCGTCCGCGGCGCTGCGGCTGGTACGACGCGGTCGCCGCCCGCTACGCCGCCCGGCTCAACGGGCTCGACGCGCTCTTCGTCACCAAGCTCGACGTGCTCTCGGGCTTCGAAACGGTCGGGATCGTGACCGGCTACCGGCGCGCCGACGGCACGCCGGCCGGCGTGGAGACGATCAGCGACGCCGACGTGCGGGTCGAGGCCGAAGAGCTCCCCGGCTGGGCCGAAGACATCCGCGGCGTCCGCCGCATCGCCGACCTGCCCGCCCCGGCGCGCGCGCTGCTCGAGCGGATCGCCGAGCTCACCGGCGTCCCGGTCGTGGCGGCCTCGGTCGGCCCGGAGCGCTCCGCGCTGGCGACGTGATCCCCGTCCCACTTGCGTGACGGGGAGTCGCACGGTTGCCCGCTTGCCGATACCTCATAAACAACCGGCGTTGACGGGCCGATAGTATCCACAGCACCGCGCACGGACGCCCGGTGGAGCGAGCCACGGTCGGCATCTCCCAACGAAGCGTCTTGTGACGCTCCGCGAAGGTGGCATTTGGATCGTCTCCCCCCGTCGATAGCGTCGTTTCCGGTTCGGGCCCGGGATTGGTGGAGTGCGCAGAGCGGATCGAGCCGGATTTTCTTCGGTGCGATCGGCGCCGTCGTGGTATTGGCGTTCGTGTTCTTCGCGGCGTTCCGGCTGCGCGGACCCGACTACGCCGTCCTGTTCTCGAACATGCAGCCCGACGAGGCGAACGCGGTCATCCAAAAGCTCGACGCGGAGAAGATCCCGCACCGGCTCGCCGACGGCGGGACGACGATTCTGGTCCCGCACGAGTCCGTTTACGAGCAGCGCGTTCAGCTCGCCGGCCAAGGGATCGTCAAAGCGGGCGGCTCGACCGGCTTCGAGCTGTTCGACCGCACCAACCTCGGGATGACCGACTTCCAGGAGAAGATCGCCAAGACGCGCGCGACCGAAGGCGAGCTGCAGCGCACGATCTCGGGGCTGACCCCGGTGCAGTCGGCGCGCGTGCACATCGCGATCCCCGAAGCCTCGCTCTACTCGACCACGCAGAAGCCGACGACCGCATCGGTCGCGATTCAAACGAAGCCCGGGATGCAGCTCTCGCCGCAGGAAGTTCGCGGCATCACGCAGCTCGTCGCAGGCGCCGTCGAAGGGCTCAAGCCCGACGCGGTCACGATCGTCGACCAGAACGGCACGATCCTGCGGCCTTCCGCTGAAGACGGCGGCGGGCTGGCCGACGCCTCGAACGCTCTGCGGCTCACCCAAGACCAGCTGGTCGCGAAAGAGCGCTACGAGTCCGATCTGCAGCAGTCGCTGCAAGGACTGCTCGACGCGACGATCGGCGCGCACCGCTCGGCGGTCCGCGTCGCGACCCAGATGGATTTCGCCGCGAACTCCACCGAGACGAAGTCGTTCGCGCCGCAAGGGACGGTCCGCTCCACGCAGTCCGAGCGCGAGAGTTACAACGGCAGCGGCGGGCCGCGCAACGCCGCGGTCGGCGTCCCCGGAACGACGACCAACGTCGTGCCGACCTATCAAGGGACGCAGACGCAGCAGACCAACGGGCGCTACTCCAAGTCGAAGACGACGACCAATTACGAAGTGACCGAAGCGCTGACGAAGCACGTCGACGCGCCCGGCAAGGTGACGCGTCTCTCCGTCGCGGTTCTCGTCAACGTGCCGAGCGCCGCGGCGCTGCCGGCGACCGCCGCCGCGAACGCGCAGCCGGCCTACGTCCTCGCCGCCGCAGACGTGCGCAAGATTCAGAACGCGGTCGCCGCCGCCGCCGGGATCGATCCCGCGCGCGGCGACCAGATCTCCGTCGAAGCGATCCCGTTCGCGCCCGGCCTCGAAGGCGGCGCCGCGCGCGGCGTGACCTCGACGACCGTGTTCGGCCTCCCGGCGGCGCCGTTGATCGCGCTGCTGGTGATCGCGCTGCTCGCCGGCGCCGGCTTCGGCCTGATGACGCTGCGCCGCCGCGCCTTCCGCCCGACCGCTGAGCTGCCGACGTTCGACTCGACGCTTGCCGAAGAGCTGCCCTCGTTCGAAGAGCATCCGATGCTCGACGGGACGACGCCGGCGATCGCCGCGCCGATCCGCTCGGCGGCGGACCTCACCCGCGAGCAGATGATCGAGTACGTCACCGCCGTCGCTCAAGAGAACCCCGACAACATCGCCAAGCTCGTCAAACTCTGGCTCGCGGAGTAGCATCGTGATTACGGATAAGCCGATTCTGACTCTTGGCGACGACGTGATGGGGTCGTCGTTCGCGGACGCGTACGCGAGCTCGTACAACGCGCCGGCCGTCCCCGACATGGCGGGGCCGGAGAAGGCCGCGATCCTGATGATCACGATCGGGCTGGAGCTCGCGGCGTCGATCTTCAAGTTCCTGCGCCAGGACGAGGTCGAGCGGATCGTTCTCGAGATCGCGAAGATCTCGACCGTTCCGATCGACAAGCGCGACGCCGTCATCCAAGAGGCGTACCAGCGCGCGATCGCGCTCAAGTACATCAACGAGGGCGGGATCGAGTACGCGAAGGAAATTCTCGAGCGCTCGTTCGGCGCCGGCCAGGCCGACGACATGACGAACCGGCTGTTCGCGGCGCTCAAGCACGGCAACCCGCTGGAGCTGGTGAAGAAGACCGAGCCCGCGCAGCTGCTGGAGTTCATCAAGGAAGAGCACCCGCAGACGATCTCGCTCATCCTCGTCTACATGTCGCCCGACCAGGCCGGCGCGGTGCTTTCGCAGCTCGAGCCCGAATTGCAAGGCGAGGTCGCAATGCGGATCGCCATCCTCCAGAAGACGGCACCTGAGATTTTGGAACAGCTCGACGAACTGCTCGGCCGCCGGCTGCTGGTCAGCGGGAGCGACTTCACCAAAGCCGGCGGCGTCCATTCGCTCGCCTCGGTGATGGGCTTCGTCGACCGCGAGACCGAGAAGAACATCCTCGAAGGGCTCTCCAAGCGCGATCCCGACATCGCGAACGAGGTCAAGAACCTGCTGTTCGTCTTCGAGGACATCATCAACCTCGACGACCGCGCGATCCAGCGCGTGCTCAAGGAGGTCGACGGGAAGGACCTCGCGCTCGCGCTCAAGACCGCCAACGACGAGCTGCTCGGGCGCATCTTCAAGAACATGTCCAGCCGTGCGGCGACGACGCTGCGCGAGGACATCGAGGTGCTAGGCCCGGTCCGCGTGCGCGAGGTCGGCAAGGCGCAGCAGAACATCGTCGACGTGATCCGCACCTTGGAAGAGAACGGCCAGATCGTGATCGCCCGCGGCGGGAAGGACGATCGGATCGTCTGACATGGGGCGCGTCGTCAAAGGCGTGCAGCTCCGCGTTGAGCGCTACCAGCTCAACGTCCCCGAGATTGCCGCCCCGGCGGAACCGACTGCCTTCGACGACCTGGAGTCGCCGGAGGCCTTCGGCTTTTCCGGCGCGGGACTCCCCGACGCGCCGCTCTACGACGCGGTGCAGCCGGCGGTCGACGTGGAAGCCGTACGTGCGGAGGCGCAGGAGCTGCTCGACGTCGCCGCGCGCAACGCCGAGGCGCTGCTCGACGACGCCCACGAGCGCGCGCGCGCGCTCGTCGAAGACGCGGCCGCGCGCGCCGACACGATCGCGCAGGACGCGCGCCGGCGCGGCCACGACGAAGGCTTCGCCGCCGGGCGCACCGAGGCCGACCGCCGAATGAACGACATGCTGGTGACGATGCACGGCCTGCTCGAGATGGCGCGCGTCGAGCGCCACAAGCTCATCGAAGCGGCAGAGCCGGAGCTCGTCAAGCTGGCGCTCGGGATCGCCGAGCGCGTGCTGCACCAGCAGATCGCGCTCGACCGCGGCGTCGTCGTCGAGATGGCGAAGGTCGCGATCGCGCGATTGATCGAGCGCGACACCGTCACCGTGCGCGTCAACCCGGCCGACCTCGAGCGCATCCGCGAGCACCGCGACGAGCTGATCGCGATGGGCGACATCAAGAACTTGCGCGTCGTCGAAGACCAGCGCGTCGACCGCGGCGGCGTCCTCGTCGACACGGAAGCCGGCACGATCGACGCGCGGATCGCGACCCAGGTCGAGGAAGCGCACAAGGTCCTGCACATCGAGGACGACGTGATCGTCGAGCCGGCGCCTTCGGAGATCGCGCTCGCCGGCGAACGGCCCGCGAGCAGGACCGCATAAGTGGCCGGCACGGCCACGCGCACGTTCGACGCGGCGCGCTATCTTGAAGAGCTTGCGGACGCCGATCTGGTGCGCACCAACGGCAAGGTCAGCCAGGTGATCGGCACCGTGATCGAGTCGAACGGGCCGCCGATGGCGATCGGCGAGACGGCGTCGATCACGTACCGCCGCACCGCGCAGCCCGTCCTCGCCGAAGCGGTCGGTTTCCGGGGCGCGAAAGTTTTGTTGATGCCGCTCGGCGAGCTGGGCGGGATCGCCGCCGGCTCGGGCGTGATCGCGCTCGGCAAGCCGTTGCAAGTCGGCCTCTCGAGCGCGCTGCTCGGGCGCGTCCTCGACGGGCTCGGCCGCCCGATCGACGGGCTCGGGCCGCTCGTCGACGCGCGGCGCGCCGAAGTCGGCGGAACGCCGCCCTCCGCGATGCACCGCCGCCGCGTCACCGAGCCGCTCGGCGTCGGGGTGCGCGGGATCGACGGTTTGCTCACCGTCGGCAAAGGCCAGCGCGTCGGCATTTTCGCCGGCTCCGGCGTCGGGAAGTCGACGGTGCTCGGAATGATCGCGCGCAACACCGCGGCCGACGTCAACGTGATCGCGCTGGTCGGCGAGCGCGGCAAAGAGGTGCGCGACTTCCTCGAGCGCGACCTCGGCGAAGCGGGCTTGAAGCGCTCGGTCGTGATCGTCGCGACCTCCGATCAACCGGCGCTGGTGCGCATCAAGGCGGCCTTCGTCGCGACCCGGATCGCCGAGTTCTTCCGCGACCAAGGCCTGGACGTGATGCTGATGATGGACAGCGTCACGCGCTTCGCAATGGCGCAGCGCGAGGTCGGCCTGGCGATCGGCGAGCCGACGACGACGCGCGGCTACACGCCGTCGGTGTTCGCGCTGCTGCCCAAGCTGCTCGAGCGCACCGGCACGTCGGAGCACGGGACGATCACCGCGCTCTACACGGTGCTGGTCGACGGCGACGACATGAACGAGCCGATCGCGGACGCCGTGCGCGCGATCCTCGACGGGCACATCGTCCTCTCCCGCAAGCTCGCCGCTGCGAACCACTATCCCGCGATCGACGTCCTGGCCTCGGTCAGCCGCGTGATGCCCGACGTCGCGCCGCCCTCGCACCTGGCCGGCGCCTCGACCGTGCGCGACATCCTCGCGACCTATCGCGACGCCGAAGACTTGATCAACATCGGTGCCTACGTGGCCGGCTCGAACCCGCGCGTCGACCACGCGCTCGCGCGCATCGACCAAGTCCGCGCGTTCCTGCGCCAAGGCATCTACGAGCGCGCCACCTACGACGACGCCCAGCGCGGCGTCATGGCCCTAGGATAATGTTGTTGAGCGCGCCCTCGGGGAACGTTCATACTTTCGCCCTCGCGAGCGCGCGTGAAGCGTGGGGGCCCCACGTGAAGCGTGGGGGGCGCGGAGCCTGGGGCGGAGCGCCGTCAAAATGAAGTTCCATTTCAGGCTCGATCCCGTGCTGGGGCATCGCGAGCGCATCGAGCAAGAGCGCGCGGGCGAGCACGCGCAGGCGCTGGCGGATCAGCTCGCGGCGCAGCGCGCGTACGACGAGATCGTCGAGAAGCGCGACGCGCTGCGCGAGCAGCTCGTGCGCGAGCACGCGCGGTTCGACGCCGAGACGCTGCGCACGACCTACGCACACCTCGACTACCTCGACCGCGCGATCGTCGCGGCCGGGCAGCGGGTCGACGCGTGCATCGCGCAGACCGAGCGCGCGCGGCAGCGGCTGGTGGACGCCGCCAAAGACCGCAAGGTCCTGGAGACGCTGAAGGAGCGCCGCCGCGAGGCGTTCGCGCTCGACGTCGCGCTGGCAGACCAGCGCGAGCTCGACGACCAGAACGCGCGCCTGTTCGAGCGCGCGAATCCCTTCGAAGGACTCTCGCCGTGATCGTCACCCGCCAACGCCGCCGCCGCCTGCACCTCGGCCGGTTCGCTTTCCCGCTGCTCGTCATCGCCGCGCTCGGGTTCGTGCTCTCGTTTCCGCCGACGCAGCGCGCGCTCGCGAACGGGCCGCTCAAACCGGCCTGGAGCGCCGGCGCGAACGCCGGGAGCGTGCTCGTTCGGCCGTTCACGTTCGCCGCGCAGCAGCAGACGATCAACGACCGCAACCGCCAGATCCAAAGCCTCGACAACCAGCTCGAAGCGCAGCGCAAGGCCAAAGCCGACGCCGACGCGCGCGCGCAGCAGCTTCAGCAGCAGCTCACCGCGCTCGCGAACCAGCCGCACGAAGCGCCGGCCGCCGCGCCGGTGCGCCGCCCGGCGGCGGCGAGCGCATTCGCGGGCGTCGCCGGCGCCGCGAGCACCGCGGGCGCGGGAGCGCAGGCCGCGAGCGACGAGGAGAGGCGGCTCGCCGCCACCTGGGCGGCGATGGAGCCCGAGAAGGCCGCCGCGATCGTGCAGCGATTGCCCGACGACGAGGTTTCGCGCGTCCTCGCGCAGATGGACGCCGATTCGGCCGGCGCGATCATGAACGCGCTCCCGACCGGGGTCGCCGCGCGGATCAGCCGGGCCGTCGCTCAGATCCCGCCCGCTGCGAACCGATAGTCCACTCAGGCGTCCGCCACGGACGTCCCATTCCATATCTCATCGAAAGGAGGTGACATTCTGAACCCCATCTCGATCCCCACCACCACCCCCGCATCGGCTGCAGGCACCGGGTCCGCAGGCGCGACGGCGACGCCGTCGGCCGCCGGCGACGGTGCGCTCTTCAAGGCGCAGCTCGGCTCGGTTGCCGCGCTGTTCGCCGGGAAGACTACCGCGGCCGCGACGCCGGACCAGGCGACGGCTTCCGCCGACGCGCTCGTCCGCGCCGTCAAGGCGCAGCTCGACCGGGGCACCTCGCCCAGCGACGTCGTCGCCGCGTTGGCGGGCTCGCTCGCGACCTCGGTCGCGGCCCAGCTCGGCATCTCGCTCGACGCCGCAAAGCAGCGCCTCACGGAGGCGTTCTCCCACGCGCTCGGGTCCCTCGGGACCGGACCGCCCCAGACGAACGCCGAGAGGGCAGCTTCCCTCGTAGCACGGTTCCGGCAGATAGCCGAGCTGGCGACGAGGGTGCTGAACGGAGACCCGGGGCAACCGATCCGATCGATCGCAGGAACCAGCTTGGACGCCGACTCGGCGAAAGCGAATCCAGCCCCCCAACCGGACCGCATCCTCCGCGAAGCGCTCAGCGCGCTCGCGGCGCCCGCGTCTCCCGCCCCCGCCGCGGCACCCGCATCGTCCGCCGCTCCCGCCGCAGGCGCGAGCGACGGCCGGATCGTCACGCTTCCGCCCGCCGTCCCGGCGGTCGGCACCGGCGGCGACACGCTGCTCGGCCGCATCCTGACCCGCGCGGTTCTGAGCGACCCCAGCCCGGCCGCTCCGGCGACCGCGGCTGCCGGCGCCGTTCCGCCCAAGGGCGAGGCCGCCAAGACCGCGGCGAACACCCCGCAAACCGCCCTGGCGGCGCCGTCCGCGACGACGGCGCTCGAAACGTTCCTCGGCGCGTTCGCGAGCGAGCTCGCGCGCACCGATACGAACGGCTCGATCCGCCGTAATCCCGATCCCGCGCCCGCCACGGCGGACGCCGGAACCGCCCCGCTCCCGGCGAGCTCGCCGGTCCAGCAGCAACCGCCGCTCCCGTTCTCGCTCGCGGTCGCGAGCGACGCCGCGCCGGCGCTCCCGACCCCGCCCGCGCCGCCGCTGCCGACCGCGCAGCACGTCGACGCGAACGCGGTCGTCGAGCAGATCCTGCGCGGGATGACGATCCGCACGACCGACGGCCAGTCGGAGGTGCGGCTGCGGCTCGTCCCCGAGTCCCTTGGCGACGTCAGCGTGAAGCTGATCGTCTCCGGCGGCTCGGTCGACGCCTCGCTCACGGCGCACACCGCCGACGCGCAGAGCGCGCTCGCCGGCGGCGCCAACCAGCTCGCGAAGACGCTCGCCGACGCCGGCCTGAAGCTGCAGAGCTTCACCGTCGGGCTCGCCGGCGGAAACTTCGCGGACGCTCGCGACCAGTCGCGCCAGCACGACGCGTGGACGCGCCCGAGCTCCCGCCGCATCGCCGGCGCGAGCGCGGTCGACGCCGACGCCTCGGACGACGCGCTGCTCGCCGTGCCGAGCTTCGGCCCGCCGATCTACGCGGCGAGCACGCTGCCCGGCGCGTTCAACTACCTCGTCTAGGAGAATCCCATGTCCACCACCGGATCGACGAGTGGTCTTCCGATCAACCAGTTGATCACCAACCCGCAGACAACCACGCCGCCGACGTCCACGCTGAACTCGCAGCTTGGGCAAGACGCGTTCCTCAAGCTGCTCACGACGCAGCTCCAAAACCAAGACCCGCTCAACCCGATGGATCAAACGCAGTCGATCGCGCAGCTTGCGCAGTTCTCGAGCCTGCAGGCGACCACCGAGCTGAAGGATGCGTTCGCCTCGTTTCAGTCGAACTTCTCCGTGATGCAGTCGGCCGGTCTCATCGGCAAGACGGTCTCGGCGCAGTCCACGGACGCGAGCGGGAACGTCACCACGGTGACCGGGACGGTCAAGACGGTCGCCGTCATCAACGGCTTGCCCGAGCTCACCCTCGCCGACAAGAGCGGAAAGCTCCTCACCGACGGCAACGGCTCGCCGCTGGAGATTCCGACGTCCGCGATCTTGACGATCGGAACGCCGCCGGCGGCCGACACCGGACCGCAGCTCTAACATGGCCGACCCGAAGATCGACGGCCTCAACATCCCGCCGGCGATCAATCCGGTTCAGCGCCCGCAGCGCGTTCCGGTGCAGATTCCGCCGGCCGGCACGGGCTCGTTCCGCGACGTTCTGCGCACCGCGCAGGCGCCCGCGGCCGCGCAGCCGCTCAAGTTCTCGGCTCACGCGCAGCAGCGCCTGGAGTCGCGCAACATCCGCCTGACCAACGACGACGTCGCGAAGATGAACGCGATGGCCGACAAGGCGGCGGCGAAGGGCGCGAAGCAGTCGCTCTTCATGATGCGCGACGTCGCGATGGTCGTGTCCATAACGAACCGGACCGTCATCACCGCCGTCGACCAGCAGTCGATGCGCGAGAACGTCTTCACCAACATCGATTCCGCTGCGGTCATAGAATGACCGCAGCTCAACGGCGCTCCGGCCCAGCCTCCGCGCCCCCCACTTCGTGGGGCCCCCAAACGTCGGAGCGCTCACGAAACCGGCACGGCGAGATTCCCCGAGGGCGCCCCGTAACAACACTAACGGTTCTGTCAGCAAATACCGAAACTATAATCACTCAGAGAGCGGACCACTTCGTGGGGCTCTCGTGCGGGGCGGATCGAACGACGCCTCGCTACTCGATGACACGAAAGGTCACCTAGGATGGCTTTCGACTCGTTGTTCATCGGTGTCACCGGCCTGGAATCGTACCAGAACCAGATCGACACCATCTCGAACAACATCGCCAACGTCGGGACGACCGGCTTCAAGGGCCAGGACGTCAACTTCCAAGACTTGATGTACCAGGCGCAGTCCTTCGCGACGGCGCCGACGCAGAGCACCGGCGGCGTCAACGGCGTCGACAACGGGCTCGGCGTGAAGATCGCCTCGATCGACACCGACTTCGCGCAAGGCGGGCTGAAGACGACCGGCGTCAACACGAACCTCGCCATGAACGGCGACGGCTTCTTCATCCTGCGCAAGCCGAACGGCAACAGTGCGCCGCTCTATACGCGGAACGGCGACTTCTCGCTCAACTCCAGCGGCTTGCTCTACGACGGCTCGAACGGGATGGCCGTGCAGGGCTACATGGCCGACAAGAACGGGAACATCACGCAGACCGGAACGCCGGGCGACATGACGATCCCGCTCGGGCTCACCTCGCAGGCCGTCGGCACGGGTTTGAACGGGAAGCTGAAGTTCGGCGCCGCGGGCGATCAGGTCTTCGACGTCTCGATGGGCGGCACGCTCGACCAGACGCAGTGGATCAAAGAGGCGCAAGGCCTCCAGCAGGCTCCGCCGACGCCGGGAACCGGCCAGCCGTACACGATCTCGACGACCGTCTACGACTCGCTCGGTAACGGACACCTCGCGCAGATCACCTACACGCCGGATGCGGCAGGTGCGAGCGCCGGTCCGCCGGCGGTGAACGGCCTGCCGAACCAGGTCGCGGACTCCAGCGGGACGCTGCACACCGTCGCGTCGCGCTGGAAGGTCAGCGTCTCGTTCGCCGACGGCACGACGTTCGACGCGATCCAGACGCCCGGTTCGATCAACGGCGCGGGCGTCGTAACACCCGCGGTGACGACGGCCGCGCCGGTTTCGAACGGCACCGTCGGTTTCGCCTACTTCGACCAGAACGGGCAGTACGTCAACACCTCGTCGATCGAAGGGGCGGCCCCGGGCCAGAACATCACCGGGGCGGCGAACGTGCACGTCAACAACGGCGCGCCCGCGCTCGCGAACGGCAACCAGCTCAACATTCGCGGCTGGGGCACCGGGAACACCAACAACTCGGTGGCGCCGACCGCGGGCGGACCCGCTCCGCAGACGGGCCCGATCGGGCTGGACTTCCACCAGACGACCTCGCTGTCGGGAACCCCGAGCGCGAACGTCATCGCGCAGAACGGGTTCGCGGCTGGGATCCTTTCGAACATCACGATCGGTCAGGACGGCTCGATCAGCGGCGCGTTCTCGAACGGGCAGACGGCGGTTCTGGGCCGCGTCGCGGTCGCGACGTTCCAGAACGAGCAGGGGCTCTCGCGCGTCGGCGGCTCCGACTTCGCCGCGACGGCGAACTCCGGGCTCGCGCAGGTCGGCACGGCGGGCGTCGGCCGGTTCGGCACGATGGTCTCGGGTTCGCTCGAGCAGTCGAACGTCTCGATCGCGGACGAGTTCACCAAGATGATCGCGGCGCAGAACGCGTATCAGGCGAACTCGAAGAGCATCACGACGGCCTCCGAGGACATGCAGACCGTCATCCAGCTGATCCGATAAAACGTATCGCACCACGGAGGGCGCGAGGGACGGGAAGGGGACCGCACGGAGGCGGTCCTCTCTTCTTTTTCGCCCCTCGGCGCCTCGCGCTGTACCTTCGCTTTCCGCTCTGGCATGATGGGAGCGAGATGATCGCCCTACGACGGCTCAACAACGAGCCTATCATGGTGAACCCCGACTTGATCGAGTCGCTGGAGTCGCATCCGGACACGGTCCTGACGCTGACCTCGGGGAACAAGCTGCTGGTCCGCGAGACCATGGACGAGGTGCGCGAGAAGATCATCGAGTTCAAGCGGCGGGTCTACGGTCCCGAGGGGCAAGCGACCGCCCCGTAGCGGGGTGCGAAACCGGGCACGGGCGGCTCAAATGCGGCGTCGGCGAGGCCGATAGTCTCCTACAGAGCACCCTCGCGCCCCGGTCCCCGTTCGGAAAGGCCGCACCTTGGATTTCGCGACCATCATCGGCCTCGCGATCGCCGTCGCCGCACTCGCCCTGTCGGCGTGGATCGGCGGCGTCGACGTGCGGATCATCTTCGCCCGCTACGAGGCCTTCTTGCTGGTGTTCCTGGGGACGATCGGCGCGACGATGGTCTCGTTCCCGCTGCGCACCTTCGTGCGCGGGGTCGGTCAGGGGCTGCGCACGGCGTTCACCGAGCCGGTCTACCACGAGCGCGAGGTGATCGCGACGCTCGTCTCGTTCGCCGAGAAGGCGCGCCGCGAAGGCCTGCTCGCGCTCGAGAACGAGGCGGCGGCGCTCGAGGACGACTTCATGCGCAAGGGGATCCAGCTCGTCATCGACGGCCGCGACACCGACATCATCCGCAAGATCCTCGAGACCGAGATCGACTTCGTCCAGCAGCGCAATGCCAAGGCCGAAGCGGTCTTCATGACGATGGGCGGGTTCTCGCCGACGCTGGGAATCATCGGCACCGTGCTCGGGCTGATCGCAATGCTCAAGGCGCTCGGGGCGCTGACCGGCTCCGCCAACATCGCGGGCCAGCTCGGCGTCGCGACCGCGCAGGCATTCGTCGCGACGTTCTTCGGTATCGCGCTGGCGAACTTGCTGTGGATCCCGCTCGCCTCGAAGATCAAGGAGCGCGCCGGCGAGCAGCTGTTGATGCGCGAGATCATGGTCGAGGGGATCCTCTCGATCCAGGCCGGCGACAACCCGCGCCTGCTGGAGGAGAAGCTGCACGCGTTCCTCGATCCCGAGGAACGCGAGACGGAGATCGAAGCCGGCGGCGCGGTCCCCGAGCCCGAGTTCGCGGGAGCATAAGTGGCCGTTTCCGGCGGCGAGTCGCGGACGCGCGTGCGGCGCGCGAAGACCGAGGCGCTCGAGAGCGCCGGGATGATGCGCTGGCTGCTCACGTACGCCGACATGATCACGCTGCTGCTGGCGCTGTTCATCATCCTCTTCGCGATCTCGAACATCTCGGCGGTGAAGTTCAACAGGCTCGCGCGGGCGATCTCCGGCGGGTTTTCGAGCACCGACGCGATCAACAACCCGCCGAACGGCGGGACGACCGGCGCGCAGCGCGGCCGCACCGACGAGGCGAACATGGCCTCGGTCAAGGCCCAGCTCGACAAGTACATCGCGCAGCAGAACCTCAAGTCCAAAGTGCAGACGCGCATCGGCAAGCAGGGGCTGGTGATCACGCTGCTGAGCGACAAGACGTACTACGACTCCGGCTCGGCCGAGCTGCGCCCGGAGACGAAACGCCTGCTCGACGTCGTCGCCGGCCAGCTGCGGAACGTGCGCAACGAAGTCCGCGTCGAAGGTTCGACCGACAACGTGCCGATCGCGACCGCGCAGTACCCGACCAACTGGGAGCTCTCGGCGGCGCGCGCGACCGGCGTGACGCGCTATCTGGTCGAGCACGAGCGGATCGACCCGACCCGCATCTCGTTCGCCGGCTTCGGCCAGTTCCGCCCGAAGTTCGCGAACGACTCCGACGCGCACCGCCAGCAAAACCGCCGCGTCGACATCGTGATTCTCAACGGCCCCACGACACAAGGCGCAACCGATGAAAGCGAAATCAACAATGCTCGCAGCACGCGTGATGGTGATGGACCGAGCGCAGCAGCATCAAGCCCTGACCGCAACGCTGTTGCGAGGTCGGACCGGGGGCCCCACGCAACGCGTGGGGGGCGCGCAGCCCGGGGCGGAGCGCCTTTAGAATGAGCATGCTGTCGCAAGAAGAGATCGACGCGCTCGTCAACCAGCTTGCCGCACCGGACCTCGCGGCCGCGGTGCCGGAAGTCCGCAAGATCAAGCCGTTCGACTTCCGCTTCAACAAGCGGCTCGACAAGTTCAGCACCAACCAGCTGCAGACGCTGCGCACGCTGCACGACAACTTCACCCGGCTGCTGAACAACTCGCTTTCCGTGTACCTGCGCACGCGCGTCGAAGCCACCAACGTCTCGATCGAACAGGTCAGCTACGGCGACTTCATCTCCTCGATCGGGATTCCGTCGATCCTGTCGATCTTCTCGATGGACCCGCTGCCGGGCTCGGGGATCATCCAGGTCGACTTGAACCTGGTCTTCTCGATCATCGACCGGCTCCTCGGCGGCCCAGGCTGGTACCCGAACAAGCTGCGCGACCTCACCGACATCGAGCGCACGCTGATGCAGCGCTTCATGGCGAGGATGCTCAACAGCTACCGTGAGTCGTGGAACTACCTGCTCACGCTCTCGCTGAAGATCGAGGCGCTCGACTCGAACCCGCAGTTCATCCCGCGCATCATCCCGCTCGACCAGATCGTCGCGCTCGTGACCTGCGAGCTGAAGGTCGGCGACATGGCGGGCGTGATGAACTTCTGCCTGCCGTACCAGGTGCTGAACCAGGTCGGCGCGCAGCTTTCCGACTTCCAGTGGTCCCCGAGCGTCGCCGCCGGCCGCGGGATGACCGAGCACGACATCGCGCAGCTCGCGCGCAACGTCGAGCGCGCGCCGGTCGACGTCACCGTCGAGCTCGGCAAGACCGTCGTCTCGCTGCGCGACCTGATCGCGCTCCAGCCGGGCGACCTGCTCATGTTTGACAAGCCGGTCGGGGAGCCGCTCGCCGCGACGGTGAACGAGCGCGAGAAGTTCAAGGTGTTCCCCGGCGTGAACCGCGACCGGCTCGCGGTCCGGGTCAGCCAGGTCGTCGAGAGCGAGGAGTAAGGGTGCCCGACAGTCTCAAGCCACTCGCCGATGCGATGTTCGGCTCCGCGGCCAGCGTCCTGGGCGCGCTCGCCGGCCGCACCGTCACCGCGGGCAAGTCCTCCCGCACCGAGCACGACGGCTCGATCCGCATCGATCCCGAAGCCGTCGCGACGGTCACCCGCATCCCGTCGGCCGATCTGGCCTTCGTCTGCCGCTACCCGAAGCGCGATCTCGCCCACGTCGTGGAGCTGATGCTCGGCAGCCCGGGCGACGGCGGCGAGCTGGACGCGATGCAGCTCTCGATCGTCCACGAGACCGTCGCGCAGATCTCCAGCGCGATGGGCGAGCAGCTCGCCGGCGCGACGCGCCATTCCGCCCAAGGGATCGACTCGATCGTCGCCACCGAAGCGAGCGCGTTTCCGGCGCCGCCGTTCGTGACGTTCAGCGCCGCGCTCGACCTGGGCGACGGCTTCAAGACGACGCTGACGCTCGACTTCGACGTCCTCGCGCAGCACCGGCTCGCACCCGAGGCGGCGAAGTCCGCCCAACCGCCGCCGGTGTTCGCCGCCGCGAAGCAGCCCGCGCGCGGGCGGGTCGAAGAAGGCCAGCCGGTCGCGTTCACCCCGATGGCGCCCACCCCGGTCCGCACTGCGGCGCCCGGCCAGGCGAACCTCGACTTGGTGCACGACGTCCCGCTGGAGATCTCCGCGGTGCTCGGGCAGACGGAGCTCTCGCTGCGCGAGGTCGTCTCGATGCAGACCGGGAGCGTCTTCGAGCTCGACAAGCTTTCGACCGAGCCGATCGACCTGTACGTGAACAAGATCCTGATCGCGCGCGGCGAGGTCGTCGTCGTCGACGACAAGTTCGCGGTGAAGATCAGCGAGCTCAACCCCGTCGTCGACAGGATCTAGTGGGTTCGGCGGTGCCGAACCCACTAGGTATGTTGAGATGACCGCCGATGTCGTCCTGCGGGCGATCTGGGCCTTTGCGGTCGTCGCCCTGCTGCTGGTCGGGCTGACCTACGTGGTCCGCTCGCTGAACCGCGGCCGGCTGGTCGCCGCGACGGGCCGCCGGCTGGTGACCGTCGTCGAGTCGACCGTGCTGGCGCAGAACGTCTCCGTTCACGTCGTCAAGGTCGGCGACCGATACTATCTGGTAGGCGGAGGATCCGCCGGAGTAACCCACATCGCCGACGTCCCCCCGGACGTGGTCGACCCCTACATCGAGACGCAACGGAAGGCGCTCGGGGAGCAACGCGACGCGGTGCTCCGCCTGCTGCAGAGATTCCGAAGATAACGTGAACCGCCGTCTCCTGATCGTCCTGGGCGCGCTGGCCGGAGGTTTGGCCCTCGTGCTCTTTGCGGTGCCCGCGCTCGCGCAGGGCGTCCCGGGCCCGTCGAGTCCGACGCTCCCGATCCCGCGCGTGAACATCGGCGTGACGCCCTCGACCAAGCCCTCCGACGTCGCGCTCTCGCTGCAGATCCTGCTGCTGCTGACCGTCGTCACGCTGGCGCCGACGCTGCTCGTGCTGCTGACCTCGTTCACCCGCATCGTGGTCGTCCTCTCGTTCGTCCGCACGGCGCTGGGGACGCAGCAGGTTCCGCCGACGCAGGTGCTGGTCGGGCTCTCGCTACTGCTGACGTTCTTCGTGATGAACCCGGTGATCCAGGACATCAACAAGAACGCGCTGCAGCCGTACCTCGGCAACAAGATCTCGCAAAAAGTCGCGATCGACCGGGCCGCCAAGCCGCTGCGCGCGTTCATGTTCAAGCAGACGCGCGAGAAGGACATCGCTCTGTTCTACTCGCTGACGAAGGAGCCGCGTCCGGCGAACCAGGACGACGTCCCGACCTACCTGCTCGTCCCCGCGTTCGTGATCAGCGAGCTGAAGACGGCGTTCCAGATCGGCTTCGCGATCTACATCCCGTTCATCGTGATCGACATGGTCGTCGCCTCGGTGCTGCTCTCGATGGGGATGATGATGATCCCCCCGGTGATCATCTCGCTCCCGTTCAAGATCTTGATCTTCCTGCTGGTCGACGGCTGGAACCTCACCGTCGCCGCATTGTTCGCGAGCTTCAATCGATGAGGCGCTCCGCCCCCGGCTGCGCGCCCCCCACGCTCCGCGTGGGGCCCCCCGTCCGAGCTCGCAATGACATGCTGCTTTGTGGGCGATCGTTCTACGCTCGCTCCATCACCATGGTGCCCGCGTGACGTACGCGGCGGCATTGTCGCTCGGGCGCGAGGCGATCTTCATCGCCTTGCTGGTCTGCGCGCCGGCGCTGCTGCTCGGGCTCGCGACCGGGCTGATCGTCTCGGTCTTTCAGGCCGTGACGCAGATCCAAGAGCCGACGCTCGCCTTCATCCCGAAGATCGTCGTGGTCGCGCTGGCGATCCTGCTCTTCGGCCCGTTCATGCTGGCGCTCCTCACCGACTTCACGACCCGAGTCTTCACCGGCATACCCGCCTTCATTCGATGACCGGCGCCTGGAACGTCTTTGGGCTGACGACCGGGCAGTTCGAGACGGGGCTGCTGGTGCTGGTGCGCGTTTCGGCGATGCTGATGCTGGTGCCGATCTTCTCACAGACGCAGGTGCCGCAGCTCGTGCGCTTCGGCCTGGGGCTGCTGCTGGCGCTGGTGATCGTGCGCGTCGTCCCGCCGATGGCGCCGCTCGGGGGGCTCGGCGCGCTGACGGTCGCGATCCTCGCGCAAGTGTTCATCGGGCTCGTCTTCGGCTTCGTCGCGTTTCTGCTGTTCACCGGGATCCAGTTCGCCGGCGAGATCATCGACGTGCAGATCGGCTTCGCGGTGGTGAACATCGTCAACCCGCTCACCTCGCAGAACGTCACCGTGATCGGCGAGTTCCAGCTCGCGCTCGCGACGCTGCTCTACCTCGCCGCGGACGCGCACCACGCGCTGATCGCCGGAATGGCCGGCTCGTTCAACTTGGTCCCGCTGCCGTTCGTCGCCGCGCCCGAGCTGGTCGCCGGGGACGTGATGCGCTTCTTCGCGCAGGCGCTGTTCATCGTCTTCCAGATCGCCGCGCCGGTCGCGATCGCGCTGTTTCTGGTGAACGTGATGCTCGGGCTGATGGCGCGCGTCGCGCCGCAGATGAACGTCTTCGTCGTCGGCTTCCCGATCCAGATCACGGTCGGGCTCATCATGCTGATCGTCGCGCTCCCGCTGCTCGGCGCGGTCTTCCCCGCGCTGGTCGACACCTCGCAGCGCCAGCTGGACACCGTCCTGCGCGCGATGGCGCCCGCCACCTCACCGCAGCCGAGCCCGACGCCGTAAGATGGCCCGCCCCGACGCCACCGAAAAGGCTACCCCCAAACGAAGGCGCGAGGCCCGCGAGCGCGGGCAGGTCGCGCGTTCCCAGGACATCGGCGGCTCGGCGATCTTCTTGGCGATCGTCATCGCGCTGCACGCGGGCTTCATGGCCGCGCTCGGCGCCGGCGCGCAAGCGTTTCAAGTCGCGCTGACCCACGCCGGCGCGCACGACGAGCTGACGATCAGCTCCGTCGGCGGGCTGTTCGCCGGCGCGATGCTGCCGTACGCGCCGCTGCTCGCGATGGCGTTCGGTGCGGCGGTCGTCCTGGCTGTGGTCGCCAACGTGCTGCAGTTCGGGTTGTTGTTCTCACCCGCGCTGCTCGCGCCGAACTTCGGCAAGCTCAACCCGCTGGCGGGGTTCAAGCGAATTTTCTTCTCGCCGCAGACGCTGGTGCAGTTCGCCAAGCAGCTCCTGAAGCTGACGATCGTCATCATCATCTGCTGGCTGGGCGTGAAGGACAACTTCACGCTGCTCTACGCGCTGGCGCACGCCTCGCCGCACGACATCATCGTGACGATCGAAGGAATCGTCTTCGGAATCGGGTTGAAGGTCGGCATCTTGCTGCTGCTGCTCGGGATCGCGGACTACGTCTGGGAGCGGCGCCGCCTCGAGCAGTCGCTGAAGATGACGAAAACCGAAGTGCGCGACGAACACCGCCAGCAAGAAGGGAACCCCGAAGCGAAGCAGGCGCTGCGCCAGCGACAGCGCGCGATGGCGCGCAAGCGCATGATGGCCGCCGTCCCGAAGGCGACGGTGGTCGTGACGAACCCGACCCACTACGCCGTCGCGCTGCTGTGGGACGAGATCAAGATGGACGCGCCGCTCTTGGTCGCCAAAGGCACGGACCTCATCGCCAAGCGCATCCGCGAGCTGGCCGCCGAGCACGACGTCCCGATCCTGGAGAACCCGCCGCTCGCGCGCACGCTCTACGCGAAGGTCGAGCTCGATTCGCCCGTCCCGCCCGACATGTACGCCGCGGTCGCCCAAATAATCGCCTTCGTCTACAAGCTGAAAAACCGCACGATCGCCTGAGCGCTTGCTCGGCTAGGCGCGGCCGAAGCACCCGCAGAACGTGCGGCGCGATGCTTTCGATCGGTGTGGGGACCGACGGCGAGACCGCGTGGGCTCGCTCGCTCGCCGAGCCGCATGCGGTGTGGGACGCCCAGATCGGCACGCCGGCGTTCCCGGCGACCGTGCGCGGCCGTCTCGCCGCAGGCTTCGCGACGCCGCACGTCGTGCCGAAGTTTCCGGTGCGCCACGACGACGCGTTCTTCTGCATCGGTTCGTGCTTCGCGCGGGTCATCGAGCGGCAGCTGCGCTACCGCAACCTGAACGTGCTCAGTATGCGCTATCACGGCGAGCTCACCGAGGCGCAGCTCGGGCCGAACGGCGCGAACAAGTTCACCACTGCCTCGATGCTGAACGAGCTGAAGTGGTCGCTGGCCGGCGAGCCGTTCCCCGACGAGGCGCTCGTCCCCGACGGCGACGGCTACCGCGATCTGCAGTTGGCCGAAGCGGTCTTTGCCGTCTCGCCCGCGCGTGCGCGCGAACGCCGCGCCGAGCTGCTCGAGTACTTCGGCCGGTTGAAGGACGCCGACGTGGTCGTGATCACGCTCGGGCTGGTCGAGGTCTGGTACGACCACCTCGCGCAGCTCTACCTCAACGTCACGCCGCCGCTCGAGACGGCGCGCCGGTTTCCGGGGCGCTTCAGCGTGCACACCAGCGACTACGCGGAGAACCGCGCGCGGCTCGCGGAGATCGTCGACCTGCTCACTACGCACGGGCGACCCGGCGCGCGCATCGTCGTGACGGTCTCGCCGGTCCCGCTGCAGCGCACCTTCGGCGACGTCGACGTGCTCAGCGCCAACGTATACGCGAAGTCGACGCTGCGCGCGGTCGCCGGCGACCTCGCCCGCGAGCGCGCGAACGTGCAATACTTCCCCAGCTACGAGCTGGTCACGGTGACCGACCGCAACCGCGCGTTCGCTCCCGACCAGGCGCACGTCACCGAGGAAGCCAGCGAAGAGATCGTCCGCGCGTTCGCGAAGACGTTCGGCCTCGCCGAAGAGCGCCCGCATCCCGAGTTTCGCGAGAAAGAGTACCTGTGGGCGAATCCGGACGTGCCTATCGCGGTCACCGAAGGCGGCTCGCCAGCGGGTACGACCACTGGATCGCCTTCGGCCGCGCCGAAGGCCGGCGGTTGCGCCCTTAGCATGAAGCAAACGACAAGCGCCGCCGGCGTGCAGCCGGGCGACGTCTTCAACCTCGGCGAAAGCTCGTTCAACGTCGTGCAGGGTGTGACCGAGCAGCTCGTCCAGGCGACGTGGTTCCGCGGCCAACACTGCAACTTCAACCCGACCAAGGCCGACCTGCTTGAGCCTGGCGCGCTGGAGCGCCACGTCACGCAAGGCTGGCTGCCGGAGACGCCGTTCATCACGCGCGCGCACGGGATCACCGCGTTCGGGAGCTGCTTCGCCGAGAACATCACCCGGCATCTCGGCGACCGCGCGTACCGCGTCCTCACCGACCAGCGCCACGCCGACGTGAACGGCTCGTACGTGATCCGCTGCGCGGAGGGAATCGTCAACACCTTCGCGGTGCGCCAGCAGTTCGAATGGGCGCTGAACGGCGCGCATTTCAACGAAGAGCTGTGGTTCGACTCGAAGGGCGTGCTGGCGCCGTACAACGAGCGGGTCCGGCACGAGACGGCCGGGATCTTCACGCAGACCGACGTCTTCATCATCACGGCCGGCCTGGCCGAAGTCTGGTACAGTACGCTCACCGGCGAGGTCTTCTGGCGGGCCGTCCCGGCCGACCAGTTCGATCCCGCTCGACACGGCTTTCGCCTCAGCTCGGTGGCCGAGAATCTCGAGAACCTCACCGCGATTCGAGCGCTGATCCGCGCGCACCGCCCCGAGGCGGCAATCGTCTTCACGCTCTCGCCGATCCCGCTGCACGCGACGTTCCGGCCGATCTCGTGCATCACCGCGAACGCCGTCTCGAAGGCGACGCTGCGCGTCGCGCTCGACGAGCTGATGCGCGCCCACGGCGACGACCAACGGCTGTTCTATTTTCCAGCCTACGAGATCGTGCGCGACGCGTTCGCGGATCCGTTCGTCGACGACAACCGCCACGTCAAGCCGCACATCTTGGACGCGGTCGCGCAAACATTCGAGCGGGCGTACTGCCTCGCCGAACCCGCGCTCGAGCCGACGCCGTGAGCGGCGTTCGCTACGTGAACTTCGCGCGCTTCGCCGAGCGCTACGGCGACGAGCTGCACGCGGCGTTCGCGCGCGTGCTCGCGTCCGGCACATACGTCGGCGGCCCCGAAGTGGCGGAGTTCGAGCGCGCGTTCGCCGCGCAGTGCGGAACGGCGTACGCGGTCGGCGTCGCGAGCGGCCTCGACGCGCTGATGCTGACGCTGCGCGCCTGGGAGATCGGACCCGGCGACGAGGTGATCGTCCCGGCGAACACCGCCGTGCAGACCGCGCTCGCGGTGACGCATGCGGGCGCGCGCGTCGTCCTCGCCGACGTCGAGCCGGAGACGGGATTGCTCGATCTCTCCGCCGCCGAAGCTGCGATCACGCCGCGCACGCGAGCCATCGTGCCGGTCCACCTCTACGGCCATCCCGTGGACATGGAACCGCTGAACGCGCTCGCCGCGCGCGCCGGCATCCGCGTCCTCGAAGACGCGGCGCACGCGCACGGCGCGCGCTACCGCGGCCGCCCGTGCGGCAGCTTGGCCGACGCAGCCGCGTTCAGCTTCTATCCCACCAAGAACCTGGGCGCGCTGGGCGACGCCGGCTGCGTCACGACGAACGACGACGCACTCGGGGCGCAGTTGCGCCTGCTGCGCACGTGCGGCCTGACGACGAACTACGTCCACGAAGTGCAAGGCTTCACCAGCCGGCTCGACCCGCTGCAAGCCGCCGTGCTGCGCTGGAAACTCACGCACCTCGAGTCATGGAACACACGCCGCCGCGAGCTCGCGCGCCTTTACTGCGACGAGCTCGCAAACCTACCCGAATTGACGCTGCCGGTCGTGCGCCCCTGGGCGGCCCCGGTGTGGCACGCCTTCCCAGTCCTCGTGAAAGACGGCCTGCGCGACGCGCTGCAAGCCGCACTGACGGACGCCGGAATCGAAACGAACGTGCACTACCGGCTGCCCGTTCATCTGCAGCCGGCCTATGCCGATGCCGGCTGGCACGCCGGCGAGTTCCCGGTAAGCGAAGAGCGTGCGCGCTCGCTGCTCAGCCTCCCGCTCGATCCCTTCCACACCGGCGAAGAGATCGAGCAAGTGATCGCCGCAGTCCGCAGCGCGCTAGCTACCCGCGTTTGTGCGACTGCACGGTGATCGGGATCGTTGCCGGCGACGAGTCGCAGAGGAGGACGACGGTCGCGAGGATGCCGGAGGAGTAGTTCAGCGCCGTGTACGTCAGCCCGGAGGCGTATGTCGTATTCGGCTGCGAGCCCGCCAGCAGCGATATCCCGACCGGTCCGCCGTTCGGATCCGAGCACGTGACGCTAAAGGTTTGGATGCCCGGCGACGACGCCGGCGTGTCGAACGAGGTCGGCGGCGCGATCGTCACGGTGGTACTAGGTGTCGCGGCAATCGTCACCGGCCCGTTGTCGTACGCGCCCGGGGTCAGGATCTGGAGCGGCGTCGAATCCTGAATCTCGTAGTTGAACTGCACCGTCTGACCGTTCGCCGCTTCGTCGGGGCCGGAGAGGAAGGCATTCGATGCGACGCCGAACATCACGAGCGACGCGCTCACGGTGTCGTGCGGGTGCACCTTCACGTCGACTTGGCCTTCGGAGGAGATCACTCCGACAAACACCGGCGCGAGGCCGCCCACCGACGTTTGCGATGCCGGATACGCGACCAAACCAAACGTGTGCGGACCAGGCTTCGCGTCGATCTCGAGCTGACAGGTTTCGGTGGTGGCATTGTTCGTGCACGAGCCGGGGTTCACGGTATCTAGACCGTGCTTGTCCGGGTTCGCGTACACCGTCGTGAACTGCGGGGACCCCGCGAGGTTCACGTTGGCGACGTAGATCAGCGTCGAGCCGTCGTAGACCGCCAGTGACTGGAGCCCCGGCGTGATGAAACGCGGCCGCCGCGGTGCGGAGGCCGGTGCGCGCCGTTTGTCGGACGCCGCGACGCTCACCGCTCCGAACGCTGCCGAGAGCGTGACCCTGCCGCTGTCCGAACTCGATTGCTGTGTGTCGACCGGCGGTGCGCCGGCACTGCCGCCTCCACCGCCGCAGGCGGAAACCAGAATCGCTGAAGCGCTGAGTACGGCGACCGTCGTGAGTCTCTTCATTTGTTTGCCCACCATCAAAAGGCCGGTCACATGGGGTTGCAGGAGACGTTGAGCGTCGCCAAGGCGCCGCCGCCCCAGTAGTTCGCCGACGAGTACGTTAGCGTCGAGGCGTAGATCGTGTTCGGCATGCTGTTGGCGCTCACCGTGACGTTCGCGGAACCGCCTGCGGCGTTCGTGCAGGTCACGGTCAACGTCTGATCGCCCGGCGAGCTCGGCGGCGTGCTATTCGCGGTCTGATCGATCGTCAGGACGCCGGGGTTGTCGACGGCCCACGTCACCGGCCCGTTGTCGTAGTTGCCGGGCGTGAGTATCTGGGCCGCTGCGGAGTCCAAGATCTGGTACCCGAAGGCCGTCGGCGTGTTGTACGCGAGCGTGACCGAGCCGGGACCGTTGATCACGCCGCCCGACGCCACGCCGAGCATCGTCAGCGTCGCGCCCGGATTCGGGCCGCCGTTGAGCACCAGGGAGAGCTCACCTTCGGAGGAGATGACGCCGGTGAAGCCGATCGGCGGACACACGTCGACGTTGCACGGCGGCGGCGTATTGCTTTGCTGCGTCGGGTACGCGACGAGGTCAAAGACGTGCGGCCCGGGCGTCGACGTCAGCGTGACCGTGCACGTTTCGGTCGTCGTGTTGTTGGTGCACGAACCGGGAGCCACGGTCGTTACCGCGCCGGGAGCCGCGTAGACCGTCGTGAACTGAGGATTCGCGCCGAGGCTGACGTTCGCGACATAGATGAGGAGGCTGCTGTCGTAGAGCGCAACCGATTGCAGCCCCGGCGAGACGAACTTCGGCACGCGCTTGTGACTACTTCGCTTGCGGATCGGGATGGCGAGCGACATCTGCATCGTCGCCGTCCGGGCCGGCGCGCGCGGCGCCGACGGGGCAGGGGCAGGGCCGCTCGTTCCGCCGCCGCCGCATGCTGCGAGCGACAGCGCTGTGAGACTGATCGAAAGGAATCGCAGTCCGCGCATAACGCTTCCCACCTTTAACCTACCGGTTGGTTGGCTGGTAGTCCGTTCGGACCGCTTCCGGCACGCGCCCGCTGGGCCCTCCTAGCTCATCGACCGAACGGCCGTTTCTTTACGACCTCATTACCGGCCTCACGGCGGTGCCCGGTTCGGCCGATGATTATAGCAACGTGGAGACCGTGACCTAGTGGCAGCGGCCGCTCCGGCGCGTCCGGGTTTACTCGACCGCCTCGCTTCGACGTCCCATGCGTGGGTCGCCGCGGCGTCGGTCGTGCTCGTCGTGCTGATGATCGTCCCGGTGCCGCCGTGGGTCCTCGACCTGCTGCTCTCGACGAACATCACGCTGGCGCTGGTGATCCTGCTGGTCACCCTCTACACCGAGAACGCGCTCGCGTTCAGCGTCTTCCCGACGCTGCTGCTGATCGTCACGCTGTTCCGGCTCTCGCTCAACATCACCGGCACGCGCTCGATCCTGCTCCACGGCTACGCCGGGCAGGTGATCGAAGCGTTCGGCAACGTCGTGGTCGGCGGGAACTACGCCGTCGGGCTGGTGATCTTCGCGATCCTGATCGTCATCCAGTTCGTCGTGATCACCAACGGCGCCGGGCGCGTCGCCGAGGTCGCGGCGCGGTTCACGCTCGACGCGATGCCGGGCAAACAGCTCGCCGTCGACGCCGACCTCAATGCGGGCCTGATCACCGAAGCGGAAGCGCGCCAGCGCCGCAAGGACATCCAGCGCGCCGCCGACTTCTACGGCGCGATGGACGGCGCCTCGAAGTTCGTCCGCGGCGACGCGATCGCGGCGGTGATCATCGTATTCGTGAACATCATCGGCGGCTTCTTCATCGGCATCTTCCAGCAGGGGATGTCGATCGTCGAAGCGCTGCAGCGCTTCACGCTGCTGACGATCGGCGAAGGGATCGTCACCCAGATCCCCGCGCTGCTGATCTCCACCGCGACCGGCATCATCGTCACCCGCGCCGCTTCGGAAGGCTCCTTCGGCCACGACCTCTCGCGCCAGCTCGTGCAAGAGCCGCGCGCGCTGCTGATCGCCGGCGCGCTGCTGATCCTGTTCGGGTTCTTCGGCCTCCCGCCGCTGTTCATGTTCGTCATGGCCGCGATCGTGCTCGCGCTGTGGCTGCGCGGCCGCAGCGCCGCCAAGGCCGCCGCGATGAAGGCCGGCCCCGCCGGTCTGCGCGGCGGCGCTTCCGGTGCGACCGGCATCCCCGGCTCGAACGTGCCGGCCGTGAAGCCGGCCGAATCGGTCGTCCCGCTGCTCTCGTACGACCCGATGGAATTGGAGATCGGCTTCGGCCTGATCCCGCTGGTCGACGTCTCGCAGGGCGGCGATCTGCTCGAGCGCATCACGATGATTCGCCGCCACGCGGCGCGCGAGCTCGGCATCGTCGTCCCGCCGATCCGCGTGCGCGACAACTTGCAGCTCAAGCCGTCGACGTACGTGGTGAAGATCTACGGGCTCGAGGTGACGCGCGCCGAGGTGATGGTCTCGCGCCTGCTCGCGATGAACCCCGGCACCGCGACCGGCGCGATCGACGGCATCCCGACCACCGAGCCCGCGTTCGGCCTGCCCGCGCTGTGGATCGCCGAGAGCGCGCGCGGCGACGCCGAGATGGCCGGCTACACCGTGATCGACCCGACCTCCGTCATCGCCACGCACCTCACCGAGATCATCAAGACGCACGCGCCCGACCTGCTGGGCCGTCAGGAGACCAGCGCGCTGCTCGACAACGTCAAGCAGCACTACCCGGTCGTCGTCGACGAGTTGATCCCGAACCTGCTGACGGTCGGAGAGGTGCAGCGCGTGCTGCAGAACCTCTTGCGCGAGCGCATCCCGATCCGCAACCTGCTGCTGATCCTGGAGAACCTCGCCGACGGCGCGCGCGCCTCGAAGGACGTCGACTACCTCACCGAGCGCGTGCGCGCGGCGATGGCCCGCCACATCTGCGCCGAGTACGCCGAGAACGGCCTTCTCTCGGTGATCACCGTCGACCCGCGGCTGGAGACGCTGCTCGGCGAAGCGGTGCGCCGCGGCGAGGACGCCTACGCGCTGCTCGATCCCGGCACGGTCGCGAAGATCTACGCCTCGCTCACCAAGCGCATCACCGAAGCGCAGCAGAGCGGCTTGCAGCCGATCGTGCTGACCTCGCCGGGGACGCGCCTGGCGCTCAAGCGCCTCACCGAGCGCGCCGCGCCCTCGCTGGTAGTGCTCTCGTACAGCGAGATCGCGCCGGGCCTGCGCGTCGAGTCGATCGGCCAAGTCTCGACCACCGAAGAAGCGCTCGAGCCCGCCGGAGCGGGGGTCTAGCCCGTGCTGCGCATGCTGGGGTTCGGGCCGAAGCCGATCCCGCCGCAGCTCAAGATGAAGCTGCCGCAGGTCAACAGCTTCGTCGACGTCGTGATGATCGGGCACGGGCCGCGCGGCTCGATCTGCGTCGAAGCGCTCAGCGAGCGCAGCCTGGTCGTCGGCGCGCTCTCCGGCATGCGGGTCGGCGGAACCGGCGTCTTCTCGTACACGAACGCCGCCGGGCGCTTCCGCTTCTCCTCGAAATGCGTCGCCCTGCGCGGCGCGACCGCCGTCTTCGCGCTCCCCGAGCGCGTCGAGACGCTCCAAGTCTTCACCGAAGCGAAGCAGCGCGCCGCGGTGCGCCTCGACGCCACCGTCCCCGCCCAATGGCGCTTCGCGCCGGGCGGGCGGGGCTCGGGCGACTGGGTGCGCGGCTCGCTCACCGACATCAGCCGCTCCGGCGCCTCGCTGATCGTCGACCGCGAGGTGAAGAAGGGGTCCTTCGTCGAGGCGCGCTTTGCCGTCAGCACCGCGGCCTCGCCGCTCGTGCTGCTCGGTGAGGTGATGCGAAATTCTCCGATCGAATCGTCGAAGAAGATATCGTTGGGTCTGCGTTTCCACGGGATCAAAGCCGAGGAAGACCGGGCGATCATGGAGTTCATCAACAAGCGGCAAGCCGAACGGCGCAGCCGCGGCTTGGCCTAGGGAGCACACGGACAGTGAGCGCGAAACGAGTCCTCATCGTCGACGACGCGGTCGTCATGCGGATGATGATCAAAGGGATCTTGAGCAAGAACGGCTACGACGTGGTCGGGGAGGCCCAGAACGGTGTCGAGGCGGTCGAGAAGTACCGCGAGCTCGGCCCCGATCTCGTCACCATGGACATGGTGATGCCGGAGATGGACGGGATCTCCGCGGTCAAGCAGATCGTCGCCGGCGACCCGCAGGCGCGGATCATCATGTGCACCTCGATGGGCCAGCAGGCGCTGGTCGTCGAGGCGATCCAGGCAGGCGCGAAGTCCTTCATCACCAAGCCGTTCCAGCCGCCGAAGATCCTCGAGACGATCCAGAAGGTGCTCGCGTGACGATGCCAGCTCTCACCCTCAACGAGCTGCAGCGCGACGCGCTCAAGGAAGTCGGCAACATCGGCGCCGGCCACGCCGCGACCGCGCTCTCGCAGCTCCTGAACACGACGGTCAAGCTCGCCGAGCCGACGATCGACGTGCTGAAGTTCCGCGATCTCTCGCAGCGCATGGGCAGCCCGGAGCGCTCGGTCGCCGCGCTGCACATGTACATTCGCGGCGAGGCGCCGGGCCAGATGGTCGTGCTGTTCGACCGCGAGCAGGCCGCCGAGTTCGTCAACGTCTTCATCAAGCGGATCATCGGCGACATCCAGATCTTCGACTCGATCGTCGACTCGACGCTCAAGGAGCTGGGCAACATCATCGCCGGCTCGTACCTCACCGCGCTGATCTCGCTGACCGGGATCAACCTGCTGCCCTCGGTGCCGACGCTCTCGTACGGCACGGTGCAGGCCGCGTTCCGCACGCTCATGTCGATCCTGCCCGATCAGGACGTGTTCCTGATCGAGTCGCAGTTCCTCGACAAGGACCGCGCCGTCTCGGGCCAGTTCATCCTGATCCCGGAGACCGGCTCGCTCCAGCCGCTGCTCTCGGTCTTCGGCGTCAACGATTGATCCGTCCGCAGCGCTGAACGATGCCCTCGCCCGACGACTTCTTCGACCGCTCCGAGTTCGTCCAGTACTTCCGTGACGAGACGGACGAGCTGCTGCAGTCGATCGACGGAGATCTGCTGCGGCTGGAGCAGTTCGTCGACACGGGCACGATCGACTCGGAGCTGGTCAACTCGCTCTTCCGCGCGCTGCACACGATCAAGGGCAGCGCGGGGATGCTGGAGTTCGTTGCGGTCCAGCAGGTCGCGCACAAGCTCGAGAACGTCTACGACCTGCTGCGCAAGGACCGCATGCCGCTCACCGAGAGCGCGATCAACCTGCTCTTCGAAGGCCGTGACGTCCTCACCGGCCTGGTCCGCGCCGCCACGTCCGGCACCGAAGCGCCGCACGGCGTCGAGGAGTACGTCGAGCGGCTCGACGCGTTCGCCGCGATCTACGACTCGGTCGCGCAGGTGATCGAAGGGCCGCGGCCCGAGCCCGAAGCGGAAGAAGTCCTCACCCCGGTCGACGAGGAGCAGCTCGCCGCCTTCGAAGCCGACGTCGCGCGCCTCCTCGCCGAAGCGAAGACCACCGTCGCCGAGACGCCGGCCCAACCTGTTACGGAAGCGGACGTCGTCGCTGCGCAAGCCGCGGTCGATGCATTGTTCGCGTCGGAAGCGCCGCAAGCGGCACCGCAACCGAAGGCAGCGCCGAAATCGAACGGTACCCCCGCGCCTGCGAACGCCGCCGCGGCGGCTGCCGAGACGAAGCGCACCGCGTCGGCGAAGAACCAGACGATTCGGGTCGACATCGAGCGCCTCGACCTGCTGCTGAACCTGGTCGGCGAGCTGGTCATCAACCGCACCCGCATCTCCGACATCGCGACGACGCTCGGTCGCGAGCTCGGCACGAACGGCCACGCGCACAACGGGCTGGGGACGCTGGCCAAGGACCTCGCTGAATCGTCGGCGCTGCTGGCCCGCACCACGAACGAGATCCAAGAGAGCATCATGAAGGTTCGCATGGTGCCGATCGGCCAGGTCTTCGACCGCTTCCCGCGGATGGTGCGCGATCTGGCGAAGGCGCGCGGCAAGGAGATCCACCTCGAGATCGCCGGCGCCGAGACCGACCTCGACAAGACGATCGTCGACGAGGTCGGCGAGCCGCTGATGCACCTGATCCGCAACTGCGTCGACCACGGGATCGAGCCGCCCGACGTGCGCGAGGCGCGCGGCAAGCCGCGTCACGGCACCGTCAAGCTGAACGCGTACCACGAAGGGAACCAGGTCATCATCGAGGTCTCCGACGACGGCGGCGGGATCGACTTGCAGCGCGTGTCTTGCCACGGCCTATTTGT
>Ga0213879_10000024_pt1 | contig 60298 bp, 47 predicted proteins | sample VelepicoBEBS_R03_FD_161046 | JGI IMG/M metagenome (GOLD analysis project Ga0213879, IMG submission 161046) | Vellozia epidendroides bulk soil microbial communities from rupestrian grasslands, the National Park of Serra do Cipo, Brazil - BS_R03 | ecosystem: Environmental > Terrestrial > Soil >...
TGTGCTGACTGAAGCACACGCGCGAAGTAGCGCGCGTTCCCCCGGTCGATGTCGGTGATAAGCGCGTCCCATTCTCGCATGGCCGCCTCGACCCGGGCATAGCCGAACGCCTCCAACACTTCGTCAGACGGCCGGCCGCCTACGCGCGCTAGGTTCAGCACAATCCACCGCTCGCCGCCGACCAACATCGGCTCCCATTCGTACTCCCAGCTCTCCCCAGAACACTCTGGTGGGACGTCGGGCGCATCAAGGATCGCCGGCGGGATGCCGACCTCCGACCGAATGTCGAGGTAACCAAGGCGCTCCAAGGGCGGGAACCACACCTCGCAAAGGGTGGCGAGCCTCTCCCGCATCGCCTCGTGCCGCGGATCACCCAGGCACACCCCGTGGCTCCAGACCGCGCGGCACAGCGCGAAGAGTCGGCCGTAAACCCCCAAGAGTGTGTAGAGGTACAGAACGGCGCGTGCATCGTCGGCAGCCTTTCGCGCAGCGACCGCTTCGGCATCGAGCCGGGCCGCGACGTACTTCCCTTCAGCGTCGGTCGCGCGAACGAGTTCCCAAGGGTCGGTCCCGAGCACCGACGCGAGCTGATCGATTGCATTCGGCGACAGCGCCCGGGCCCCGTCTTCCGCTCGCGAGAGCGTGCCCTGTGTAATTCCAGCGGCCTTAGCGAGGCTCGTCTGGCTGAGGCTCCGCTCTGACCGCATCGCCCGCAGTCGATTGCCGAATCTTGCATTCACCATGGATCTACAGTACCGCGTGGCTCGCACGCATGGATAGAGGCATAACAGCGGCAAGAGAACAGCCGGCTCGGAGTGTTCGCCACCGGAAGGCGCGCCTTCGCTTGGTAGCTCCATAGGGTCGGCACGCTTGGCGAACCTGCAACCGAGACGCTTGACCTCGGCCATGATAGCGGCTCATGCGTTCACCATCGCGCCCTCTCCCTGGAGGCAGTCCCGGCTTCACCGCGCCCTATCGAGGGTTCTCAGCCGGCTCTGTACCTCTTGCACGAGTCGGCCGCGGCCTTCGGCATTATTGAGGTAGTGAATAAACCGGAGGTGCCTCAGGTCGAACGGCACGTCGTCGGGCGACTGCGTTATAAGGATCACGTCCCTACCGACTGTGTGCGCTATCCCGGTTTCATAGAAGACGTTAGCGTTCTTGCCTGACAGGTCGCAGATGACGACGCTTGAGGTGCTGATTAGCGAAACCACATCTTGAATTATCGCGTCGTGGTTCCAGATGTTGTCGGCGCGCTCACATCGTTTACCGATGCTCCGGATGCTGGTCTCAAGTGCATTGTAAATTTCGTTAAATCCTGCGTCGAATGGCATCATCACCGAAACGAGGCTCTCGTCGACCGGTTCCTGACTAAGTTGAAAAACTTTCGGCGACGGCGCCCTCGTACCGCTACGCATCAGCACGTAGAACAAGTCAACGGCCTTAATCGCCCAATGCGTCCTCGTGAATTCCCAATCGCCGATCTCCAACTCGTGCGCAAGCTCTTCGACTTTGGCATTCGAGATTGGCGGGATCGCAGCGTCGAAGCTGTACTCAAGAGCGTAGTTCGCGCCCTCTTCTCGAATCCTCGTGATGGTTCCAACGTGAGCGCTCTGGTTCCCGGCACCGCCATTCTCAGCCATAAATAGCGCTGGTAGGCGGGAAACGGCGTTAACGTCTAGTGTGTTGCCTGGCTTGTATAGGGCTTTCAGCGCATCTGACGTAAATTCCAGCACACGGTTGCGCGGGAATGCTTGTCGGTTGAGGTTCCAACCATTGCCCGCAACGATTAGGCTATACACGATAGCTCAATCAAAAATGGCGCAGACGTAGCGGCGTAAGGTTCAAGGGCTCTCCAAGACAGGTCGTTCTGCGTGACAAGCGCCGCGGTTCTCCGTACGCGGGCGCAGCTTCATGCTGCAGCTTAGAAGCTCCCTTCGCCATCATGCCCCTAAAAACTCTAGCGGGGAGGCCACCACGCCTTGGACCGGAGCAGTGGGCCCGTCCGCCGTTCGGTACGGGTTCGCTCCAGCATCAGACGCTCCCGGCAAATCGCCGTTCTGAGAATGGCTGAGGCAGCAACGGTGTCCAGCCGTTCGGCTATTCGACCCCTCTTGGACATCGCAGCCGCGAGGATCGTACGCAGGCTCGCTCGGTGCAGTTGTGTTCGCCGCAGACGAGGCGGCAGAGAGGCACGCCGAGGGCCGCTGCGAGTGCCGGTAGAACGCTTTTGTCTGCGGGCTTGCCGGACTCGAGCCGTTGGATCGTGCTCGCGAGAACGGCGGCTTCCGTTGATAGGTCGTAGACGCTATATCCGCGTGCGATGCGAAGGCGGAAGATACGAGCCGACAGCGGCTCTACCGGTGCGGTTCTTCGGTGGCCGTTCCATCGCTTTGAGGCCGACGTAGGCGAGTGCTTGGAGATCATCGCTTCGCCTTGATGCACCAGAAGGTGGCTTCGAGCGCGTAGCTGATCGATGCGCGCAGGCAGACGCAAGCGAAGCGCACGTGCGACTCGTTTTGCGGGGTTGTGGACCTTGTAACGGAAGCCGCCGGTGGGCTCGTCGACCCAGGCGTCGATTCCGTTCTCGCGGAGGAAACGGACGACGACTTCCGCGTTGAAGTCGTCGGCCTGCACCAGGCCGGCCGTGTTTTGGTGCTGTTCGTCCGTCACATCGGCCATGCAGGCGTAAAATTCGACGGGCCCGGGCATTATGCGACCGCCCGGTGCGGAGGATCAGACGGGGCACATTCGGCGACGGCGATGCCGTGCCGAGGGCTCGACGTCGATGCGTCGAACTCGTAGGTTGTCATTTCGATGCTTATCCCATCGGGGTGACGGGCTCGGTCGGTGGGCTTAACACCGGCCGGGCCGCATTGTCTTGAATGCGCGCAGGTTGTGCGCTAGGTTGAAATTATAGCACGAACGTGCGTTCGTGTGGAAGCACTCAAACGGTTTGCGCTAACGCATTACGCTAAGTCGCGACCAGCGCCGGCGCGGGTTGCGCGCGGAACATTACGGTAACGCGCGTGCCGCCGCGCGGCCCGGGATGAATTTGCACCTCGTCGGCGACGGCGCGCACCAGCGACAGCCCGCGGCCGGTCTCGGCGTACGGATCGGGGCGCAGCTCATGCGGGACGAAGCCCGAGCCGCTGTCTTCGACCATCAGCGTCACGTCGCCGGTGCCAGCGTTCGAGGCGAGGACGCGCACGGTGCCGGGCGCGTGCCGCACCGCGTTCGCGACGAGCTCGCCGAACGCGAGCGCGCTCGCGAAGCGCAAATCCTCGCGCCCCGTCCACTCCGCAATGATGTCGCCGATCTCGTGGCGCACCTGCGCACTGGTCCAGCTGTCCTCGGCCGCGAAGCGCCACTCGCGCTCGTCGCCGGGCAGCTCCGCGGCGAACCGGTCGATGGTCACGGTGAGGATCGCGATGTCGTCGCTGGGCTCGTCCTCGCCCAGAACTTCCTTCATCAGCGCGGCGGCGAGGTGTTCGATCTCCTGGCTCGCCAGCGTCTTGATCGCTTCCTCGATGCGGCGCTCGCCTTGCAACAGATCGCGCGCGAACTCCATCAAGCCGTCGGTGAAAAACACCAGCGTGCACGGCGCTTTCAAGCGCAGCGCGAAATCCACGCCCTGCTCGTCGCGCAAGCCGATCGGCAGCCCCGCGCTCGGGAGACGCGACAGCTTACCGCCGCAGTAGACGAGCGGCGGCGGATGGCCGGCGGTCGCGTACGAGAAGCGGCCGGTGACCGGATCGAGCACGCCGACGATCGCGGTCACGAACAGCGTGCGGCCGCTGGCGACGAGCAGCCGGCTCGCGCGGTCGAGAATCGCCGCCGGATCGGCCGACTCGAACGACGCCGCGCGCAGCGCCTGGCGGATCTCGCCCATGATCACCGCGGCTTGCAGGCCGTGTCCCGTCACGTCGCCGATCGTCAGCGCGACCCGGCCGTCCGGCAGCTCGAAGGCGTCGTAGAAGTCGCCGCCGACGCGCTGCGACTCGGACGCCGCCGAGTACGAGGCGGAGAACTGAAGGTCGGGCAAAATCGGCAGCTGCGCCGGCAGCATCGCGCGCTGCAGCGCGTCGGCGGTCGTGCGCTCGCGCTCGTACAAGCGCGCGTGCTCGAGCGAGAGCGCGGCGCGGCGCGCGAACTCGCGGACCAAGCCGGCGTCGTCGGCGTCGTATGCGCGCCCGCTGGTGCGCACCAGCGCCAGCACGCCGATCGTCACCTCGCCGCTCAGCAGCGGAACGATCATCGCCGCGCCCGCGGGCAGCTCGCTCACCCACGGATCGGGGAAGCGGTCGGGCTGATCGAGGACGACCGGCTCGCCGCCCCCGACGATGCGGCTGACCGCGTCGTGCAAAGCGGGCTGCAGCGGCGCGCCGATCCAGCGCCGCGTGTCGAGCTCGTCGCCGATGTCGGTGCTGCCCAAACCGGTCAGCACATAGCGCCCTTCGTCGTCGAGCAGCGCCACCCAGGTGCGTTCGGCGAGCCGCGGGATCAGCAGCCCCTTCATCGCCGCGACGGTCGCGGTGACGTCGAGCGAGGCGCCGAGCCGCTCGCCCGCGCGCGCCAGAAACGCCTCGCGCTCTTCGAGCCGTTTCTGCGCGTCGACGTCGGTGCAGGTGCCGATCCAGGCGACGATCTCGCCTTCGGCGCCGCGCGCGGGGACCGCGTTCACCAGGAACCAGCGATAGCGGCTGGTCGCGCCTTCGCGCAAGCGGTACTCGGCGGCGAACGGCTCCCCGGTGCGCAAGCTGTGCCGCCAGCGCTCGCGGCTCTGCAGCTCGTGCTCGGGATGGAGCGCGGTGCGCCAGCCGGCCTCGCGCGCGCGGGCGAGATCGCACAGCGTGTACTCGACCCAGCGGTCGTTCACGTACTCGACGTCGCCGGCGGCGTTCGTCGTCCAGATCAGTTGCGGCACCACGTTCGCAAGCGACGCGTAGCGCGCTTCGCCGACGGCGAGCGCTTCGGCGGTCGAGCGGCTGCGCGCGGCGAGCCGCAGCATCAGGTCGTTGAACTTCACCAGGAAGACCGCCAGCACGACGACCGCCGCGACGAGCTCTTCGATGCGCGCGGCGTACCAGCCGAACGAATAGCGCCCCGAGGAGAGCTCGCCGCCGGTGACGATCGCGACGAACCGCGCGAGCAGCACGATGCCGAGCCACACCCCGGTGATGCTCTTGAGGCCGTCGGCGACGACGTACAGCGCGACCAGCATCTCCGCGGCCGAGAGCGGGATCACCCAGCTCTGCCACAGCCCGGTGAACTCGTTGCTGCGCGGGCCGCCGACGAGCCAGCCGTGACCGGCCGTCACCAGCAGCGTGAAGCCGAACGTCGCAACGAGCGTGCCGATGCCGAGCACCCGCGCGCCGTCACGAGAGAGCTGCCAGTTGCGGCGCGCGGCGAGTCCTTCCCAGATCAGAAACCCGCCGAAGCCGAGCTGCGAGGCGATGTAGAACCACGACGCGGTCTGCAAGCCCGCGCCGAGCAGCCCGGTCGGGGTGAAGAGGCCGGGGAAGGTGAGTACGTACAGCGTCTGCGTCAGCGCCGCGTACGCGTACGCGATCGCGAGCAGCGCGAGCTTGCCGTCGCGCACGATCCGGTACTGCGCGTAGATCAGGACCGCGGTCAGGACGAGCGCGACGACGCCGGCGCCGACGACGGTCGGGACGAACGCCGGCACCTCGCCGAGCCGGGCGCGCGAGAACGGGATCGAGAGCGCGAAGAGCGCGATCAGCGCCAGCGCGCTGAACGCGCCCCAGCGGCGGTCGCCGTCGCTCGCCGGCGCGGTCGCGATGTTCTCGACCGCGCGGGACTCGAACGCCGTCACGCCGCCACCGTACCGCCCCCGCGGCGGTTGAACCGGACGTGAGCACGCAAACCGCAACCTTCGCCGCCGGCTGCTTCTGGGGGGTCGAGGCGGACTTCCGCGACATCCCCGGCGTCCTCGACGCCGAGGCCGGCTACACCGGCGGAACGACCGAGAACCCGAGCTACCGCGACGTCTGCAGCGACCGGACCGGGCACGCCGAGGCCGTCCGCGTCACCTTCGATGCGGACAAGGTCTCCTACGATACGCTGCTCGATGCTTTTTGGTCGCTCCATGATCCCACTCAGGTGAACCGCCAAGGACCCGACGTCGGGACACAGTACCGCTCCGCCGTCTTTTACAACGACGAAACACAACGTCTTGCGGCGGAGGCGAGCAAGGCGCGGGCGCAGGCCAAGTTCCCTCGCCCCATCGCTACGCAGATCGTGCCCGCGCAACCTTTCTACCGCGCCGAGGACTACCACCAGCGCTATCTCGAGAAGCAGGGCCTCCGGCACTGCCGGATCTAGAGGCTGCCGCTGGTCGTGGCGGCGCCGGCCGGCCGGTTCACGAACTGCTCGACCGCGTCGGCCAGCGCCTCGTTCGTGATCTCGGTCAGCCCGGCGGCGACGTTCTGGCCTTTGTGCACCTTGTTGGCGGTCGTGTACGTCTTCCAGCGCACGACGCCGCTGCAGTCGATCAAGTACAAACGCAGCTGCGCGCGAATCGGCGAGCGGTCGAAGACGCCGGATGACGAGACGACGCCGCCGACGACCGGCAGGAAACCGGTGAGGTTGCGCTCCTTCGACTGCTCGAAGCGGATCTGCGGGATCAGCAGACCCTCCGCGTTGTAGTCGCTGCACATCTGGCGCGCCGTTCCGACGGCTTCGATCGCGTCGATCGGGGTGGCGATCGCGCTGCGCACCCGCCGGTCCGAGAGGTCGATCGAGAACTGCTTCGTCGCGTTGCGGTAGATCGGGTCGGTGTCGCCGGGATCGCCGAACGGCACGATCACGTACAGCGGCCCGCCGGCGTTCTCGACGGCCGCCGCGGGAAGCGGGGCAGCGCAAAGCGAGGAAGCGCAAAGCGTGACGGCGAGCGTACGGACCAGGCGTCGCAAGAGCATCTCGTGATCCCAACGTTCGGGCGGCGGGGCGCCGTTCCCGGCGAGCCGAACGGGCCGTCGGTGAGACGCCGTGCGCTCGCCGCGCTTGCGGCCTACTACCTCGTCACCGGCACCTGGCCGCTCGTCTCAATGCGCTCGTTCGAGGCCGTCACCGGGCCGAAGACGGACCGCTGGCTGGTGAAGATGGTCGGCGCGCTCGCCGTCGCCAACGGCACCGCGCTGGCGTTCGGCACGCTGCAAGACGAGATCGCCGACGAGACGCTCGTTCTCGCCGCGTGCAGCGCGCTCGCGTTCGCGTCGATCGACTTGGTCTACGTCGCGCGCGGGCGAATCAGCGCCGTCTATCTCGGCGACGCGGCACTCGAGCTCGCGCTGGCCGCAACGATACTCGGCTCGGCCGCGTTGTAGCGCGCGATGTCCGCCCTGTTCTCACCGCTTCGGCTGCGCGAGGTGACCCTGCGCAATCGCGTCGTCGTCTCGCCGATGTGCGAGTACTCCTCGGAGGACGGTTTCGCGAACGACTGGCACGTCGTGCACCTCGGCAGCCGCGCCGTCGGCGGCGCGGCGCTCGTCCTGACCGAAGCGATCGCGGTGACGGCGGAGGGCCGCATCTCGCCGCAGGATCTCGGCATCTGGCAAGACGCGCACGTCGAGCAGCTGGCGCGGATCGCGCGCTTCTGCGAGGCGCAAGGCGCGCGCTGGGGGACGCAGCTCGCGCACGCCGGCCGCAAGGCGTCGACGAAGCGGCCGTGGGAAGGGAGCGGCGCGGTCGCGCACGGCGGCTGGACGCCGCTCGCACCCGGCAGCGCGCCGTTCGATTCGACCTATCCGGTGCCGCGCGCGCTCGACGAAGACGGGATCGCGCGGATCCTGCGCGCGTTCGCCGAGGGCGCGCGGCGCACGCTCGAGGCGGGCGGAACGGTGATCGAGATTCACGGCGCGCACGGCTACCTGCTGCACGAGTTTCTCTCGCCGCTCGTCAACACGCGCACCGACCGCTGGGGCGGTTCGTTCGAGAACCGCACGCGGCTCGTGCGCGAGGTCGTGCGCGCGGTGCGGAGCGTATGGCCGGAGCGCTATCCGCTCTTCGTGCGGCTCTCGGCGACCGATTGGGTTCCCGGCGGCTGGGACGTCGACCAGACGGTCGCGCTCGCGCGGCTGCTGCGCGACGAAGGGGTCGACCTGATCGACTGCAGCTCGGGCGGCGCGGTGCCGGTCCCGCCGGGGACGATCCCGGTCGGGCCGCTGTACCAAACGCCGTTCGCCGAGCAGGTTCGGCGGGAAGCCGGGATCGCGACGGCGGCGGTCGGGATGATCGCGGAGCCTGCTGATGCCGAGGCGATCGTCGCCGGTGGGCGGGCGGATCTGGTCGTGCTCGCGCGCGAGCTGCTGCGCGATCCCTACTGGCCGCTGTTCGCGGCGCGCGCGCTCGGGGCCGAGGCGCCCTGGCCCTCGCAGTACCTGCGCGCGGTCGGCGAGCGCGCGACGATGCGAGTTCCGGAGCGCGTCTAGCAGCCGCCCTTGTCGCGCGCGCCGGGGCGCGTGATGGACGGGTGTGATGACGACGATAGGACAACGGGTTCACGCGGCGCGGATCGCCGCGGGGCTCTCTCAAGGACAACTCGCAGAGCGCGCGGGCGTCGCTCAAGCCGCGATCTCGCGCATCGAGCGCGGCGAGACGCGCGAGCCCGGCGTGCTGATCATGGCCGGGATCGCGCGCGCGCTCGCGCTGAGCATCGACGAGCTGGTCGCGCACAACCTGCGCGGACGCACGGCGCAGCAGGTGCTGGCCGAACGCATCGCGGCGCTCGAAGCGCGGGTCGCCGTGCTAGAAGAACGCATCGACGGCGGCGCGCGCGGCGGTGTGTAGTGCGCGCGCCACCGTCGCGGCGTCGCACGGCGCGTCTCCACCGATCCAGGCCGCGATGAGCGCGAGCTGCCCGCCGGCGAGGTGCGCGCTGACGAGCTCGCTCGGAAGCGTGTGCGGCGAAGCGCGGGATGCGGCGCGCCGCCGCGCTTCGAGGCGCTCGGCGAGCAGGCGCGCGAGCACGCGCTCCATTACCAAGCGCGCGGCGCCGTTGAAGACGACGCGGCCGAGCTCGCGCTGCTCCCACATGTGCTCGGCGATCGGGCGCGGCGCGTCGGGACTCACGGCGAACAGCGCTTCGGCGAGCGCGCCGAGCGGCTGCGCGACGCTCTGTTCGAACACGTCGTCTTTGTTCTGGAAGTGCTCGTAGAAGGTCGAGCGCCCGACGCCGGCGCGCTCGATCACATCGCCCGCGCCGAAGCCGTCGTAGTTGCGCTCGACGATCAGCTCGTAGAACGCTCCGAGCACGAGCGCTCGCGTGCGCGCGACCCGCCGGTCCGGCTTCTTCCCTGCTTTCAAGCTGAGCGCTCCGTTTCCGGACGTTGCGCCGATTTTGTCCGGAAGCGGACGCGCAAGCGCAAGCGGTCCATCGTTTTTCGGCCGTGAAGCGCTATGGTAGCGGAAGCTTCACGTCCGGAGTATTTCATCGTGTCGAACGCCCAGCCGCTTCCTGCCGAACCCTGGGCGCCGCCCGGAAAGGTCGCCGGGTATGCGATCGCCGCGTCCGCGGTGCTGATGATCGTGGCGATCGTCATGCATCCGCAGGCCCGACACCGCCACGTGAGCGAAGTCGTGGCCGAGATCGGCCGGCTCGCGCCGATGCTGGCGTTCATGCACGGGACGGTGATCGCGTTCGTGATCGTGCTGCTGTACGGCATGTGCGTCTACTCGCTGCGGCGCGGCCTGCGCCGCGAGCTGGTTCTCGGCGCGGTCGTCGTTTACGCGGCCGGCGCCGGCGTGCTGGTGCTCGCGGCGCTGATCGACGGCTTCCTCGTCTCGGACGTCGCGCGCAACTACGCGGGCGCATCGCGCGAGGCGCTGCGCGACGGCGCGGCCATTCTCTCGGCATGCAGCGCCGCCATTCAGGTGCTCACGAAGTTCGGCGTCGTCGCGTTCTCCGTGGCGATCGCGCTGTGGTCGGCCGACCTCGTCCGCGACGGCGCGCGGGCGCGCATCGTAGCGATCATCGGCTTCGCCGCGGCGGTGATCTCGCTGGTGGTGCTGTTCGGGGCGGGGCGGTTCATCGTGCCGCTGACGCTGAGCGCCATCGTGCTCGCGCAAGGAATCTGGTACATCGCGGTCGCTTCGCTGCTCGTGCAAGAGCGCGTGTAGGGCCGCGTTGCGCGGCGCGCAAGCGCGAGGAGCGATCTGGAGCCGACGGCCGGACTCGAACCGGCGACCTGCTATTTACGAAACAGCTGCTCTACCAACTGAGCTACGTCGGCGTTGAGGCGGCGGGCGCCGCGACCGCCCAGGGTTCGCGGGACCGCCCTGCGACCCTTCATTCGTGCTTGCTTGCGCCGAAATACCATAGGTGATCCGCCGCGCAGTGGTTCTCGTTGCGCTTGCCGCAGCGCTGGTCCCGGCCCCGCCGGCTGCCGCCGAAGAGCTTCCGGTCGCCACCGTCGGCGCGCCGATCCCCGTCGAGGCCGAGCCGGCCTCCTTGCTTCGGCCGGCGACGATGCGCGCCGTGTTTCGCGTCCCGCGGGCCGACACCGCGCTCTACATCGGAACCCCCTCGTACGTGCGCGACCTCTCGATCACGCTGGTCGGTCCCGGCCCGCGGCGCGCGACGCTGGTGGCCGCGCCCGACCTCCCCGGCCGCATGCTCGGCCTGCGCCTGCCCGACGACGCTGCGGACGCCGACCGCATCGAGCTCCAAGCGACCACCGTCAGCGCGGCTACCCCGCCATATCTGCTGCCGGCCGAACGGCTCGCGACGATCGGCTGGAGCCGCTGGTGGCTGCAAGCGCTGTTCGGACTGTTCGGCGCGCTCGCGCTGCTGAGCGCGCTGCTCGGGCTCGTGCTGCGCGCGCGCGCGTTCGCATGGTGCTCCGCGCTCGCCGCCGCGAACGCCGGCCTGATGCTGCCGTGGCTCGGCATCGTGCGGCCGCCGCCGGAGACCAGCGAGCTGCTGCACGCGGCGCTGCAATCGCTCGCGTACGCCGCGCTCGCCGCGCTCACGCTCGCCTTCTTCCGCACCGTTCGCCTCCCGCGCGCGGTGACGCGGACGCTGTGGGCGCTCGTCGCGCTGAACGCCGGCGTCGTCGCCGGCGGCGACGTGCTGCAAGATCTCTGGCCGCTCCCCGACGCGCTCGCGCAAGCGCTCGCGTTCGCGCTCGACGGTGCGTTCGTCGGCTTCGGCATCCTCGCGCTGCGCCGCAACGCAGCGGGCGCGCGCTGGTATCTGCTCGCCACCGCGCTCGCCGCGCTCGGATTCCTGGCCGCGAACGTTCCGCTGCTCGACGCGTCGCTCGCACAAGCGACGCCGCAGCTCGGCATCGCGTTGGAAACGCTGCTCCTGTTCGTCACGCTCACCGTGAAGCTCGCGCAGCGCAACGAAAGCGCGCCCGTCGCTGCAGCGGCACCGCTTCCGCCGCGCGCGGCAGTCCTCGGCCCGCCGCCGCCGAACGCCGACGGCCTCACCGGGATCCCGAACCGCATCGCGCTCGACGATGCGCTCGCGCGCGCATGGAACCACGCGCGCCGCACCGCCGAACCGCTCGCCGCGCTGTTGCTCGACGTCGACCACTTCAAGAAGTACAACGAGGAGTACGGCCACCTCGCCGGCGACGACGCGCTGCGCCGCGTCGCCGCCGCGCTCGCGCAGACGACCGCGCGCCGCCACGGCGACCTCGCCGGCCGCTACGGCGGCGAAGAGTTTCTCGTCCTCCTCCCCGACACGCCGCTGCCCGAAGCGGTGCAGCTCGCGCGCGAGCTGCAGCGCTCGATCGAGCAGCTCGACATCGCGCACGGCAGCGCACCGGCGCGCCGGCTCACGGTCAGCACCGGCGTCGCCGCGTTCGTCCCGCAGCACGACGGCGACGGCGGCGAATTGATCCGGCGCGCCGGCAACGCGCTGTACCTGGCGAAGACGATGGGCCGCAACCGCGTCGTCGCCGACGAATCGCCGGCGCCGCAGCCTGCGTTGACGTAGCGTGCTCACCGCCCCCGCCGCCCGCCGCATCGCGCAGCTGCTGCGCGCTCCGCAGCCGCTCGCCGACGCGCTGGCCGACGCGGCCGCCGAAATGCGCGGGCTGCTCGGCGCGCGCGGCGTCGCGCTGGTGGTGCGCCGCGAGGGCCGCTCGCACCGCGGGCAATCGGGAACGATCGCCGATCACGTCACCGAGATCCCGCTCGCGGACGCCGACGTCGAGGGGACGCTGATGGTCTCCGGCGCCGCGCAGGTATCCGAGGAGCTCGCGCTGATCGTCACGCTGGCGCTCTCCGCGCGCTTTCTCGCCGAGTCGGCGCAGACCGACGGCCTCACCGGCGTCGCGAACCGGCGCACGTTCGACCTGCGCTTCGAGGAAGAATGGCTGCGCGCGAAGCGCGAAGGAACCTCGCTCGCGGTCGCGATCCTCGACATCGACTACTTCAAAGTCTACAACGACCGCCACGGCCACCTCGCCGGCGACGACGCGCTGCGCCGCGTCGCGCACGCCGCCTCGGCGAACCTGCAGCGCGCCGGCGACCGCTTCGCGCGCTACGGCGGCGAAGAGTTCGCCGCGATCCTGCCCGCCACGACGCTCGCCGGCGGGATCGCCGCCGCCGAGCGCATCCGCAACGCCGTCACCGCGCTGGCGATCCCGCATCCGGTCGGCAAAGCCGGCCGGCTCACCGTCAGCATCGGCGTCGCCGCCGCGGAACCGGCGCGCGGCGGCAGCGCGCACGAATTGCTCGCGGCCGCCGACCGCGAGCTGTACCGCGCGAAAGCGGAAGGCCGCGACCGCGTCGCCGCCGACGGCTACGCGCTCGAGCACGCGCGCGACGAAGGCCTCCCGCAACCGTTCTCCGCGCTGATCGGCCGCGACGAAGATCTCGCCACGGTGCGCCGCGCGATCGACGCGCATCGCGTGGTGACGATCGCGGGCGACGCCGGTGTCGGCAAGACGCGCCTCGCGCTGGCCGTCGCGCACGAAGCCGCGCCGCGCTTCGCGCGCGTCCGCTTCGTCGACGCGGTCGGCGCGGTCACGCGCGAGGAGCTGCTCGCGCGCCTCGCCGCCGCGCTCGGCGTTCCCGATGCGGACCCGGCGCTCGGCACGATCGCCGGCGCGCTGACCGAACCGGCGCTGCTCGTCCTCGACGGCTGCGAACGCATCGCCGGCGCCTGCCGCGAGGTCGTCGATGCGCTCGCCGAAACGCCGCTGCGCTGGCTGATCACCAGCCGCACGGCGCTGGACGCGCGCGACGAGCGCGTCGTGCATCTCAGCCCGCTCGACGAGCGCGCGGCCGGTACGCTCTTCGCCGACCGCGCGCACGCGCTGGCCGCGCTCGACGAGCGGGAGACGCGCGCGTTCGCCGCCGTCGCGGTCTTCCGCGGCAGCTTCACCGCCGGCGACGCCGCCGCGGTGATCGCGGACGAAGCGGTCGACGCGCGCCGGGCCGACGCGCTGCTGCGCGCCTTCGCCGCGCGCTCGCTGCTCGACGCGGCCTCGCACGGCGGCATCACGCGCTGGCGCATGATCGACCCCGTCCGCGAGGCGCTGGCTGCGATCCCGCGCTTCGAACGGCACGCGCCGCGCGCGCACGCCGCGCACCTGCGCTGGTGCCGCGCGCGCCTCGACGCGATCGCCGCGCGAACCGGCACCGGAACGAATCACGCCGCGCTGGTCGAGTCCGAGACGGTGATCGACGAGGTGCGCGCCGCGCTCGACCGCGCGCTGCAGGACGAGAGCCTCGTGCGCGACGGCGCGGAGCTGTGCTACGTCGCGGTGCGCCAGTGGTTCGCCGTCCGCCACCCGCACGAAGGCCGCCTGCGCTGCGAAGCGTTCATCGGCCGCAGCGAACGGCTCGCGCCGGTGCACCGCGCGCGCCTGCACGCCGCCGCCGCGCGCCTGGCCTTCGTCGAAGGCGACCTCGTGGCGACGGAGACGCACGCGCGCGCCGCCGACGCGCTGCTCGGCGAGGACGACGCGATCGAACGCTCGACGGTGCTGAACTTCCTGGGCATCGTCGCGAAGTTCCGCGGCGACTACGGCGAAGCCGAGCGCCTCTTCCGCCTCGGCTGCGAGCTCAACGCGCGGATCGGCAACAAGCGCGGCGAGGCGATCGCGATCGGCGCGCTCGGCACGGTCGTGTTCGACTTCCGCCTCGACCACGACGAAGCGGTGCGCCGCTTCCGAGAAGCAGCCGCGACGTTTCGCGCGATCCACGACGACTTGAACGCGCTGGTGATGCTCGGCAATACGGCGGAGTCGCTCGCCGCGCGCGGCGACGTCGCCGAAGCCGCGCGCATCGTCACCGCCGCGGTCGAGGAGAGCCGCGCGTTCGGCAACCGGGCCACGTCGGCGCAGCTCTTGTGCGTGAGCGCGCTGGTGGCCGATTTGCAGGATGATCGCGCCGGCGCGGCGCGCGCGATGCGCGAAGTCGTCGCGCTGCTCGCGGCCGGCTCACCGGGCGCGGTCATGCTGATGGCGTTCGACTTCGCGGCCCGCATCGTCGCGCACAGCGGCGGCGACGACGTGCTCGCCGCGACGCTGGTCGGCGCGGCGGAACGCCACGCCGCCGCGCAAGCGACGCCGCTGCTCCCGATCCAGCGCTTCTGGCGCGACCCGATCGTCGCACAGCTTCGCGAACGCCTCGGCGCCCGCTACGACGACGCCGCGGCGCGCGCGCGCGCGACGAGTGAAGCCGAGCTGCTCGCCGCGCTCGACGACTACTTGCAGACGCTCGAACGCACCGGCGCGAGCGGCTGAGCGCTCAGGTTCCGGCGAACTTCGAGTTCGCGACGGCCTCGTTCACCGCGTACGGACCGTAGTCGATCGAGGCGTGAATCTTCGTCCCGGTGATGTCAAGGTCTGCCTCGGCGTGCTTCGGCAGCTCGTAACCGCCGGCGGGCTGCTCGGTGATCTGCATGTCGATCGTCGAGCCGTCGTTGGTCCACCACTGCGCGTGCAGCGGCGCCGCCGGATCGGTCCCTTCGACGTCCACCACCATGCGCGTCACGTCGCTCGCCGCTTTGGGAGTGCCTTCGAGGTGGTACGGACCGCGGTCGCCGTTCGCGCCGACGAGCCGCAGATCGTACTGCTGCGGCCAAGTCAGCGGCGTGCCGAGCTCGGCGAACAGCTTGCGGCCTTGGGGCGGAACCCGCTGCACGTCGAGCGCGATCCGGTCGGGCCGTTTGAAATACTGCATGCCGCCGAGCCCGAAGTGCCACATGATGACCTTGCGCACGTGCACGTCGATGTGGACCGGAACGGAGTACGACTGCAGCGCGGCGTCACGTCCCGTTACGCGCGTGAGAATCTCGGTCGCCGACGGCGTCATCGCCGTGGGAATCGTCGGTGCGGTGCCGAGCGCGGCGACGAGCATCGTCCCCGCGAGGGCGCGTCCCACCGTCCGTGCTGCATTCGCCTGCATGGTTCTGACCTCCGACTACCCAGCTCGCAACCGGCCCCGCGCCGGCCTCAGGCTCCGAGTATTCCCCATTCCCATGAAGCTATGATGAGGGCGTACACCGCGAATGCCGAGCGGTCAGCCGCTCGGCATTCGCTCGCTCGGCCGCCGACGTGACTACGCGGCGTCGCGCCAGATTGGGATGACCGAGCGCACTTCGCCGCGCTCCCGCAACGCGCCGGCCGCAGCTTCCAGGCGATCGAGCGGGACCGCCGCCGTCGTCACGACGGTGCTGTCCGCGAACCGCACCAGCACCGGCGCGCGCAGCGGTCGGGCGACGAGATCGGCGCCGTCGTGCGCCGGAACACACTCGCGCGCGCCGAGCGCCGCGAGCACGTCGGCGACGACGGCCGACGCCGTCGCGTCGCCGCCCGCGCCGAAGCCCGAAAACACGAGCGGCCCGCAGCCGCGCCCCAGCACGCGCACGACGTTCTCCGCGCCGCGCGGCCGCGCGAACGGATGATCGTCCGGCACGAACGCCGGCGTCACGCCCGCTTCGATCGCATCGCCCGCGCGCCGCGCCACCGCGACCAGCTTCAGCCGCAAGCCGCGCTCCGCGCCGGCGCGCACGTCCTCGCGCGAGATCCCGCCGATCCCGCGCCGCGCGAGCACCGCAGAAACCGACGGCCGCCGAAACGCGAGCCCGGCGAGAATCGCGAGCTTGTGCGCCGCATCGTGCCCATCGATGTCGCTGCGCGGATCGTGCTCGGCGAACCCGAGCCGCTGCGCTTCGGCGAGCGCTTCCGCGTAGTCCGCACCGCTCTCCATTGCGTCGAGGACGAAGTTGGTCGTCCCGTTCAGCACGCCGCCGATCTCGAGCACGTCTTCGTCGGCGAGCGCACCGGCGAGCGCGCGCACGATCGGAATCGCGCCGCCGACCGCGCCTTCGTAGCGCAGCGAGGCGCCCGTGCGCGCCGCGAACGCCGCCAGCCACGGCCCTTCGGTCGCGATGAGATCTTTGTTCGCCGTCACGACGTCCTTGCCGCGCGCGATCGCGCGCAGCACGAGCTCGCGCGCCAGCCCCAGCCCGCCGATGCAATCGACCACGACGCGCACCTGCGGATCGTCGACCACCTCGAACGGATCGCCGCCGAACTCGCTCCACGCGACGTCGCGCGGCTTGCGCGGATCGCGCACGGCGATCGCTTCGATCAGCCCCGGATGCGAGGCGATCAACCGCCGCGCGACGCCCGATCCGACGGTGCCGCATCCGAGCAGTCCGACGCGGCCGAGCGCGCGCGTCCTCGTCGCTGCGGTCACCGGAGACGGCATCGCATCGGACGAGCAGAGAACGCGCGGCAGGACTTGCACGGGAACCTCCATGTCGTTGAATCGCAAACGAAGTGTCAAGGGAATGAAAAAGGCCCTCGCCGTTCGGCGGGGGCCAGTCTTGCGATCGGTGCGTCTGCGCGTTACGCCGACGTGGATCGAGACCTGCCCTCGCCGAGGGAAGTCGTCGTCATCGTCGTCGTGGTCGTCACGCAGAGCCCGAACATTGTTCGACGACCCTATCACGGATCACCGAATCGCGCAAGAGGGCGGCCAAGCTTTCCGGGTGCGCGAGGAACCCGTCGTGACCGTGATCGCTCGGCAGATGGCGGTACGACGAGTCCCACCCCGCTTCGGCCCACCGTGCCGCGCAGCTCCACACGAACTGCGGCGAGTAGAGCTGATCGCCCTCGATGCCGACGAAGGTGAGCCGCGTTCGCCCCGCCGGCCGCTCGTGCCCGCGCAGGTCGAACAGGTCCATCGCGCGCGTCAGCACGAGATAGCTGTTGGCGTCGAAGCGCTTCACGAAGACGTCGCCTTGGTGCGCGAGATACCCCTCCACGTCGAAGCGGGCGTCGAGCGTGCGGGTCGGGTCGCCGCCGGCGCGGTCGGCGCGGTTCGCGTAGCGCCGCTCGAAGAGATCCTCGCTCTTGTACGTCAGCGTCGCGATCGCGCGCGAGAGCCGCAGCCCGTCGGCCGGCGGTTCGTCGTACCACCCACCCTTGAAGCGCGGGTCGAGCCGAATCGCCTCGCGGGCGACGCCGTTCTGCGCGATCCCCTGCGCGCGGAGGTGATCGAACGTCCCGACGACGATCGCGTGATCGACGAGCTCGTCGTGCGCGCGCGCCCACTGCAGCGTCTGCTGGCCGCCGAGCGAGCCGCTGATGACGACCGCGAACCGCTCGATCCCGACTGCTTTCAACGCACGCCGCTGCGCCTCGACCATATCCGCGACGGTGACGACGGGAAACCGCGGCCCCCACCGCTGCCCGTCCGACGCGAGCGACGACGGCCCGGTCGAGCCGTAGCACCCGCCGAGCGCGTTCACCCCGACGACGCACCACTCGGCAACATCGAACAGCGCGCCGGTGCCGGCGATCCCGCCCCACCACTCGAGGACCCGCGACGACCCGCTGAGCGCATGCGGCACGAACACGACGTTCGACCCGTCGGGCAGCGGCTCGCGCCCGTAGCGCGTCACCTGCTGCACGACGTTCGGAATCACCTCGCCGGAAACGAGCTCGAGCGCGCCGATCTCGACGTCCTGCTCGATCACGCCGCCTCGAGCGCCTGGCGCAGATCGGCGATGATGTCGTCCACGCTCTCGATACCAACCGACAACCGGACCGCATCGTCACTGACGCCGCTGGCGATCTGATCGGCCGGCGTGAGCTGCTGGTGCGTCGTCGAGGCCGGATGGATCACCAGCGACTTCGCATCGCCGACGTTCGCCAGTAGCGAGAACAGCCGCAGCTTGTCGATCACCGCGCGCGCCATTTCGGCGCCGCCCTTCACGCCGAAGGTGAGGATCGCGCTCGCGCCCTTGGGCAGATACTTCTGCGCCTTCGCGTACGCCGGATCGCCCGGCAGTCCCGGATACCGCATCCAGAGCACCTTCGGGTGCTCGCGCAGAAACTCCGCGACGCGCAGCGCGTTGCTGCTGTGCCGCTCGACCCGCAGCCCGAGCGTCTCCAGCCCTTGCAGCAGCAGGAACGCGTTGAACGGCGAGAGCGCCGCGCCGACGTCGCGCAGCAGCTGCACGCGCGCCTTGATGATGTACGCCAGCGGCCCGACCGCCTCGGTGTACACGACCCCGTGATACGACGGATCGGGCTCGACGAAGTCCGGAAACCGCCCGGACGCCTTCCAGTCGAACTTCCCGGCGTCGACGATCGCGCCGCCGATCGTCGTCCCGTGCCCGCCGATGAACTTCGTCGCCGAGTGGACGACGACGTCGGCGCCCCACTCGATCGGCCGCAGCAGATACGGCGTGGGCAGCGTGTTGTCGACGATCAGCGGCACCCCGGCCTCGTGCGCCACCGTCGCGAACGCTTCGACGTCGAGCACGTCGAGCTTCGGGTTCCCCAGCGTCTCGGCGAAGACGGCCTTGGTGTTCGGCCGGATCGCCGCCGCGACCGCCGCCGGATCGGACGGATCGACCAGCGTCACCTCGATTCCGAACCGCGGCAGCGTGTGCACGAACGCGTTGTACGTCCCGCCGTAGAGCGAGGCCGAGCTGACGACGTGGTCGCCGGCCCGCGCCAGGTTCAGCAGCGAGTACACGGTCGCGGCCTGGCCGCTGGCGAGCGCGAGCGCCCCGACCCCGCCTTCGAGCGCGGCCAGCCGCTGCTCGAACACGTCGGTGGTCGGGTTCATGATGCGGGTGTAGATGTTGCCGAACTCTTGTAGCGCGAAGAGCCGCGCCGCGTGCGAGGTGTCGTCGAAGTTGTACGAGGTCGTCTGGTAGATCGGAACGGCGCGCGACTTGGTCGCGGGATCGCCGCCGTGCCCGCCGTGCAAGGCGACGGTCTCGAAGCCCGGTTGTGCGGCTACAGGGTCCAGGGTGCTGCTCATCGTGGGTCTCCTTCACGAATGCGTAGAGCGCAGAGTGGGGTACGGGTCTACGGTAGGTTGGAAGTCTGAAGAAAGTCGAAAAACAAAACGGCCCCCGCCGGTGTAGGCGAGGGCCGTTGTAGTTTCGTCGAACGCCGATCAGGGCGACGACGATCTACACCGTCCCTCGCGGGCGGCACACATCGCCATCATCGCCATACAGCAGGCGTCCATGTGGGGCACCTTAGCAGACCCGGGCCGGGGCGTCAAGGGGCGAACCGATCACGGGCCACGCCGCGAGCCGCGTCGACGTCCGCTCCACTCCGGATTCGAATCCAAGTAGAAAAGCAGCCGATACCGTCCGTAAAGCATAGCGTAGATGTAAAGGCCCAGCCGGCAAACCTTTTTAACATCACGACGAAACGCATGCATCGGCACGCCAAACCGCCGGCGATAATCGGCAAAGAGCCCAGCGTCATCCAGAAAGACCAGCGCGGCCAGCCAGACAAGTCGAAGGATCCCAGGAGTCCGCTTCATACTAGGTGTCCGGCGTCATCGATGCTGAACGTCCAGGCGAGCCGAAGCAGAACCACCGCGCGGTGTATCGCGTCGCGCACCGACGCGCGTGTGACAACTTCCCCGCAAATCTCCGCGAACACCGCCCCGCTTCCGAGCCGTTGTTCAACGACGTATCGATACGTGGCGTTCACAAGGGCAAACGGTACAGCAGCCTTCGCGAGCTGGCCGTCTCTGAACGCGATTCGCCGGCGGCCTATGAATCTGCTCGGGTCTGTCGCCGCCGCGACGATCGATGCCTGGTCAATCCGAAGCACGTCCTCGAGGTCAAGGTAATCGCACCAGCGAAGAATGAGGCGATAGCCCGGATATATCATGCGGAGGACATAGGCGTTCCACATGCCGTCGATGCACGGCGTGGCCGTACGAGTGGCTTCCATCGCTACGCGCAGTCCGAATCGAAGGTGAAGCAGACCATCCGGTAGGTACGCGCCGCAATCGGTTCGATCTGAAAGCCGGCGTCTCGAAGCGCGCCGACATCGCGATGAAACGATCGCAATGAGACGCCGAAGCGGCTGCAGTAATCGTCGATGCGGACCGGCTCGCGGCGAACGAAGCGTGCGGTGAGCCAGACGAGGCGCACCATGCGGAACGCGATCGCTCCGTGGCGGGCGTAGGCGGGGCGCGCAAAGCGGCGCGCCGGGGTAATCGACGCGGGCGCGTCGAAGTGGGCGACTGTCATTCGGTGGCTGACTCCATCGGGTGACGGACTCGGTCGGTGTTAGCGCACCGGCCGAGTCGCTATGTTGTCGTGCGCATGTCGCGCGTGCATCTATTGTAGCACTCGTACATACGTTCGGCAAGTAAAAATTCTATTGAACCGTATTGGCCGAGCCTAGATCCATCATGACAAAAGTCATTTGGGCAGCGTCATGGAGAATGTGTGTGTGATTACGTCCGAACTGGAGCTCGACCATCCAGCGGCCAGCGGATGGCGGTGCTCCGTCGCCACGGTGTTTATGACGAGCGGCGGCAATCTAGCCGGGTGGATGTAATCGATCGCGTTCCGAATTCGCTGCATCGTGATACGATAGTGCCGCCGCATCGTAAGCAGGATGAACGCCTCTGTCAAATTGACAAACGAGAGGTAACCGGGCGAAGGAAGAGTCAATACACTCTCGAAGGACGGCTGGCCGTTCACCCACGCGTTTAGGGTCGACCTCGGTATGCCGAGGTGATGTGCTGCGCTGGTGATATCATAGCGGGGCTCAAAAAGTGGTTGATCCTCGTTCAAAGCGCTCACGCTACGGAATACTCGAAACTGACGTGACGATGACGCGTTCAAGGTCGAGCCATGTATTGAAAGGCAGCAACAAGAGTACGGAGAGATGAGCGTTCCCAGAAATGGGATTGATTCCAAGATCGTTGAGAACAGCCGCGGAACGCGCGCCTTGCTGAACGCCCTGCCCTATCAGCCACTCGTCGCGATGTCGAAAATAGTTGCACAAAGCTCGCACGATCTCGAATAGCGATCTATGCGTCGGACCGAAGGACGGACCTCCGACGATCCAGCGCCGATCGCCATATCTACTTCGAACGTACTGCTTTAACGCCAAGTCGACCGAATTAAAGACGACGAGGGCGCCCTCCAGCGCGATTGCTGAATGTACCGCAATGTATTGTCGCCATCGCTCGACGTCAAGCTCGGCCGACACGACGTCTGCCGTCGCGGCCCCTTGATTCAGCGCATCGCGGGTTGCCGCTGCTTGAACGAGCGCGGTATTGGCAAGGTTCACCTCGCGCGCCGCGGAAACCGCAGAGCCGAAGCCCATTGCTGTCGCCACTCGGCTTTCCTCGATCGCGGCGATAAAACCGTCGACCGCGATCTGCTTCGTGGCAAGACCAACCAGTTGCATTAACCTACGAGCCGGCCGAGCCCTTCGGCATAACGACGAACGACTCGCGTGAACTCGAGATGAAGACGCGTTCGAACGGCTCCAACGAAGGTGCCACTGCGTCGAATTTCGCTACGACAGTCGACAATTGTCGAAGCACGTCCGTCATGCCGACGACGAGCCAGATCGGCCGATAGCCCTTATAGCACTTCGCTCGCTTCTGCCGCAGCGCGAACAGTATTTCGGATACGCTCTCGGGCACCCCGCCGAAAGCAGACACTGGCTGCTGTATCGCAATCATGGGACGCTCCGATTTCCCGGTGTATGCGGTCGTCTTAGCTTGGGACAAGAGCGGGAATGACGTGGGGACGGGTACGCCGTACCGGCTGCTGTAGCGATCTATGTCTTCCGAGGCGATGAGAGCAGCGATCTCGTCCACCGCGACGGGAACGTCCTCTGACCGAAGCGGAAGCCCGGGAATGAACGAGATGAATCGGCTTCCCAGCTTTTTCGACAGTTTCGGTTCGCGCTCCAGCATGTCGTTAGCGGCGATCTCTAAATCGGCGACGCTGAATCGCCACAGCATCGAAGGCGCGTCGCCGGCGGTAGTACACTCGCAGTAGACCGTCGCGTTGCCGAACGTCAATTCGAAGTCCGGCGTCCCCGCCTTACGTTGCGGAAGCGGCACTATTCTATCGGGAATGATTCCGGCGGGGCCGAGCGCGTCGATCAGAATATCCAGTTCGGCAACTTCCTTAGCGTACCGGCTCGTGTACCGTCGATGGGCGCGGGCCAGCTCTTCGCGATAGGCCAGCGGCTCATTGCGAAACAACGTCTTTCCCGTAAAGACTTCCCTGCGCGGGATCTTCGTCGTGAAGTGCTTGACATCGAGCATCGCGAGATTGCCTAACGCGGACAACGGGCGGTATGAGGGAACGACGTTCACGTCCATCCCTCGCTTTCCCGCATCGGAACCCCGACTTTCGAGGGCTTAGTGATTTTGGTACCCCCGTCGGCCGCGGAATAGGCCTCGTATTGCACTAGTGGGCTGCATCAAGCCCGTGTTACACGAACACCCGCGCCGTGTCAATCACCTAGTTTCGCGAGCCACAAGGGCCGGCACGGCCGCATCCGGATGACCGGGTATGACGCCAGTTTGGCGCGAGCGACGGCGGGCGCTGACGGCGCCGTCGTCAGAGACGAATTCGGCCTAGGCGGTTTGGGGCAGCAGCATACCAGAGGTAATCGCGATTGACGGCGATTGCAGTTATTCTCACATTGCGAAGAACCGGCGGCGCAACTACGCGAGTATGTCCGCTCGGAAGCACATGAAGAAAGCTGCCGTCCCTGGCTCCGGCAAGCCATGCGCCGCTGGTTTCGGTTTCGCTCGTCGCCAGCAGTCCGACGCCTTTCGGTACGCGAGTGCGGGCGACGTGTACGCTTCCCTGCGTTTCCCTGACGAACCCGACAACGGCATCGCCTTCGTGCTGAGCAAGGTAAACGATGTCGGGCCCGCTTCGTGCCAGCTCATCCGGAACGTCGGACGCCGGCAAAGGATGAATCTCGACCGCCCCGTCGGAGCCGAGGCGAGCCAGCATTCCGGCACGGGCGCTTCGAAGCTGCGAATCGAGTGCTGGCTGGAGTGCGACCCAGAAGAAGCCGTCGTGCGCCGACGCAATCGCCGCGGGCACAAAACCACGCGGCGCCGTTTGCGCATGTACTTGACCGTGGTGGATCACACCGATGGCGCGGGCGCGGGAATCGATCACCGCAAAATCTCCGTTTGCATTCGCAGCGATACCGTCCGCGCCGAGAAACGGTGGCTTCAGCCCCGTGGCGGTGCAGGGCCCACCCGCGCCGACACAGCCGATGCGCGGCAACGGAGGACCGATCGCATCAGTATCGCCAATCGCGTTTTCCGTGAACCGTACCGATCCGTCCGGGAAGGTTGCGATCCTATTCGGAACGGCGTTCGCCAAGGTGGCGCCCACGGTCACTTTTCCGTCGCGTCCAATGTGCAGGAGTTGTCCGGACGTTGTCTCGCTGACCCAGACGCTTCCGTCGGGCGCCACGGCCAACGCTTGCGGCACGGGCAGCGCCTTTCCGACCGCGATCGCCGGGACGGGCGGCAGGGTCCACTCCGTAACAGTGGACCCCAGCGCCAGAATCGTACCGGCAACCGTGAGAAGCAGCGTCGTCAATGGAGAACGATCCGGGGACCCTTACGAGGAAGTCTCATAGGCCCGCCTGCTCCAGCGGCCGGGCGGTGAAGATCGGGGCGAACACCGCGCGGTATTCCGTTGCGATCAGCAGCCAGAGCGCCAGTACGACGATCGGGGCGAACAGAGCGCTTTGCGCCATCGTGATGTGAAACGCGAAGCTGTTGTAGAGGAACGCCGCGAGGATGATCAGTGCGACCGGGACAAAGCGGTTCACCAGCAGCAGCACGCCGGCGACCACCTGCGCGAAGCCGATGAACTGCGCCCAGTGCGAGGCATAGAAGACCGCGTTGAACGTCCCGGCGAGTCCCGGCAGCGGCGGCGGGCTGGTGATGATGAACGACATCGCGCCGGTGCCGACGAAAGCCAGCCCCAGCAAAATTCGCGCAACGAGGCGTGCAATGCTTATGGCACGCCGACCGCCCCCGGGATCCGCGGTGCTGATTTCCATGTGAGTTCTCCTTCGACGACGCTGCAGGTTCCATACTGGCGTCGAACGGGGGCCGCCCGTTTCGACACGAGCGCAAACTTTCCAACGCCCGCTTGGGCTACTTTGCAACAGAAGGCCGCCCGCGAAGCCCGAACGCAAGTCGGTGAAAACGGAGCGCTGAAACGGCGCCCGACGCCGGCGTTCGGCCGTGCAGCCAACGCCGATCGTCCATCAGATAACCCTCGCCGCGGTGGAGGGCGATCGTCTTGACGCGTTCCTGCAGCGCATCATTCAGATCATCATGCCATCGGCGCTGCTCGGAATGGAGAAGCCAGTACAGTTTTTCAAACGAGTCGCGTGCAACCGGCGCGGTCATCAAAGCCGTAACGTCACCGGCGACCTTATTCGGGATCGTATCGATCGATCGGATCGCCTGGAGCAGATCGCGACGAGAAAGAAAGAGCGACGCTCCGGTTCCGTCGTCAGGAACGTCGTCAAAGATCAACCAAATCCGCGTCGTTATAAAAAGGTCGGCGTGGAGCTTGAATCCTGAGTCCTTTCGCCGTGCGGCAACCGGGGAATACAGTGCAGCTCGTTCATCTCCCGCCAACGTGATGACGGCCTCTCGAAGCAGGCCGAATACGGCACGCATCTGCCTGTCATCGCAGGGCAGGGACAACATGCCTCGGAAAAAGCAGAGATTACTTGGGTCGGAGCGGCCGGGTAGGCGAGCCGCGAAGGCCAAGAGCTTCGCGCGCAAGTCATTCGGCACAGCTTCGATGGACGAGGAATACGAGGCGGCATACGGCTCGCAACCGCGAACTTCAGTCACGAAGACCCTGCGCTTCAATACACCCGCACGGTGCAACTGGGCCACGAAGTCGTGAAACGCTTCCGACCATGTCAGCCAAGGAGCAGCTCGAGCAAGAGCGTTGCCGCGAAGCCGGCGGGGGATGGAGGCAGCCCGAAAAATGTGGTTTTTCTTCAACGCTGTGTCGGCTTTTGCGCCGGCGTCGCATTCTTCCAAACTAGAGCCGTGAAATCGGGGTCGTCTATAAGGGCCTCGAGGTCGGTGTCGTCCTTCCACTTGTTGGGATAGTTCGGATCGGAGACTCTTCGGAGCGCTTCGACAATGGAAGGATCGAGGTCAAGGGCCTGGCGCGTGTATTCGAGCACTTTGGCACGCGCGCGCTCGATGTCTTCCGGATCTGAATTATCGCGCTTTTTCAGGTAGCCGTACTTTTGCCCATACGCACAAGCCGCATTGAAGTAAATCTTTGCCTGCTTGGGAAGCGGCGACGCGATGAGCCGCTCGGCGGCATGGATGGCTTTCGTGAAACCGTCCGGCTGCGGCAAGTACAGGTACGCCATGACCAGGCTGCCCTGCAGGCGAGAGACGAGTTCCGGTTCTTTTGTCGGATCGGCCAGCCTGAGGCCTTTGTCAATCTGCTCGATAACGGGTTCCGGCGCCGCACCGTCATTGAACAGCGCGATCGCGTAGTCGAGACGAAGGCTAGGATCGTCAGGTTCAAGTTTTAGGGCTTTTTCAAAACCCTTGATCGCATCTTTCCATGCGCTTGGGAGCGATGCGCCTCGGATCGATTGAGCGCGCGCCCAGGCCACGATATCATTGAGATTACTAAGCTTCCGAAGCGGAACTTTCGCGATGTCTGATGCGGTCGACGCTGCCGCCTCGGTAACCCCCCGGTTCGGATATTGCAACGATGCCTGCGGATTGTAGACCGCAACACGGGCGGCGTAGGTAATGAGCGCTGCGTGCTCCTCTGCCTTCCGAATTCCTTGGTTCAGAAAGAGACGGGTCGATAGGTACATTGCCAGAAAGCCGAGGATCGGAAAGAATAGGATCATCGCGTAGGCGAGCCCCTTGACCGCCTCGCCGTTGCCCAACGACGCTGCGATGATCGTGGACAAGGAGAGAATCTTCGGCGGAATGTTCTGAAGCTCGACGAGCGTCAGGCCGACGATGATCTTGGTCAACCAGTCCGCGATCTGCGCTAGGCCCGTGTTCGGCAAGTATTTGAGGGACGACGTCGTGCCGCCGGCCGCGGCCGCCTCGCTCTCGACGACCCATGTAACGCTGAACAGGAAGCCGATGAATACGCCCACCGCATAGAGCGAGAGCGACCAAAGAAGGCCGACCCATGCTAGCCTTCCGGTTTCGAAACCGACGGCGAAAAAGCCGACTACGGTAATACCGATTCCGACGAGGAGGACGCGCAACGTATAGTCGCGGTCTTGATCCTGATTCTGCGGATCAAAATCATTGGCTACCACTTCCGTATACATCCGAACCACCTCTCCGCGGTTGCCTACGAAGAAGCTTCGATTCGGGCCACTGGTGCTCCTTCGCTAGGATAGCCAGTCTGGGCCAGCGCTACGTCCGCAGCTTGTAACCGACCGCCGTCATCCGCAGCGCCACGCCGAACGCCGCCACGGCCAGCACCGCAACGACGGCCAGCGACACCGCCAGCGGCAGGTCGCCGCGGCCGATGTAGCTGTACCGGAAGGCGTCGATCATGTAGAACATCGGGTTGCCGTACAGCACGTGCTGCACCACCGGCGGCACGAGCTGCGCCGGCGTGAAGACGCCGCCGACGAATACCAGCGGCGTGATGAAGAACGTCGTGAGCACCGCGATGTGGTCGAACTTCTCGGCCAGCAGCCCGAAGATGATCCCCAGCGAAGAGAACAGCACCGCGACCAGCACGATCGTCAGCAGGTAGAGCCACCAAATCGTCGGCGTCGTGTGCACGAACACCATCCCGAGCACGGTGATCAGCAGCGCGATGAAGATCGCCCGCACCGCCCCCGAGACGACGTACCCCAGCGTGATCTCGATCGCCGAGAGCGGCGCGATCAGCAGCTCCTGAATCGAGTTCATGAACCGCCCTTGAAAGACCGACGATGAGCTCTCGCTGTAGGTCTGGTCGATCACCTGCAGCATGATGAGCCCGGGGATCAGGAACTGCGCGTACGGCACGCCTTGCACGTCCTTGATCCGGCTGCCCAGCGCGAGCCCGAACACGAACACGTACAGCAGCGTCTGGATCACCGGCGGCCAGATCACCTGGTTGATGATCGAGAACGTCCGGACCATCTCGCGCTTGACGAGGGTCTGAAAGCCGACCGCGTTCGCGATCATCGCCGCGTCAGCTCCAGGAAGACGTCCTGCAGCGAGCCGTCTCCGACGAGCTGCTGCGTGCGCTCCAGCGCCACCAGCTTCCCGGCCTGAATGATCCCGATCCGGTCGCACAGCTCTTCTGCCTCTTCGAGGTAGTGCGTCGTCAGGATGATCGTCGTCCCGTTGGTGTTCAGCTCGCGCAGCAGCGACCACAGCTCCAGCCGCAGCTCGACGTCGACGCCGGCGGTCGGCTCGTCGAGGATGACCAGCCGCGGCTCGTGGATCAGCGCCCGCGCCAGCGTGAGCCGCCGCTTCATCCCGCCGGAGAGCTTGATGTACGGCTGCTTCGCCTTCGAAGCGAGATCGAAGCGCTCGAGCAGCATGTCGGCGCGCCGCGCGACCGCCTGCCCGCAAATCCCGTAGTAGCCGGCCTGGTAGATCAGCACGTCGCGAATGTTGAGATAGCGATCGAAGTTGTATTCCTGCGGCGCGAGGCCGACCTGACGCCGCGCGGTGCGCCAGTCGCGTACCACGTCGTGTCCGAACAGCGAGATCGAGCCGCTGGTGATGTTTGCCAAGCCGACGATCGCGTTGATCGTCGTCGTCTTGCCCGCGCCGTTCGGCCCGAGCAGCCCGAAGAACTCGCCCTCCGGCACCTCGAACGAGATGCCGTCGACGGCGGTGAACTCTCCGTAGCGCTTGACGAGCCGTTCGATCCGCAGCGCCGTCGCGCTCACGGAATCACCGCGCCCGGCGGACCGAGCTTGGGATAGCGATGGCGCCGCAGCGTCTGCACGTGCTTCGCGAGGTCGGGGATGCCGCTCTTGCGCAGCTGTTTCACAACCTTCTCGACGTCGAACGGCACGCGCCGCGACTGCACTTCCCAGCCGCCGGAGCGCCAGGTGAGGATCGCGTAGTGCGCGTTCGGGTCGCCGTCTTTCGGCAGCCCGGCCGAAGCGACGTTGATCAGCGTGCGCCCGCGCCAGACCCGCACGTACGAGAGGTGCAGGTGACCGAACGCGACCGTCCGCTGCGTGACGCCGTCGAAGAAGTGCTCCAGCGTGTCGTCGTACGCGTCGGGCCACACGTGCTCGTCGTCGCTGAGCGGGTTCGCGTGGCACACGAGCAGACCGTCCTCGCCCTCGCCGAACGCGAGCGTCTTCGGCAGCCCGGCGAGCCGGCGCGTCCAGCCCTCGCCGATCTCTTTGCGCGCCCACGCGACGCCGCGCGCGTCCTCCGGATCGAGCTGCGCGAGCTCGCCTTCGCCGATCATGCGATCCGTGTTCCCGCGCAGGCAGCGCGCGCCGATCGCGCTCAAGCGCTCGAGCACCTTCTTCGGCTTCGGCCCGTCCAGACACAGGTCGCCGGCCGCGACGACGATGTCGGCGCCGCCGCGCGAGGCGAGGTCGTCGAGACAGCAATCGAGCGCGTGCGCGTTGCCGTGAATGTCCGAAAGGATCGCTAGTCGCATCTGCCGTTCGCTGTCAACCCGGCCGGGGTCAGCCGCGTTTCAGCGCCAGCACGAGCGCGAACGGCCCGAAGCCGGCTTTTCCGAACTCCCACAAATCGAGCGCTTCGACCGCGATCTTCGCCTTGCGCATGATCGCGATAGACTCGCGAAAGCGCAGGTTCGCCACCACCCGCCGTTCGCCGAGCGCCACGACGCCCGCCGCCAGCTCCTCCCCGCGCGGCAGCTCCACGACGCGCAGTCCGCTCGCCGCGACGAGATCGACCTTGTCGGGCGCGGCGATGACCGTGTCCTCGCCGGCCAGCGAGAACACCGACCGCAGCCGCGGCACGTCGGCGGCGATCGCCAGCTCGACGACGCGGTAGTTCTGCTGCGTGACGATCGCTTCGAGCTGCTTGCGGCCCAGCTCGTTCGAGCGGTGCCGAAACGCCACGCCCGGCCGCGGAACGCCGACGAAGACGCGGTCCTGCGCGAGCGCGACGTCGGTCGCGTCGAGCAGTCCCGGCGCTTCGATCCGCCCGACGATCGGAATCCCGCGCTCGTCGAGGTGCTTTTCAACCGCGAGCACTTCGGCGCGGCGCTCGATCTGCGAAGGCCGCGCGATCACCGCACCGTGCGGCAGCATCAGCGCGCAGTCCGCGACCAGCGACTCGGTCGGCGCCTCGCTGACCGGGCGGATCTCGTGCACCGTGACGCCCAGCGAGCGCAGCCGCGCGACCAGCACGTCGTGCTGCTCCTGCGCGCGGTCGGCGATCGGCGCGGGCTCGCCCTTGATCGGTGGCAAGCGGTCGACGGCGGCCGATGGCCGCAGCACGACGGCGCCGGCGAGGGCGCCGGCGTCAGTGGTCACGTACGGGGTGGCATAGGACTTCACGCTCACGACCTTCGCGGGTTCGCCGGACGATGACCGGCCTCCTGAGGCGGGAACAGAGCAACCGATGCCGACTCGCCCGCTCGCCGTCCTGTGCGCCTTGATCCCCACGCTTGCCCTCACCGTCGGGGTCGTGCTCGCGAACCGCCTCGAGCCGCGGATTCTCGGGCTCCCGTTCGTGTTGGCCTGGATCGTCGCATGGGTGCTGATCACGCCGGCGTTCATGTGGATCGCCTACCGGAGCGCGCGCACGTGAACGCCGCCGTGGCGCTCGGCATCGTCGCCGCCGTCGTGCTCGGAACGATCCTGATCGGCTTGCGCGGCGTGCGCGGCGTGGCGATGGATCCGCAGGAATACATCGTCGGCGGGCGCCGCTTCGGCGCGCTGCTGCTGTGGCTGCTGCTCGCCGGCGAAATCTACACGACGTTCACGTTTCTCGGCGCAGCGGGCTGGGCGTACGGCAAAGGCGCGCCGGCGTACTACATCCTCTGCTACGGCACGCTCGCGTACGTCATCTCGTTCTTCCTGGCGCCGCCGATCCACCGCATCGCGCGCGAGCGCGGCTATCTCACCGGGCCGGACTTCTTCACCGACCGCTACGGCAGCCGCGCGCTCGGCGCGCTCGTCGCGCTGCTCGGCTTCGTGATGCTCGTCCCGTACGTGACGCTGCAGCTCACCGGGCTGCAGATCCTGGTGCAGATCGCCGGCTACGGCTCGATCAACCCGCTCGGCGCCGTCGCGGTCGGCTTCTTCCTCGTCGCCGCGTTCACGTACATCGCCGGTTTGCGCGGCGCGGCGTGGGCGAGCGTGGTGAAGGACGCGCTCGTGCTGCTCGGCGTGCTGTTCGCCGGGCTCGTGCTCCCGGCGCACTTCTTCGGCTCGCCGGCCGGCGCGCTCGACGCGGTGCTGCGCGATCATCCGAACTGGCTCACCATCGCCGGGCCCGCGGCGCCGAACGGCATCACCTGGGTCGTCACGACGACCGTCCTCACCGCTTGCGGCTTCTTCATGTGGCCGCAGTCGATGGCGGCGATCTACAGCGCGCGCGACGAGGACACGCTGCGCCGCAACGCCGTCTTTCTGCCCTTCTACCAGGTGATGCTGTTGCTGGTGTTCTTCGCCGGCTTCACCGCGCTCGAAGTCATGCCGGGACTCAAAGGCGGCGATGCGGACAAGTCGTTCATGCTCGTCGTGCAGAAGTTCTATCCGGCCTGGGTCGTCGGCGCGATCGCGGCTGCCGGCGCGCTGGCCGCGCTCGTCCCCGCCGCGGTGCAGCTGCTGGCCGCCGCCAGCATCGTCGCGAAGAACGTCTTCGCCGACAACGGCGTCGCGCGCGATCCCGCGGCACAAACGCGCACGACACGCATACTGGTGCTCGTCGTCGCGTTGCTCGCGTTCGGCTTCTGGGCGCTCGCGAAGACGTCGCTCGTCGGCCTGCTGTTGATCGGCTACAACGGAATCACGCAGCTTTTCCCCGGCGTCGTCCTCGGCGTCACGGCCCACCGCCCGCCCGCACTCGCCGTCGCCGCCGGCATCATCGCCGGCATCCTCGTGCTGATCTACTTCGCCCTCACCTCGCAAAGCCAACTCGCCGGCATCAACACCGGCCTGATCGCCCTCGCCGCCAACGCGCTGGTGCTGGCTGTCTCGGCGCCGCTTCTTCGAGGCACTAGAACCTCGACTTGATCCAAGTCGGCGCTCGTGGTAGGATGGGACAAATGACCTCGCGCCAAGAGACAAAAGACCAGCCGCGAAAGAGCGGGGCGAGCGAGCCTGTAGCGCAGGTTTTTCGGGCGTTGGAGCGCATGCGCTCCGGCGTCTCGATGCTCGACATGACCTATCAGCACGAGAAAGACACGCTCGGGTTGGCAAGCTCAATTCGTGCTGGATTGACGCCGGCGTCCTGGTCTGAGCTTCGCAAGACCGGGTACACGGCGCCCGAGCTAGCAGCGGTGATCGGAGTGAGCGAGAAGACGATCTCGCGCAAGCAAAGCAGTCGAGAGCTGCTCGGCGTCGCTGAGGGCGATCGCACGATGCGGCTCGCCCAGGTAACGCTCGAAGCGGCGCGCGCCTTCGGCGCTCTCGACAAAGCGATGCGGTGGCTTCGTAAAGCGAACCGTGTGCTCGGTGGGGAGAGACCGCTTGACCTCATCGCGACGGAACCCGGGACGGCACTCGTACGACGCGTCCTCGGCACGATCGAGTACGGCGGCGTCGCGTGATCCGTGCTTGGCGGCTCACGCGCCGCCTTCACGCAACGCCGCCCCGCAATGCTTTCGCGGGCGTCGGCGCGGAGCGGGTCGGCGGACGGTGGAATCGTATCGGAACGCGCGCGGCGTACGCGTCCTCGACGCGCTCGCTCGCGGCACTCGAGTACCTGGCGAACGTCGATCCCGACGAACTGCCGGACGATCTCGTGTTCGTCGGCACGTCGTTTCCCGAAAACGCCGTCGAGTACGGCGAACCGCCGGCTGGTTGGGACGGCTTGGATTCAGCTGTTGCCCGACGTTACGGTGACGCGTGGCTGCGCTCGCGCGCCACACTCACGTTAAGCGTCCCTTCGGCAATCATCAAAGCCGAGCGCAACTTCATCGTCAATCCCGCGCACGCCAATGCGCAGACCCTTGCCATCGATCCGGGCCTCGAAGAATTCGTCTTCGACGCGCGGCTCCTGAAGCGATAGGGGCGCCGCCCTAGATCTTCTTCATGAGGGCGATGCGGCCGGGGCCGCCGACCACGAGCGCGAGGCCGATGCCGACGAGCAGGACGAAGAACTCGACTCCTTCGCCGGCTTGTTTGCCGGAGAAGTTCATGAAAAAGCCGTTCGGCAAGTGCACGAGGATTGCGGCGACGGCCATATCGACCGTGAGGCCGAGCGCGACCAGCCGGGTCAGCACGCCGAGCACGAGCAGGATCGGGCCCAGGAACTCCAGCGCGATGACCAGATAGACGAGCGGCGCCGGCAGGTCCAAGTGGCCGCTTAATCCCGCGACGACGCCCTGAATCCCAGGTCCGCCGAACCAGCCGAGCGCCTTCTGAGCCCCGTGCGGGAACATCACGACCGCCATCGTGAGGCGTAGGATCAGGAGGCTGACGTCGCTCGCGCGCATGCGAGGATCGTACCTCGTTTTGCCCGCCCGGCTCAATCAGTCGCCGTCCGCGCTCGCTGCCGTGTCCGACACCCCACCGTCCAGCACCGCGACCGCGCGCGCGTAGAGCACCGCTTGCCGGCGCCGATAGATCTCGGGCCGCATCGCGTACCGCTGCTGCGCGAGCTTGTCGGCTTCGCGCGAAAGGCTCACGATGCGGGCGCCGCGCGCGGTGTCCGCGTCGGGCGCGCTCTGGTCGGTGCGCTCGAGCAGCGCGGCGATGCGGTTCCCTTCCGCACTCGCCGTTTGGGTGGGAACCGGGATCGCGTCGTACGGCGCGCCGTCGCCGCCGTACGCGGTGAAGAAATCGCTCATGTCGGTCGCAAGGGTGTCGCCGAGCGAGAGCGTGCCCAAGTGAAGAATCTGCTCGGTCGTCTTCAGCCCGCTGACCGTCGAGAGATGGTGCATCCCGACGTAGTGCCGCTTCACCCACGGCCCGGCGACGATTGCGTACGTGCGGTACTCGTCGACGTGATCGCGCGAGGACTGCGCGTCGTCGGGCATCACGAACAGCGCGGTGTGCTTCCACGACGGCAGGTGTGAAAGATACTGCACGATCAGCCCGAGCGCGCGGTCGCCGTCGGCGACCTCTTCGGGGATCGGCGGGATCCCCGGGCCGGCGCCGGTGTGGTCGGCGGGGAGCCAGATGTAGGTGTAGCGCGGCTGCCGGCCTTGCGCGACCAGCGCGCCGTAGTCGCGGACGAACTCCTTCGCGCGCCGCTCGTCGCGAATGCGCAAGTTCCAGCCCGGAAAGTTCACGTCGACGTGGCCCGCGAGCACCACGGGCGCGGGAACGTCGAGACCGTAGAGCCCGCCGAGCCCTTGCGTCGGCGCGTCCTTGTCATCGGCGCTCACCCACTGCGGGTCGTCGGCCTTCGGGTCTTTCGCCTGCCCTTCGTCGTAGCCGCTCACGCGAATCAGATCGCCGTAGTCGCGGAAGTTGATGCGGTGCCGCGCGAGCGCGTTGAAGACGTAGCCGAGGCGCGGGTAGTCTTCCGGATCCTCATTCTTGTTGACGAGCGGCGTGCGGCCGCCTTTGGCGAACAGCGTGCGCTCCGAGTACAGCGTCGCCGTTCCCCCGGCGAAGAACTGGTGCCCGGCGTCCGACTCTTCGGCGTCGGCGAAGACGTTCGCCGCGACCGCGTAGCGGCGCGCCAGCGCGTGCAGATTCGGCGTGACGCTCTCGCCGAACGAGACCAGCGCGGGATCGCCGTACGGCGCGCCGAGATCCCCCAGCATCGCGTCGAACGTCTTGTTCTCCTCGAGGATCACGACGACGTGCGTGATCCCCTTCGGGTAGGTCACCGGCGTGGTCACCACGCGGCGCGTGTTCGCCAGCGTCGTCATGGTGCTGGATTTGAGCTGCACCGCGGCGAGGTCGATCTTCTGCAGCGTCGACCACACCGCGTTCGAGTCGGCGAAGATCGCCGGATCCCCGGTGAAGCCGGCGTCGTGGCCGAATCCTTTCGTGTTCACGACGTACAGCGTGCGGTCGTCGTTCGCGAGCGCGAGCGCGGTGGGGTACCAGCCGGTCGGGATCAGGCCGAGCCGGTGCAGGCGCACTGGATCGCGCGCGTCGATCACCGCGACCGCGTTGAGCCCGGCCAGCGCGACGTACAGCCGCGCGCCGTCTTTCGAGAGCGCGAGCGCGGCCGGCTGCGTCCCGTACGGGCCTTTGTCGAACAGCCGCAGCTCGGTCCCGCCGACCGCGCGCGGCGTGCCGCGCAGCGAGATCGTCGCCACGCGGTCGACGTTCGTCATCGCGACGAACGCGTACGCGCCGTCCGGCGTCGCGACGACCGAGGTGGGATGCGCGCCGCCCACGACGCGCAAACCGTCCGGCGTGGGATCGAGCGGGAGCGCGGCGTTCGCGAAGGGCGGCGCGTCCTGCGGCTGCGCCGAGAAGTCGCCGTTCGCCGCCAGCGCGACGAACGAAACCGCCGAGGCGCGCCGCAGATCGGCCGCGACGTTGCGAAACGGCGGCGTCGTCGCCGGCTGCGCGAGCGCAGCGTAGCGCATCAGTCCTTCGTCGGTGACCAAGAGCCGATCGCCGGCGAGCGCCGCGCCGAACGGAAAGAACCCGACCGGCGCCGCGTTGCCGCTCAGCGTGCGCGTCGTGAGATCGATCGCGCTCACCGTGTCCGCCGCTTCGTTGACGACGTACGCGCGCCGCCCGTCCTTCGCGACGACGATCGTGCCGGGATAGCTGTGGCCGCGGTCGGCGAACGCCGGATCGCCCGGCACCGGCGGCGTCACGACGTGCGTCGCGTCGGCGCTCAAGTGACCGTTCTCGTCGAGGTCGAAGACGTACACCGCATTGCTCGGACCACCCGCCGCCAGCACCAGCGTGCGTGCGGGCTGCGCCGGATCGGCGAGCGCGGCGAGCCCGACCCAGAACTTCTCGCCCGGCGCGCGGTAGCGGTCGACGACGCGCATCGTGGCGAGGTCGACGACGGCGAGCGAGAACCCGCCGGTCGCGCCGGAGTCGACCAGCGAGTGCACCATCCCTTCGCGCTCGTCGTCGTTGCTGACGATCGCGAAGCGCCCGTCCGGCGTCAGCGCGACGCCGAGCGCGTTCATCCCCGTCACGACGCTCTCGCCGAGCGGCGTGACGATCCGCCCCGACGGCAGCACCGCGTCGTACACGCCGCCGCGGAAATGCCCGGCCGGAATGTTTCCCGCGGGCGCGGCGTAGCTGACGCGAACGGCGTGCGCGGCCGGCGCAGCGTGCTTGGGTGCGTGCTTCGGCACGGCGGCGCTCGCGGCGGAGGGCACGAGCGCGAGCAGCACGGCGGCGAGCGCGAAGCGATTCGAATGCATCGGTTCCTTCGTCTTGAGGCGTTCTTAAGAAAGGGCGCGAGCGAGGCGGTCGACCGCGCGCAACAGCGCGTCGTCGTCGAGGTCGCCGAACGAGAGCCGCAGCGCCGGCGGGCCGGTGCGCGTCGGATAGAACGGATCGGCGGGCATCACCAAGACCCCTTCGCGGGCGCACCGGTCGAATGCCGCCTGCGTCGAGAGCCGAGGCGGCAGCCGCAGCCAGACGTTCGTCCCGGCCTGCGGCGCGCGCACGTCGGCCCACGGCAGCGCGCGCGCCAGCGCGTCGACGAACAGGTCGCGCCGCCGGCGGTAGAGCGAGCGCGCCAGCTTGAGATGGCGTGAATATGCCGGAGCGCGCATGAACCGCCACAGCGCGCGCTGGGTGAGCGTCGAGGTGAACGAGTCGGTGCGCACCTTCGCCGCCTCGATCTGCATCCGCAGCGCGCCCTTCACCCGCAAGTAGCCGATCCGCAATGCCGGAAAGATCGACTTCGAGAGCGACTCCATCATCACCACGCGGCCGTCGGTGTCGTAAGCGGCGAGCGGCGGCGGCGGGGATCCCTCGTACGTGAACGTCCAGCCGGTCTGGTCTTCGAGCACCACGACGTCGTAGCGCCGCGCCAGCTCGACGATCGCCTTTCCGCGCCGCGCCGGAAGCACGGTTCCGGTCGGGTTCTCGGCGATCGGGCAGATCGAGAACAAGCGCGGCCGGTACTCGGCGAAGACGCGCTCGACGTCGTCGATGCGCACGCCGTCGGCGTCGCCGCGCACCTCGACGTAGCTCGCGCCGCGCGCGTCGAACACGCCGAGCGTCCCGGGATACGTCGGCGACTCCGACGCCACGACGGCGCGCTCCGAGAGCAGCACCGAGGCGATCAAGTCGGCAGCCTGCTGCGCGCCCGAGGTGACGATGATCTCCGCCGCGCTCGCATCGCAGCCGCGCGCGTTCAGCGATTCGGCGAACGTTGCGCAGAGATCCGGATCGCCGGTGTTCGCGCGGTACTGCATCAGCTCGGGCGGGTCGTCGGCGAACGTGCGCTGCATCGCGCGCCCGAACTCCGCCATCGGAAAGGTTTCCGGCGCCGGAATCGCGCGCGCCAGCGAAATGACGCCGGGCGCGGTCGCCTGCGCGAGCCGGTCCATCACCCCTTCCATCCGCTCGCCCCGCGAGAGCAGCGAAGGCTCCCACGTGCGCGCGAACGGCGCGTCGTCGACCTGCGCCGCCGGCGCGACGAACGTCCCGCGCCCGACGCGCGAGACGACGCGCCCGCGCGCCGCCAGCGTCTCGTACGCCTGCGAGACCGTCACCAGCGCGACGTCGAGCTCGCCCGCCAGCGAGCGAATCGGCGGCAGCCGCTCCTCGGGCGCCAGCTCACCGCGCTCGATCGACGTCGCGAGCGCGTCCGCGATCTGCACGTACAAGGGACGAGGATCGCGCGAGTCGAGCGCGATCGCCGGCGTCATCGCTCGTCGAGCCGGTAGCCGATTCCGCGAACGGACGAGATGGCGAGCGTCGCGTTGACCTCGTTGAGCTTCTTGCGCAATGCGGCGACGTGAACGTCGACGACGCGCGTCGGCACGCCCGAGACGTCGTTCCAGACGCGTTCCAGGATCTGCGCGCGGGTCAGCAGCTTGCCGACGTTCTCGGCCAGATACCACAGCAGCCGGAACTCGAGCGCCGTGAGCGTCACGCTCTTGCCGTTGTTCTCCAGCGTGTGGAAGTCGCGCACCAGCGTCGCGCCGCCAACTTGGAGCCGGCCTTCCTGATCGGTCTTGCGCGAGCGCTCGCGCCGGCGCAGGAACGACTGGACGCGCGCGACCAGCTCGTTCCCGGAGAACGGCTTGCGGATGTAGTCGTCGGCCCCGAGCCCCAGCCCCTTGAGCACGTCGTTCTCGCTCGAGTGCGCGCTCACCATCAGGATGAACGCGTCGGAGGAGTTCGCCAGCGAGGTGCACACGTCGAGCCCCGAGATGTCGGGCAGCTCGACGTCGAGCAGCACGATCGCCGGCTTGAAGACCGGCTCGGTCTCGAGGCCGGCGGAGCCGGTGCTGGCGATGCGAACTTCGTAGCCGCTCCGTTCCAGGATCATCTTCTCGAACGTCGCGACGTCGGCGTCGTCTTCGATGATGAGAATGCGGTCGGACACCTCAACGAGCTCCCGCGTGCTCGGCGGCCGCTTCTTCGTCCGCGACGACCAGCTCGCGCCGCGCGACGCCTTCGTCGACGGCCGCCTGCGCGACCGCCTTGGCGACCGCGTCGACCACCTTGGCGTCGAAGACGCTCGGGATGATGTACTCGGCACTGCGCTCTTCGCCGACGATGTCGGCGATCGCGCGCGCGGCGGCGAGCTTCATCCCTTCGGTGATCTTGCGCGCGCGCGAGTCGAGCGCGCCGCGAAAGATCCCCGGGAACGAGAGCAGGTTGTTGATCTGGTTCGGAAAGTCGCTGCGCCCGGTGCCGAGCACGGCCGCGTACGGCGCCGCCTGGTCCGGCATCACCTCCGGCGTCGGGTTCGCCATCGCGAACACGATCGGGTCGCGCGCCATCGTGCCGATCCACTCCGGCTGCAAGATCCCCGGCGCGCTCACGCCGATGAACACGTCGGCGCCCTTGATGACGTCCTGCAGCGACCCGCGGCGGTTCTCGCGGTTGGTGTGCTCCGCAAGCCAGGTCCAGTGCGAGTTGTGGTACTGCTCGTCGCGGGTCAGCGCGCCGTCGCGGTCGACCGCGATCACGTCGCGCACGCCGGCGGCGAGCAGCATCTTGATCGTCGCCGTCCCCGCCGCGCCGCTCCCGGTCAGCACGATGGTGAGGTCTTCCATCTCCTTGCCGACGACCGCGGCGGCGTTGAGCAGCGCGGCCAGGATCACGACCGCGGTGCCGTGCTGGTCGTCGTGCATCACCGGGATGTCGAGCTCTTCGACCAACCGGCGCTCGACCTCGAAGCAGCGCGGCGCGCTGATGTCTTCCAAATTGATCCCGCCGAAGATCGGCGCGATGTGCTTGGCGGTTTCGACGATCTCGTCGACGTCCTTGGTGTCGAGGCAGATCGGGAACGCGTCGATGTCGGCGAACTGCTTGAAGAGCATGCACTTGCCCTCCATCACCGGCGCCGCGCCGTACGGCCCGATGTCGCCGAGGCCGAGCACCGCGGTCCCGTCGCTCAGCACGCAGACGGTGTTGCGCTTGATCGTCAGCGCGTAGGCTTTCTTGGGATCCTTCGCGATCGCGCTCGAGACGCGCGCGACGCCGGGCGTGTAGACCGTCGAAAGGTCTTGGCGCGTCTTGACCGGCCGAGTGATCCCGGTGCGGATCTTTCCGCCGAGGTGAGCGAGAAACGTCGAGTCGGAGACGTTCACGATCCGCACGCCCTCGACGCCGCCGACCGCGCGCATCACCGCCTCGCCGACCGGTTCGCTGGGGACGTTCACCGAGATGTCGCGGACGACGGCGTTCTTCGTGACGGAGCGCGTGTCGACCGCGCCGACCGTTCCGCCGGCGTCGCCGATCGCCGAGGCGAGGACGCCGAACGAACCCGGCGTATTCGGCGTTTCCAGCCGTATGACGAGCTGGGTGCCGATCGAAGGAGCGGAGGCCATCGCGTTCGGGTACGGTGTCTCGCGCCGGGTGTCCTCGCCCAGCGGGCCGCTCGTCGCCTTGCCGAAGCGCTCCTTCCCGGCGGGCGGCAGTCGACGAAATCGTTCAATTTTGGGCATCCTGGAACTATGACGTCCGTCACGGCCGCGGCCGCCGGCGCCCTGGGCGCGCTGGCGCTGGTCGCGGTGGCGACCGGTCCGGCGCTGCGCAGGCGCCGCGAGACGCTGGAGGCCGCGGCCGCCGCGGCGCTGGCGCTCGTCGCGACGGTCCTGGGCGGCGACGACTTCGTGCTGATCGGGGTCGCGCTCGTGCTGAGCGCGGCGGCGGTCGCCCGCTACACGCAAGCGGTCCTCTCGGCGACCCGGGACGCGCCGGCCCGGCTGTTCGCCGCGTTCGAGCGCGAGAGCGAGGCGCGCGGCCGGTTCCTTCCGCGCACGCTGGTCGACCGGCTCGGCCGCACGCTGGACGACGTCGCGATCGGCGACCGGGCGACCGAGCCCATGACCGTCCTCTTTGCCGACATCCGCGACTCGACGGCGCTCACCGAGCAACTCTCGTCGGAGGACGCGTTCGTCCTGATCGCCGACTTCTTCGCGCGCTCGGCGCGGGTCGTGCGCGAGCACCGCGGCAGCATCGACAAGTACCTGGGCGACGGCTACATGGCGCTCTTCCCGCGCTGCGTCGAGGACGCCCTCGACGCCGCGCTCGCGCTGCAGAACGCGGTCCGCGAGCTGAACCGCGAGAAGCTCGGCCCGCCGATCGAGGTCGGGGTCGGCATCCACACCGGCCCGGTGACGTTCGGCACGGTCGGCGACGCGCGCCACATCGACACCACCGTCGTCTCCGACACCGTCAACACTGCCAAGCGCGTCGAAGGCCTCTCGAAGCGCTTGCGCGCGCCCGTTCTCGCCACGGAAGACGTGATGCACTTGGTGCGCGAGCCCGCGCGCTACATCGTGCGCCCGCTCGGCGCGCAGCCCGTCCGCGGCAAGCGCGAGCCGGTCGACGTGATGGCGATCGAGCCGGCCCCGGAAGTCCGCCGCATCAACCTCGGCCGCCGCCCACCAGTGGTGAAACGCCGCAACTGAGCCGTGCGCGCTCAGTGAAAACCGGCGATCTTCCGGTTCTTGTCGAGCACGAGCGTCAACGGAACGGTTTGACCGCTCGAGAACGTAGCGTCGTAGCGGTAGGCGACGTAGACTTGCACGGGCTGTTTCGCGCGAAAGGCGAGTGAGCGCAGCGTACCGAGCGGCGCGAACTGCGCTTTCAACTGGTCCAGCGCGGCGGGCGTGAGCGCGGCGTTCATCGGCTCGTCCAGCGTCGAGCGATCGACCGTCCCAGCCTGGACGCCGGTCACGAATGCACGCAGCATCGCGGTGACGGCAGGATCTTCGGCTGCAGCCGCCGCTGCGGCTTGCGCCGCACGCGCCTGCGCGAGAACCGACGGCAACGTCTGCTGCAGCACCGCGGCGTTCGCCACCGGGGTCGGAAAATCGAACGCGTCGCTGAGCACGACGATCGCGTAGCGCTCGCTGGGAATCAGCTCGTTCTCCGCTTCGAAGCCCGGGACGCCGCCGTGGTGGCCGACGAACGTCACGCCGCCGCTCGTGGCGAGCGATACGCCGAGCCCGTACCGTACGCTTGCCCCGAGTTCGGCGGCGTCGACCGCGCTCGACTGCATCTCCGCGAAGGTGGCTGGTTTCAGCAGCCGGCCGTCCATCAAGGCGACGTCGAAGCGCGCGAGGTCTGTGGCGGTCGAGACGATGTCGCCGTCGGCGTAGACCCATGAGAGCGAGTACGGAGGCGCCGGCGTTCCGCTCGCGTCCATGTAGCCGCGCGCCACCGGCACACCGGCCGGCGGCGTACCGACCGTCGTGTCGTGCATTTGCGCCGGACCGAAGATGTGCTCGCGCTCGTACGCGGCGAGCGGCACCTTTGCGACGGCTTCGACGACGAGCCCGAGCAGCACGTACCCCGTGTTGCTGTACGAGAACTTCGTTCCGGGCTTGAAATCGAGCGGGTGCGCCGCGACCGCGGCGAGGATCGCGCTCGGCGTCGTCGGCGTCGCGACGCGCCCGCTGTTGAACGCCTCGTCGCCGTAGTTCCAGAGGCCCGACGTGTGCGTGAGCAGTTGGCGAATCGTCACCTCGCTTGCGTGCGGCGCGCTCGGCACGTACGTCGCGAGCGGTGCGTCGAGCCGGACGCGCCCCGACTCGACGAGCTGCATCACCGAGACCGCGGTGAACATCTTCGTGACCGAAGCGATCGGGAAGCGCGTCGCCGGCGTGGCGGCCGTCTTCGTCGCGAGATCGGCGACGCCGAACGCGCGCGCGTACACGATGTCGCCGTGCTCGACGACGGCGACCGAAAGCGCCGGCGAGAGCCCTTTCTTCTCGCCGGTGGCCGCTTGCAGCGCACGATCGATGCGCGTCGCGACGTCGGTTGTAACCTCGTCCGGCACGGGCGCGGCGAACGCCGGCGCGGCCAGCGCGGCGAAGAGTGCCAAAGCGGCAACGGTGCGGTGCATCATGTTCCCTTTTACTCCGGCGCGGCGGCTAGGTTCCGCTGATCGTCATCTCGGCGATGCGGAACGACGGGGAGACGATCGTTCCGTCGAAGCGCAGATCGCCAGCGATGCCGTCGACGTTCTGCAGCATGTCTTGAAACGTCGAGGCGACGGTGAACTCATCGATCGCATATTGCGGTGCGCCGTCCTCGATGTAGATGCCGCGCGCGCCGCGGCTGTAGGTCCCGCTGGCGTACTCGGTCGCGAAGCCGATCGTGTCGAGGACGAGCACGCCGCGCTCGGTCGAGGCGACCCGATCGTCGAGCGTCCCGGTGCCGGGAACCAGGAAGAAGTTGTTCGCCTCGACGCTGCCGTGCCCGGCGTTTCCGGTCGAGGGGATGCCGAGGCGGCGGCCCCAGTAGACGTCGCTCAGATACGTCTGCAGCACGCCGTTCGCGACCGCGACCGTCTCGCGCGTCGGCGTCCCTTCGCCGTCGAACGGCGCGCTGCCGAGGCCGCCGCGCAGCCGTCCGTCGTCGATCAGCGTGACGCGCTCGTTGCCGATCTGCTCGCCCATCCGTTCGGCGAGCCACGAGTTGCCGAGCGCGACGTTCGACGCGCTGAGCGCCGCGAACAGGTCGGCCAACACCGCCGCGGCGGCGTCGCGCTCGAAGATGACTGGAACGCGCATCGTCGCGGGCTTGCGCGCGCCGATCAGTGCGAGCGCCCGGTGCACGGCGTGCAGCGCGACGGCCGGCGCGCTCTCCGCGGTCGCCCAGCCGCGCGCGGCGGTTCCGTACTGGCCGATCCGCTTGTCGTCGCCGTCGAGCGCGACCGGCGCCGCCGCGCGCGAGACCTGCGTCCCGTGCGTCACGCCGCGGAACCCGCGCGTGTTCGCCAGCGCCACTGCGACCTGCGCGTCGCGCACGCGCGAGCCGTCGGAGTTGCCGATTCGCACGTCGGCCTCGCGCACCGCGCGCTCCATCCCGAGCGCTTCGTCGATCTTCGCATCATCGGAGCGTTCCGCCACGTCGTCGGCGACGGTCAGCAGGTCGTGATCGCAGACGCCGTCCGATTCGACCGTATCCGGCAAGCCCGCGTACGGGTCTTCGCCGACGAACGCCGCCGCGCCGACCGCGCGCCGCACCAGCGCCTCGATGCCGTCGCGCGAGAGGTCGGTCGTCGTCAGCTCGGTGTGGCGCTGCCCGACGAAGGCGCGCAGGTGCAGCGAGCGCCCGCGCGAGCGCTCGAGCTTCGTGACCTCCTCGCCGCGCGCTTCGCACGCGAACCGCTCGGCGACCGAGACGGTCGCGTCGGCGTCGGTCGCGCCCGCCGCTTGGGCGAACGCGAGCGCGCTCTGCGCCAGCGCGAGCGCTTCGTCGCGCGGATCAGCCACGGCCGGTTCCGGCGACGGTGCAGGCCGACAGCTTCACCGTCGGGATCCCGACGCCGACCGGAACGCGCTGCCCGCCTTTGCCGCACGTGTACGAGCGGTTCGCGAGCCGCCCGTCGTGGCCCACCATCGTCACCTTGGTCATCGCGTCGGGTCCGTTGCCGACCAGCGTCGCGCCGCGCACGGGCGCGGTGATCTTGCCGCGCTCGATCAGATAGCCTTCCGCAACCATGAAGACGAAGTCGCCCTTGCTGATCTCCACCTGCCCGCCGCTGAACGAGCTGGTGTACAAACCGCGCTCGACCGACGCGACGATCTCCTCGGGATCCGACGCCCCCGCCGGCATGAACGTGTTGCACATCCGCGGCTGCGGCAGCACGCGGTACGACTCGCGCCGTCCGCTCCCCGTCGAGCCGACGCCCATCAAGCGCGCGTTCAGGCGGTCCTGCATGTAGCCGCGCAAGATCCCGTTTTCTACCAGCACTTTGTGCTGTCCCGGCGTGCCTTCGTCGTCGACCGCGACGCTGCCGCGCTCGCCGGGAAGATCGCCGTCGTCGTAGATCGTCACCAGGTCGCTCGCGACGCGCTCGCCGACGCGCCCGCTGTAGAGCGAGGTCCCTTTGCGGTTGAAGTCCGCTTCGAGCCCATGACCGACCGCTTCGTGCAGCAGCACGCCGCCGCCGCCGGCGCCGATCACGACCGGCATCTCGCCGGCCGGCGCTTCGCGCGCGCCGAGCTTGGTCGTCGCGATCCGCGCCGACTCGCGCGCGATCGACTCCGGCGTCACCTCGTCGTACACGTCGAGGCTGGTGCGCCCGCCGTCGCCGAGGTAGCCGTTCTCGCGCTGCGCGCCGGCGCGCGCGACGACCTGCACGCCGAGCGCGACCAGCGGCCGGCGATCGGTCACGATCCGCCCGTCGCTCGAGGCGATCTGCACGTACTGCAATTCGTCGGAGGCGAACGCGTTGACCGCGACGACGCGCGGGTCGAACGCGCGCGCCGCCACGTCGGCGCGCGAGAGCAGCGCGACGTAGCGCGCGGAGTCGACCGGCTCGTCCGGATGCGGGCGGTACATCGATGGCGCGTGCGCGGCGGTCAGCTCGACGACGGCCGCGTGCGCGTGCCCGTCGCGCGCGATGAGTGAAGCCGTCTCAGCCGCGCGCAGCAGCGCGCCTTCGTCGAGATCGTCCGAGTACGCGTATCCCGATTGTGCGCCGACGACGACGCGCACGCCGGCGCCGCGCAGCACCGTCGAGGACGCCTCGCGCACGTGGCCGTCCTGCAGCCGAAACGACTGCGTGAGGCGGTTCTCGAAGAACACGTCGGCGAAGTCGCCGCCGCGGCGGAGCGCTCGAGCGAGCACGCGGGCGAGCAGATCGGAGTCGAGCGCGGTGAGCACGGTCGGCGCCATTCGCTGCTCGCCGCCGTGCTCCCGGCCGAGCGTCAGCTCGCGGCAAGTGCTCGCTCGTCGTGCGCCGAAAGGCGCCGCATGCCGCAGGCCGTCTCGACCCAAACCCGCGCCTCCATCGCGCGCGCCGCCGTCGAAAAACTGTTCGCGCTCGCGGACGTGCGGGTCGACGGCGAGCGGCCGTTCGACGTGCGGGTCAACGACGAGCGCTTCTACAACCGCATCCTGCGCGACGGGCAGCTCGGCCTCGGCGAGGCGTACATGGACGGTTGGTGGGACAGCGACGCGCTCGACGAGGTGATCCGCCGGTTCGCCTTGGCCGATCTGGAGCGCAAGTCGCTTCGCATGCTGCCGTTCGTGCTCGCCGTGCTGCGCGAGCGCCTGAGCAACGTCGGGAAGAAGTCGGCGGCGTTCGAGGTCGGCGAACGGCACTACGACTTGGGCAACGACCTGTTTCGCTCGTTTCTCGACAAGCGCATGGTCTACAGCTGCGCGTACTGGAAGGACGCGCAAACGCTGGACCAGGCGCAAGAGAACAAGCTCGATCTCGTCTGCCGCAAGCTGGGGCTGAAACCCGGGATGCGCGTGCTGGAGATCGGCTGCGGCTGGGGCAGCTGGGCGAAGTTCGCCGCGGAGAAGTACGGCGTGAGCGTCGTCGGCCTGACCGTCTCGAAAGAGCAGGCCGCCTTCGCACGCGAGAGCTGCGCGGGCTTGCCGGTCGAGTTTCGGCTTCAAGACTACCGCGACGTCGACGAGAAGTTCGACCGCGTGGTCTCGATCGCGATGTTCGAAGCGGTCGGCCAGCGGTATTTCCGCAAATTCATGCAGGTCGTCGACCGCTGCTTGAAGGACGACGGCTTGTTCGTACTCCACACGATCGTCGGCAACGAGCACGTCGGGCCGGCGCAGGCGCCTTGGCTCGACAAGTACATCTTCCCGAACGGCGAGCTGCCTTCGCTGGCGCAGATCGCGGCGGCGGCGGAGAACATCTTCGTGGTCGAAGCGGTGCACCGCCTCGGCGGCGAGTACGAGCGCACGCTGCAGGCGTGGCACGACAACTTCACCGCCAACTGGCACACGATCGCGGACAACTACGGCGAGCGGTTCTACCGCATGTGGCGGTTTTATCTGATGTCCGCGCGCGGCGCGTTCCGCGCGCGGATCATCCACCTCTGGCACGTCGTGTTCTCGAAGAACGGCATCCCCGGCAAACCGGCCCTCGCCGTCGCCGACCCCGCCTGGTACGAATCGCGCTGACGCGCGGAACTCGCGCTCAGTTGCGTGCGAAGATCTACCGCGCTACCGCTCGTGCGCGTGACGCATCATCGGCAGTGCGCCGCACGAGATCGTTTGCGTCCCGGCGGTGTTCAGCACCGCGATGACGTACGGGCCGGGCTTCGGCGGGTTCACCTTCACCACCGTGTCTGAACGCCCGCCGACGACCGGCTTCAGCTCGTAGGCCGGTTCCGCACTCAGCTTCGCGCAGGTTCCCGTGTAGACGCCGGCGGGATAGCGGTTCTCCGGAATGAACACGCCGTCCAGGACGATTGCCACGTCGACGACCGGCGGCTTCACCATGCGATGCGCGAGCGTCGCCGTCCCGGACATCTTCGATCCGTGCTGCGGCAGCAGCGGCACCTTCACCGGCGGCGGCGGCGTCGCCGCGATGAACGCGAGAGCCAGCGGAACAACGAACAAAGGCGAACGCATCACGGCAACCTCTTTTCGGCGGCAGCGTCCTCGTTCGGTTACGCCCGCTCGGGCAGAATCCCTGGTCAGCTGCGCGCCAGAAGCTGCAGCGCGCGGTTGATCCCAATCTCGACCGGGCCGTCGTCGGCGCGGCGGTCGTTGACGACGATCGCGAACGCAACGCGCCCGTGCCGCCGCGTCTGCACGTAGCCGGTGAGCGCGTTGACGTGCTCGATGTGACCGCTCTTCGCGCGCACGCGCCCGCGCGCGTCGCCGATCTGCCGGCGGCGCACGGTGCCCTCGATCCCGACCCGCGGCAGCGCGCCGACGAACAGCGGCCCGACCTTCTCCTGCGCGGTGCGCGCGAGCAGCGTCGCAAGCGTGAGCGCCGTGACGCGGTCGCTCGGCGCGAGGCCGCTCCCGTCGACGATGCGCAGCCCGTCCTGCGGGACGCCGTCGCGGGTGAGGATCGCGCGCTCGACCAGCGCGCCGTTCGCTTCGGTCCCGGCGCCGCGCGTCGCGCCGACCGCGCGCAGCAGCTGCTCGGCGAAATGGTTGTTCGACTCCAGCATCATCTCGTGCACGACCTCGCGCAGCGGCGGCGAGCGGTGGCGCCACAGCACGTACGGCGCGAGCGGCGCGACGCCGGTGCGGATCCCGCCTTCGACCGCGATCCCGCGCTCGCGCAGCATCGCGCGCGCGACGCCGGCGGCGTAGCGCGGCAGATCGATCACCGGGCGCCAGAACGACTGCTCGGCGCCGGCTTCGATCCGCCCGTCGAGCGTGAAGTCGTTGCGCTCCGGATCGCGCTGGATCGTCAGCAGCGTCGCGTACGAGGTGAGGATCGTGCCGCTGACGTGCACCATGTCCGACGGCGGCAGCACGCGCACGCGCGCGGGGGCGCCGGGGCTGGTCGGGATCAGGTGAAACTCGACCGTCCCCTGGTCGAGCGAGAGCGCGCTGGTTCCCGCGGCGTAGCCGTACTGCAGATCGTCGGGATCCCACGCTTTGTTCACCTCCGGGCCGGAGAACAGGCTCGCGTCGGCGATGACCGCGCCCGCGATGTCGCGCACGCCCGCGCGCGCCAGCAACGCGACGCCGCCGCGCAGGTCGTCGCGCGTAAGCAGCGGATCGCCGGTTCCGACGAGATACAGATCGCCTTGAACCTTGCCGTCAGACGGGTCGTCGACCGACTCGAACGTCGTCGAAAAGCGGTAGTCCGGGCCGAGCGTCTCGAGCGCCGCGGCGCCGACCAGCACCTTGAACGTCGAGGCCGGCGTCAGCGGGACGCGCTCGCGCCGCGTGAAGAGCGGACGCCCGTCGCCGTCGACGACCGCGATCCCGCTCGTCGCGAGCGCCGATGCGCCGAGCGCGCCGCGCAGCTGCGCTTGCAGCGCGCGCAAGTCGTCCGCGCTCCACGCCGGCGCGCTCGGCGCCGCGACGAGCGCGGTCGCAACGGGGGTCGGCTGCGGTGACGGCGCCGGCGTGCGGCCGCCGCACGCCGAGACGACCGCGAGCGCGAGCGCCGCGGCGATCAGACGGCTCCGCGCGCTCACTTGGGCGTCAGCTCGTCCAGCCGTTCGCGCAGCGCCTGCGACTCGGCGCGCAGCTTCTCCATCTCCTCGCGCAAGCGCGCGAGCTCGGCCGGCTTCGACTGCTGCTCGCGGATGCGGATCGCCGCTTCCGCGGCGTCGCGCCGCAAGCGGCCGTCGCTCTCGCTCGTCGCGAGGCGGTCGAGCGTCGGCAGCAAGCGCGCGTCGCCGAGCCGCTCGGCGGCGGCGAACGCCGACATGCGCACCAAGTACGCGCGGTCGTCGAGCGCGCGCTCGAGCGCCTCGACCGCCGCGGTGCGCACCGGTTCCACGAGCGTGCCGAGCTGCGCGACCGCGCCGGTCGCCGCGCGCCGCAGCGCTTCGGGACGATCGGCCCGCAGCGCTTCCTCGATCACCGGGAGCGCGCGCGCGTCGGCGAGCGCGCCGAGCCCGCGCACCGCGCCGGAGGCGATCGTCTCGTTCCACGACCGGATCGCGATCCCGGCGACGAGCGCGTCGAGCGCGCGCGGATCGCGCGTCTTGCCGAGCGCGTGCAGCGCCGCCGCGACGACGAAATACGACGGATCGTCGCGCAGGCCGAGCAGCGCCGTCGCGACCGCTTCGTCGCGCCAGTGTCCGAGCGCGTCGGCGACGGCGCGCCGTACTTTCGGGTGCGCGTTCGCGGTGTTCGCGAGCAGCGTCTCGCGCGCCGAGGGCGCACGCGAGGCGCCGAGCGCCGCCGCCACCTCGACGCCGACGCCCCAGAACGGATCGTGCGCGAGCGCGTCTGCGAGCGCCTCGCGCGCCGCGCGGCCGGCCTCCTTCGCGAGCGCCTTCGCGGCGCGAATCCGCGCGATCGGCGAGGGATCGCCGCGCAGGATCGCCGCGTGCATGTCCGCTCCGAGCGACGAGGTCCACGACGAGAGAATCCACGCCGCCGGATCGACCCGCACCAGCGCCGGCTCGCGCTCGAGCGGCACGGCGAACGTCTGCGGCGCGCGGTCGACGTGCAGTCGCACCCGCGTCTCGCCGCGGAGCGGGCCGTCGCCGAAATCGGTGTGAACCTTCTGCGGCGGGGACGCGGCGAAGCCGACGTCGAGGTCGAACGCGTAGGCCGGATTCTCCTCGTCGATCGTCTGCTTCTGCGCGACGGTGATCAGCGCGGTCTTGCGCTCGGCGTCCCACTTGTAGTGCACGTCGATCTGCGGGTGCCCGCCGCGCTCGACCCACTGCGCGAAGAACCGCCGGGTGTTGCGGCCCGTCTCGACCTCGATCGCGCGGACCAAGTCGATCGTCTCGACGTTCTTCTGCGCGTTCGTGCTGACGTAGCGCCGCAGCGAGCGCTGCATGCGCTCCCAGCCGAGCTCGCCGCGCAGCATGTGCAGCACCGCCCCGCCCTTCTCGTAGAGGTGGCGGTCGAACAGCTCGATCGGGTCGCGGAACATGTTGCAGACGATCGGGCGCCGGTAGCGCTCGCTGTCCTCCTCGAGATAGCGCTGCACCACGCCGTACACGTCGTACAGGTACTCGTCCCAGCCTTTGTCGGCTTCCAGCCAGACCGCTTCGAAGTAGGTCGCGAAGCCTTCGTTCAGCCACGCGTGCGCCCAGTCGCGGCAGGTCACCAAGTCGCCGAACCACTGGTGCGCGAGCTCGTGCGAGGCCAGGTAGTCGGCGCTGTAGTCGAGGTGCGCGCGCTCGTCGTGCAGCACGCGGTCGGTCTGCGTCGTCGCCGCGGTGTTCTCCATCCCGCCGAAGATGAAGTCGGCGACGGCGATCTGCGAGTAGCGCTCGTACGGATACGGCACGCCGATCGTGCGCTCGAAGACGTCGACCATGCGCGGCGTGTTCCCGAACGCGCGCTCGCCGTCGGCTTCGCGCCCCGGCAGCGTGTAGTACCAGATCGGAACGCGCGCGTGCGGCTGCTCGACCTCGCTGAACGGCCCCGCGACCAGCGTCACCAGGTAGGTCGCGTGCGGGACGTGCTGCTCGTAGCGGTAGACCGTCTCGGCATCCGTCTCCGTGCGCGAGACGAGCGCGCCGTTGGCGAGCGCGAAGTGCCCCTTCGGAACGATCACCGTCGCCGAGGTCGTCTGCTTCTCGGCCGGGTAGTCGAAGCACGGGAACCAGTAGCGCGCGTCGGAGTCCTGGCACTGCGTCCAGACGTGCTTCGGCTCACGCTCGATGAAGTAGATCCCGCGCTGCGGGTTCTCCACCACGTACTCTACCGAGAAGACCAGCTCGTGGCCGGCGCGCAGCGGCGGCTCGAGCTCCAGCTCCAGCTTCTCGCTGCTGGTGTGGAACGGCACCGCGCCGCCGTCGTCGCGCCGGACCGCGCGCACGTCGAGGTCGACCGCGTCGAGGACGAGCCGCGCGACGCCGTCCTCGATCGCGCGCACGCGCGTCGTGCACACGGCGTCGAGCCGCTTGCGCCCGATGTCGGGCTGCAGCCGCAGGTCGATGTGCACCACGTCGACGACCTTGTCGGGTCCGTACTGCGGGCGCGCGCCCGGCAGCGCAAAGGGGCGGTGATCGCTCAAATACCGGCTCCGTCGGTGAAGGTGGGATCGTCGTCGCATTGCAACGGCCGCGCGAACGCGATGGTTTCGAGCAGCGCGAGCCATTCGCCGTCGCCGACCGCCGGACGCAAGCGGCGAGCCGGCCGCGAGGCGCGCAGCGCGTCCTCCGGCCGCAGCGTGAAGCCGAAGCGGCGGTTCGCGAGCATCCGCTCGAACGCCGGATGACCGTACTCGATCAAGCCGATCTCGCGCTCGAGCTCCCAGCGCTGAATCGCGCCGGCCGGCGCGACGAACGCGAAGTGCGTGCAGTAGGGCAGGTACGCGGGCCACTTCCCGTCGGCGAGAAAGTCGGCGCGCGACGACTTCACCTCGTAGATGCGCACCTGGCGCGTGTAGCGCCCCAGCCCGATCACGTCGAACCGGCAGCCCGACCCGCCCGGCGAGAACTCCGTCGCGACGTACGGATAGCCCAGCCGCCGCATGCGTTCGCACGCCAGCGCGCGCAGCTCGGCGGTCGTCGTGCGCTTCCCCGCTGTCGCGGTCAGCGGAATGTAGTCGATCAACGCCGTGCGGTCCCTGAGGGCGGCGTCTCTTCCCAGCGCAGGATGCGCAGCGCGTTCGGCCGCGGATCGATGCACCAGGTCAAGAAATACCGCCGCGCCGGAACGGTGTGGCCGCTCGGATCCGTGTACGAGTACTCGAGGCCTGGCCCCGGCTCGACCGCCCGGCACGCTTCGTGCAGCCGGCGGTTGAAATCGGGCCGGCCCGGGTACGTCTCGGGCCGGCCTTTGACCGCGACCAGCGCCTCTTTGTCGACGAACAAGATGCGTTTGGGGTGCATGTCGGGATCGTACCAGTGCCTCGCTTCTTGGCCTTGCGCGTTGTACCCGACGAACACCGGCGGAATCCCGGCTTCGAAGTCCATCTGCGAGGAGAAGCCGTACCCGTCGGTCACCACGACCGCGTCGTTCGCGTCGGCCATCCGGCGCACGTCCTGCGCGAGCGGCCAGTAGGTGAAGATCTCGAACGGGCCGCTGTTGCGCAGCGACGAGCCGGTCGCGAGGAACTGGTGATAGAGCTGGCCGGGGAAAGCCGCCGCCACGAACAGGAACGGGATCAGCACCGCCGCCGGGACCGCGGCCGCCGTCGCCCACAGCACGCGCGCGCGGTGCGAGAGCGCTTCGAACGCGAGCCCCATCCCGACGCACAGCGAGACGAACGGCCCGAAGATCCAGTGCAGCTCGATCCGTTCGTGGAAGTTGAGAAGAACCAGCAGCGCGGCGAGCGGGATCGCGGTCCACGCGATCAGCGCGTTGCGCGGCCGCACCAGCACCATCAGTCCCGCGAGCCAAAGCCCCGGCGAGTACGCGCCGGCATTGGCCAACAAGTACGTGAACGGACGGTACCAGCGCGGCTCGGCCTGGTGGCGCTGCTGAAACGCGAACGCGAACGTCTCCCAGTGATGCGCCGCGTTCCACGCCAGGAACGGCGCGAACAGGATCGCCGCGACGACGAACGAGAGCGCCAGCCCTTCGCGCCACAGCGAGCGCCGCGGCGGCGCGGGCGCCCAGGCGACGATCCCGGCGATCAGCGCGAACGCGAACATCTTCGAGAGCAGCGCGAACGCGAGCGCGACGCCGAGCAGCAGGTAGTCGCGCCGCGCGTGCGTCTGCGAGGCGCGCACGGTCAGGTACAAGCACAGCGCCCAGCCCGCCATCAGCGGGCCGTCGGGCGTCGCCAGGACGAAGCCGACCGAGAGCAGCGGCGCGAGCGTCATCGCCAGCGCGGTCACCATCCCCGCGCGCTCGTCGCCGGTCAAGCGCTTCGCGGTCGCCGCCGCCGCGAGCGTCGCGACGACGCCGCACAGCAGAAACGGAAGCCGCAGCCAGAACGGGTTCGCCGTCACCCAATCGAACGGAAAGATCAAGTACGCCACCATCGGCGGATGATCCGCGTAGCCGAGCGCGAGGTGCTTGGCCCACTCCCAGTAGTACGCTTCGTCGCCGGTGAGCGGCAGCTTCCACGCGGCGAAACCGCGCATCAACGTGACGAACGCGACGATGATCCAGGTCGCGTACTTCACTCGTGCGGCCTCGTCAGCCCACCGTTCACCCCGAGCACCATTCCGTTCAAGAACCCGTTCTCTTCCGCCGTTGCGAACAGCACCGCAGCCGCGACGTCTTCCCACGACCCCGCGTGTCCGGTCGGGTTCTTCGCCGGAATCGCCCGCGCCGCTCCCCGGTCGGCATCTTTGTCGCGGATGTCGCCCGGCTCGATCACGTTGACCGAGATGCCGTGCTCGGCTTCTTCGAGCGCGAGCGCCCGCGCGAAGGTGACCACGGCGGCCTTCGCGGCGCCGTAGAGCGCCAGCCCGCGCGCCGGCCGGGTCACCGACGAGCCGTTCATACCGAAGAAGACGAGCCGCCCGAAGCGCCGCGCGCGCATCCCGGGCAGCACGGCGGCGGCCAGCGCGACCGCCGAGCCGAGGTTCCCCTCGACCACGGCGCGGTAGTCGTCCGGCGCGCAGCGCTCGAAGCGCCGGATCGTCATCGGCCCGACCGCGTGCACGACGACGCCGAGCGGGCCGCGCACGGCCTCGACGTCCCGGACCAGCGCGGCGGCCGCACCGGGATCGGTGAGGTCGGCAGCGAGCGCCACCGCGCCGGGGTCGTAAGCGCGAACGAGTTCGAGCGTGCGGTCCGGCGGCGTCCCGCCCGGGCGGCACGTGAACGCGACCGGATGTCCGGCCCGCGCCAGCGCGACCGCGATCCCGCGTCCCAAGCCGGCCGCCGCGCCGGTGATCAGCGCGGCACGGGCGGTTCGGCCCGCGTCCGGGGCGGGCGTGGTCGGCGAGGACACCCGGACCGGGTGAGACGCGACACCCGCCGCGCCCTGCCCGGCTCGGCTGCGTCTACTGGACTTGGAGCTGCTCTTGGACCGGGGTCCCGGTCGCGCCGGTGTTCGGATCGGTCGCCTGGATCGCCATGATCAGCGACGTGCCGGACGGCGCCCCCGTGTTGATCTGCGTCTGGAACCGCCCGTTGCCGTCGGCGGTGACGGTCGAGCTGACGATGTTCCCGCCGTTCGCGCCGAGAATCGCGCCGATGATCCCGCCGATCGTCGTGCGGTTGGCGTTCGAGCCCACCTGCACGGTGACGCGCGCGCCCGGCGTCGTGCGGCCCGTGACGGTGAACGAGCTCGGGACGGTCGCACCGTTCCCGGGGTTGACGTTGAGGATCTGGCCGGCCGTCGCGCTCGAGGTGCCGGACGAGAATCGCCAGGCGCGGTTGAACGAGCCGCCGTTGCTGTCGGTGCCGGTGACGCGAACTTGGTGCTGGCCGGCCTGCAGCGGCGACTGCGGCGAGTACGTGAAGCCGCGCGGCGAGCGCGTCGCTCCGTTCGTCACGTCGGCGCCGTCGAGATAGATGTGAAGCGAGTTCGGGTCGACGGTGCCGCCGGCGAACGTCGCTTCGATCGTCGGCCGCCGCGCGCTGACGCTCTGGCCGCGCTGCGGCAAGGGATTGACGAGCGTGATCGCGCCGCCTTGTGCGTTCGGGTTCGGCACCGGGGTGATCGTCTGGTTCGGCGGGTTCTGCGCGACGTTGCCGTTCGTGCTGATCGCGACGATGCGGTTGGAGCCGTCGTAGTTCACCGTCGCACCGAGCGCTTGCGAGACGAAGCGCAGCGGAACGTACGTCGACGCACCGATGATGAACGGCGCGACGTCGATGTTCTGCTGCTGGCCGTCGACGGTCGCGGTCTGCGAGCCGATGCGCAGCGAGACGTTGTGGCCGCGGCCGCTGGCGTTGATGACGCCGCTTGCGTACACGACCGACGCGCCGAGGTTCTCGAACACGCCGCGCAGCGGCACGAAGACCCGTCCGGCGCGCTCGGTCGGCGCCGGGTTCAAGTTGAGCGTGTTGCCGTTTACTTGGACGGTGACGGGGCCGGCCGCAAATGCCGGCACCGAGAGCGCCGTCGCAAGAAATCCCGTCCCGGCGAGCACGGACAGACGTCGCGGTGAAAGAGCAAGCATCGAGTACGAGGACCTCCGTCAAAGCGTATTGCCGAAGGTCCCCTTACCCGTTCCCAGCGTTTTCTAAGAACCGCGCCCCTAGTCGCCCACGGCACCGGCGGGAACGCGCGGCGTCCCGATCGGGTCTTCCGAGCTCGGCCGGCGCTCGGCGCGCCGTGCGGCCCAGTCGGCGAACCAGCCGCCGATCCGGTTGACGGTGACGTACATCGCCGGGACGAGGAAGAGCGTGAGGAACAGCGAGCTCAGCAGCCCGCCGATCAGCACGATTCCCATCGACATGCGGATCTCGCCGCCTTCGGTGCGCCCGAGCGCGAGCGGCAGCATCCCGAAGACCATCGCCGCGGTCGTCATCACGATCGGCCGCAAACGCGTTCCGCCGGCGGTCACGATCCCTTCGGCATACGTCAGCCCGCGCTTGCGCAGCGTGTTGGCGTAGTCGACGAGGAGGATCCCGTTCTTCGCGACCAGGCCGAAGAGCATGATCATCCCGATGATCGAGAAGATGTTGAAGCTCTGGTGCATCAGCGCGAGCGCCAGCAACCCGCCGATCAGCGCGACCGGGATCGAGAACATGATCACGAACGGCGTCAGGAACGAGCCGTACAAGACGACCATCAAGCAGTAGATCAGCGCGATCGAGGTGAGGAGCGCGAGTCCCATGCTGTTCTGGAACTCTTCGAAGAGCTGCGAGTCGCCTTGCGTCGCAAGCTGCACGCCCGCGGGGAGGAAGCCCGGCGTCGCGAGCCGGCCGTTGACCTTTCCGATCACTTCGCCGAGCGTCGTCTTCGAGCGGTCGATGTCGCCGTTGACCGCAGCGACGCGCTCGCGGTCGACGTGCTGGATCTTTGTCGGCGCGCGGTCTTCGGTAAACGTCGCGACCGCCGCGAGCGGAACGAACGAGCCGTCACCGGCGCGCACCGGGATGCGGCGGATCTGCTCCAGCGAGTTCTTCGACGCGATCGGGTACTGCAGCCGCACGTCGACCAGCCCGTTCCAGGTGCGAACTTTCGTCACGACCGCGCCGCCGACCGCGACGCGCGCGGCGGTCGCCGCGGCCCCGGGCGAAACACCGAGCATCGCCGCCTTGGCCGGATCGATCCGCACGGTGAGATGCGGCGCCGCGTTCTCGGCTCCCGTCTGCACGTTCACGGTGCCGGGGAGCGAGCGGATGTACGCGGCGAGCTTGTTCGCCGCCTCGTCGATCGCGCCGTCCGGCCCCGAGAGCGTGTAGTTGATCGGCGCGCCGCTCCCGCCGCCGCCGCGCAGCGAGACCTGCACCTGCGCGCCCTTGGCGAGCGGCGGCGCGATCTTCCGCAGCTGCAGGAGCAGCGCGTCCTCTTCGGGCCGGTGATCCTTCTGCAGCGTGACGCGGATGATCCCGACGAAGCCGCCGGTCGTCGTGCCCCAGCCCGCCGGTTTGCGGCCGGAGGCCGAGCGCACGGTGTCGACGTGCGGAATCTTCAGCGCGGCGGAGTCGATGCGGTCGATCGCCGCTTGCGTGACGTAGAGCGGCGTCCCGGTCGGGAAGGTCAGCGTGATCGCGACCTGGCCGCGCTTCTCGTCGGGGAGGAACTCGCTCGGGATCGACGTCTTCGTCAGCGCAAGCGCGAACATCGCCGCGGCCGCCGCGGCGCATGCCAGCGCGGCGCCGGCGGACGCGCCGCCGTGCACCTCGATCCGAATCCCCGCGACGATGCGCTTTCCGTGCAAGCCGCGGCACAGCACGAACCACAGGATCGTCGCGACGGCCAGCGCACCGTCGATCCCCGCGATGAAGGTCATCGCCTGCGGGCCGGCCGGCAGCGTCAGCGCGTTCACGACGAACAGCGTGCTGAGCCAGAACGTCATCCAGCGGTGGCGCAGCGCGAGCGGCAGCGCGCGGTCGCGGTACCACGCCGTCAGCCGCTCGAACCCGTGCTGGAACCAGGCGAGATAGCGCGGCGGCGCCGCGCTGCGGCGCGTCACCGACCACTTCGCCGCCAGCATCGGCGTGAGCGTGAACGAGACGAACAGCGAGAACAGCGTCGCGACGGTGACGACGATGCCGAACTCTTGCATGTACTTGCCGACGAACCCGCTCAAGAACGCCAGCGGGAGGAACACGACCACGTCGACCAGCGTGATCGCGATCGCCGCGCCGCCGATCTCCGTGCGGCCGCTGATCGCCGCGTCACCCGGCGCCTGCCCCATGTCGCGGTGCCGGGTGATGTTCTCCAGCACGACGATCGAGTCGTCGACCAGGATCCCGATGATGAGCGAAAGCCCCATCAGCGACACGTTGTCGAGCGTCAGCCCCATGACGCGCATGACGACGAACGTCGCCAGCAGCGAGGACGGGATCGCGATCATCACCACGACCGCGTTGCGCCAGGCGTGCAGGAACAGCATCAACACCAGCGCGGTCAGGAAGATTCCTTCGAAGAGCGACTGCAGCACGCCGTTGAGCGAGGCTTGCGTGTAGTCGGCGGGCGCGAACAGTTCCTTGAACGTGATCTGCGGGTATTTGTCGGCGATCTTCTTCATCTCGGCGCGCGCGAGCGCCGTCGAGGCGATCTCGTCGGCGGCGATGTTGCGGTTGACGTCGATGAACAGCCCGGGCGCGCCGTTGATGTGCGAGATCGAGCGCTGCTCGGCGTGCCCGTCGACGACGCTCGCGACCGAGGCGACGTTCAGCGCCTTCTGCGCGCCGCCGGGGACGTTCAGCGGGATCGCGGCGATGTCGGCCGCCGAGTTGATCTCGGCGTGCACGGAGACGTCCCGCTCCAGCGTCGGCTTGTCGATCCGCCCGCCGGGGACGTTGGCGTTGTTCTGCGCGATCGCGCCCGCGACGTCGGCCAGCGAGGCGCCGGTGCCCATCAGCCGCAGCGGGTCGGCGTACACCTCGAACTCGCGCTGCGCCGCGCCGTAGAGGTCGGCGCCGGCGACGTTCGGGATGTGCTTGATCTCACCCAGGATGCGGTCGTTGACGACGTCGGCGAGCGCCGGACCGGTCATCGTCTTCGAGCTGAGCGCGTAGGTGAGGATCGCGTCCTGCGCGCCGTTCTTCTGGACTTGCGGCGGGTCGAGATCGCTCGGCATGTAGATGCGCGCGGTGTCGACGCGCCGCTGCACGTCGATCGCCGCGAAGTCGAGATCGGTGCCGAGCTTGAACTGCACGACGACGACCGCGAAACCGTCCTGCGCGGTCGCGGTCATCTGGTCCAGGTGCTCGATCCCGTCGAGCTGGTCTTCGATCGGCTTGACGACGAGCCGCTCCATCTCGGCCGGCGAGGCGCCGGAGTACCCGGCGAACACGAGCACGATCGGGTAGGCGACGTTCGGCTGCGCGTTCTTCCCGAGCGCCCGGTACGAGAGCGTTCCAAAGGCGGCCAGGGCGATGAAGAACATCGCGACGATGATGGGGCGCTGAATCGAAAAACGCGTCAACCACATGCGGCAGCCGTCCTCTCGCCGGATCGCACCGAATTACGGAGCGGCCGTTCTCGGTGTTTCCGGCGGTTCCCTTAATTTTACAGTTGATGAACGAACCGTGGCCCGGAAGACTGCCCAAAAGACCCGAGAGCCCCGGCCGGCGGCCGAGGCTCTCGGTGGACGCCGGGTCTACTCGTTCGCCACTCCGGCGGGGACCGGAAGCGGGCTCAGCGGCACCGCGGCCGGGTGCGCCGGCTGGGCACGGCGTCCCGATCGCTCGACGAACCAGCCGTTGACGCGGCTCGCGGTGACGTACATCGCCGGGACGAGGAAGAGCGTGAGGAACAGCGAGCTCAGCAGCCCGCCGATCAGCACGACCCCCATCGACTGCCGGATCTCGCCGCCCTCGGTGTGCCCCGTCGCCAGCGGCAGCATCCCGAAGACCATCGCCGCCGTGGTCATCACGATCGGGCGCAGCCGCGTCCCGCCCGCGGTGAGGATCGCCTCGATCGCGGTTAGCCCGCGCTTGCGCAGCGTGTTGGCGTAGTCCACCAGCAGAATTCCGTTCTTCGCGACCAGGCCGAGCAGCATCACCATGCCGATCCCCGAGAAGATGTTGAACGTCTGGTGCGTGAGCCCGAGCGCGAGCAGCGCGCCGATGATCGCCACCGGGATCGAGAACATGATCACGAGCGGCGTGACGAACGAGCCGTACAGCACGACCATCAAGCAGTAGATCAGCAAGAACGAGGTGATCAGCGCGAACGCCATCGAGGTGAGGAACTCGAGGAAGAACTTCGAGTCGCCCTCGGTGCCCAGCGTGACGCCGGCCGGGAGGAAACCGGGCGTGCGCAGCTGCGCGTTGACCTTCCCCATGACCTCGCCGAGCGTCGTCTTCCCGTGGTCGATGTCGCCGTTCACGCGCATGACGACCTGGCGGTCGACGTGCTCGATCTTGGTGGGCGCGCGGTCGAAGGTGAACGTCGCGATCTCGCCGAGCGGGATCATCGAACCGTCGCTCGCGCGCACCGGGATGCGCCGAATCTCGTCGATCGAGTTGCGCTGCGAGACCGGGTACTGCAGCAGCACGTTGACCAACCCGTTCCAGGTGCGGACCTTGGTCGCGACGACGCCGCCGACGGCGGTGCGCGCCGCGATCGCCGCGGCGCCCGGCGAGACGCCGAGAATCGCGGCGCGCGCCGGATCGATCCGCACGGTGAGGTGCGGCGCGCCGGCGGAGGCGCCGGTCTGCACGTTGACAGTCCCCGGGATCGAGCGGATGTAGGCGGCGAGCTTGTCGGCCGCCGGCCCGATGACGTCACCCGGCCCCGAGAGCGTGAACGAGATCGGCAAGCCGCTCCCGCCGCCGCCGCGGCCCGAGATCGTCATCTCCGCGCCCTTGACGACGGGCGGCAGCAGCTTGCGCAGCTTCTCGACGACCGCGTCCTGCTCGCGCCGCTTGTCCTTGCGCAGAGTGATGTTGAACGTGCCGACGAAGCCGCCGTCGGTCGAGCCCCAGCCGTCGGGCTTGGTCCCTGCATAGGTGCGGACCGTGTCGACGTACGTGAAGTTCTTCATCACGACGTTCTCGATCCGCACCAGCGTCGCTTCGGTCGTTGCGAGCGGCGTTCCGACGGGGAACGTCACGTCCCCGTGGATCTGCCCCGTCTTCTGATCCGGGACGAACTCGGCCTGAACGCCCAGGTTCAGCATGGCGAGCGCGCCCATGAACGCCGCCAGCCCGAAGCACGCCAGCGCGCCGCGGACGGAAGCGCCCGCGTTCAGCGCGCGCACGCGCAGCATCCGCGCGAGCGGAATCCACGCCAGCGTGATCAGCGCGAAGACGGCGTCGAGGGCCGCGAGCGCGAGGATGCCCTGCTTTCCGGCCGGAAGCGCCACCGCGTTCACCACCAGCAGCATGCTGAACCAGAACGTCATCCAGCGGTGGCGCAGCGCGAGCGGGAGCGCGCGGTCGCGGTACCACGCGATGGTGCGCTCGAACCCGACTTGGAACCACACCAGATACCGCGGCGGGGCCGACGAGCGCCGCAGCACCGACCACTTCGCGGCCAGCATCGGCGTGAGCGTGAACGAGACGAACAGCGAGAACAACGTCGCGACGGTGACGACGATCCCGAACTCCTTCATGTACTGGCCGACGAACCCGCTCAAGAACGCCAGCGGCAGGAACACCACCACGTCGACCAGCGTGATCGCGATCGCCGCGCCGCCGATCTCGGTTCGGCCGCTGATCGCCGCGTCCCCGGGCGCCTGTCCCATGTCGCGGTGTCGCGTGATGTTCTCCAGGATGACGATCGAGTCGTCGACCAGGATCCCGATGATGAGCGAAAGCCCCATCAGCGAGACGTTGTCGAGCGTCAGGCCCATGACGCGCATGACGACGAAGGTCGCCAGCAGCGATGACGGGATCGCGATCATCACGACCGCCGCGTT
>Ga0213879_10000025_pt1 | contig 57527 bp, 57 predicted proteins | sample VelepicoBEBS_R03_FD_161046 | JGI IMG/M metagenome (GOLD analysis project Ga0213879, IMG submission 161046) | Vellozia epidendroides bulk soil microbial communities from rupestrian grasslands, the National Park of Serra do Cipo, Brazil - BS_R03 | ecosystem: Environmental > Terrestrial > Soil >...
CTCGAGGGGATTCCGGCGATGGTGCTCTTCGGGCCGCTGCTGTTTCCGATCGCGCGCGCCGCCGGGATCAACGAAGTGCACTACGCGATCGTCGTGGTGCTCGCGATGGGGGTCGGCCTGTTCTCGCCGCCGGTCGGGATCGGGTTCTTCTCGGCGAGCGCGATCGGCAAGGCCAATCCCGAGGACGTCGTCCGGCCGCTGCTCCCCTACTTCATCGCGCTGATCGTGGGGCTGCTTATCGTCGCGTACGTGCCGTGGGTCTCACTCGGTTTCCTCGGAAAGGGCGCGGGCCAGTAACGTGAAGTCCTATCGTATCGCGACGATCCCCGGCGACGGCATCGGCAAGGAGACGCTGCCGGAAGGCGTGCGCGTGCTCGACGCGATCGGAAAGCGGCACGGGTTCGCGTTCCGCTGGGACTACTTCGACTGGAGCTGCGAGCGCTACGCGCAGACCGGCACGATGATGCCGCCCGACGGGCTCGCGCAAATCAAAGGCTACGACGCGATCTTCTTCGGCGCGGTCGGGTTTCCGAGCGTGCCGGACCACGTCTCGCTGTGGGGTCTGCTGATCCCGATGCGGCGCGGCTTCGACCAGTACGTGAACCTGCGCCCGGTGCGGCTGATGCCCGGGATCGCTTCGCCGCTCGCGGGGCGGAACACCGGCGAGATCGACTACTGGATCGTGCGCGAGAACACCGAAGGCGAGTACTCCTCGATCGGCGGGCGCATCTTCGAGGGGACGCCGCACGAGACGGTGATGCAGGAGACGGTCTTCACGCGCCGCGGCGTCGACCGCATCCTGCGCTACGCGTACGAGCTCGCGCGCAGCCGGCCGAAGAAGCACCTGACCTCGGCGACGAAGTCGAACGGGATCGCGATCACGATGCCGTACTGGGACGAGCGCGTGAAGGCGGTCGGCGCGGAGTACCCGGACGTGAAGACCGACCAGTACCACATCGACATCCTCACCGCGCACTTCGTGCAGCACCCCGACTGGTTCGACGTCGTCGTCGGCTCGAATCTGTTCGGCGACATCCTTTCCGACCTGGGCCCGGCGACGACCGGAACGATCGGGATCGCGCCCTCGGGGAACATCAACCCCGAGCGCGAGTTCCCCTCGCTGTTCGAGCCCGTGCACGGCTCCGCGCCCGACATCGCGGGCAAGCACGTCGCCAACCCGATCGGGCAGATCTGGTCCGGCGCGATGATGCTCGAGCACTTGGGCGAGCCCGAGGCGGCGGCCGAAGTGATGCGCGCGATCGAGTCCGTGCTGACCAGCGGCCCGCGCACGCGTGAGATCGGCGGGAGCGCGAGCACCGAAGAGGTCGGCAAAGCGATCGCCGACGCCGCCGCCCAGCCCACCGCCGGCGCCGTCTGATCGGGGTTTCGTCACCCTGAGCGAAGTGGGGTCACCCTGAGCTCGTCGAAGGGTGAGCGACCAGCCGTCGCCGTGTTGTTCCGCGTCCCCAACGCCGTGCTGGCGCGCCTGCGCGAGCGCTTCACCGTGGTCGATCTCGCCGCCGTCCCACGAACCGAATGGGGACCCGCGTTGCGTGACATCGTCGGGGTGCTCGCCAGCTCGAATGTTCCGCTGGACGCCGCGTTCTTCGCCGAGGCGCCCGCGCTGAAGATCGTCGCGATGCAGTCGGTCGGCTACGACAACGTCGACCTGTCGGTGCTGCGCGAGCGCGGGATCGTGCTGACGAACTCGCGCGGCTCGCTGGTCGAAGCGGTCGCCGACCTGGCGTACGGGCTCGTCATCATCGCGGTGCGGCAACTCGGTCCCGCAATGGCGTGGGCGCGCTCGGGGCGCTGGCTCGCCGAAGGCGACATGCCGTACAGCCACGACCTCGCCGGCGCGACGGTCGGGATCGTCGGCTTCGGCGCGATCGGCCACGCGCTCGCGCGTCGCGCGCACGCCAGCGGGATGCACGTCGTCTACCACACGCGCACCCCGCGCGACGACGACGCGCACACCGGCGCGTCCTACCGCAGCTTCGAGGATCTGTTGGCGGAGTCGGATTGCGTCGTAGCGCTGCTCCCGCTGACGCCGCAGACGCGCGGCATGTTCGGCGACGCCGCCTTCGCGCGGATGAAGCCGACCGCGACCTTCGTGAACGCGGCGCGCGGCGCGGTCTGCGACACCGGCGCGCTGCTGCGCGCGCTCGAGCGCAAGCAGATCGCCGGCGCGGCGCTCGACGTCACCGACCCCGAGCCGCTTCCGCCCGACCACCCGCTCTACGCGCGCGACGACATCGTGATCGTCCCGCACGTCGGCAGCGCGACGATCGAGACCCGCACTCGCATGGCAATGCTCGCCGCGGAGAACCTGATCGCCTACCTCGACCGCAAGCCGCTCCCGACGCAAGTCCGCATTTGACGAAAAGCCTCGCGGCGCTGGTCAAAGCCGCGGTCGCCGCGAATACCGCCGGAAAGCCGAAGCGCGCGAAAAAATAGCGGCGCCGAGCCAGCCGCCGAGCGCGCCGCATGCGACGTCGATCGCGTTCGAGAGCAATCCCTCGTGTGCGCCGTCGAGCCTCTGCACGACCTCGATCACCGCGGAAAACCCCGCGACGATCAGCGCCGCGCGCAGCTCCGGTCGCCGCGTGCGCGGCAGCGCGAGGTGAACGATGAAGCCGAGCAGCGCGAACGCGACGACGCTGTAGAACTTGCGCAGCAACGTCGCCACCGTTCCGGCATCGTCCTCGCCGAAGACGCGCATCAGCACGTGGAACGGCACCGTGCGGTGGTAGACGCGGTGACTCGTCGCGGCCCACAGCAGCGCCGCGAGCACGACGACGACCAGCGCGACGCGCAGCGCCGGTTTCAGGATGGCTGCACGAAGACGAACAGCGTGTCCGTCTGGCGGCTGCCGCCGTTCACCGGCGCGCCAGCCGGCAGGTACAGACGATCGCCGACGACGACCGCGCCGGTGCCGTGCCGGCCTTCGGGCAGCGCGGTAAATGCGGTCCACGAGTTTGTGCGTGGGTCGTAGCCCTCGTTGTTGGTGAACGTCCCGCCGGCGCGCTCGCCGCCGATCGCGAGGATCCGGTTGCGGTAGACGGCCACGCCCATCCCGCTGCGCTGCGAGGGCATCGGCGCGCCGGCCGTCCAGCGGTTCGCCTTCGGATCGTAGACGTCGACGTACGAAGTGTTGTGGTTGAAGTCGTCGATCCGGCCGGCGATCGCGTAGAGCTTGTCCCCGAACGCGACGAGGCCCATGTGGTCGCGCCCGACCGGGAGCGGCGCGGCGCTCGTGTAGCGCTTCGTCACGGGATCGAAGATCAGGTGCGTGGCGACGCTGTGCACGTCGCGCCCGCCGACCAGGTGCAGCTTGCCGTCGAGCGCGGCGACCGCGATCGAGCCGAGCGCGTTCGGGAGCGGCGGCAGCGCCGCCCACGCGTCGGCCGCGGGGTCGTAGACGTTCGCGTCGGTGACCGGGTCGCGGTTCTGCCCGGTGAACCCCCCGAACGCATAGATTTTGCCCCCGAGCTCCGCGACGCCGACGTGGTTCAGCCCGCGCGGGAGCGGCGCGCGATCCGACCAGCGCCCTTGTCCGACGTCGAACGCCTGTACGAGCGGTTCGTCGACGTCGACCGCGCCGGTCGAGTCGAGCGCGGTCGGGTGCGGTCCGGCCGGCGCGTAGCCGCCGATGACGTAGATCGTGTTGCCGACCGCCGCGACCGAATCTTCGCTGCGCAACTGCGGAAGCTGCGGTCCCTGGGACCATGTTCCCAGATAATTCGACTGCGCGCCCGCGGCGGCTGCGATCAGTACGGAAGCGCACGCGGCGGCGACGGCGATCCACCGCCTCATAGTGCCAAAATACCCATCGCCTGCCGACGTTCACCGTCGCGGCTGCGTTTCCGGTTTGTCCGGTCTCGCACGCCGACTGCACAGGAAGGCTCCGGCGTTGCGAGAATGGGCGGTACCAATCTGGATCCTGGTATCCAGCGCCACTGCGCTTCCCGGGCGCGATGCGACGACGGGCCGTGAAAGATCGCCGGCGTCGATATGCACCCAGGAGCGCTTTTCCCGCAGAATCCGCGTAAGAGCTTCTTCCGCGGACACTTAGGCAGGAGAGACTCTCCCTATGGATTCTTCCCACACGCGCCGTGCCGGGGCGACGGGTTCGACGCTGAACCGTCTCGCCACGGCGCTTTGCGCCGCCGCCGTGCTGTTCGCGGGGACGGTCGTCACCGCGGACGCGCAGACGGTTCCGGCCGCACCCGCTGCGGCGGCCCCCGCGACCGCACCGAACGCGACGCCGGCCGATCAGACCGCGCCGGCCACGACCGCCGGCGCGCCGAAGACGGTCGGCCAAACGCCGAGCGCGGCGCCGGTCCGACCTCCGGCTCCGCCGCCGCTGGGCCACTGGCCGATCATCGACTTCGTCGTCACCTTCACGCAGCCGGCGTACTACGGAAACCGCAACGCGGTCCCGATCACCGGGCTGAGCCCGGTCAACAGGTACGATCCGCTCGACCTCGGCGGCACGGTGCGCATCCCGGTGACGCGCAAGCTGAACCTGCTCTTCGACCGCATCACCGAAGGCACGATCAACCAGCCGCTGGAGTGCGTGCTGCAGCCTGCGGCGCCCGGCGGCGCGGCGGCGCGCGTGTGTCCCAGCGACACGCGCGACATCCTCCTCCAGTACCATGCGACGTACGCGTTCGACCGCTACGTCACGATGGACGTCGGCGACTCGTTCCGCCACCGCATCTGGACCAACGGCGCCAACGGCGTGAGCACCGTGCCGTACCTGTGCAACAACAACGGCCGCTCCACCGGACCGAACTGCACGGTCAGCTCGACCGAGCACCACTTCGGCTACCTCGGCTTCACCTACACGTCCAAGCCGTTCAAAGACCTCTGGAACAGCGCGTTCGCGATCAGCGAGACGCTCGACAGGCAGAACGTCGACCACCACGTCGGCATGGTCTGCAGCAACGCGCTGATCGCGACGTTCACCAAGGCGGGCAACATTCGTCAGCTCTCGTGCCCGAACGGCATCGGCAACGTCGGCTATTACGACGAGAACCCGGCCCAGAGCACGTACTACGAGTCGACCCAGGGCGTCACGTGGATTCTCCCGGTCGACGTGAAGCACGGCACGACGTTCACGCTGAACGAGCGCTGGGGTGCGCTGAACTTCTACGAGAACCCGACGCTCAACCCGCTGTTCGGCACCACGATCGGTGAACCGTACCGCTGGAGCTCGGCGCTCACGTACCTGCTGAACAAGCGGTTCAGCCCGGGCTTCACGCTGGGGCTGCGCCACTCGGACTACCACTCGCTGGCGACGCAAGGGACGCCGTTCGTTCAGCCCAACCACATCCACGTCGGCTCGTGGGACGTTATCGGTACGTTCCACCTCGACACCAACACGTTCTTCCACTAAGTCAGCGGACGGAACGTGCGCCCGGGGTTTCGGCCCCGGGCGCTTTTCCTATTTGGATATAACGTCGGAAACCCGGATGAAGGTATGGCGATGAGGCGCGAGGTCCAGCCGGCGGCGGCGATGCGCCCCATCGCGATGGTGCGCCAGCCGCGCATGAAAGAGCGGATCGTCGACGAGCTGCGCCGGCTGATCATCGCGGGGACGCTGGAGCCCGGCACGGTGCTGCGGCAGGAGCATCTCGCGCAGCAGCTGCAGGTGAGCCGCACACCGCTGCGCGAGGCGCTGATCGCGCTCGAGAAAGAAGGGCTGATCGTCATCGCGCCGAGCGGCGCGGCGTCGGTCCCCGCGCTCGACACGCGCGACGCGCGCGAGATCATGGACGTCCGCGAGCTGGTCGACGGGCTCGCCGCGCGGCTTCTCGCCGAGCGCGGGCTGAGCGAGGAGCTCGACCTGGAGCTGAGCGCGATGGCGAAGGAGATGCGCACGACGCGCAGCGACAAGCAGCGCTACCTCGTGCTGAACGCGGAATTCCACACCAAGCTGATCGAAGCGACCGGCCACGCGCGGCTGCAGCAGTTCGTCCCGCTGGTCCGCATGGCGTCTGAAGTCGTCTACACGCGGGCGCAGAAAGAAGGCCGAAGGCTCGCCTCCTCGGCGACGGAGCACACGCGCATCCTGGCGGCGATTCGCTCCGGCGACGGCGAGGAGGCCGAGCGGATCGCGCGCGCGCACGTGCGCAACGCCGCGCGCCACTGGCTCAAGTAGCGCATTTTCCGGAGGCTGGACGATGCCTGACGAAAAGTTCGACCGCGGGATGATCGTGCGGCGCGCGGTGCTCGGCGAAGAGCACGTCGACCGCGCGCAGGCCGGCACGACGGAGTTCACGCGCGACTTTCAGGAGCTGCTCACCCGCTACGCGTGGGGCGACGTCTGGAGCCGGCCGGGACTCGACCGCAAGACGCGCAGCCTGCTGACGATCGCCATCACCGCTTCGCTCGGGCGCTGGGAAGAGCTGCGCCTGCACGTGCGCGGCTCGCGCAACACCGGCGTGACGCGCGACGAGGTGAAGGAAGTGCTGTTGCAGGTCGCCGTGTACGCCGGCGTCCCGGCGGCGAACTCGGCGTTCGCGCACGCCGCCGGCGTCTACCGCGAGATCGACGAAGAAGACGGCTGAGCGATGCGCTCGAGCGACTCGGCGCTCGCGCGCGTGATCGGCGCGGGGACGCCGAGGTCGTCGAGAAGCGCGGCGGCGTCGCGCATCTCGTGCGCGCGGCGCTTGGCGTGCTTGTAGGTGCCCTCGACGATGCGCTCGAGCAGCGTCGCGTCGGCGCCGGCCAGTGTGCGGACGATGTCGCCGCGCAGCCAGTCCTCGACGCCCGCCGCGCGCGCGGCGTCGAGCGCCTCGCAGATCGCGCTGGACATTCCTTTGAAGAACACGGAGCGCGTGAGCTTGCGCGCCGCCGCGTCGCCGGGCTGCGCGCCGACGATCTCCACCGGCGTGCCGAACGGGCGCAGCAGCTCGGCCAACGCGTGCGCGCCCGCGCCGGCGAAAAACATCGGGACGCGAATCCCCAGCGGCGGAACCGGCGCCATCATCGCGACATCGACGAACGCCGCGCCGGAGGGAGAGACGATCGCGGCGAGCTGCTGCTTCAGCGCCGGGCCGGCGGTGTTCAAGTCCGCGTAGATCGTGCCCGGCCGCAGGAACGGAAGCGCTTCTCGCGCGACGTCCAGGGCGGCGCTCGCCCAGTTGACCGAGAGAACGACACGCGCGCCGTCGACCGCCGCGGCGAAGCTGGGGGCGAGCGGGATCTCGCTCAGGTCGCCGTGCAGGTCGGGATCCCAGCCGCGCACCGCCGCGCCGCCGCGCACGAGGTCGCGCGCTATCAGCGAGCCGGCTTCACCCAGGCCGAGCACCGCGAAGCTTGTGCCGAGCGATTCCATGGCTGCGGGTTCGAAAAGCCCGACCCTGAGCCCAAGCGAGCTCTCGGCCGCCCTGCCAAAAGCAAGGAGCCGAATGGACCTCCCCCATAGGGGAGGGGTAAAGAGGAAGGGCGACGTATCCTTCCTGCATGATCCACTCCATCGCGAACCGCAAAATCATCGATCGGGTGAACGCTCAGCGCGGCGACAATTTCAAGCACCGCAACAAGGGCACGCTTACCCAGTGGTCGGCATCGCACGACCAGTACGTGCTGCTCGACTCGCTGACGCTCCGCGTGCAGTTCGGGCCGAGAGGCGCCAAGGAGCTCGTCGCCGCGAACGGTGAGGCGCAGCCCGCCGACATCGAGCGCGTGTCGCAGCAAATCCTGGACTACTTCGGCCGCACCGCGCTCGAGCACGCGGCGTAGTCTTTCTCCCTTCGGCGCGCTAGCTCGGTCGGGCTAGCGCGAGACGGTCACGCGTCGCGGCTCCGCCGCGTCGCTTGCGCCAGCACGGCAAGCTGCCGAGGCTGGCTTTTTCTTTGTGCCCGAACGCGGGCGCGCGCGCGGCGGTGTTGACGGCGCGGACATATAATGATATGGTTATATCACAAGATGGTTAACAGCCCGGGGAAGCTCGACGCGGTCTTTGCCGCCCTCTCCGATCCGACGCGGCGCCGCATCGTCGAGCGCCTCGCGCGCGGGTCGCTGACGGTGGGCGAGATCGCCGCCGAATTTCCCATCTCGCAGCCGGCGATCTCGCGGCACGTTCGCGTGCTTGAAGACTCCGGTGTCCTCGCGCGCCGCGTCGTCGGCCGGGTTCACCACTGCAGCCTCGCGCCGGACGCGATGAACGCTGCGGCGGGCTGGATCGAAAAGCAGACGGCATTCTGGAATCGCGTGCTCGACCGGCTCGGCGACGTCCTCAACGAACCTCCCGCTCGAAAGAAGAACACGAAATGACGAACTTGCAGCAGCCGGCGGCCGTGCCGGCGATCGTTCTGCGCCGCGTCTACAACGCGCCGCGAGAACGCGTCTTCGCCGCGTGGACCAATCCGGACATCGCGGCCCGGTTCTTGGGCCCAGGCGATACGAAGGCGGCCGACATCACGATGGACGTCAAGACCGGCGGCGCCTATAGCATCACCATGCTCTCGCCCGAAATGGGCCGCCTGGTGGCGCGCGGCACGTATCTCGAAGTGAAAGCGCCGGAGCGGCTCGTGATGACCTGGAGCTGGGAAGAAGACGATCCGGCCGACGAGCACGAGTCGCTGCTGAGCCTGGACTTCAACGAGCGCAACGGCGGAACCGAGCTCGTGCTCACCCACGAGAAGCTCGCCAGCGTCGAGTCGCGCGACCGTCACGAGCACGGCTGGACGATGATCGTCGATCAGCTCGGCAGCGTCGTCGAATCGTGACGGCGATGCGAACGCGGCCGATCGTCTCGGCCGTGGAGTGGGAGGCTGCGCGCGAGCGGGTGCTCGTGCAGGAGAAGGCGTTGACCCGCGCGCGCGACGCGCTCGCCGCCGAGCGCCGGCGCATGCCGTGGCTGGCCGTGGAGAAGGCGTACGCGTTCGACGGCCCTCACGGCCGGGTCAGCCTGCTCGACGTGTTCGAGGGCCGCCGGCAGCTGATCGTCTACCGCGCGTTCTTCGAGCCTGGCGTGTTCGGCTGGCCCGAGCATGCGTGTCGCGGCTGCTCGATGGTTGCGGATCAAGTCGCGCACGTCGCCCACCTGAACGCGCGCGACACGACGCTCGCGTTCGCCTCGCGCGCGCCGCAGGCGGAGATCGCGCGCGTGAAGGCGCGGATGGGCTGGGAGATGCCGTGGTACACGATCATCGACGATTTCGACACCGACTTCGGTGTGAACGAGTGGCACGGCACGAACGTGTTCTTCCGCGACGGCGAGCGCGTGTTCCGGACGTACTTCGTCAACAACCGCGGCGACGAGCAGATGGGCGGCACGTGGAACTACCTCGACATCACCGCGCTCGGCCGCCAAGAACAGTGGGAGAACTCGCCCGAGGGCTACCCTCAGACCGAGCCCTACACGTGGTGGAACTGGCACGACAACTACGGGTCGACCAGTCGTCCGACAAGAAGTGGGCCGCGGTAGCGGAGGCCGCACAGGCGACGAGTCCCTGACAGTCTTTTGGCGTTCGGTCCCGCCGGCGGTGAACGGGAATTTCGCCGCCGGCGCGAAGCGCGCGCCATGTCGACGAGACTAGCCGCGGTCCTGGTCCTCGGCGCGCTGCTTGCGCCTGCTGCGACGGGGAGCGTTGCGGCCGGGAGCGACACGGGTGCGACGTCGAGCACGACGGTGCCGTTCGTGATGTTCGACAACCGTCCGATGGTGCGGTGCACGATCGATGGGCGCGGGCCGTACCTGCTCGTGCTCGACACGGGGTCGATCGACGTTGTGCTCACGACGCGGGTCGCCGAGGCGCTGCGCCTGCCGATTCGCTGGTCGCCGCCGGCGAACGCCGGCGGCGCCGGCGAGCACGCGGTGCGGATCGGCAGCGCTCCCGTGCGAGCGGTCGGGCTCGGCACGATGACGTTCCACCCGGGAATGGTCACCGTGCTCGATCTCGGTGAGATCGAACGCGGCATCGGCTTCCCGCACCTCGACGGCATCATCGGCTATCCCGCGCTCAAGGACGTCAAGACGGAGATCGACGTCGACCGGCGCACCGTCACCCTGACGCGCGGCGCGCTCGCTATCCCGGCCGGCGCGCGCACGGTCGCATTCACCGGCCAGCTGCCCGTTGTTGCGGCCGTCATCGACGGCGTCCCCGGCACGGTTTTGGTCGACACCGGCGATCGGTCCTCGTTCACGCTCTTCGCCGGCTTCGCGAAGCGCCACGGATATTACGAGCGGCCTCATACGCTGCCGCGCGTGTTGACCGGGTTCGGCGTTGGCGGGCCGATCTACGGCGACGTCTTGCGCCTGCCTCGCCTGCAGGTCTTCGGGGCGACGCTACGCGACGTCACGACGCGCGCGTCGCGCCAGCGCGCGGGCGTTTTCAAAACCGCTCCGCAGTCCGGCAGCATCGGCGGCGGCGTGCTCAACCGCTTCAACGTGATCTACGACTATCCGCGCAAAACGATCACCGCGTGGCCGAGCCGCGCGCACCGCGTGCAGGACGCGTATGATCGATCGGGGCTGTGGCTGAGCCCGCAATCCGACGGCGACCTCGTGCGCGGCCTCGTCCCGAACGGCCCGGCGGCACGAGCCGGAATTCGGGCCGGCGACGTCGTGCGCACGATCAACGGCCGCCCCACGCGCGCCTGGCCCATCGACGAATTGAGAGCCTATCTGGCCCGGACCGCGCCCGGCTCGCGCATCCGCACGACGGTGCGGCGAAACGATCGTGAGCTCGCGTACGTCGTCACGCTGCGCGATCAGATCTGAGTCGCTCGTATCCGATTCTCGAGCACGTCAAGCGTGAGAGCCGCGGTTCGTGACCATGAGTACGACGACGCGCGGATTGGGCCGGCCAGCCGAAGCTGCTCGCGATAGGGCTCGTCTGCGGCGAGGCGCGTCAGGGCGTCGGACCATTCGGCGACGCTGAGCGGGTTCTCGACGTAGTGTGCCGCGTCGCCGGCGACTTCGGGGAGCGACGCCGCGCGCGAGACGATCAGCGGCGCGCCGCAGGCCAATGCCTCGAGCGCCGGCAGACCGAAGCCCTCGTACGTTGAGGGCACGGCGACCGCAAGCGCGCCGCGATACAAGTCCCGAAGCTCGGGCGCGGGGATGTTCTCCAGCGAGATCGCGCCGTCGACGCGGATCCCCGTGCCGATCAGCACGAGCGGGATACCGCGCGGCTGCAGCGTCCCGCGCCACGCCTCGACGAGGGTCCGGAGATTCTTGCGTTCGTCGTGCGCGCCGACGTAGAGCACGTAGCCGTCGCGCACGAGATCGCTGCGCAACGTGAGCGAAGGTCCTGGTGAGAACTCCGCATCGGCGGCCAACGGGATCACCGTGATGCGCTCGCGGGAGATGCCTAAGTGCGCGACGATTTCGCCGGCGCTGAACGCGGAATCCGTGATGATCGCGTCCGCGCGGCGGGCGCTGCGGAGGAACGGTTCTTGTTCGTGCCTGCGCTTCTCGGGCTTGGGGTCGGGATACGCGAACGGCGTGACGTCGTGGATCGTAACGACGTTGCGTTTGTCGGTGTCGATGAAGGTGCCGTTCCAGGGATGCCATACGACGCCTGCATCACGCGGAACGCGCGCGGCGACGCGGACCCCGTCGCAGCCGACGATTCGCGCGAGCCGTCGCTTCAGCAGCGCCGGAAACGGGTGCTTGACGATCAGGACCGGATCGCAGCTTCTGGCGCGATACCACTCGCGCAAGACCGCGCGCACGTAGACGCTAATACCGCGCCGGTCGGTCAGCAGGTTGTGCGCGTCGACCGCGACCCTCATGGCGTCCCGTTCGAGGCGGTCGCTCGGGTGTCCGGGTCGGTCCGGCCGCGTGCGGTAGCCGACGCTATGCCGTCGTCGATTGACCGACTTCGATCAAGTAGCCGTCGGGGTCGCGCATGTAGCACCGGATCTCACGGGCATGCACTTTCGGCTCGGTCAAGAAATGCGCCCCACGACCGCTCCAGAGCTTGTAGCATTCGGCGATGTCCGCCACGCGGATGTTCAGGAAACTGCTCACGTGGTCCGGATCGTCCGGCGGACTGAGCGTGACGGTGGGCTTGTCATCGGTCGGGCCGCCTCCGACGTTGATGATGACGTAGCTGTTCGCGAGCTGGACGATCGTCGGTTCGCCTTCCATGACGACGGTGCCACCGAGCACCCGCGTGTAGAATTCCGCGGAACGCTTCACGTCGGCCGACGTGATGAAATGCGTCAGCGTAATTCCCTGCGAAGGGCGGATGCCGGATTGCGATTGTTGCATAATGCCCTGCTTCTTTGGCCGGTGTTCCCGGTAGACTGCGCGCCGCGTTCGTAAGGTTTCGCCTGGAGCGCGTTCGGCGCAGCTGTGGGCTATACTGATGAAATGAACTCGGTCTTTGCAGCGTCCGCCGCGGTGCTGCTGCTCGCGGCATCCACGACGGTCGACCCCGGCCGGTGGACGACCGGCGCAGCGATGCCGACCGCGCGTAGCGAGGTTGCGGTGGCGGCGATCAGCGCGCGCGTCTTCGTGGTCGGCGGGTTCGCGCGCGGCGGCAACCAGCGGCTCACCGAGGAGTACGACGCCTCCACCGGACGCTGGCGCGAGCGCGCCGAGCTGCCGCGCGGGCTCAACCATGTCGGCCTCGCGAGTTTCGACGGAAAGCTCTACGCGTTCGGCGGATTCGGGGCGGAGAACGGTGCGCCGTCGGCGGACGCGTTCGTGTACGATCCCGGCGCCGACCGCTGGCGCGCGTTGGCGCCGGTGCCGACCGCCCGGGGATCGATCTCGGTCGCGGTTCTCGGCGACGCGATTCACTTGGTCGGCGGGCACGAACGGCGCAGCGTGACGACGCACGATGTGTACGATCCGCGCACGAACGCGTACGCGCGCGCCGCGCCGCTTCCGGTCGGGCGCGATCACATGGGGCTAGCCGCGTACGGCGGCAAGCTGTACGCGATCGGCGGGCGGGTCGACGACTACGCGCACGACACGTCGTTCTGCGACGTGTACGATCCGGCGGCCGACCGCTGGACGGCGTGCGCGCCGATGCCCTCGCGCCGCAGCGGGATGGCGGTCGCGGTGTATCACGAGCGCATCCTTGCGATCGGCGGCGAAGAACCCAGCGGCGTCTTCACCAACAACGAAGCGTACGACGCGCGCGCAAACGCCTGGACGGTACTCGCGCCGCTCCCCGAAGGCCGCCACGGCACCGGCGCCGCGACAATCGGTGATCGTCTATACGTTCCCGGCGGCGGCCCGACTCCCGGCGGAAGCCAGTCGACGACGCTGTTCGTCTACAGCGCCACGACGTGGTAGTATCTTCGGAGATTCGCACGCGTGACGCGGAACGATCGTGGGTCTATGTCACATTAAGCTGAGGTCGTTCAGGACGCAGCTGCGATCATGTCGAGTACAACGGTGAACCGAAAAATTAGTCGTAATACCCCGCGTCCGCAGATTCCGCCGTGAGGTCGTCCAGAAACGCCCCGCGAGCCTCGTCACGACGACGCTTGTATTCGAGAACGTCGCTCAGCTTCAATCGCCGATGACGGCCTGTGCGATCGCATGGAATCTCGCCCTTGTCGATGAGGCGCGTCAGGTATTGCCGGGACACACCGAGCAAATCGCCGGCTTCCGTCGTCGATAGTCGTCGCTGCAGAGGCGAGATAACGACGGCTGATCCTTGACGCAAGATATGAGCGGCGTCCCTAAGAGCGCGGTATAGCGACTCAGGAAGCTCGATCGGCGCCGTGTCCGGTCCAGAAAGGCAAAATGACGTACTTCCCGCGACGCGTGATAGCGCGGCCTCGAGCGCATCGAGGGCCGCGTTGTCTGCCGCTACCGGTTGAATGACGTCCGAAGCCGGACCCTTTGTCGCCATGGGTGGTCCTTTGCTTGGCTGGTGCCGACACCATACCGCGGAAACGTCCTAAATGCAACTAAAATGCCCTAAACGCAACCCATCGAAGGCCCAACGATTGTATTTCGAGCGCTTGCTTCGCTCCACAAACCGGCAAACGGTGGTCGCAGGCCACCCCGGTCCGCCACCATCGCATGACGTGGTGTCGGCGTAGGTTGGCACGAAACGCGAAGGGCGGCCTCTGGGCCGCCCTTTTTCGCGTCGAGGTCGGTTGCGGTGATCGGCGCGGCTGCGCCTGGGCTCGGGGATCGACCGCAGCGGAACGCAGGCGCGTTCGGCGCAGCTGTGCTCGCCGCAGAGAAGACGGCAGTACGGCACGCCGAGCGCCACCGCCACCGCCGACAGGATGCGCTTGTCGACGGGCTTGCCGGACTCGAGCCGGCGGATCGTGCCCGACAAGACGCCGGCTTCCGTTGCCAGATCGGAGGCGCTGTAGCCGCGCGCGATGCGGAGGCGGAGGACGCGTGCCGATAGCGACTCTACCGGCGCGGTTCTTCGTTGTCCGTTCCAGCGCGGAGCATGGGGCGAGTACGAATGCTTGTTGATCATCGCTTCGCCTTAATGCACCAGAAGGCAGCTTCCAGCGCGTAGCTGATCGATGCGCGCAGGCAGACGCAGGCGAAGCGCACGTCGGAAGCACGCGCGGGATCCGCGGCCATGTAGCGAAAGCCGCCGGTCGACTCGTCGACCGACGCGTCGACACCGTTGTCGCGCAGGAACCGTACGACGACCTCGGCATTGAAGTCGTCAGCCTGCACCAAGCCGGCCCTGTTCTCGTGGTTTTCGTCCGTGACATCGGCCATCGAGGCGTGGAACTCGGTAAGTAACGCCATCATGCGATCACCCAAAGGCGATGATGAAACGGACGATGTTCGGCGCCGGAAAGCCCGCGCCGAGGGCTCGACGTCAGTACGTCGAATTTGGAGATTGTCATTCGATGGAACCTTCATCGGGTGACGGGCTCGGCCGGTGCTCTAACACCGGCTGGGCCGCTTACTGTTTAATAGCGAAGAAATTTCGCTTACTAGTATTATAGCGCGAGCATGCGTTCGAATCAATGCACTAAAGGAAGTTTTTCGTCGAGCTACAAGGCGCACACCCTTAACGTCGCCGCCTCAGTCTCCGACGCTGGCGTCGTAAACGCTTTCGCTGGAATATTTTGTCCAGTCGGCATGCGACATGATACCGGTCCGGAATGGCGGCCATTCGGTCCCAGCCTCCTGGCGCTCCCTCTCGACCTCGTCGCGAATTTCGGACCGCCTCACGCCTTCTCCGAAGGCCAGAATCGCGCCGTCTGTTAACCGTCGGATGAGTACGCTACGGACGTAGTCCATGCGGAAAAAGGCACGGTCGAAGTCGTCGGCACGAAGCGCGAGTATTGGAATAAGGTTACGCGCGAGTTCCCGCAGACGGTACGTCCAGCCGCAATAGTATTCTTGACCCGAAAGGCATTTGTCCACTGCTCGGTCCCACCAGTCATTTGCGATCATGGACGCAAAGTAGTTCGTGCGGCCGTTATGCCAAAACAAGCCTCCGTAGGCAGAGGCAAAGAACGCAGGCTTGTTTCCGAAGTAGGCACCCACAGAGACCGCGTTCGCCAGTACTTGAGCTGCCCAGCGCTCGCGTAGATTCAAGAGTAACGGGTTTCCAGTGCCCGGCATTGAGGGGACGAATCTGCGAACCGCATCGGCCACAATGGTTCCATAAAGGATGTGGTCGCCATAGAAAGCGATGGTCGCGAGCATCGAGGCCAGTACCGCCACGGCGGCTTCTATACGCTCAAAACTCGCCTTGAACTCCACACCCGACGGATATGACTCTACCGGGAATGAATAGATCACCTCTTTGACCCGGTCCGCTTCTCGTATGACGAGTTCTCGTAGTCGAATCAGGCCGTCGGCACGAGGCAGAAGGTGCTTGACGAGCGCGGACGCCTGCTCGGTGTCCTCTAGGCGCGGTGCACGTAGGTCGATTAGCGCTTCCACGCGCGCGGTGAGTTCCCCGAAAAACGTGTCGGCATCCGCGATCCCAATGACCTCCGCATCGCGCTTCGTAATGATCTCCGCCGCCTTCGTCCGTGGCTTGCCCCGGCTGGCCCACCACATCGTGTAGCGTCTGTTCGGTGCTGCGAGAATCGTCTCAACTAGCGCGATGTCCCACTCACCGCTCCAGCCGCAGACAATGAGGCCAAAATCATCGATGATGCGCTCCAAGTAAGCGGCGAGCCGGGGATCGAGCACCGAGAGCTCTGCTAAGGTATTGGCGATACGCGTGTCACGGTAGTCGCCCGAGATTTTAACCACGTAGACGCCGCCATGAACGTAAGGCGGGGCACCCTCAGCGTCGTCGCCACTCGAGATTACACGGAAGGGAACGCCGGCAGTTTCGAGGGCCTGTTCTGTCAATGGATCGAAGTTTGTCGTGAGGATGATCCGGACGGCTCCGCGCTGGGCGAGTGTTGCTATGGCGCGATGGGCAATCGAGGGAATTTTCAGCCCACGTTCTCTGTCCTCGTCAGTTGGAAGCCAATACGCTTCTAGTACCGCCTGACGTTCAGCCTGTGTTGGCGCGAGTCGATCGAGAAGCTGCGAGTACGATGGCTCGTCGGCAAAGCGGGCTCGGTACCAAGCGAATGGATCCGACGGAGCGCCTTCTCCCTCGGCGATCGCGTACCGGGTAATTAAGTCCCCAACAACCTCCCATCCGGTGGGCATCCCTGCGGCCCGTGAAACACCCGAGCCGATGAGGACCGCATAGCGACCATTGCCGTCGGCGAGGGCGACCGCGAGCTTCGCCAAGGGGTTCATCGTTAGCGCTCGGCGCGGGGCATAATGGAGCCATGTCCCAGACAAACGCGCCTACCGTCCCCGTCACGATCGTGCTCATTTCGGGTGCGGAGATCCGAACCAACCTTGCTCCGCCGTCTGTCGCAGCTGTCCTGCGGGGAATTGAGAATGGGTCGGGCGCCTTGATGTGCAACGACGGCAACTGTGTTTGGAAATTGAGAGCCGAAGCGATAGCCGGTATGCGTATCAGTGCGGCCGACTGGGAGCAGTTTCTTGCGAAGGGCGGAGAGAAAGCGCTTCAGGGCTGAGCCGCACGTCGTTGCGCCGCCAGAAGAAGCAATTCCGGTCGGCGCAGTAAGGGTACGAACGGGGACCATCATCGCCCGAAAGGGCTACGCCGCCGTAGACTAGACGCCTGTTCGAATCCGCCATTCTGCACCAGCTGCGGGCGGAATCCAGCCGTGCGGTCGCCTGAAGAGCCTTCGACCGGACCTTGCCCAGCCGACCTGCCTCACGGATCGGTGGCAACGCTGTGCGGAGTTAATCTAGTGTGCGCTCGATGAAATGTAGCGTCCGCATTGCGCTCAGGCATTGGGCCACGCTTGCGTTTGGCTCTCGCGCTTCGCAGATCGCTGCAATGAACTCCCGATCCTGCAGCTCAATCCCATTCATTGAGAGGTCCACCCCGGTTAGGTCGATGTTGTTGTTGTTGCCGTCGACGAGGTCGTCGTAGCGGGCTAGGTAGGTGCCATTGTCGCAGATGTGGCGCAAGAACGTGCGGAATGGGCCTTCGTTGTTGAAGGACAGCGACAGCGTGCAGATCGCGCCGTTTGGGACTTTTAGCAGGATGGCCATGTCCATGGCGATGCCGAGCTGTGGATGGGTCGGGCCTTGGACGCCGATCGCTTGCGAGGCGGTTTCGCCGTTTTGGTATTGGAAGAGGTCTACCGTGTGGCATGCGTGGTGCCAGAGGAGGTGATCCGTCCAGCTGCGGGGTTTGCCGAGCGCGTTTGTGTTCGTGCGGCGGAAGAAGTACGTTTGCACGTCCATCTGCTGGATGTTCAGCTCGCCAGCTTTGATGCGGTTGTGAATCCATTGGTGGCTCGGGTTGAAGCGGCGGGTGTGGCCGCCCATCGCCACCACGCCGGTTTCGCGCTGCACCTGCACGAGCCGCTCCGCGTCGGCGAGATTGTCGGCGATCGGGATTTCGATCTCCACGTGCTTGCCGGCACGCATCACCTGCTCGGCCTGCGCGGCGTGCAGCTGCGTTGGCGTCGCGAGGATCACCGCTTCGACTTCCGGGATCGCCAGCGTCTCGGCGAGGTCGGTCGTCCAGTGGGGGATGTTCCACTTGCGCGCGACTTCTTCGGTGCCGTCGGGGCTGCCGCCGGCGAGGGAGATCACCTGGACGTCTTCGATGTTCGCGAGCGCTTCGAGGTGTTTGATGCCGAACGCGCCTTGGCCCGCGAGGGCTATTTTCACGATGGGTCGCCCTTCGACAAGCTCAGGATGACAAACGTGCGAGTCAACGCAGGACGACCTCTTCGGCAGCTTCGGGGTCTTCGGCGACGCCCGGCATCCCTACCTCGATACGCGATTCTGAAAGCGTGCGTTGTGGGAGGCTTGGGTTTTCGATGATCAGATGGCCGACTGCGGTGTTCGACGCTGGGACGTGGTAGAAGCGGTAGACTTCTTTTGCGTCGTCGGCGAGGGCGCCGCGCATGATTAGCCACATCACCATCTCGATGCCTTCGGAACCGGCTTCGCGGACGTAGTCGACGTGTGGGAGTTTTGCCAGGCTTTGGGGGTCGGAGGTGAGCTTGTCGAGGAATGCGGTATCGAACTCGCGGTTGATCAGTCCCGCGCGTGGGCCTTGCAGTTGGTGCGACATGCCGCCGGTGCCGAACACGACGACGCGCAACGGGCGGTCGAACGACTCGACGGCTTTGCGGATCGCTTTGCCGAGCATGTAGCAGCGGTGGCCGGTCGGCGGCGGGTACTGCACGACGTTCACCGCGAGCGGGATCACCTGCACGGGCCATTCCTGCGACTGTCCGAACATCAGCGAGAGTGGCACGGTGAGGCCGTGGTCAACCTCCATCTTGTTGACGATCGTGATGTCGAACTCGTCGAGGATCAGCGACTGCGCGATGTGCCACGCTAGCTCGGGGTGTCCTTTGACGACCGGTACGGGGCGCGCGCCCCAGCCTTCGTCGGCCGGGGGAAACTCCGCCGCGCAGCCGAGCGCGAACGTTGGGATCAACTCGACCGAGAATGCCGACGCGTGATCGTTGTAGACGAGGATCACGACGTCCGGCTTCAGCTCGGCGATCCACTTCTTCGAGGGCTCGAAGCCGCGGAAGAGCCGCTCCCAGTACGGCGTCCCCGTCTTGCCGAGATCGATCGCCGCGCCGATCGCCGGGACGTGCGAGGTCGCGACGCCGGCTAGGATCTCAGCCACGGTGCCCCCACTCCGCTTTGCTGCGGTTGCCTTCGGGTGGGCGGCCGCCTTCGAGCATCATCTTCGCGTAATCGTCTTGCGTCGAGCCGGTCATGAGCGCGGCGATCTGCTGGAACGACAGACCGTCGCATGCCGCGAGCTTCGCGGTGTAGTAGATGTTGCCGCCGAGCTCGAGCATGCCGTTCCAGTCGCGGTCGAGGACCGACTGCTGCTGTTCGTCCGTCATCGGGAACTTCGCGAGGTAGGCGCGCTCGTCGGCGCGGAACGCGTCGCGGTTTTCCGCCTTCATCAGCGACATGCAGAACATGTTGAGGTGATACCCTTGCCGCGAGCGCTCCGCGTCGAACAAGATCGTTCCGGGAATGTCGTCGAACGCCGGGTCGTGGCTCATCGCGACTCGGGCCAGTACAGGCGGTTGGGGTTGTCGACGAGCAGTTTCTGCTGCAGCTCCGGCGTTCGCGCGATGCGCGGGATCATGTCGACCAGCTCACCGTCGTCGGGGACGATCCAGGTCATGTTCGGGTGCGGCCAGTCGGTGCCCCACAGCACGCGGTCCGGAAACCGTTCGACCAGCAGACGCTGGAACGGAACGACATCGTTGTACGGCGGGCCCTCAACGGTGAGCCGTTCCGGGCAGGTCACCTTCGTCCAGATGTTTGCGTGCTCGTCGAGCAGTTGCACGAAACGCTGGAAGTCCGGATGGTTGATGCCCTTGGAGACGTCCGGGCGTCCCATGTGGTCGACGACGATCGTCCCCGGCAACGAGGTCAAGAACGGCGTGAGGCTCTCCAGCTCGGGCGCCTCGAAGTAGACCACGAAGTGCCAGCCGAGCAGCGCGATCTTCTCCGCGACGCGCAGATAGTTGTCGCGCGGCGTCGCGTCGACGAGCCGCTTGACGAAGTTGAACCGAACCGCGCGGACGCCGGCTTCGTCGAGTTCCTTGAGCTCGTCGTCGGAGACGTCGTAGCGCACGACGGCGACGCCCTTCGCGTTGCCGCCGGACGCGCGCAGCGCGTCGGCGAGCGCCGAGTTGTCGCGCCCGTGGCAGCTGGCCTGCACGATGACGTTCTTGCTGAACTCCAGAAAGTCGCGCAGCCCGAAGAGCTTCTCCTTGGGCGCATCGCACGGCGTGTACTTGCGCTCGGGCGCATATGGGAACACATCGCCCGGGCCGAAGACGTGACAGTGCGCATCGACCGCACCCATCGGCGGCGCGTACGCCGGTATGCGCGGGTTCGGATGGTACGGCCGGTAGTTCGCGTCCATCGTGAACGCCGCCGTCATCGTGCGACCTCCGCAAGCTTCGCCAGCTTCGGCGCCAGTCTCGGGTACACGCGCGCGGCATTCTCGGAGAAGATCTTGCGCTTGTCGGCCTCGCTCAGCGGGAGCGCGTCGACGTAGCGCTTTGTGTCGTCGTAGTTGTGGCCGGTCTCCGGGTCGATCCCGCGAACCGCGCCGACCATCTCCGAGCCGAAGATGATATTCTCGACCGGGATCACCTTCGCGAGCAAGTCGATCCCCGGCTGGTGGTACACGCAGGTGTCGAAGAAGACGTTGTTCAGCAGCAGCTCGTCGAGCGGCGGGCGCTTCATGTCCTGCGCGAGCCCGCGGTAGCGGCCCCAATGGTACGGCACCGCGCCGCCGCCATGCGGGATCACGAAGCGCAGCGTCGGGAAGTCCTTGAACAAATCCGACGTGAGGAACTGCATGAACGCCGTTGTGTCGGCGTTGAGGTAGTGCGCGCCGGTGGCGTGAAAGTTCGGGTTGCACGACGCGCTGACGTGAACCATCGCGGGGACGTCCAGCTCGACCATTTTCTCGTAGAGCGGATACCAGTGCTTGTCGGTCAGCGGCGGGCTCGTCCAGTGACCGCCCGACGGATCGGGGTTGATGTTGCAGCCGACAAAGCCGAGCTCGTTCACGCAACGCTCCAGCTCGGCGACGCTGTTCGCCGGCGGTGCGCCGGGCGATTGCGGCAACTGGCAGACGCCGACGAAGTTCTGCGGGTACAGCGCACACACGCGCGCAATCAGGTCGTTGCAGGCGCGTGTCCACGCCATGCTCGTCGCTTCGGTCCCGACGTGGTGCGCCATCGCCGAGGCGCGCGGCGAGAAGATCGTCAGATCGGTGCCGCGCTCGCGCTGGAACTTGAGTTGCGCGTTCTCCAGGCTCTCGCGAATCGCATGGTCGCTGATCCGAATGCTGTCCGGCGACGGCGCTTTCGAGGCATCGTCGAGCGCGGTGAGCTGCGCTTCGCGGAAGTCTTGCAGCGGCTTGGGCGCGGTCGTGTAGTGGCCGTGGCAGTCGACGATCACGCCGGTGCTCCGTGTGGCGATGTCGCGTACGACGTTGGCTCGCCCTTCGACAAGCTCAGGGCGACAACGTCGGTGGGAACCAGTACCTCACCGCGCATCAAGGCGCGCGCGGTACGCAGCAGCGCGGAGCGCTCGACGCGGGGCTTGCCGGTGCCGTCGTCGACGAGGACCATCTCCACGGTGAAGAACCCGGTCGGGTGCTCGATCTCCAGGCTGCGTGCGCCGAGCTGTCCGCCGCCGCCCGCGATCTCCGCCGCGACCGTTCCCGGATACGCGCACGCCGTGGCGACGCTCACCGCGCCGAAGACGCCGATCGCCTTGTGCACTTTCTGCGGGATGAAGTTGCGCGTCGACACCGCGCCGCCGTGCTGCGGCGCGCCGACCAGACACATCTTCGGCACCGTCTTGTTCGTCACGTCGCCGAGGTTCATCAGCTTGCCGGCGGCGAGCCGCACCTCCTCCACGCGCGCTTTCAGCTCCGCGTCGGCCTCCAGCTCCGCGGGCGATTCGTGTGCGGTCTTGCCGAAGTCGGACGCGCGCATCACCACCACCGGCATCCCGTTGTCGATGAGCGTCGCCTCGATTCCCTCGACGACGTCGCGCGCGTTGCCGGTCGGCAGCAGCGCGCCGCCGGTGCTCGAGCCGGCGATGTCGAGGAAGTCGATCACGATCGGCGCGGCGGTTCCCGGAACTCCGTCGATCCGCGCGTCGCCGTCGTAGCGCACGCGCCCGCCCGGCGTCTGCACCGTCGCGACGGCGATGCTGCGGGTGTTCACCATGTTGATGCGGACCTTCGTCTCATTGCCGGTCGCAGTCACGAGCCCCCGCTCGATCGCGAACGGCCCGATCCCGGCGAGCATGTTCCCGCAGTTCTGCGACGCATCGACGCGCGGCTCGTCCGGAATCACTTGCAGAAAAAGATAATCCACGTCAGCGTCCGCCCGCGTCGACGGCGACACGATTGCCACTTTGCTGGTCAGCGTGTCGGCGCCGCCGATCCCGTCGATCTGCCGCACGTCGGGCGAGCCCATCGCGGCGAGCAGCACGCGGTCGCGCACGTCCGGATCGCTCGGCAGATCGGAGGCGAGGAAGAACGGCCCCTTCGAGGTGCCGCCGCGCATCAGCGTGCACGGGATCGCCGTCTGCGTCACGAGCTTCGCCCTTCCGCGAACGCGCGCGCGTCCTCGTAGTATTTCAAGCCCTTCGCGGCGAGCTTCTCGCGCATCCCGTACACGTCCAAGCCGACTTCGCCGGCGGCGAACCGCGCGCGGTTCTTCGTTTCTTTTTCGATCCGGGCCGCGGACGCGGCGAGCGCTTCGGCGACGCGCGCGCGCGGCACGACCAGCACGCCGTCGTCGTCGGCGACGATCGCGTCGCCCGGCTCGACGCGCTGCCCCGCGCACACCACCGGCACGTTGACGTCGCCGAGCGTCTCCTTCACCGTCCCTTGCGCGAAGATCGCTTTCGACCACACCGGAAAGCTCATCTCTTTCAGCGTTCGCACGTCGCGAACGCCGGCCTCGATGATCAGTCCCTGCACGCCGCGCGCTTTCAGCGAGCCGCCGAGCAGATCGCCGAAGTAGCCGTCCTCGCACGGCGAGGTCGGGACGACGACCAGCACGTCGCCTTCCTGCATCAGCTCGACCGCGACGTGGATCATCGTGTTGTCGCCCGGCGGCACCGTCACGGTGACCGCGTTCCCCGCGATCGACGCTCCGCGGTAGATCGGGCGCATGTACGCGTGCATCAGCCCGGTGCGGCCGATCGCTTCGTGAACCGTAGCCACCCCGCGCTCGGCCAGCGGCGCCAGCTCGGCGGGGGGCGTGCGCGCGATGGTTCGGACGACGGCTCCGCTCATCAGACGCCCGGTTTTCACAGCGCGGCGCCCGGCCTCCTGGACCGTGCGTTGCAGCCGGTGAAAAAGGCGTCGACCGCCGCCGGCCCTAAGACGCGGGCGTGATCGACGAGCTCGTTCTGGCGAACCGGATCCTCTATGACCGCGGGGTCGTCGACGGGTTCGGCCACGTCAGCGTGCGCGACGAGCACGATCCGCAGCGCTTTCTGCTCGCGCGCAGCATGCCGCGGCGCTCGTCACCGCCGGCGACGTGATGACGTTCGCGCTCGACGGCACCGCGCTCGGCGGCGACGCGCGCCCGCCGTACTTGGAACGGTTCATCCACGGCTCGATCTACCGCGCGCGTCCGGACGTCAACGCGGTCGTGCACTCGCATTCGCCCGCCGTGATCCCGTTCGGAATCGTCGCGGGCGCGGGGCTGCGGCCGGTCTTTCACATGGCTTCGTTCCTCGGCGCCGCTGAGACGCCGGTGTTCGAGATTCGCGACGCCGCCGGACCGGACAACGACCTGCTCGTGCGCGACGAACGGCTCGGCGACGCGCTGGCAGCGACGCTCGGTTCGAGCACGGTCGTGCTGATGCGCGGCCACGGCTCCACGACGGTCGGCCGCACGCTGCGCGAAGCGGTGTTTCGCGCGGTCTACACGGAAGTCAACGCGCGCTTGCAGCGCGAAGCGACGAACATGGGCGGTGCGGTGACCTTCTTGAGCGAGCTGGAGTCCAAGCGCTCCAGCGAGTCGAACGCCGGGCAGATCGAACGCGCGTGGGAGTTGTGGCGGCGCGCGCTCGCCGGAGAAGTAGCATGACGCAGAACGACACGCCGCCGCAAGTCGACCCGCAGGCGCGCGCGTTTCTCGACTACATCGCGGCGCTGAACCGTCCGCCGCTGGAGACGATGCCGCTCGACGAGGTGCGCGCGCTGTTCGAAGAGGCGTTCACGCGCCTCGGCGGTCCGCCGCTTCCGGTCGGCCGCGTCGCGGAGGTGACGGCGCCGGGACCGCGAGGTGCGATTCCGATTCGCGTCTACACGCCGGAAGGTGCGGCCGAGCCCCGCCCGATGCTGGTGTATTTTCACGGCGGCGGCTGGGTGTGCGGCAGCCGCGACAGCTACGACTCGGTGTGCCGGCTGCTGACGCGCGAGAGCGGCTGCACCATCGCTTCCGTCGACTATCGCCTGGCCCCGGAGCACCCGGCGCCTGAGCCGTTCGAAGACTGCTACGCGGCGCTCGAATGGCTCGCCGCGCATGCCGGCGAGCTCGGCGCCGACGCGAGCCGGCTCGCGATCGGCGGCGACAGCGCGGGCGGCGGGCTCGCCGCCGGCGTCGCATTGAAAGCGCGCGACGCGAACGGTCCGAGGATCGCGCACCAGCTGCTGGTGTATCCGGCCGTCGGCGGCGGCGTGACGCAAAGCGAATCATATCGGCTCTACAGCGACGGCTATTTCCTTACGGCCGAGCGCATTGCGTTCTACGACCGCTGTCACATGCCGCGTCCGGAGCTGGCGGACGTGCCGTACGTTTTCGCTGATCGCGCGGAAACGTTGCGCGGCCTGCCGCCGGCGACGCTGATCTTCGCCGAGTGCGATCCGATCCGCGACGAAGGCCTGAAGTACGCCGAACGGCTGCGCGCCGACGGCGTCCCGGCCGACGTGCGCGTTTACCCCGGAATGATCCACGCGTTCTTCTCGTTCATCGGCATCTTCGACCAAGGCCGCGAAGCCGTAACCTACGCCGGGCGGACGGTCGGGAAAGCACTCGGCGCTCACGTCGCGTGAAGAACATCAACACGATCGCGCTCATCCTGCTGTTGTGCTGGGCTCTGATACTCATCGCAGGCGTCGGTGCGGTGGCACGCCAGTTCTTCTTCAAGTGGGATCGCGACGACCACGACGTTCCGACACGGCGCGAGGACGAGCCGCCGGAATAGCGTCGCCGGCCGCGCGTCAGGCGGTTGACTCTTCCACGGTCAGACCCGCCTCCGCGCGCAGGCGCGCCAACAACTCCTCGGCGGTCAGCGCGCGCGCGAACAAATGGCCTTGCGCGCAGGGACAGCCCATCATCTCTAACAGCGCGAGCTGCTGTTCGTCCTCGACGCCTTCGGCGACAACGTGCAGGCCGAGGTCGTGGCCGACGTGCACCAGCGCGCCGACGATCACCCGGCTGTCGATTCGATCGTGCAGATCGCGCACGAACGAGCGGTCGATCTTGATGCACGTGATCGGCAAGCGCTGCAAGTACGCGAACGAGGAGTAGCCGGTGCCGAAGTCGTCGAGCGCGACCGTCGCGCCGGTTTCCGTGAGCCGCCGCAGGACGTCGAGCGTGAGTGGGCGATCCGACATTACGGCGCTCTCGGTGATCTCGAACTGCACTTCCGAGGGGTCGATGCCGTGGCGGCCGGCGAGCGCCGCGAAGCGCTCGGGGAGCGCTGGATCGGCGACGTCCCACGCCGAGAGGTTCACCGCGACGTTGCAGCGCAGCCCTTCGGCGCGCCAGCGGGCGAGGTCGCGTAGCGCCGTGTCGAGCACCCAGGCGGTGACGCGGCCGATCAAGCCGACGCGCTCGGCGACCGCGACGAACGAGTCGGGCCCGAGCATGCCACGCTCGGGATGCACCCAGCGCACGAGCGCCTCGGCCGACACCGTGCGGCGCACGTCGAGCGCGATCACCGGCTGGTAGCGCAGCGCGAGCGCGTCGCGCGTGACCGCGTCGCGCAGCTCGGTCACCACCGCCAGCGCGTCGGGATCGCGGTCCATCGCCGGATCGAACACGGCGAACCCGGCGTGCTCGTCGCGCGCGCGCTGCATCGCGATGATCGCGTGGCGCGTCAGCTCCGCGGCCTCGGTCAGCGCGCCGGCGGCGTGCGCGATCCCCAGCGTCACGCGCAGGCCGACGACGTGGCCGTCGACGCGGAACGGATCGTCCGCGACCGTCGCGATGCGGCGGATGAAGGCCAGCGTCTCGGGCTCGCCGGCGCCCGGCAGGATCCAGCCGAAGCGGTCGCCGTCGATGCGCGCGAGCGTCGCGCCGATGCGCTGCGTGCGCTGCGCCAAGCGCGCGGCGAGCTCGCGCAGCGCGGTGTCGGCGCCGCGCGGGCCGAGCGTCGCGTTGACGTCCGCGAAATCTTCGACGTCGAGCACCACGACGGCCAGCGGATCGCGCGTGCGGCGCGAGGTGAGCAGCGACTGCTCGAGGCGGTCGAGGAACAGCTCGCGGTTCGGCAGCTCGGTGAGCGCGTCGTGCGTGGCGCGGAACGCCAATTTCGCTTCGAGGCCGCGCCGCTCGGAGAGGTCGATCGCGACGCCCGTCGCACCGGCGATCTCGCCGCGCGCGTCGCGAAACGGCGCGAACCGCATCTCGAGCGCGACGCTGTCGCTCGAGATCGCCTCGACGACCTCCTCGCCCGCCAGCGCGCGCAGCGCGGTCTCGCGCAGCGCGCGCACGGCGCCCGCGCGGTCCGGGAGCTCGTCGCCGACCTCGGTGCCGTCAAGCCCGAGGCGCACGAGATCGATCCCTTCGCGGAACGTCACGCGGCAGTGCCGGTCGACGGCCAGAAACGCGACCGGTGCCGTCTTGAGCACCGAGCGCAGGAACGCTTCATGGCGCAGCACCGCGGCGTCGACGTGCGCGCGATCGAGCGCGCTGGCGGCGAACCCGGCCAGGGTCGCAGCGATGACTTCTTGCGGGCGCGTAATCGTCACGTCGGTGCGGAAGCGCAGCACCAGCCGGCCGAAAGCGCGCTTCGGCGTCTCGATCGGCACGCACAGCGTCTCACCGCCGTCCCCGTCGCCGGCGAGCGAGGGTTCGCCGTCGCTCGCGCCGCGCGGTGCGCCGTGGTGGGTCTCGATGCAGCCGTCGTCCGCGCCGAGCAGCCGCGTCGCGTAGCGCACGATCAGCTTCATCAGCGCATCGACGTCTTCGGCGAGGGTCGCCGCGCGCATCAGCTCGGCCAGCGCGTGCGCGACGTTTCGCTCGCGCTGCGCGCGCGCGAGCAAGCCCATGTTCGCGAGCGTCGGCGCGATCTGCTCGCCGGCGGTCCGCATTGTCTCCAGGTCCTGCTCGCTGAAGGTGCGCTCGGTGTACGAGCGCGCGACCAGCACGCCGCGCGGCCGGCCCTCGACCCGAACCGGCACGGCCGCGCCGGCCCGAATGTGCAGCTCGCGCATCCAGACCGGTCCTTCGTCGGGGATTCCCTCGTCGGCCGTCGTGAGCGTTTGGTCCTCGGCGAACGCCTTGCCGGTGATCCCTTGGCCCGGGTTGATCACCGGGATCGGGATGCTCACGCGCGGATCGTTGTCGGCGAGCGCGGTGAGGACTTCTTCGTGCGCGTCCCACCAGTACAGCGCCGCGCCGTCGAGGTGCAGCAGCTGCTTGACGTGATCGACGGCCAAGCTGGCGAGCTTTTCCGGATCGAGCAGCGCGCTGGCCGCGGCAAGCACCGCCTCCAGGGCGGTTGCCGGTACGTTGTCGACCTCGTGCTGCATCCAGGGCCTCCACCCGCGCCCGCGCGCGACCGCTACGGGCGCAAGGTGGTGTACCCTGCGAGGAAGCTGGGATAACCGCGGAAACCGACCGTCCGCGAATACCGTTAGGCGAAGCGGTTCGTCGACAGCCGTTCGCGGTGGTGGGGGGCGTCGAGGTGTTGTTCGGGGCCGATCGGGACGATGCGGGTCGGGTTGATCTCGTCGTGCGTCACGTAGTAGTGGCACTTGATGTGATCGAAGTTCACCGTCGTCGCAATGTGGTCGATCTGGTAGAGATCGCGCAGGTAGCCGTAGAGGTTCGGGTAGTCCGCGATGCGGCGCAGGTTGCACTTGAAATGGCCGTGGTAGACCGCGTCGAACCGCACCAGCGTCACGAACAGGCGCCAGTCGGTCTCGACCGGCGCGTTGCCGAACAGGTAGCGCCGGAGCGCCAGCCGTTCCTCGAGCGCGTCGAGCGAGTGGAACAGCCGGTACGCCGCCTCTTCATACGCCTCTTGCGTCCCGGCGAAGCCGGCGCGGTAGACCCCGTCGTTCACCGTCTCGTAGATCCGCTCGTTCAGCTCGTCGATCTCCTTGCGGTGCTCGGCCGGATACAAGTCGACGTCGTGCCGGGCCAGCGCGTCGAACTCCGTCTCGAACATCCGCATGATGTCGTCGTCGGAGTTGCTGATGATGCCTTTCGTTTTCATGTCCCACAGCACGGGGACGGTGATGCGGCCGTGGTAGTGCGGGTCCGTCGCCTGATACGCTTCGGCGAGGTAGCGGAAGCCATTGATCGGGTCCGCGGTGAAGCCGGCGCCGTCGCGAAAGCGCCAGCCGAGCTCGTCGCGGATCGGGTCGACGACGGTCATCCCGACGGCGTCTTCGAGTCCTTTGAGCGCGCGCACGATGATCGTGCGGTGGGCCCACGGACAAGCCAGCGAGACGTACAGATGATACCGCCCGGACTCGACCGGGTACGGCGTCGAGCCGTCGGCGCGCACCCACTCGCGAAACGCGTCGTCCTGCCGCACCCACGCGCCGTCGACCGTCTCCTCGGGGAACTGCGTCTTCACGGCCATCGGGCTACGTCTTGTAGCTCGGGTCTTTCTTGTCGAGCAAGCGCAGCTGCGCGTCCCACGCAAGCTTCGCGACCGGACCGATCCCGACCGACGCCTGCTTTCGTACGACCTCCTGCAATTCCGGTGACGGATGGTGCAGCTGCGCGCCGCCGGCGAGCGCCGCGACCTGCGTCGCGCACGCGCGCTCCAGGAAGTACATCGTCAGAAACGCGTCTGCGACCGTTTCGCCGACCGTCAGCGTCCCGTGATTGCGCAACAGCATCGCCTTCTTCGCGCCCAAGTCGGCGACCAGCCGCGGGCGCTCGTCGAGCAGCAGCGCGACCCCCTCGTACTCGTGGTACGCGACCTCGCCGTTGAGCAGCATCGCCGTCTGCTCGAGCGAAAGCAGCCCGTGCTCCTGGCACGACACGGCGACGCCCGCGACGGTGTGCAGGTGCAGCACGCACTTCGCGTCCTCGCGCGCGGCGTGCACCGCGCTGTGAATCGTGAACCCCGCCGGGTTGAAGTGGTATGAGGTGGGCTCGACCAGGTTTCCGTCGAGGTCGACCTTGAGCAGCGAGGACGCGGTGATCTCGCCGAACAGCAGCCCGTAGGGATTGATCAGGAAGTGGTGCTCCGGCCCAGGGACGCGCGCCGAGATGTGGGTGAAGATGAGATCGTCCCAGCCGTAGTGCGCGACCAGCCGGTACGCGGCGGCGAGGTCGACGCGGACCTGCCATTCCTCGTCGGAGACGCGTTCGCGAGCGGGGGCAAGACTTGGGGCGGCGGTAGCGGTCATCGGCGGTCTCCTGGAGACGAGCGGAACCGCTAGATTCGAAGACGGCCACCGGGACTCCCATCGAGTCCCGGCGGCCGCCGGCGTGTCGGAGGACGAAGTCGGTGTCTAGTAGCGGTAGCCGTTGCCGATGACGTCGATCTCGTTCGCGTTGAACGTGCCGTCGCCGTTCCAGTTGCCGATGATCCGGACGCGCTGTCCCCCGGTCAGGTTCGTGCCTCTCGGGTTGATCACCGTGCCGTCGTGCAGTTCGACGTGCGTCCCGTTGCTCAGGTACAGGTTGTACGGCGAGAACGAGGAGACCGTCCCGCTCAGCTGGTTCCCGAGGTTTCCGTAGCGGCCGTTGTTGTAGCCGCCGTTCCCGTAGTAACCGCCGTTGCCGTAATAGCCGCCGTTGTTGTAACCGCCGTTGTACTGCCCGTTGTACGGGTAGTTGTTGTTCCGGTTGTTCCGGTCGTCGCGATCGCGGCTGTTGCCGCGGTCGTCACGGTCGCGATCGCGGTGGCGGCCGTTGTTGTTGTACTGGCCGTTGTTGTACTGGCCGTTGTTGTTCCAGACGCCGCACTGGCCGGACTGATTGCGCCACTGCCCGCTCGGGCAGCCGTTGTTGCCGTTGTTTGGATAATTGCGCGTGTTCTGATCCGGCGCCGCGAGCGCGACCGTCGGCACCAGCAGCAGCGCCGCTGCCGCCAGGGTTCGAACGATAGAATGAGGCCTCAAGCTTGCTCCTCCATGGGGAAGCGGCGCGGTCAAGCGCCGTACTGCGAGAAACGCAGAACGCCCCATGAGAGTCCTGTGAGAAGGCTGAGACCGCGTGCTCGGCCGCTCGCTAGGCGTGGATCTCCGCGAACGACGGCAGGCTCGCCAGCTCCGCCATGATGCTGGCGAAGTCTCGGAACGTGAGCGCCTGGTCGGCGTCGCACATCGCTTCGGCCGGGTTCGGGTGGACTTCCAGGAGCAGGCCGTGCGCGCCGACGGCCTTCGCGGCACGGCACAGCGGGCGGATCCAGCGCCGCACGCCGACGCCGTGCGAAGGGTCGACGATCACCGGGAGATGCGTCCGCTCGCGCAGCACCGGGACCGCCGAGAGGTCGAGCGTGTTGCGCGTCGAGGTCTCGAACGTGCGAATCCCGCGCTCGCACAAGATGACGTTGGGATTGCCTTCGCTCAGAATGTACTCCGCCGACGAGAGCAGCTCGTCGATCGTCGCCGACATCCCGCGCTTGAGCAAGATCGGGCGATCCGTCTTGCCGACGGCTTTGAGCAGGTCGAAGTTCTGCATGTTGCGCGCCCCGATCTGCAGCACGTCGACCGAGGCCGCCATCCGCTCGACCTGCTCGATGCTCATCACCTCGCTGACGGTCGGCAAGCCCGTTGCGCGGCTGGCTTCCGCGAGCAGCGAGACGCCTTCCCAGCGCAGCCCTTGAAACGCGTACGGCGAGGTGCGCGGCTTGAACGCGCCGCCGCGCAGCATCGCGCCGCCGGCCGCCGCAACCGCTTGCGCCGTGGCGAGAATCTGGTCGCGCGACTCGACGCTGCACGGTCCGCCGATCACCACGAAGTGGCCGTCGCCGACCGCGACGTCGCCGACCATCACCCGCGAGCGCACGTTCTCGTCTTGGCGCTGCGCCTTCGGATGCTTCACCGCGCCCGGCTTCGGCACGACCGGGGGCGTCTCGTCGATCACGATCGCCGGCGCGCGCCGCTCGCGCGGCGGCGCGCTCGCAGCGTCGTAGCTCCCGATCACGTGCAACGCGACGGTCACCTCGCGCAGCGCGCGCAGCGCGCCGGCGAAGCGCTCTTCGCGCACGTCGCCGTCGACGTCGGCGTAGAACGAGGACTGACCGCTCGTTCCGAGCCGCGTCTTCGAGTCCAGCTTCGACACGTTCAGCCCGTTCGCGCCGAGGATCGAAAGACAGTGCCCGAGCGCCCCCGGCGCGTCGGCGACCGAGAACACGAGCGAGGTCTTGCGGTTGGCGAAGTCTTCCGCCGGCTCGAAGTCCGCCGCCGGACCGCGCGCGTTGCGCGCGCGGAAGAGCACGAAGCGGGTGAAGTTGTCGGGGTGGTCGGCGATCGTGTCGGCGAGCTCGATCAAGCCGTAGCGCCGTGCCGCTTCGGACGAAGCGATCGCGCCGCGGGTGAGATCCTGCGCCGCCGCGACGTCGCGCGCGGCGACGCCGGTGTCGGGAACAGGGACGCGCCGCACGTCGGGGAGCGTCCCGAGGAAGCGCCCGCACTCGGCGAGCACGACCGGATGCGAGTCGATCACGCGCAAGCCGTCGAGCGTCGCGCCCGGGACGCCGAGCAGCTTGTGCTCCATGCGCCAGGTGATCTCCGCCAGAAGATCGAGCTCGTACTCGGCAAGGACGTCGTAGCCTTCGCGAATCGTGCCGGCGATCGCGTTGTCGACCGGCAGCAGGCCGAGGTCGGCACGGCCCGAGAGGACGGCGTGCGCGACGCTGCGGTACGAGGAGCAGCCCATCGGCGCGAACACGACGCTGCGCCGCTCGGCGTACGCGTTCAGCACGGCGTGCGAGTACGAGCCTTCGATCCCTTCGAAGGCCGCGGTCAGGGTCAGGATGGGGGGCTGCTCGCCGTTCGCGGGCTGGACGCTGATCATGATGCACTCCCGAGAAGATAAAGAGCCCCTCGCTCGGCGAGGGGCTCTTGCAGTTTCGGTCCGCTCGGACTCGTTACGGCAAAGGCCTACCGCGCCGGCGCGCTCCGCGAGGCGTAGGAGAAATACCGGTAGGACCAGGTCGCACGGGTCATGTGCGACGGTCTTACCACGGCCGGACGGCTCCCGTCAACCGCCCGCCCTGTAAGCGCGCTTGCAGCACGCGCGAACCCCGCGGTGCTACGATGGGATCGTGACGCACCTGACCGCACTCCGCACCGCCGCCGCGCTCGCGCTCGCGGGGCTCCTGAGCGCCCTGGCCGGCGTTCCCGCCGCGGCCGCGCCCCGCACCGAGAAGGCCGTCCTCGCCGGCGGCTGCTTCTGGGGGATGGAGGCCGTCTTCGACGAGCTGCGCGGCGTCACGAACGTCGTCTCCGGCTTCTCCGGCGGCGCGAGCGCCACCGCGCACTACGACATGGTCAGTACGGGCACGACCGGGCACGCCGAGTCGGTCGAGATCACCTACGACCCGGCCGTCGTCTCGTACAAGCAGCTGCTGCAGGTGTACTTCACCGTCGCGCACGACCCGACGGAGCTCGACTACCAAGGCCCCGACCACGGGACGCAGTACCGCTCGGCGATCTTCTACGCCGGCCCGGAGCAGAAGCGCGTCGCCGAAGCGGAGATCCGCGAGCTGACCGCGGCGCACGCGTTCAACGCGCCGATCGTCACCAAGCTCGTCCCGCTGCGCGCGTTCTATCCGGCCGAAGCGTACCACCAGCACTTCGTCGCGAGGAACCCCGACTATCCGTACGTCGTTTACAACGACCTGCCGAAGCTGAAGACGCTGCGCGAGAAGTACCCCGGGCTGCTGAAGGCCCACGCCTAGCCGGACCCCGGCCGGAGCGCCATCCCCACGGCGCTCCACACGGTTATTTCACATCTGCGTGGCACGCTCGCGTTGAGCGCGGGCCGTCCACGGTTTGCTCGCTAGCCGGGGCAAGCTTTCCGAAAGTGCCGCTTTGGTGCCGGGAAAGCGCCAGGTGAAACTAGTTCCATAGTCGAGCCGTATGTGCTACTAACAAACTAGGAGGTTTCGGCATGGAGTGGGGGTATCGACGGGTCCGCCAACTGCTGCGAAAGCTTCGGACGCCGGGCGCGATTCAGGACGACGAGCTGGCGATGACGCTGTGCCGGCTCACCGGCGCGGCCTCGGTTCGCGATGCCGTCCTTACGCTGGCGGAGCGCGCGCTGCGCGACTACCCGTCGGTCTACTGGACGATCGTGCGGCGCGTGGACGTCGACGGCGAGAGCTCGCAGATCGTCGCCGACGAGACCCATCTCTCGGAGCGCTCGTTCTTCCGCTACCGCGCCGCCGCGGTCGCCGCGGTGGCCGCCGAGATCGACGCCGTGACGCGCACGACCCCGCCCAAGCGCGCCTCGGAGAACCTCGACGTGCTGGCGCTGGTCGCGCGCGGCCGCTATCTGTGGAAGCACCGCACGACCGCCGCGTTGCAGCGCGCGGCCCGCTACTTCGAGCGCGCGCTCGAGATCGACCCGACGTTCGCCCGCGCGTACGCCGGCGTCGCCGACGTGCACCTGCTGATGGGCGAGTACCTCATCCGCGATCCGCTCGAGGCGTTCCACGACGCGCAGACCGCGGTCGAGTCGGGGCTCGGGATCGACCCGACCTTGCCGGAGCTGCATGCGACGCTCGCCGACCTGCACATGTTCGGGCGCAAGGACCTGCGGCGCGCGAAGGAGTCGTTCGACCTGGCGCTCTCGATCGACCCGACGTACAGCACGGCGCACCACTTCGCCGCCTGGCACGCGATGATCAACGACGACTTTCCGGCCGCGTTCGACCACCTGCGCGCCGCGCTGGGCCACGCGCCCGACGCGCTGGAGCTGCAGACCACGCTCGGGATCGCGACCCACCTGCAGGGCGCGCACGAGCAGGGACTGCGGCATCTGACCGAAGTGCTCGACCTCGATCCGGAGTTTTCGTTCGCCCGCTACGAGCTGGCGCGGCTGCTGGCCGCCACGCACCGCTACGCCGAAGCGCTGGACCACCTCCACGTGCTGCGCGCCGTCGAATCGCGCGACTCTTACACCGCGCTGACCGCGTACGCCGCCGGCCGGTCCGGCGACCCCACGCCGGCGCGCCGCTTCTTGGACGCCTCACGCCACGCGCGGCGCCCGCCGCATTACTTGCGCGCCTACGCGCGAATGGGACTGGGCGAGAAGACCGAAGCGCTCGGCGAGCTGCGCGCGGCGGTCGAAGCGAACGAGCCCTGGACGGTCCTGCTCCCGCTGGACGGGATCTTCGCCGAGCTGAACGGCGAGCGCACTTACGGCGCCCTCCTCCCGCTTGCACGCTGATCCGCACATCACGGTGGACAGCGTGCACAATTTCGTGGAGCCTGCAAGTTTAAGAGCTCGCCGCACCGGGTAGCGGCGCGGGGGCCCGGCGGGTACAAGGGTTTGCATGAGTGCGTCGATCGATCCGCCGCCTGCACCCGCCCATCAGTGCATCAATGCGGCGTGCGGCTGCAACGACTTGGTGAGCGCGGGGCCCTGCGCGGAGTGGTGCTCCGTGAATACGGTTGAGCTCGCGGACGTCGAGCGCGGGAAGGCGTCGCTCGCCGCCGGCTGCGAGTGCGCGCACGACCTATGCGCGGCGAACCGCGGCTCACGCGGCACGCCCGAGCGCGGGATGGCATAGCTCGTACGGCGCTTGCCGCCGGGGCTACAGGAGCCGCGGCTGGCCGCCGGTGGCGATGATCTCCGCGCAGATTGCGCGCGCCTCGTCGACCGAGGCGACGTCGGTGCGCACGAAGAGCTTGCGCCAGTACGATTTCCCCGACAGCTTCGCGATCAAGTCCGACGCCTCGCGCGCGTCTACGACGCGGCCCATCAAGCGCACGCGAACCGTCGGCGCGGTGCCTGCGGTGCCGAGCGGCAGACGGTGCATCATCTGCTCTTGCGAGTCGCTCCACACGGCGTCGCCCCAGCGCGCGCGCAGCGCGTGCTCGCACAGCTCGAACGTCTGCAGGTCGTGCTCGGCGTTGAACTCCGCGGCGAGGCCGTACACCGTGCGGCGCTCGCGGAGGGCGCGCACGCCTTCGCCGTCCATCTCGCGGATGTCGTCGAGCACGCGAAAGTCGTCCCAGGCGAGGAACTCCTCCACCTCGTCGAGCGCGCGCGGGTTCGGCCACAGCGCGCGCAGCACGTCGTTCAGCACGCGCTCGAACGCGCGCGTCGTGTGGTGGAAGTACACGGTCGCGAACATCATGTAGCGCGCCAGCACGAAGGACTCCAGCGCGACGACGCCGCGCCCGTCGACGCCGAGCTGCGCGCTGCCGTCGACCTCGATCACCCGCAGCGACTCGATCAGCTGCTCGGCGTCGTACGTTCCGCCGGCGACGCCGGTGAAGTACGCGTCGCGCAAGAGATAGTCCATCCGGTCGGCGTCCAGGTTCGGGCCGCTGACCAGCTCGCGCAGAACGGGATCCGCGTCGGGCGCGCCCGTGATCAAGCCCAGCACGTCGGTGGGATCGGCGTCGACGCGCGCGAGCGCCTCGCGCAGCTCGGGCAGCGCCAAGATCGCGTGCGTGCGCTGCTCGTGGCGCACGCCGAGGACCGCTTCGCAGGCGTGCGAGAACGGGCCGTGTCCGAGGTCGTGCAGCAAGAGGGCGGCACGCAGCAGCTTGCGCTTCGCGCGCAGCTCGCTTTCCGATGCGAAGGCTTCGGGTGAGTGCGTGCGCAGCGCGTCGAACGCGCGCGTGCCGCTCGCCAGCGCGCCGAGCGCGTGCGAGAAGCGCGAGTGCTCCGCCGACGGGAACGCCAGATACGCGAGACCCAGCTGCCGCAGCCGGCGCAGGCGCTGCACCGCGGGCGAAGCGAGCAGCGCGACCTCGCCCGCGTCGAGCTCGATGAAGCGGTGGATCGGGTCGTAGATGCGCTTCGCCTTGAGCGCGTTCTCGGACGATTTGAGTACGTCGATGCGGCGGTATTCGAACGCCGCCGCGCGAAGCCTGGGACGATGCCGTTCCAACGCCCGCTCGTCGCGCTGCTCGCCTCCGCGCTGCTGCTCGGCGCCGCCGCACCACCGCGGCTGGTCTATCCGCCCGCGCCGCCGAGTCCGGCGACCGACACGTACTTCGGCACGCAAGTCGCCGATCCGTATCGCGGGCTGGAGAATCCGAACGATCCGAAGACGCGCGCGTGGGCGCAGGCCGAGTCAGATCTCGCGCGGCGCTTCATCCACGGCCAGCCGGCGTACGCGCTGATCCGCGCGCGGGTCGAGGCGCTGGAGCACGGCTCACCTTCGCGCAGCGGCTTGCAGATTGCCGGGCGGCACTGGTTTTATCTGCGCCGCACGCCGCCGGCGCCGCAGCCCGCGCTCGCCGTGCGCGACGGCGAAGGTGCGCCGGAGCGCGTGCTCTACGATCCCGCCGCCTCGGCGACCGGGACGCCGCCGGCGATCGGTTCGGTCTATCCTTCGCCGAACGGCACCTATGTCGCGTTCACCACCCAGCAAGGCGGCAGCGAGGACGAGACGCTGCACGTCATCGAGGTCGGCTCGGGGACGACGCTCGCCGACACGCTCGCGCACGTCGGCGGCGGAACGACGCCCGTCGCGCTGGCGTGGGACGGCAACGAGAAAGGCTTCACCCACACCGCGCTTCCGCGCAACGCGGACGGCACGTACGCGAAGGACGGCATCGTGCTCGTGCACCACGCGCTCGGCAGCGATCCGGCGAGCGACGCGTACGTCTTCGGACGCGGCCTTTCACCGAAAGCGGAGTATCATCTGCTCGCCTCGCGCGACGGCAGCGCGCTCGCCGCGATCGTCGCAGAGGGCGACGGTGTCGCGGCGTCGGTGTACCTCCGGCGCGGCGCCGGCGCCTTCGAGCAGGTTGCGACGCCGGCCGCGGGGATCGGCAACAGCGCCGATGCGAAAGCCGCGTTCGTCGGCAACGTGCTCGCCGTGATCGCAAAAGGAAAGACGCCGCGCGGCGCGGTGCTCGGGATCGGTCCCGGACAAACGGTCGACACGGCGAAGACGCTGGTGCCTGCCGGCGATCTGGTGATCGACGACCTCGCCGCGATTCCCGGCGGCTTCGCAACGCTCGACGTCGACGGCGGCGACTCGGGAATGCGCACGTTCGGCGCCGACGGCACGCCGCGCGGCACCGTGCCGATTCCGCCGGTCTCGACGATCGACGACTTCGCGTCCGATCCGTCGGGGAGCGAAGTGATCGTCGGTTACGAAGGCTACACCGCGCCGCGGCGGTGGTACCGCTACGACCCGGCGCGCAACGCGCTCGTGCCGACGTCGATCGGCACGACGTCACCCGGCGACTTCTCGCGCGTGCGCGTACAGCGCGTGCTCGTCGCCTCGCTCGACGGCGGCGTGAAGATTCCGCTCGAGATCGTCAGCGGGCCGAACGCGCGCGGCGCGCGCACGCCGACGATCCTCGGCGCGTACGGCGCGTACGGCACGATCACGCGGCCGCGCTTCAACCCGACCGCGTTGGCGTGGCTCGAACGCGGCGGCGCGCTGGCGGAGGCGATGATCCGCGGTGGCGGGGAGTACGGCGAGCAATGGCATCAAGCCGCGCGGCTCGCGACGAAAACCGTCAGTGCGGACGACCTTGCGGCGTGCGCGAAGTGGCTCGGCGCGAACGGCTACGGCGACGCCAAGCACCTCGGAATCGCCGGCGGCAGCGCGGGCGGGTTCTTGATGGGCCTGGCGCTCACGCGCGATCCGCAGCTCTACCGCGCTGTCGATTCCGCGGTGGGTATCTACGATCTGCTGCGCGTCGAGCTGACGCCGAACGGCGCGTTCAACACGCCCGAGTTCGGCACGGTGACCGATCCCGCGCAGTTCGCCTGGATGCTCAAGCAGTCGCCGTACCACAACGTCCGCAAAGGCGTCGCCTATCCCGCGGTCCTGATGACGACCGGCGAGAACGACCCGCGCGTCGACCCGTACAACTCGCGCAAGATGATCGCCCTGCTGCAAGCCGACTCGTCCTCACCGCACCTGATCCTTTTATTGCAGAAGAGTGGGCAGGGCCATGGCATCGGGAACTCACTGCAGCAGCGCGTGGAGGCGGATGCGGAGCGGTATGCGTTCTTCTGGAGCCAGCTGTCGAGCTGATGCGGGCTGTGGTGATCGCTTGCAGCGCTGCCGCGAAACTGCCATGCCGATTCCGGCGAGGTGCCCTAACGAATTAGGCGAAAACGCGGCGATGCGGTTCTTCGTGATAGCGGCGTTGCTGTGCGCGCTCCTGAGGCCCGTCGGCATTAATGCGCAGGACGGCGTGCCGGCCGCGGAGCTTCGAGACGATCTGCGCGTGCTGGCGCAGGCGATTCGCACCACCCCATCCGGCGCCGTTTAATACAATCGACGCGGCGTCGTTCGACCGCGAGGTCGCCGATCTCGACGCGCGCATTCCGTCGCTGACTCGAGGCGGCAGGGCGCGTCGACGCGATCGTTGCGTACCGACGCGCGCTTGAGCTCACGACGGACGCCGACAAGCCGCGCATCCGCGCGATTCTGACGAGGCTCACCGCGGCTTCGTGAACGTCGCTAGCACGGTAAGCAGGGAAGGTCCAGAAGGAGAGCGTGTGGAAGCTCCTCCAGCTCCGCTTTTCGGGGGAGCACGGTTCTCCTCGGGAGCGGGTGCGCTTCACAGCGTCTCCAGCGTCTCCGCTGGAACGGAGGAGACCGTCCATGTCCGAAAAGATCGAAGGTAAGCCAGCCGACGGCGGCGGTGACAGAACCAATCCCTTCCTCCAGTTTCTCACCTCACTGGAAGCGGTTCCGGGCCAAATCATCGAGGGCATGAACCGTCAAACGACCGACGAGGATCACAAGGCTGCGATCAAAGCGTACGGCGATGCTTTTCGGGCGCAAATTCAGGGACTCTCGGCGTATCTTCGGGACGAGCACTCGCGACTGAGTCCTCAAGCCCAAGCGGAAGTCTCGCGTGTCGTAACGATGAGCGGAAGCTCGGCTCTCTTTTCCGGAGTCGCGACGCTGTCCCGAAACTTGAGCTCGACGACCGCGAGGCTGAGCGTATCCGGAATCATCGCCGAGATCAAGAAGATCATCAAGGTCCTTCTTGGAATATTCCACCCTGTGGTGGCGCCTTGGTTGGACGGCATCATAGCGCTGATCAACGAGATCTTGCACGACCTGTTCGGAATCGGGTCGCCGGCATTGGCGTCGACGCTCTCACGAATGCATCAAGACTACATGCACGAGCAAATCCTGCTGGCACGGCTCAATCGCGAGCGCGCTGCGTTCAGTGAGATCGGGAAGAACGACTTCGGCTCAGAGGGGATCTGACCCGGGCAATCCGTTCGTGTGCGCCGCGTGGAGGCGGCGGTATTTGGCGGGCGTCGTGCCGAGGGTTTCGCGGAAGACGCGCGTGAGGTGGCTTTGGTCGACGAAGCCCGCGTCGGCAGCGATCTTTGCCAGCGCGACATCGGTTTGCGCCAGCGCGCGGCAGACGTGCTGCACGCGCAGGCCGGTGACGAAGTCGCCCATCGAGCGGCCGTGGAAGCGGCGGAACGTGCGCGCGAGGTGGGTCGGGTGCACGCCGGCCGTTGCCGCGAGCTCGCGCAAGTCGAAGCGCTCCGCCGGATCGCTTTCGACCCGCGCTTCGACGGCGGCGAGCCAGCCCGGAACGGCGATCTCAGGGCGCGCGCCGCCCTCCGCGACCGTGCCGCACAGCTCGAAGAGCAGCGACTCGATGGTGAAGTCGCTCGCGTCCTCGCCGCGTAGATATTCCTGGTGCAGGCGGACCGCGAGCCAGGTGGCATCTTCGCCGTGGACCTGCTGCAGCTCGCGCATCGGCATGCCGTACGAGGCGATCACGTCGAGCCACGACCCGCCCAGCTCGATCATGAAGACTCGCGTCGCGTCGCCCATCACGTCGTTGTGCGAGGTGCGCGGCGGGTGGAAGGCGATCGTGAACGGGCGGTAGTCGACCGTCACCGCGCCCGACGTCTCGCGGTAGCGCCCGTCGAGCAGCAGCGAGAAGTACGCCGCCTCGTGGACGTGCTCTTCGCAGATCCGCGCGCGGTCGTGGCGCACTTCCGAGAGCACCGCGTCGCAGCGGCGCAGCGAGGTGGTGCGCCCGTAGAACGTCCCCGGCGGCAGCTCGCGAACGATGCTACGCCGTCTCCGCCGCGGGCCGCTCGGTGCGCACGAACTCCAGGTACGCGGCGACGTTGTCGGCGTGCTTCTTGCCGTGCAGGCGTTCGACGACGTGCAGCGCGAGGTTCATTCCCGAGGTCAGCCCGCCGGCGCTGACCACTTGCCCTTCGTCGACGAAGCGCGGGCCGCGCACCAGCTTCACCTTGGGAAACTGCTTCTCGAAGGCGTCGTAGTAGTCGTGATGCGTCGTCGCGCGCTTGCCGTCGAACAGACCGGCCTGCGCGAGCTTGAACGCGCCCGTGCAGACCGACATCATCAGCGCGCCGCCCTTCGCCTGCGACTGCAGCCACGGGATCAGCTCCGGCGCACCGCGCTGCGCGCCGACCACGACGACGTCGGGGCGCGGCGCGTTCGCGAAGGTGTAGCGCGGCAGGAGCTGCATCCCGCCGGTCGCTTCGACCGCGCTCATCGACGGACCCACGAGGTACAGGTAGAACGCGGCTTGGTCGTCGCGGCTCGGGAGCGGCGTAGCTTCGAAGACTTCCCACGGGCCGGCGAAGTCGATCACCGTCGCGCCCTCGGTGACCACGACGGCGACGAGTCGCTGGCCGGCGCGCATCGTCGCGCGCACGTCCTTTGGGTTCTCGGTCGCGCCGGCGCGGCCGGGCCGCAGGATCGCGGAGCCGGCCGCCGAGGCGGCGAGGGCGGCAAGAAATCGGGGACGCATCATGGCGGTTCTCCGGCTGCAGCAGCGTGTAACGGCATGGTACGCAAGGCGCGGCCGAGGAGTCTTGTACGGTGTTAGCGTCGAACGTACGTTCCGTGCGGATCGACGACGGTGTGAAGCGGGAGATTCTTGCGCGCGCCGACATCGGTGAGGTGATCGGGGCGTACGTCACGCTGCGCAAGCGCGGCAACGACTTGGTCGGGCTGTGCCCGTTCCACGGCGAGAAGACTCCGTCGTTCCACGTCCATCCCGACCGCGGTTTCTTCAAGTGCTTCGGCTGCGGCGCGGCCGGCGATGTCTTCACGTTTCTGCAGAAGCAGGAGTCGGTCTCGTTTCCCGACGCGCTGCGGATGCTGGGCAAGCGCTACGGCGTCGAGGTCGAGAGCGAAGACCCGCGCGCGGCCCGGGTGCGCAGCGAGAAAGAGGCGATCTACCACGCGAACGAGGTCGCGCGCGCGTGGTTCCACCGCATGCTGCTCGACGCGCGCGAAGGCGCCGCGGCGCGCGCGTACTGCGCGAACCGCGGCATCACCGGCGAGACGATCGAGCGGTTCTCGCTCGGCTTCGCGCCCGAGGGCTGGGACGGACTCACGACGGAATTGCGCCGCAACGACGTCGACCTCGCGCTGGCGGTGAAAGCCGGCTTGCTCAAACCGAGCCAGCGCGGCGGCTTCTACGACTTCTACCGCGACCGCCTGATGATCCCGACGCTGGCGACGACCGGCGAGACGATCGCCTTCGGCGGCCGCGCGCTCGGCGACCAGGAGCCGAAGTACCTCAACACCTCCACGACGCCGGTGTACACCAAAGGGCGGTATCTCTTCGCGCTCAACGTCGCGCGCCGCGCCGCGGCGAAAGAGGACGGCGTGATCGTCGTCGAGGGCTATCTCGACTGCATCGCGCTGCACCAAGCCGGCTTCGCGAACGCGGTCGCGGCGCTCGGAACCGCGTTCACCCCCGAGCAGGCGCGCGAGCTGCGCAAGATCGCCTCGCACGCGATTCTCTGCTTCGACGCCGACGCGGCGGGGAGCGAAGCGGCGCTCAAGTCGATCGACGTGCTGACGGCGGAAGGAATCGTCGCCTCGGCATTGCGCATCCCCGACGGCAAAGACCCCGACGAGTTCGTGCGCCGCAACGGCGCCGACGCGTTCCGCGCGCTGCTCGCGAAGCCGCTGGCCGCGACGCAGGTGAAGATCGACGCCGAGATCGAGCGGCGCGGCGGGCGCGCGCAAGGCGCCGCGCTCGCGCGCTGGGCGGAAGAGACGATCCGCCGGCTGGCGCCGCCGGAGGAGCAGGACCGCTGGCGCGTCTACGCCGCCGGCCGGCTGGGGCTCTCGGTCGACGATCTGCGCAAGGCTCGGCTGCTGCTCAACCCCGTGCACTTCGCGCCGCGCGCCGGCGAGGCGAACGCGTCGCGCCACCTCGTGCCGGCGGCGATGGAACGGCCCTCGTTCGAGCGCGAGGTGCTGGCGATCGTGCTCGACGAGCCCTCGCTGCTCGCCGAGTACGCCGACCGAATCCCCGCGGGACGCTTCGACAACCCGCGCTTTCGGACGCTCTGGGAACGCCTCCGGGAGCACGCTCGCTCGCTGGTGCAACCATCCGACGTTCACGCGCTGTTTGCAGGAGATGAAGATGCGGCGGCCACGCTCGCGTCGGTTTCCGGCGTCGTGCGTTTAGCCGACACCGAAGAACGGCGCGCGAAGCTCGACCGTGTCGTCGTGCGTTTTGCGCGCGACGACGCCGAGCGCCGGTACCGTGAACTGGACGAGCGGATCGACCGGCTTTTCGAAGCCGGCGAACCGGTCCCCAGCGATCTCCGCGCCGAACACGCGGCACTCGCCGCCGAGTTGAAAGGATAACCTCTCCCGAACCGCGAGACTCTTCCGGTTCCGACCAACCGCCGAGGAAGGAGGTGAAGACCAGCATGGCCCGCACGAAGAAACCGAACGCCGTCCCGACCGCCGAAACGCCGCCGCTCTCGCTCGACGAACAGATCAAGAAGCTGCTCGCCGCCGGGAAGAAGCGCGGTTCGCTCACGTACGAAGAGATCAACGCCGTGTTCGACACGGCCGAAGAGGTCGCGCCCGAGCGCATGGACGACCTGCTCGAGGAGATCGCGTCGCTCGGGATCGAGATCGTCGAAGAGCAGTCGAAGGACGAGAAGCCCGCCGACCGCGAGGAGACCGAAGACGAGGTCATCCCGCCTGGTCTCGCCCTCGACGATCCGGTCCGGATGTATCTCAAGGAGATCGGCCGCGTCCCGCTGCTCTCGATGGAAGACGAGCGGCGTCTGGCGATGGCGATCGAAGCCGGCGAGAAAGAAGCGCTCAAGAACGGGACCGCTGACAACGCCGTCGTCTTCGGCGGCGAGGACGCGAAGCGCAAGCTGACCGAAGCGAACTTGCGGCTCGTGGTCTCGATCGCGAAGAAGTACGTCGGCCGCGGCATGCTCTTCCTCGACCTGATCCAGGAAGGGAACCTCGGGCTGATCCGCGCGGTCGAGAAGTTCGACTACCGCAAGGGCTACAAGTTCTCGACCTACGCGACGTGGTGGATCCGCCAGGCGATCACGCGCGCGCTCGCCGACCAAGCGCGCACGATTCGCATCCCGGTCCACATGGTCGAGACGATCAACCGGCTGATCAAGATCTCGCGCCAGCTGCTGCAAGAGCTGGGCCGCGATCCGACGGTCGAAGAGATCGCCAACGAGATGGGGCTCACCCCGGAGAAGGTCCGCGAGGTCATCAAGATCTCGCAGGAGCCGATCTCGCTGGAAACGCCGATCGGCGAAGAGGAAGATTCGCACCTCGGCGACTTCATCGAGGACCAGGAAGCCGTCGCGCCGGCCGAAGCGGCGTCCGTCATGCTGCTCAAAGAGAAGATGCAAGACGTCCTCAAGAACCTCACCGAGCGCGAGCGCAAGGTGCTGGTCCTGCGCTTCGGCCTAGAGGACGGCCACCAGCGCACGCTCGAGGAAGTCGGCCAGGAGTTCGGCGTCACTCGCGAGCGCATCCGCCAGATCGAGGCCAAGGCGCTGCGCAAGCTGCGCCACCCAAGTCGCGGCAAAGCGCTCAAAGACTACTGGAGCAACGAGTAAGAGACGAGGCCCGCGAAACGCGGGCCTTTCGTTTTCTACGGTTTTGGAGACGGCGAGGGCGAAAGCTCGTCGCGGCAGGCGACGGAGAGCGCGACGATCGTCGGCGTGAGCTGCTGCTCCGCGCCGGCGATCGCTGCTTGGTGCATCTCAACCGCCGAGGCGAGGTGGTCCCATACCGTGTTGCCGCGCGTGGACGAGATGCCGCGCGCCGCCGGAGGCGGGGTCATCTTCTGCGGCATGAGCAGCCCCGAGACGCCGATGAACGAGCCGTCGACGTCGGGCCCGCGCGTGCCGTTCACCAGCGCTCCGACTCCGGACGAAGGCCCCGAATTGATCGCAGAAAGCCCGGTAGGAAAGTCGTTCTGCATGCGGCCCAGGTCTTCTTGATCAAGCGCGTTCGCAAGCGTGTTCAGCGCGGCGCGCTGTTGCGCGGCGACGGCCTGCAGCTGCGTCTTGATCTGCTGCGCGATCCGCTCGTCGTCGGTCGCCGGCGGTCTCTTGGGGAAGCGCTTCTCGTCGGCGAGCAGCTTGTCGATCACGCCGAGGTTGTGCGCCATCGCGTCGGCCGTGCGCCGCAGATACACTTCATCGAGGTCGAGCGCGGCGCGCGGCCCGCTGCGCCCGGCGATGCGCTGGTCGTCACCCGCTTTCATGAGCGCGCGGTGTCCGGCGCCGACCAGCTCGTCGCTCTTGATCATGCCGAGCACCATCGGCGCGACGTTGTCGCGCAGCGTCGTGCACAGCCCGCGCGAGTGCGTTCCGCCGATGATCGGTAGCGCCGAGGCGGCCGGCTGCGGCGCGGGCGCGGTCTGCGCGAGCGCGCTCAGCGCGGAGCCGCAGACGACGGCGAGCGCGCCCAGCGCCGCGCCGAGCTTCGCGCACCGCATGGTTACATGTCTTCGCCGCGGCCGGCGTTCGGGCTCGGCGTGACGGCGGGGTTCGCGTCCGCGAACTGGCCGAGCGGGTTCGGGACGACCCACACCGTCACGTCCCAGATCGCCGGATAAAGGAACACGAACGGGACGCTCGCCGCATCGGGCACGACCTTCGCGGCGACGAGCCCTTCGGCGGTCGGGTGCGAGTAATCGCCCCCGTTCGCCGCCGCGTACTTCGCGGCCGACATTCCCTTGCCGTACGCGAGCGTGCCGTTCGCGTTGCGCTGCACGTAGTGGATGTGCGCGGGCAGCTTGAACCAGCGCGACGCATCGATCCCGAACCGGTTCGGCGGTCCGGTGGTCGACTCGGCTTGCGGAACGCTGAAGTCGGCGCCGAGGAGCCGGCCGTTGACGTCGTACCAGAGCTGCGCCGGATGATCGGGATCGGTCGTGTCCCAGTACTGCGGGTTGACGTAGCTGATCGCGCCGGTGCGGTCCTCGCGCGAATACCGCTTGTAGCCGGCGGCGTTGGCGGCTTGCGGATTCGCGTACCGCTTCGGCAGATTCGTCATGATGCGCTTGACGAACGCGGCTTCGGCGGCGTTCGGCGAAGGCGCGGGCGTCGGCGCGGGGCGCGCGCTCGGCACCGGCATCGCCATCGGCGTCGCCGGCGTCGTTTGCGCGCTCGCGGCGAGCGGCGCGAGCGCGAACGCGCACGCGAGCAAAAGCAGAGGACGGCGCCGCATCATCATGCGTCGCCGTTCGCGTTCAGGGGGCTGGTATCTTCGTGGCCTACGGCGGCGGGGGCGCGGTCGGCGACGGCATCGGCGGGCTGCTGGGCGCAGGCGTCGGGCGCGTGGGAGGCGGTCCGCCGGGGCGCGCGAACGGCGGCGCGGTGCGCGCCGGGGTCGGCGTGTACGCGGAGGCCGGCTGGTCGCCCGAGAGCCGGAACGGAAACGGGGTGCGGATCGAATAGCGGTCGCCGAGATGGTCGACCTCGGCCAACGTGCGCGCCTCGATCACGGCGCCGGCCGGGACCGGCGGAACGATCGGGTCCACGGCCCGCACCGGCAGCAAGCCGGCGCTGACCGAGAAGCGCTCGAGCGAAACGGATTCGACGCGCTTCCCGCTGGCGGTGACGGAACGGCTGACGAGAAGTACGGCTTTGGCCCCCGCCGGTGCCAGCGTGGTCCCGTCGAGGACGAGGGCGTCACGCAGGTGGACCGCGACGACGTCGCCGTCGCGCCGACCGGCGTCGAGCGGGGCGTCGGTCACGAAGACGACCGCCGTCCCGGTAGGCAACACGTGTTGCGGCGGGGTTGCGGCGGTCGCAAAAGACGCGCAAAAAAGGAGGAAGGCCGTCGCAAGGACGGCCGTCCGGCGGACGCCGGGCATCCTCCTAGCTGGCCTTCTTCTCCGCTGCCTCGGCTGCTTCGGCTGCGGCCTTCTTGCCTTGCTCGATCAGAGCTTTGACCTTCTGGCCGCCCTTCTGACCGATCGTCTCGTAGAATTCCGGGCCGTAACGATCGCGGGTCGCCTCGCCGCCCTTCTTGCCGCCCTTTTTGCCGATCGCCTCGTAGAAGGCATGGCCGTGGGCTTTCTTGGTGGCTTGGCCGCCCTTGCGCCCGATCATCTCGTAGAACTCGGGGCCGTATTTTTTCTTGACGGTCTCGCCGCCTTTTTGGCCGGCTTCGCGAACGGACATACCGCTGCCGGACTTGCGTTCTGGGGTTGACATTAGTGGGGGTGAACCTCGTGGATGAAAATCGACCTGTCTCAGTAACGTAAGCGAACCCATGGAAGTTATCGGCCGGAGTCGCGCTTGCATCAAGGTTCGGGCGGTCCTCGCCCTCGCGGGGGTCGTATCCGCGGGAGGCTTGGTCCTCACGCCGGTCGGAGCTGCCCCGGGGGAGCAGCCGGGCTACCGGAGGTTGGTTGAGCTCGAAAGCACCCGGACGTTTTCCGACGAGCTGACCGCGGCTCTCGCGTCGGACGACGCTCGGTTGGCGGGGCGGGCGGCGCTGGCCCTCGGGAGATCCGGAGATCCTCGCGCGGCCGGGCCCCTAAAGAACGCGACCGCAGCCCAGGACGTTTCGCTGCGGGCCCTCGCTGTGTACGGATACGGTCTTATGGCTGCTAAAACCCCTCTCGAAACCAAGTTGGTTGCTCATTTCCTTGCCGACCGGGCCGGGCCGGTCCGGATCGCCGCCGCCGACGCCGCCTGGCGGGCCCAAGCGGCGAAGAACCCGGGCGCCGGCGCCCTCGCCGCACCGCTGCTGGCGCTGGCGGCCCGCGACGCCGATCCGATCGTGCGCGGCCGCGCCGCCACGGCGCTGTCGGGCTGGAAGGACGCGCCGAACGCGCGCGCGCTCGCGGCCGGTCTGCAGCGCGCGCTGGCGCGCGAGAAAAGCCCGACCGTGCGATGGCACCTCGCCTGGACGCTGCGCCGCGCGTTCGCGCTGCAGACCGATCCGGCGACGATTCGCGCCGGGCTCGCCGACCGCGAAGAGCTGGTGCGAATTCAGTTCGTCGATTTGATCGCGCGCCGCAAGCAGCTGGCGGCGATCCGGCAAGTGCAGCCGCTGCTGAACGATCCGTCGTGGCGGGTGCGCGAGCAGGCGCACGAGACGATCAAGGTGCTGGCCGGATTGCAGCGCACCGATCACCTCGGCGCGATCCCGGCCGAGGTCGTCACGCCTTCACCCGCGCCGGCGAACACCGAGCCGCCGCTGCCGCGGCCGAGCGGGCTGTCGAAGCCGAGCAGACCGCTGCCGGCCGACGCGCGGCTCGATCTGCCGCTGCGGCCCGCCACGAGCGCGCTGATGGACGGCCCGATGCCGGGTCCGCACCCCCGCGTGCGCATCGGCACGACGAAGGGGCCGATCGTGGTGCGGCTCTATCCCGAATGGGCGCCGCTCACGGTCGCAAACTTCTTGAACCTCGTCGACCGCGGCTACTACGACAACCTGCGCTGGTTCCGCATCGTCCCGGATTTCGTCGTGCAGACCGGCGATCCGAACGACAACGGCGAGGGCGACGCCGGCTACACGATCCCCGCCGAGGAAAACCCGCTGGAGCAGCGCTCGGGCGTGATCTCGATGGGCTTGAACTACACCGAAGGCAAGAACCCCGGCCCGATTCGCGACTCGGCCGGAACGCAGTTTTACATCACGATCTCGCCGCAGCTGCACCTGAACCGCGACTTCACCGTCTTCGGCGAAGTCCAAAGCGGCTTCGCCACGCTCGGCCGCCTGATCGAATTGGATCGAATGACGAAAGTAGAAAGAATTCCGGACGACTAGAGGTTGTCGCGCGCTAGCGCGAGATCATCGAGCGGAGCGCGAAGAGCGCGTTTTCCGGGCGCTCGGTGATGCGGCGGTAGAAGTAGCCCGCCCAGTGCGTTCCGTACGGCACGTAGACGCGCAGCCGGTAGCCGTCGGCGACCAACGCGCGCTGCAGCTCGGGGCGCACGCCGTAGAGCATCTGGAACTCGAAGCGGTCGCGGCCGATGTCGCGCTCGCGCGCGAAGGTCTGCACCGCGGCGATGATGCGCGGGTCGTGGGTCGCGATGCCGGGATAGTTGCCGCGCTCGAGCAGCGCTTCGGCGGAGCGCAGAAACTGCCGCCGGATCGTCGGCATGTCCTTGTACGCGAGCGACGGCGGCTCGCCGTACGCGCCCTTGCAGAGCCGGACCCGGGCGCCGAGCGCGATCATGCGCTCGACGTCGCCCGGCGTGCGCTTGAGGTAGGCTTGCAGGACGGGGCCCACGTGCTGCGTCTCGGCGTACGCGCGCTCGAAGACGCGCAGCGTCGCGTCGGTGACCGCCGAGCCTTCCATGTCGATGCGCACGAACGGGTCGCCGTTGTGCGAGGCGGCGTCCAGGACCGCGCGCAGGTTGCCGAGCGCGAGCTCTTCGCCGACGAGCAGCCCCATCGCGGTCAGCTTCACCGAGACGTTCGACTCGACGTTGCGCGCCGGGATCGCGGCGAGCAGCTCGGCGTAGGCCTCGCGCGTGCGCTCCGCTTCCGTGCGCGAGGTCACATCCTCACCCAGGAAATCCAGCGTCGCGGTCATCCCTTGCGCGTTGAGCGCGGCGACGGCGTCCATCGCGTCGGCTACGGTCTCGCCGGCGATGAAGCGCTTGGCGAGGAAGAAGAAGCGCTGCTGGAAGGCGGGCGTTTGAATCACGTCGAGGACGGCCACGACCGGGCGGCTTCGGGGACGGGCGGAGGCGCCCCTCGGCGGACGCGCGGGGCATGGGAGGGCTCGCCTTTCCGTCTTTTTTTCGTTCAGGTGTAGGCGCGCCCCGCCGAATGCGGGAAACGGTTCCGCATGGCCTGGCGCGTCCTGGTCGCCGACGACGACCCGGAGATCTGCACGCTGATCAAGACGATCCTCGCCAAGGGACCGTACGAGATCACGCTGTGCAACGACGCGGAGAGCGCGCTCGTGCACATTCAGCACGACCAGCCGTACGACATCCTGATCAGCGACTTCATGCTGCCGGGGATCTCGGGGATCGAGTTGATCGCGCAGGTCCGCCAGAACGTCGCGACCTCGCGGATGCCGATCGTGATGATCAGCGGGCACAACAACTACGCGATGGACACGCGGGCCAAAGCGGCCGGCGCGAACGCGTTCCTCAACAAGCCGTTCACGCTCTCGCAGCTGCGCACGACGGTGCACCAGCTGCTGACCGACCCGCTCTCGGTCCTCGGCGCTTAAGCTGACCGCCCTCTCTCTTCTCAAGGTTCTCTTCGTCGCGCTCTCGCTCGGGCTCGACGTCTTCGCCGTCTCGGTCGGCGTCGGGATGAAGGGGGCCGACCGCTGGGTGAAGATCCGGATCGGCGCCGCGTTCGCGACCGCCGAGGTGACGATGACCGTGCTCGGCGTGCTGCTCGGTCAGGCCGCGGGGCGTTTTCTCGGCGACGCCGCCGGCTATCTCGGCTTCGCGGCGCTGGTCGGGGTCGGCGCCTACATGATCTACGAAGCGCTGCACGGAACCGAAGAGGGTGGCGGCTTCGACCTCTCGCGCGGCTTCGGGCTGGTGCTCGGCGCGCTTTCGATCAGCCTCGACTCGCTCGGAATCGGCTTCTCGATCCTCTACATCGGCGTGCCGCTCGGCGTCAGCCTCGTCTTCATCGGCGTTGCGTCGGTGCTCTCGACGACGCTCGGCCTCGCGCTCGGCAAGCGGCTCGGGATCGTGGCGGAGGAGCAAGCCGCGCTGTGGGCGGGCATCGTGCTGATCGTGACGGGGATAGCGTTTGCGGCGCTCAAGCTCTTCCACGTCGGCGCCTGAGTCGCTGTACGCGCTCGCGACGGCGGCGGCGCGCAGCGTCGTCGTCGTCGGCACGGCGAAGAACGCGGGGAAGACGACCGCGTTCAACGCGCTGTGCGCCGTCGCGCGCCGCCGCGGCACGCCGGTCGCGGTGACGTCGATCGGGCGCGACGGCGAACCGTCCGACGCGCTCGACGCCGAGCCGAAGCCGCGCGTGCGGCTCGCCGCCGGCACGCTCGTCGCGCTGCCGGTCGGGCTGATCCCGCGCAGCCCCGCGCTGGCGATCCTCGACGCCGGTGCGGAAAGCGCGCTCGGGCGAATCGTGTTCGCGCGCGCCGTGCTGCCGGTGACGTGCGAGATCGCGGGGCCGCCGACGGCGCGCGCGATGCGCGCGACGATCGACCGGCTGCGCGCGCTCGGCGAGGGCCCGGTACTGGTCGACGGCGCGATCGACCGCATCGCCGCGCTGGCCGGGGGCGACGACGCGGTGATCGTCGCGACCGGCGCGGCGAGCGGCGCGACGGTCACGCGCGTCGCCGCGGTCGCCGCGGACGCGGTGCTGCGGCTGACGCTGCCCGGACGCGACCGCGCGCGCGAGCGCGCGCGCGTCGTGCGGCTCGAGGGCGCGCTCGACGCCCGCGACGCGGAAGCGCTGCTCGCCGGCGCGCGCGACGCGACGGTGGTGGTCGACGATCCGACGCGGATTGCCGTGCGCGGCGCGCTCTTCGCGAAGCTGCGCGAAGCGGTGGACTTGCGCTGCGAGCGGCCGCTGCGCGTGATCGCCTGCACGACGTCGCCGGTCGGCCGCGACGCGACGCTGCCGCCGCGAGCGTTGGTGGAAGCGGTCGCGCGGGCGACGCGACTGCCTGCGTTCGACGTCGTCGCGGACTTGGCCGCATGAACGTCGATGGGCTGACGGCGGAGCGGATCGGATTGACCTGGCTGCGTGCGGCCGTCGCACCGGTCGGTTCGTTCGGGCGCAGGCACGACGAATCGATCGCGCCGTACGGCCCCGGCGACGAAGCGCGCGCGCTTGCGGAGATCGCCGAGATCGTCGCGCTTGCGGCGCGGCTCGAGCGTGATGGCGTGCTGCGCGTGCGCGCCGCGCTGCGCGCCGTTCCCGAACCGTCGCCGATCGTCGCGCGCGCGCGCGCCGGCGACGCGCTCACCGACGTCGATTTCTACGAGCTCGGCCGTTTCGTCGACGCGCTCGACGCGCTGGCGCGCGCCTGGGACGCCGCCGACGGAGGCACGGAACGGCGGCCGCCGGTGCTCGACGCGCTGCGCGGCCTGCTTGCGCCTGGACGCGACGGCGGCACGTTCTATCTCGCCGATGCGTTTGCGCCGGGGCTGCGCGCGGCGCGCGATGCGCTGGCTGTTGCGGAGACGGAGTTCGAGGCCCGGCGCGAGGCGATCGCCGCGCGGGTGCGCGACGCGATCGGCGTCGATCCGGTCGGCGAAGAGTTCGTCATCCTGCGCGACGTCTACGACGGCCCGCTCCCCGACGACGTGCTCATCGCGCGCGAGACGCCGACGTATCGCGCCGCGTCGGTTCGCGTCGTGCTGCCGCAGCGCGACGCCGCGCTGGCGCGCCTCGCCGAAGAAGAAGAAGAAGCGCGCCGCGCCCTCGCCGAGCGGATTGTCGGCGAAGCCGACGCGATCGTGGCCGCGACGCGCGCGCTCGGCGCGCTCGACCGGCTCCTTGCGCGCGTCGCGTTCGCGCAGCGTTGGGGCGGCTGTATTCCGTCGTTCGTAAACGAGCGCGTCTCGTTCGACGAAGCGACGTTCGCGCCGCTGGCGGAGGCTCTGAGCGCGCGCGGCCGGCGCTACACGCCGCTCTCGCTCGACCTGCGCGGCCTCGCCGTGCTGACCGGACCGAACATGGGCGGCAAGAGCGCCACGCTCGCGACGGCCGGATTCGTGTGCGCGTGCGCCGCGCTCGGCATCCCGCCGCCGGCGCGCGCCGCGTCGCTCCCGCTCTTCCGGCAGATCGCATGGATCGGCGGCGAGGGTCCGCAAGACCGCGCGCGGCTGCTCTCGGCGTATGCCGCAGAAGTCGTGCGCGCGCGCGACACGCTCGCCGCCGCGTCGCCGCGCGCGCTGATCCTGATCGACGAGTTCGCGCGCACGACCGGGCCGCGCGAAGGCCGCGCGCTCCTCGTCGCGTTCGCCGAAGCGCTGCGCGCGCGCGGCGCGTTCGCGCTGGTCGCCACGCACTTCGATGGCGTCGCCGAAGCCGCGCAGGTGCCGCACCTGCGCATCGCCGGACTGCGCGGCGCGCTGCAGGCCGCAGCCGGCGCGGCAGACGTCGACGCCGCGCTCGACGCGATCAACGCCGCGATGGACTATCGCGTCGTCGCAGCCGGCGGCGGGAGCGACGCCTCAGACGCGCTCGCGCTCGCGCGCCTCTTGGGACTCGACGAGTCGTTGATCGCGCGCGCGCGCGACCTGCACCAGACGTAGTTACAGTCCCAGCGCGAGCGAGTCGGCGCGCGGGTCGCCCCCGCCGGCGAGGGTGCCGCGGTCGCGGTCGATGACGATCGCGTGCGCGTGGCCCATCGCGTTCTCGAACGGGCCCAGCGCTTCGACCTTGTGCCCGCGCCGCTCCAGCCCCGCGACGATCTCCGCCGGCATCCGCGACTCGACGATCACCAGCTCACCGGTCGCGAGATCCGGGCGTTCGGTGAGGGTGTGGCGGCCGTAGATCCAGCGCGGGTGGTCGAGCGCGCGCTGCACGTCGAGCCCGCGGTCGACGAGCTGGTGCAGGAACTGCAGCTGAATCTGCGGCTGGCCGTCGCCGCCCATCGTGCCGAAGACGATCTCCGGCTCGCCGTCGCGCACGAACATCGGCGGTGAGAGCGTGTGCACCGGCCGCTTTCCGCCTTCGTACGCGTTGGGGTGGCCGGGCTGCGTCGAGAAGTACGCGCCGCGGTTTTGGAGCACGACGCCGGTCCCTTCGGCGACGATTCCGGAACCGAAGTTCATGTACAGCGACTCGATCAGCGAGACCGCCATGCCGTCCTCGTCGACGACGCACAAGAAGACCGTACCGCCACGGTCCGGCATGCTCTCGCGCGGGCTCGCGCGGTCGGGATCGACCGACGCGCGCAGCGCGCGCAGCGCTTCGGGCATGAGCCGCTGCTCGATCCCGCTCGTCCCGAAGGCGGGATCGCGGAACATCGCATCGCGGATCGCGATCGCGCGCTTCATCGTCTCCACCGCGAGGTGGTGCCAGAGCGGCTCGTCGGCGCCGCGATCGCTCTCGAGCGCACCGGCGGCGAGCAACAGCAGCGAGCCTTGCGAGTTCGGCGGGTGCGCGAGCAGCTCGCCACCGTTCCACGCGATCCGCAGCGGCAGCGTCGCTTCCGTCGCGTGCGAAGCAAGATCGTCGAGCGTCATGGGGTTGCCGCCGCGGTTCAGCGTGCGCACGATGCGCTCGGCGACCGCGCCGGTGTAGAAACCGGCGGCGCCCTCGCGGCGGATCGCCGCGATCGTCTCACCGAGCTCGTGGTTGCACAGCAGATCGCCCGGCTGCGGCAACGCACCGTCGGGCAGAAAGATCTTCGCCGTCTCGGCGTCTTCGCGCAACAGCGCTTCGTTGATCCGCACGTAGTTCGCGACGACGTCGGTGTAGACGGCGCCGTTGCGCGCGTAGTGCTCCGCCGGCGCGAGGAGCTGGTCGAGCCCGCGCGTCCCGTGAAGCCGCCCGACGTCTTCCCACGAGCGCACCGCGCCGGGCACCGTGACGCTGAGCGCGCCGCGCTGCGGCAGCACTCCGCCGGGCAACCTGTCGAGCGACGCCGCGCGCGGCGTGCGCCCGCTGCCGTTGTAGGCGACGGCGCGCGCGGCGTGCGCGTCGCGCACGACCCGGCTCGCGTCGTGCACGATCCAGAAGGCGTCGCCGCCGATCCCGCAGCTCGCCGGGTAGACCACGGCCAGCACGCCGTTCGCCGCGATCGCCGCGTCGACCGCGTTCCCGCCCCGCCGCAGTACGTCCACGCCGGCCGCCGTTGCGAGCGCGTGCGGCGAGGCGACCATCGCCCGCGTCGAGCGCGCAATCGCGCGCGAGGGCCAGCTCGAGCCGCCTGGAAGCGCCACGAGAGCCACCATAGGCCAGCGGCGCCCGTGCTCCTGCACTATCCGGATGGCCAATCTTTACGAACAAGACAAGGGGGCTGAGCGAGGGAGTGGAAGGAGCGAGCCCGTTCCTGAGGCCTACGGCCCCGTGAGACCGGGATGGACGCATGGCGCGTCCGAGGTGTCGCATGACGATGCAGCTGCAAGACTCGCCGGCCGGAGACGCTCCACGGCACTCGGAGTTCAAAATCGTCGTCGCAGGAGACGTGATCGCCGAATGGCGTCTCGCACAAAGTGAGGTACGATCGCGGACTAAGCGCTACGTGCAGAAGATGGGCGCGTATTCCGTCGCGGAAATCATCACGCGAATGCTCGCGGGCCTCCCGACCGTCGCGACGCGCGGCGTTCACCCACGCGTCTTAACACCGACTGGTTGGAAGATGGAAGACAATGTCGAGGCCCATGATCCGTATTCGGCCTCCTACGTCATCTGCTCACAACACCCGAAGCGCCGCGGCTCGGAGAATCAAGTGGTGTGGCGCATCAAAGAGACGCTGGGGATCGATCGGCAAGCTCCGGAGAGTCTTCCCAACCTAACGACCGGGGACGACGGCAACGCCGCGCTGGTCGTCGTCAGCCAATCGATCGGTGACGATGAAGGCGGGTTTATGAATTTTCCCTGTGCGTGGCCGGCGTCGCTGAAGGAGCCGACGTGTGACAACCGCTGGCTCATCGTCGAGCGGTGCCGTCCCCGCTTCGACCCCGATGCGGTTTTCTGGAAGACGATCTTCCCAGACAGAGGTTTTCGCGGACGGCTCGTTCTCGTCGTCACCGCCGAAGATCTTCGTCAGGCGGGGCTACGTATCAGCCGCGGGCTCTCGTGGGAACAAACGCTTGCGGAGCTGTACGAGAACATCAAGAAGCTCACGAGCACCACCTACGGCGAGATATTCGAAGCGCTCCAAGGCTCCGCGTATCTAGTCGTCTCGTTCGGTGCTTCCGGTGCTGCGATCTTCAGCAAGCTGGGCACCGAACTGCGCGCCAGGCTCATCTACGATCCGCAATGGGTGGAGGGACGTTGGGAAGCGCAGTACGACGGAACGATGACCGGTTTGACGTATTGTCTGACCGCAGGCTTGGCGTTAGAGATCATCCGAAAGAGCGGAAATGATCCCGATCTCGCCGTGGGCGTCAGGGCGGGCGTGGTCGCGGCCCGACGGTTGTTGGAAAACGGCTACGTTTCGATCGGAGCCGATGACTTGCGTGACACGGAACTCCCCGAGAAGCTGCGCTTCCATTCATCGATGATCGCCAGCGTGCTGCGCAGTGCCGTCGCAGAGCACGAGATCGTGGCGATCGTCGAAAAGGCCGCGACCGACGTGCGAACGCTGCTGTATGGGCCCGGAGAAATCCTCGACAGCAAGCAAAGCCTGATCAGCCAGATTAACGAGTGTCTCGAAACCCACCCGGGGCTTCATTACGATTCGGATGGACTCGCGTTCGAGCTCGGGCGCATCTACGAGGACTGGCGAAAGTTCGAGGCATACCCGAGTTCCTACGAAAAGTTGCTCCCGAAGCTCCGGTCTGCAGTTTCCCCGGATACGTGGGATCTCGAGCTCAGGAAACGCCTCATCGACCGCGTGATGATGTTTCTCTCTCCCGATCGTGACGCAATCGGCGAGGCGAAGGCGCTCCGTGAGGTCGCCGTCGGTCCGGACACATCGTTCTGCGATTGGACGATGCTCGATCAGCTTCTACCACCAGGCCAGATCGGCGAGGAGAACGCCGACGCGATCCTGCGAGAATGCGCCAATCTTATCTACGGAAGCTCGGCACAATTTCCGTTCCCGACGATGCGTATCGGCCAGCTTTTCGTGACGAACCGTAAAGAACTAGAGAACCTTACCGCTGTCCGTCAGCTGATTGTGAACTACGTCGGCTCGAACCTGGCGACACCGTTGTCCATCGCGGTTTTCGGCCCGCCCGGCACAGGCAAGTCATTTTCCATCAAGCAGCTTGGGAGCGACCTTCCGGGAGGGCGCTATACCGGCGTGCAGGTTCGAGAGTTCAATCTTTCTCAGTTCAACGGTCCCGAATCAATCGCGATCGCTTTGCAGCAGGTACGTGATGACGCGCTCTCCGGCAAACTGCCACTGGTGTTTTGGGACGAGTTCGACACTCGGTACAAGAATGGCTTCGGCTGGCTGCGCTACTTCTTGGCGCCGATGCAAGACGGGAAGTACCAAGACGGCTCCGCGATTTACAACGTCGGCCGCTCGATCTTCGTGTTCGCCGGTGCGACGCATGCGACGAAGAGCGCATTTCTTCGCAAGGCGAAAGGCTGTGACGATGACACCGCGGACTGCGATGTCCACACAACCTACACGGAGGACTCGGTACGCGATAAGGTTCCCGACTTCGTCAGCCGCCTGAAAGGATTCGTCGACGTGCCGGCGCTGGACTACGGCTCCGAGACGAGGAACGGAAAAGCGTACACTAAAATAGACGCAGCGACGGCGTTCCGGCGCGCGAAGCTTTTGTGCACGTTCTTGGAGAGAAGTCCCGGCGATCTTGTGGAGATGGTTCCCGAGCGAGGACGTTCGCTGCGGCCGACGCTTCGTAGGACGCTCAACGTTGACCAGGGTGTGGTCGATGCCTTCTTGCGCGTTCGGTCGTTCCGTTTCGGCACGCGGTCGATGGAGGCAATTGTGAACATGAGCGCACTCGCAGGAAAACGGCGTTACGATCGCTCGAGTCTACCACCGATAGATCAGCTCGAGCTGCATGTCGATGCAAGAGAGTTCATCTCGTTTGCCGAGAACGGATCGCCGTCGCGAGCATGCGCTATCGGAGTTGCATCTCTGTGACATAGATCGCCTCGTCGGGCCGGGGCTGCCACCGGAGTCGCTTCGACGTGGCGTACAAGTCTTCGTACTGGAACAGGAACAGCCACGGCGCGTCGTCGTGGATGATCCGCAACGCTTTCGCGTAAAGCGCCTTGCGCTTCGTGGTGTCGAGCTCGTAGCGCGCGGCGTCGACCAGCTTGTCGACGGTCGGGTTCGCGTATGTCG
>Ga0213879_10000026_pt1 | contig 57021 bp, 58 predicted proteins | sample VelepicoBEBS_R03_FD_161046 | JGI IMG/M metagenome (GOLD analysis project Ga0213879, IMG submission 161046) | Vellozia epidendroides bulk soil microbial communities from rupestrian grasslands, the National Park of Serra do Cipo, Brazil - BS_R03 | ecosystem: Environmental > Terrestrial > Soil >...
CCGGCTACCTGGTCTACCAGCGCCTCCCCGACGAGCAGAAGGACCGGCTGCACCGCCAAGTCCGCGGCGTCCTGGAGCAGCGCATCAGCGAGCTCCGGCAGAACTTCAACATCTAAAGGCGCTCCGCCCCGGGCTGCGCGCCCCCCACGCGTTGCGTGGGGCCCCCGGTCCGACCTCGCAAGGAACATCGTGGATCGGCACGATGTTCCTGCGCTCGGTCCGCGACCATGTTGCAATTAAGGCCAGACAAGGGCGGGCACGCATTCGGTGTGGTCCGCTCTTTCTTCGCTTCGGCGCTGCTCGCGTACGCGTCCGCGCTGCGCGCGTTTCATCCGGCGCTCGACGACGCGCACGCGCTCCGGCTTGCCGGGCGCGTCGTCTCGGAAGCGGATGCGGCGCGGATCGACGCGCGGCTGGTCGTGGCGCTGGTCGCCGTCGAGTCGGCATGGGATCCCGGCGCGGTCTCGCCGGCCGGCGCGCGCGGGCTCGGGCAGCTCATGCCGGGGACGGCGGCCGGACTAGGCGTCGACCCGGACGACGCCGAGGCGAACTTGCACGGCACCGTGGTGCACCTGGCCGGGTTGCTGGCCCGGTACCGCGCGCTGCCGCCTCAAGAGCGGTACGTGCGGGCGATCGCGGCGTACAACGCCGGCGCCGGCGCGGTCGACCGGTACGGCGGCGTCCCGCCGTACGCGGAGACGCAGCTAGAGGTGCGCCGCGTGATCGCGCTCTGGCGCCGGCTCTGCGGGGTCTAGGCTCTCGGGATGCAGCCCGTCGACGTCGATCGGCAACGCCGCGTCCTGCGTCATGCCCCCAGATGCAGCCGCGGTCAAACCGGGTGCCGGCCGCGGTTCGGCCAGCTGTTCGCCGACCGGGTCGGGCTCGGGCGCCGGCGGGTCCACCGCCGGGAACGGCGCGGTCGGGGTCTCTTCCCACGCCGCCGGGTCGTATGTGGGAGCGTCGTAGGGGGCCGGTTCGTAGGGCGGAGGCTCGTACGGCTTTGCCGCCGACTCGTCGGCGATGTCGGCGGCGCGCTCCATCTCGCGGATGAAGGACTGCGACGTGTTCTGGATCTCGCGCATCACGTGACCCGCCTTGCGCGCGACCTTGGGGAGCTGTTCGGGGCCGAAGAACAAGAGCGCCGCCGCGCCGAGAATGGCCATGTCCGGAATCGAGAGCATCCGGAGGGTTTCTTCCCGGTCCCGTGCAACGCGTCATGCCCCGCGCTCCGCGCGGAGATCACCGAAGGCCGGCCCCCTCGCCCTGAAGATCATCTACACCCGCGGCAACCGGACCGAGACGCTGGCGTCGATCGCCACGCTGCGGAAGATTTTGAACCGGTTCGTCGCGCACCGCGTGTTCTACGAAGTGAGCTCGCGCAACAAGCGAGGGCACGAGTTCTTCTCTGCCAAGAACACGTTCGTGGTCGGCTCGATCGAGATCGTCAACCGCGACTACCTGACGATCACGATCTTCGACGCGAACAACGCCTCCCACTCGATCGAGATCCTGACCCCCGCCGCGATGCGAATCTACGACGACACGCTCGGCAAAGGCTTCGCCGTCTCGTTCCTGAGCGAAGGCGCGGAAGGGGTCGAGTCGCGCTGCTACCTGCGCGACGAAGGCGAAGAGGGCGACGGGATCAAGGAGCGCACCGCGCTCGAGAAGATCACCCTTCCGCAGCTCTTCGAGTACCTGGAAGAGATCACCGCGCCCGACATCATCTCGACGAAGACGCTATAAGCCGTCGACCGCCGCGGCGACGCCTTGCGGGTCGCTGCCGAACAGGTCGAGCAGATCGCGCTCTTTGACGGCTTCCGCGGTGAAGCCGTAGACGAGATGCTTGGCGTGGTAGACCTCGCCCGCGCGGCGCGCGCCTTCGACGAAAACGCGCTGCGCTTCGGCGTCGAGGTACAACGTGCGCTCTCCGTCCTGCGAGCGAAACGCCAGCGTGTCGTAACGCGCGAACGGCGGCTGTTCGTCGCCAGGCAGCGCGCCTTCCGGAATTTCGAGCACTTCGGGAAGCTTTTTCGCCGCATCTTCGGCCGCTTTGTCGATACGTTCGCGCGGAACGAGCGGATCGATCGCCGGACCGACGCGCGAATCGGTGAGCAGCGCCAACAGCAGGTGCGGCGGCGCGACGAACTCCGCGCCGTGCCAGATCGCGATCGTCACGGCGGTGCGCATCACGCCGAGCAGATCGTCACCGAGCCGGATCTGGTCGCTGTCGGTCACGTGCGTCTGATGCGACTTTCGAGCCGCGTCGCCTTCCGCAGCATCCGCACCGCTTCGCCGCGCCGGCCGCTGCGGTGCAAGGCGACGCCGAGGTTGTGATACGCCGGCGCGTACTGATCGTCGATCAGCAGCGCGTACTCGAAGTGCGCGATCGCCTCCGCGACGTCGCCGTGCTCGAGCAGCAGGTTTCCCAGCGTGGTGATCGCGGCCGCCGAGCGCGGATCGGCTTCGAGCGCCTCGACGAGCGCGTCGACCGCGCGCCGCAGGTCGTGCCGGTGAACCGCTAGGACGGCCCGCTTGTTGTGGACTGCGGCGACTTCTGCCGCGGTGCGCGCCGCGCCCAGCGCCGCGGCCAGCTCGGTCTCGGCTTCCTCGAGCCGCCCGCGCTCGAGCGCCCGCGCCGCGCGTTCGAACGGCCCGGACGGCGCGGCCCCGGGAAGCAACCGGCGCAGACGGTCGAAGAACGCCACGTGGGGGTCTTGCACGTCGACGTCGTCACGCTCTTCCCGGAGATGTTCGCTCCGGTGATCGGGCTGTCGATCGTCGGGCGCGCGGTCGAGCGCGGTCTGGTCGAGGTCCGCCTGCACCACCTGCTCGACGCCCTCGAGGGCAACGAACGCGCCGACGAGCGCCCCTACGGCGGCGGCCCCGGCATGGTGCTCCGCATCGAGCCGATCGCCCGCACCCTGGATGCGGTCCTGGCGGCGGCGCCGGCGGGCGAGCGCCGTCGCATCGTCCTGACCTCCGCAAGCGGCCCGGTCTTCCGCCAAGCCGACGCCGCGGAGTGCTCCTCGCTGGACCGCCTGATCCTGATCTGCGGCCACTACGAAGGCATCGACGAGCGCCTTTCAGCCCTGTATCCGATCGAAGAATTCTCCCTGGGCGAATTCGTCCTGACCGGCGGCGAGATCCCGGCCATGGCTTTCCTCGATGCGACGGTCCGTCTCGTTCCCGGCGTCATCGACGAAGCGTCTGCCACATCAGAGTCGTGGACCGGCGCCGATCCGGACCATCCCGCCTACACCCGCCCGCCAACCTACCGCGGCATCGAGGTCCCGCCCGTCCTGCTCAGTGGCGACCACGCAAAGATCGCTGAGTGGCGCCGCGACCAGTCGCGAGAGCGCGCCACCGCCCGCAATCGCCGCCGGCTGGATGACGGTCGTTCGCCTGCCCCTTGGCAGGTCGAGCCGAGCGAGCCCCGGACGCAAACCGACCCACTACCGGAAACCGGATTCGGCTTGCCGGAGTAGGGGGTCCGTGATACACTACCGAGGTTGCCCGCCGCGCGCCCGTGCGGCGTTTTCGCTGTTCGTCAGAGAGTTGTCATGAACGTACTCGACCTGATCCAAAAGGAACAGGAGAAGCCGACCGTCCCGGATTTCCGCCCGGGCGACACCGTCAAGGTGTACTCGAAAGTCGTCGAGGGCGGCAAGGAACGCACCCAGATGTTCGAGGGCGTGGTGACGGTCCGCAAGAACGGCGGCCTCGGCGAGACGATCACCGTTCGCCGCGTCGCCCACGGCGTCGGCGTCGAGCGCTCGTTCCTGCTGCACAGCCCGCGCCTCGAGCGGATCGAAGTGTCCAAGCGCGGCATCGTCCGCCGCTCGCGGTTGTACTACTTGAGCGAGAAGGTCGGGAAGGGCGCGCGCATCAGAGAACGCAAGCCGGACCGCAAGACCGCCAAGTAGTAGCCGGTCTTCCTGGTGACCCCGCTCGAACTTCTGGCGCTCATCGCGGTCTTCGCGATCGTCCGCGTCGCAATCAGCATCCGCCCCCGCACGCCGGCCGGCTTCGACGCCGAGTCGTCCGGGATCGGCGCCGCGCCGGAGGACCAGCCGCGCACCGGCCCCTCGACGCGCACGGTCATCCGCGAGTACCTCGACGCCTTCATCGTGGCGGGCTTGGTCGCGCTCTTCCTGATCACGTTCGTGGTGCGCACGTTCTTCATCCCGAGCGAGTCGATGGAGCCGACGCTGCTCGTGCACGACGTGCTGCTCGTCAACGAGTTCGAGTACCGCTTCACCAAGCCGCACGAAGGTGACATCGTCGTCTTCCCGCCGCCGATCCCGAACCCGAACGACTTCATCAAGCGCACCATCGGGCTGCCCGGCGACAACATCCGCGTGCACAACGGGGTGGTCTACCGCAACGGCGTCGCGATGCGCGAGCCGTACATCGAGGACAAGCCGAACTACGAGCTGGAGATCAAGAACTACGGCATCTACGTCGACGGCACGCCGCTCGACCCCGGACAGGCGAACATCCCGCCGCGCGAGCGATGGAGCGCGCCCGACCGCATCCCCGACGGCTGCTACATGATGTTCGGCGACTTCCGCACCAACTCGGAAGACTCGCACGTGTGGGGCTTCGCGCAGGCCGGCGGCACGTTCATGAGCGGCCCGCGCAAAGGCGAAAAGGCCGGCTTCACCGGCCACGCCTTCCTGATCTTCTGGCCGCTGAACCGCATCCGCATCCTCCACTAAATCGCGCCGGCCGACAGCCTGCGGGCAGAATGAAGTCCGCGCCGCGATTGCGAACGTGGACTGCCAATGCTGCGAACCCGAACGGTGGTTTCGCTCTCCGCGCAGGTCGTGGTTCTGGCGCTGATCGTGACGGCGTTCTTCATGCGGACCTCGCCGGTCGACGGGCTCTCGATGGAGCCGCGCGTGCACGCCGGCGAGCTGGTGCTCATCAACACGCTCGCCTACCGGTTCGGTCCGGTGCAGCGCGGCGACGTCGTCGCGTTCCGGCACGACGCGCCGACGACGGAGACCTACATCAAGCGCGTCGTCGGGCTTCCCGGCGAGCGCGTCGAGGTGCGCGACGGCGAGGTCTCCGTCGACGGGCGCGTGCTCGCGGAACCGTACGTGCGGTTCCGCGACCGCCGCAGCGCGCCGCCGGTACTCGTCCCGCCGCACGCGTACTACGTCCTCGGCGACAACCGCGCCGACAGCGACGACTCGCGCAACTGGGGCGTGCTGCACGACGACGCGATCGTCGGCAAGGCGCTGGTCGGCATTTGGCCGCCGCGGCGGATCTGATCGCCGTGCCGAGCGGCGGCGGGGTCCAAGCAGCGCAGATTCAGTGGTACCCCGGCCACATGGCGAGCGCGATGCGGAAGCTCGGCGAGCGCCTGAAGATCGTCGACGTGGTGATCGAGGTGCTCGACGCGCGGCTGCCGCGCGCCTCCGCGAACCCCGGGCTCGACCGGCTGGCGGCGCACAAGCCGCGGCTGGTGGTGCTGGGGCGCGAGGACCTTGCCGACCCGCACGCGACGCGTGAATGGACGGCGTGGCACCAGCGGCACGGCCGAACGGTGGTCGCCGTCAACGGAAAGGATCAAAGTTCGGTGAAGCGAATCGCGGCGGCGCTCGGCGCGCTCGCCGCCGGCGCCGGCACGACGCGGGCGATGGTGGTGGGCATCCCGAACACCGGCAAATCCTCGATCATCAACGGTCTGCTCCGCCGGACGGCGGCGAAGACCGAGGACAAGGCCGGGGTGACGCGGTCGCTGCAGTGGTTCCGCGTCCAGCCGAAACTCGAAGTGATGGACACGCCGGGAATCCTGGTTCCGAAGATCGCCTCGCCGGAAGCGCAGTGGCAGCTCGCGCTGACCGGCGCGCTGCCGCGCGAGCGGTTCGATCCCGAAGAGATCGTCGAGCGCTTCGCGCGCTGGGCGCACGCCGAGCGCCCGAAGCTGAACGTCCCCGAGCTCGACGCGTTCGCGCGCGCCCGCGGCTTCGCCCGGCGCGGCGGCGAGGTCGACCTGCACAATGCCGCCGGCGCGTACCTGAAAGACTTCAACGACGGCAAGTTCGGGCGGATCACCTTCGAGCTGCCGGAGGCGTCCGCGTGACCGAAGCGCAGCGCCGCAAGAAGCGCAACGCCGCGCAGCGCGAGCGCCGGCGGCTCGACCGGCTGCACGCGTTCGAAGAGCGCGCGCGCGCCTCGGGCTACCGGCTCGTCGGCGGCATCGACGAGGTCGGGCGCGGGCCGCTCGCGGGACCGGTCGTCGCCGCGTGCGTCGTCACGGACGGTCCGCTGAAACTGCGCGGGCTCAACGACTCCAAGCAAGTGCTGCCGGAAGTGCGCCAAACGCTGGCGGTCGAGATCAAGGCGAAGTGCGTGGCGTGGGCGGTCGGCGAAGCGTGCGTCGAGGAGATCAACCGGCTCAACATCTACTGGGCGAGCATCCTCGCGATGGAACGCGCGCTGGCGGCGCTGCAGGTCGCTCCGGAGTACCTGCTGACCGACGCGGTGCGGATCAGGTCGTGGTGCGGGGCGCAGGAGCCGGTGATCAAGGGCGACGCGAAGTGCGCGACGGTCGCGGCGGCGTCGATCGTCGCGAAGGTTCACCGCGACGCGCTGCTGGTCGCGCTGCACGATCAGTACCCGCAGTACGGGTTCCACCAGCACAAAGGCTACGCGTCTCCGCAGCACATCGCGGCGCTGAACGCGCACGGCCCGTGCGCCGAGCACCGGCGCGCGTTCTGGCGCGTGCGCGCGGCGTGGGACGCGCTGCCGGGGATGGAAGAGTTCGTCGCCGACGAGCTGGCCGCCGCGGCGGAGACCGTCGAGCCGGAGATCTTCGCGACGTGAACCGCGCGCAGCGCGGGCGCGCCGGCGAGGACGCCGCCGCGGCGTTGCTCGAGGCGCACGGCTACCGCATCGTCGGGCGCAACGTGCGCCTCCCCGGCGGCGAGCTGGACATCATCGCGCGCGACGGCGACACGGTCGTCTTCGTCGAGGTGAAGGCGCGCGCGAACGCGGCGTACGGGAGCGCGGTGCGCGCGGTCGACGCGCGGAAGCGCGCGACGTTGCGCGCGCTCGCGAGCGACTGGCTGCAGATCGCCGCGCCGCGCGCGCAGGCGCGCTTCGACGTCGTCACGTTCGACGAGGGGCGCGCGCAGCTGCACCGCGGAGCCTTCCGATGACGACGCTCGCCGGGCAGACGCTCGCCAACCGCTACCGCGTCGACGCGCTGATCGGGCGCGGCGGGATGGCCGACGTCTACCGCGGCGCCGACATCGTCCTCGACCGGCTTGTCGCGATCAAGGTGCTCACCGAGCGTGACGACGGCGAGCGCGACCGCTTCCTGCGCGAAGCGCGCTCGATGGCGCGTCTCAACCACCGCAACATCGTCGCGGTGTACGACGCCGGGCGCGACGAAGGCTGGTCGTACATCGTGATGGAGCTCGTCGAAGGGCGCACGCTGGGCTCGGTTCCGGCGCACGAGCTGACCGTGCACGGCGCGATCCGGCACTACATCGAGATCCTCGAAGCGCTCGCGTACGCGCACGAGAGCGGCGTCGTCCACCGCGACGTGAAGCCGGCCAACGTGATGGTGCTGCCGAGCGGTGCGGTCAAGGTGATGGACTTCGGCCTGGCGCGGCGCACGAGCGACATGTCGAGCGCCTCGACCGCCGGCGAGATCGTCGGCACGATCGCGTACCTGCCGCCGGAACGGTTTCTCGGCAAAGCCGCCGACGCGCGCAGCGACCTCTACTCGGTCGGCGTGATGCTCTACGAGACGTTCACCGGCGCGCTGCCGTTCAAGAGCGACACCGACGACTTGGTGGCGGTGATCTTCGGCCACGTCAACGAGCCGCCGCCGCCGCCGCGCACCGTCAATCGTGCGGTCCCGCGCGAGATCGAGCTGATCATCCTCAAGCTGCTCGAGAAAGAGCCGGACCGCCGCTACCAGACGGCGCACGAGGTGATGGCGGACCTGCGCTCGCTGCTCGGCCCCGCGCCGGCGCCGAGCGAGGCGATGCAGCAGCCCCCCGCGCCGGCCGCCGCAGAACGCTCCGCGGCGCGCTCGAGCGCGTCGCCGCCCGGCGAAGGCGAGCGCAACCGGACGATCGAGGCCGACGCGCGCGCGGTGCTCGCGCGAACGTTCGGGCGCTCGAAGGCGGTCGACGTCGGTTACTCCGAGACGCTGGCCGGGATGCTCGCGACGCGCAAGCACGACTACACCGAGGCGACGCGCGCGTACCGCGCGGCGCTCAAGGCGTTCCGCGAAGCGAACAACGAGGCGGAGCACGCGAAGACCGCGCTCAAGTTCGCCACGATGGTGATGCAGAAGTGCAACGAAGGGGAGACCACCGGCGCGCTCGTGAACCGGCGCGAGCTCTCCGACGCGGCCGACGTGCTGAGCGAGGCGCTGCCGACCTTCCGTGGGCGCGGGATGCTCAAAGAGCTCGAAGACGGTGAGCGGCTGCTCTACACGCTGCAGCGAACGCTGATCAGAACCCGCTGAGGCCATGCCGGCGAAACCGACGCTGCGCCGCGCCGTCACGCCTTGGGGCTCGTTCTCGTGGGGCTACAGCGACGTCGGCGCCGACATCTTCGTCGGATTGGGGCTGGTGCTGGGCGCGGCGGCGGGCGGCTCGAACGTCGCGTTCCTGTTCGCCGGACTGGTCTACATCTGCATCGGATTGGCGTACACCGAGCTCGCGGCGACGTATCCGGTCGCAGGCGGCGGGCAGTACTTCGTCATGCGCGGGCTCGGCGACGTCTTCGGGTTCATCGCCGGCTGGGCGGTGCTGCTGGACTTCACCATCGACATCGCGCTCTTCGCCTGGTCGTGCGTCGACTATCTCGGCCAGCTCGTTCCGGTGCTCGCCCTGACCGCGCATCCGTGGGTGCATTTTCTGGTCGCGTTCTCGCTGATCGCCGGGCTGTGCATGCTGAACGTGATCGGCGTGCGCGAGTCGACGACGTTCAACGGCGTGGTCTCGGCGCTCGACGTCGTCAGCGAGACGTCGATCCTCTTCTTCGGCTTCCTGTTCGCGTTCAACCCCGATCTGCTGGTGCACGCGATGACGGCCTACTGGCCGAGCAGCGAGCATCTCCTGCTCGGCGCTTCGCTGGCGATCATCTCGTTCGTCGGCTTGGAGTCGATCTCGCAGGCGGCGCAGGAGACGCAGCGCCCGGCCTCGATCATCCCGCGCACCTCGATCGCGCTGATCCTCACGATCTTGGTCTACGCGCTGGCGTACGCGAACCTCGCGCTCGGGATGACGCCGGCGCACCCCGTTCCGCCCGACGCGCACGGGCACGCGCAGACGTTCTTCCAGTACCTCGGCAACAAGGAGAACCAAGGCTCGGCGGTGGCCGTGCTGGCCGCGAACGTGCCGTACTTCGGCGCGCTCGCCGCGCTCTACGTTCCGGTGCTCGGCGCAATCTTGCTGCTGATCAGCTCGAACTCGGGCGTGTTCGGATCGTCGCGGATCGCGTACGCGATGAGCCGCGCGCGGCTCCTGCCCTCGCTCTTCGAGCGCGTCCATCCGCGCTACCGCACGCCCGCGGTCTCGATCGTCTCGTTCTGCGGCGTCGCGCTGCTGGTGCTGTGCTTCGCCGCGCTGCCCTCGCTCGATCCCGGCGCCGAGGCGGTCTACAACCGGTTCTTCCACGGTGAGGCCGGGCTCGACGTGCTCGCCGACTTGTACGCGTTCGGCGCCGCGACGAGCTACTCGTTCGTCTTCGTCGCGCTGATCGCGCTGCGCTTGAAAGACCCGCTGAGCCCGCGCAAGTTCAAGATTCCGATCAACGTCCCGCTGCGCTTTCGCGGCGAGCGGGTCGACTTTCCGGTGATCGCCGTACTCGGGTTCACCGGCATCTTCTCGATCCTGATCTTCACGATGCTGACGCATCCGATCGGCCGCGTCGCCGGACCGCTGTGGCTCGCCGCCGGCTTCGGCGGCTATCTCGTCTACCGCACGCGCAAGAGGCTGCCGCTGCTGCGCTCGCGCCCGGTCGACTGGGAATCTCAGCAGGTGAACATCCTCAAAGACGCGGGCGAGCTGGAGCTGATGGACGAGCTGATCGAGAAGCTGCGGGCGCGCGGCAAGCTGCCTGCGGCGGCCGCCGCGGAGGTGAGCAGCGATGCGTAACGACCGCCGGATCGTCTACCGCTACCGCGCGGTGTTCGGGTTCGGGTTTCTCGTCCTGGGCGCGGTGACGCTGTACCGCGTCGGCGTCGTCGACGCGCCGTTCGGCAACAAAGTCCTCGGCGGGCTGCTCGCGCTGGCGATGATCGCGCTCGGGGTGGTGCGGCTGGTGCAGTACGCGCGCTGGAAGCGCGAGCGCGCTCCGTGACGCCGATCGCCGTCCACCCGCTCGGCGCGCTGGTCGGGATCGCGATCGTCCTCGTCGTCGCGGCGACGATCTACTGGATGCTGCACCCGCCGGCATCACCCGCCGACGTCGTGGCGGAGCGCGCCGAAGCCGCGCTCGAGGCAATGGTCGGCCGGATCATCGTCGTCTTCGCGGAGGAGATTCACTCCGAGCACATGATGGCGCTGGCGGCGCGGCTGGCTCGGCGCGAGCGCGCCGACCTGCTGGCGGTGTACGTGATCGAGGTGCCGCTGATCCTCGCCCAGGACGCTCCGATGCCCGACGAGGACCGCCGCGGTTACGACGCGCTGGCGACCGCGGAGGTGATCGCGCACCACCGCGGCGTGAACATCCACACCGAGCTGATCCACGCGCGCCAGATCGCGCCGGCGGTGCTCGACCTGGCGAAGCGCGAGCAGACGAACCTGATCGTGCTCGGTTCGTACCGCGAAGGGAAGTACACCGGCGCGCCGCTCGGCCGCGCGATCGAGGCGATCGCTTCGGGTGCGCAGTGCGACGTGCTGATCGGCGTCCCGGGCCCGCACGGGCGGATGCTGACCGTCGAACGGAACGCCGCCGGCGCTGGCGCGCCGTCCGCCTAGCGCCGCATGGCGATCGCCGCGATCGAGCACCGCGACGCCGGCGCGGCGCTGCGGCGCCTCGCGACGCCGAACGCCCTGGCGCTCGTCAGCGACCAGCTGCTGGGGATCGTGGACACGATCGCGATCGGCTCGCTGGGGACGGCGGCGCTGGCCGGGATCACCGGCGCGACGGCAGTGTTCATGGTGCTCGGGATCGGGCTCTTCGCGTTCAGCACCGGGGTGCGCGTGGTCGGCGCGCAGGCGATCGGCGCGGGGGAGAGCGAGCGCTACGGCGCGATCGTCCGCGCGGCGACCGTCGTCCCGCTGGCGATCGCGGCGGCCGCGGCGCTGGCTTCCTTGGTCGCCGCGAAGCCGCTGCTGCACGCGCTGCTTCCCGGCGGGGCGCCGCTGGCGGCGTCGGCGCACTACCTGATGCTGCGGTGCGCGTGCCTGATCCCGATGGTGTGCAGCGGGATGATCGCGGTGGCGTTCGCGACGGCCGGCGACTCGAAGCCGACGCTGCGGCTGCTGTTGGCAATCAACGCGGTGCACGTGCCGTTGGTGTTCGTGCTGGCGCTCGGCTTCGGGACCCACCGGCCGTTCGGGCTGACTGGCGCGGGCGTCTCGTCGCTGATCGCGGAAATCGTCGGGCTGGCGTACATGATCGGCCAAGCGCGCAAGCACCCGGAGCTGGGGATCTTCGCGTCGTGGTCGATCGACCGCGGGCTGGTCGCGCTGACCGCGGCGCTGAGTTGGCCGGAGTTCGTCTTCCTGGTGCTGCAGATCGCGCCGGAGCCGGCGACGATCGCGCTGCTGGCGCCGGCCGGGACGGAGACGGTCGCGGCGTTCCGCGCGCTGAGCCTCGTCAGCGACATCACGTGGGCGCTGCCGGGCGCCCTCGGGGACGCCTCCGAGGTGGTGCTGGGCCAGCGGATCGGCGCGCGCGACTACGCGGGTGGGAAGGCATTCCAGCGCGCCGCGACGCGGATCGCGGTGCTGGTATGCCTAGCCGTCGGCGCGCTGGTCGCGGCGCTCGCTTGGCCGTTAGCGGCGATCTGCACGCTGAGCCCCAAGCTGGCCTCAATCGCCGCGGCGCCGCTCGCCGCGCACGTCGGGATAACGCTGCCGCTGAAAGGCTATGCGATGACGGCTCTCGCGCCGATCCGCGGCGCCGGCGACACGAGGTTCGTCATGGCGATGGGGATCGTGACGACGCTCGTCGCCGTCGGCGGAACCGCGTCTGGCATCCGCCTGCTGCACCTGGGACTCTGGGCCGTGCCGCTCGGCTGGACCGCAGGCTGGTTGGTGCGCGCGGCGATCACGACCCTGCGGCTCAACAACGGCGACTGGGAGCGCCGCAGGCTGTCGCATACAGTAACCTGCTTGTAACCGCCATGGCCGAAGCTCATCGTGGATCAGGGGGTACACACGATGACCGACAACGCGAACCTCAATCGCACCGCATCGGAATGCTCGCGCACTTCAGCAACCGTCACACATCTTGAAAGTCGACGGCGTTATGACAACGTCCTGAGGTCAATGACGTTCGTTTTCGGGGGCGTCCACTACGGAACCATCGCTTTGTCGACGCCTTACACTAAGGACAAGCCGATCGTGCTTTACTTCCTGCCGGAGCACTCGGACGGTGACCGATCGATCGCGGGTCCGCTGGACATACTCATCACAGATGAAGAGGCGCTCGGCGCGGACATCGAAGCAGCCCAATAGCATGATGATCGCGTCTCCCCGCATCCTGTCGATCTTGACAACGCGCCGCTGCACTGCAGCGTGCGACCACTGCTGCATTGGCGCAAGCCCCAAAGCGACCACATCCATTCCCGTACCGAGAATTCATGCTCTCATCGAAGAGGCGAAGCGACTACCAACGATCGAGCGCGTTGTGTTCACCGGCGGCGAGTGCTTTCTACTCGGCAACGATCTTGACGCCCTGATCGCACATGCACATCAAGTCGAGTTCGATACGCGTGCAATCAGTAACGGATATTGGGCGGTCAACGCGTACGCTGCCGCAAAGCGCGCCACCCGCCTCGCCACATCGGGGCTCGATGAGCTAATGCTCTCAACCGGGACGTTTCATCAGCAGTTCATTCCGGTTGAGCGAGTCATACACGCCGCCCGAGCAGCGTCGGCCGCCGGGATTTCAACCCGTATTTCGGTCGAACGATGCGACCAGTCCGACTTCGATGATTCGATCATCCGCACAGAACTCGCGCAACAGATCACTGAAGGGGTCGTGGCCATCGCACATGATCCATGGATCTCCGATGCCGGCGGCCGCGGAAATGCGCGGCTCAGCCATAATCGAATCCTAATGCACGACGCGGGCTATCAACATGGCGGGTGTCCACAAATCTTGACGATTATCTCGGTCACACCCGACCAACGACTGACGGCGTGTTGCGGCTTCCCGTTGGAGGAGTTGCCGCTACTGGAGATCGGTTCGGTGGCGAACCGTCCGCTGGACGAAGTCATGACGTCCGCGCCCACGGACCTTCTTCACGCCTGGCTCCACGTCGCCGGTCCTGCCGGCATCTCAGAGTTCGTCGCCAAGCATCTCCCCGGATACCGCCTGCCGCCGTCTGCCTCCATTTGTCAGGCCTGCATAGCGCTGCAGCGCGATAAGGTCGCGATGGCCGTAATCGCTACCCACGGAAACGATGTCGCGGCATCAATCGCAACGAGATTTCTCCAACTTCACCGGTAGTCAGTTCCGCGGGCTGACACTAACACCTCCCCGATCGATGTACAATTCACACTCGCTGTTCGCGAAAAGGATATTTTATCATGGCCCAGTTGCCGTTGCAAATCAAGCTGAATCAGATTCATCTCGACGGGTTCACCAACGACTCCTTCGGTGGAACCTCGAACATCACGACCTACGACGGGAACCCTTTGTTCTGCCACGCTGACGAAAATCCGCCAGGGAGCGGAAAGATCGAGGTCCTCTTCGATTTCTTTGCGCCGAGCACGTACACTAAGACCCCCGGTACGATCAGTTCTATCACCGTCCTAGGGACATTAGATGGCACGCAAAAATTGACGTTCACTCCGATCGGAGCCCAGTACAAAGGTGCGCGGATTGGATATTCGTTAGCCCTGGCAAGCGATTTATCGTCGGCGACGTTGGTTCTGGAACAGCCGGCGGACAAGTACGTAAATACGAACGATGGCCAGCTCGGTCTCGTTATCTTGGGTTCGAAGGTGACTGCGGATGGATCGGTACGCGGTTACTTCGTCGACGTTCCGCTTGGGAAGAAGTACCTCGACTTCGATGCGATGACAATCTACTACGGCAATGGGGGAAGCCTCGCAGGACCGATCGGCTCCGGTGTCGTTCCGCCGAGCGGTCCGTAAGACCCGACTAGTTTCGGGTTCCGCAGGGGCTCTTGCGCGAGCGCGGCCAAATGTGGAGCGGGCGCGGTTGCCAGCTCAGACTCGAGGACGGCAGCGTAGCGCCTGAACTCGCGGCGGGCGGCGTCAACATCATCGAGCGTAAGGTAAGCGCGAATCGTGAGCTCACAAGCGCTTTCATTTAAGGAGTCCACGTCAGTAACCGCCCTTGCTTCCGTGAGAGCCTCGTGGATCGAGCTTCGGCGCAGAGCATCCTTCGCGAGCATCAGGCCGGCGGTACAGACCACATCCTGGATGCGAACCAAAAAAGACTGTGCCCACGGGAAGCGCTCGTATCGCGCGGCGGAACCACTCCTATACGCCATGACAATGCGTCTAAGCGCGTCTCGACCGGCCTCGTCGAGAAGCGCGCTCGCAGTATCTCTAACGAGGGCTTCGGCTCGGCGAAGATCGACTTCAATCTTCGGCCCGAGCCGATATCCTCCGTTCGAAGAAAGGACGGCGTCACGTACTCCCAGCTTTGTGCGAAGCCGAGAAAGAGTCACCTTGATATTATTTGGCCACTCCTCAGGGTCAAGATGACCCCAAAGAGTCTCGCCGATGCGGTCGCGCGATATCGATCCGTGAGCTGAACCAAGCAACGTCAGAAATTCGAGTTCCTTGTCGGTGAGCTTGAGCGGCTGGCGATCTCGCGTGACACGGGCCCCAATCAGCTCGACGACTAGCCGCGGATCACGCAACTGACGATCACGCAGCACTCGCAGCCGAATGAAGGGTTCTAAAATCCCCGCTGGCCTTTCTCGGCAATTAACTCGCGAATTGCGAATTGCAACTCGGGGCTTTCTACGGAGTTAGCGATGGTGAGAAGCTTCGCGCTCTGCTCAGCCCGTGAAGCTCTGTCGAGTACGAACACCGCCGTATGCGCGAAGATCTGCGCGTATGGATCGCGTCGTTCGTCGGCGGCATGCACCGCTGCCCATGCCGATGAAAGGGCGTCGGACTCGACCGATGCCTCGCCGACTCGATAGAGGTGAGCTATGGCGGCCAAGACCGGCCAAGGATAGCGCTCGTCGATTTGCGGCACACGGCCGCGCGCCGCGTCTACCATCGGAGCAAAACCGCGTTCGATCCCTGGCGTGAGGCGGTCCTCGAGGATTGAGACGTACCGCTCGAACCGCTCGTCGTCGCCGCTTATCCAGGCGATGAAGGCACCGTTGGTCGCCGCGTATGCCAAATAAAGCGGCAGATCCTCGCGTGTCATTCTCCGCATCAGCTCATCAAACATGACGAGTGAGCGCCCGTAGCGCCCGCGAAACGCTGCTTCATGGGCCTCGATATAATGCAGCGTCTGGTTCTCGCCGAAGACGAAGTCTGGAGCCGAAATGGATGCCGCTTCAGCTGCCTGAGCACGAGCCAGGACGAAACGCCCCTCGATACCGCGGAGCGTTGCGCTGAACGTCAGCAGCGTCGCGCGGGCCGATGACGGCTCGTGGGCAAATCCGTTCAATGCCTCTTCCAGAAGCTGGTCACTCTCCGAGGCCCGACCGACGTTGGCATATGCGGACGCGAGGTGAATCAATACCACGGCGCGCTGCTCGTCGGTCGCCGTTCGCGGCAAGCAATAGTACACCGTCTCCGCCTCGCGGATGTAAGTTGCACGGTCAACGGAAAACGCTCGATACGGAATCGTAGCGAGCCAAACATTCGGAAAGCGGGTGACCAGATCACGATCGAGGCGGTCCAATACTCGTTCGTAATCCTCGAGCGGAACGCGAGCGGCAGTGTAAGGCGGCGCAGCGTCCAGGATTGCAGCTGCGCGAATGATATCACCGCCATCGACCGCGATTCGAGCAGCCTCCGCATACGCGCCGTCACCGCTCAGGGCGTGAAGGACCTGTTCATAGAGCGGTATGACGACGGACCTGAACCTCTGCAGCATCAAGCAAGCGATCTCAGGGTGTATGATCGCACGTTCCGCTTCTAGCTCGACGAACGGAAGAGCGAGTAGCTGGCTAAAGACAACATCATCGCAGTTTCCGCCCAAGACTCGCATCAGTTCCAATTGTGTCGCGCCATGGAGCACCGCCGAGACGGCAACCGCATCCCGAACGCTGTCCTCCAATGATGCCACCGTTCGGTGCGCCGCGAATGCGAGGAGCGCGGCGGCCGTAAGGCTACGCGCCATCTCCAATTTTAAGGACGGCTCGGCGGCCACCAAACGGATCAAGAGGCGGGAAACGAGTGGCCAGCCGTGAGCAATTTCATAAATCTGCTCCGCACTCGGTTGCGAGAGACCCGCCTGACGCGCTAGGTCGTCCACCGCATTGCGCGAGAGTGCCAACTCGGCTGGCGTAATCGTTAGCGAACGGTGCGCGTCGACGATCTGGGTGAGCGCCGGCGGCAGCGAAATTCGGGTCGTCACGGCCAACGTGCGACCCGCGGGTAGCGAAGCGACGAGTTCTTCGACAAGGTCCAACCCGGCCGGCGTTGCGATGGAGCCCCCGACGTCGCGCAACACGAAGAGCTCAGACCCGTCGACAAGCGGCCATTCTCGGCGCAACGCTTCCCGGGCTGCCATCGACGCGAACTCTCTGGGCTGCGCCAGTCGCCCCGCAGCCCAGCGCGCGGCGCGGGTACGACTACGGGATACGAGCGCTTCCAGTACCGCGCGGCTTAGATCCTGTCCCTCGGCGGGCGCCGGAACCGTACATATTACGAGGCGATCCATTCGAGCCGCAAGCCCGCGCAGCAGCGCGTTTTTGCGGTACCCGGCCGGCCCCCAGACCGCGAGAATACGCGGAGAACGTTCGGCGATCGTCTCCATCAGTTTCGGACCACCCGAATGCACCATTGCTGTAGTCACTCCGCTCCGGACTAAGCACCATTCTGCTCTGTACGACGGACGGTTACCGATAACCGTTCTCGTTCCGGGCCGATTAACCAGCCCGTAACGCGGTTGACGCATTATCCTAGCCATGGCATGCACGTACAGCCTTACGATTAGGACCGATCCCGAAGGCCGCGCAAAGCTTTCAGAGACCGGCTCCTCGATCGTCATAGCGAGGCCCGTGGGGGCTCGTCGTCCCAACCTGGCCTGGATCGTGCTACCGCCGCTGGCGGCCATTTGGATCAAATGGACCGATACCTACGGCCTATTCGCATCGGAGACGCCGCTTCGAGCTGACGCGATTATCGAACCGAGGCACACCGTGTACCCGGCGGCACACCGGCATCTCTACTCGTACGGGGACTACGGCTTCGGTCCACCGCAAACCGACGACCGCCTACCGCCAGGTCAGTACGACGTTCGAAATGAATGTGAACGCATCGCTGTATTCGGACTGCTCCAATCTGCAACCGTCAACGCAACCAGTTTTCGACGGCCACTTAACGCCGTCGCGCTGGCGCCCAATTGCAGGGCAAACTTTGCAACCGCGCACTGCGCCTACGTCTGGGTCGAAGCTCACGTTGTCGCCGGCAGCGTCGTGGTCGACATTCCAAACACTGCCCTTAAGATGCGGTTCAACGCGCGAAATCGTCTTCGAGCCTGCGACTACGACTCCGAGAACCGGCGCTTCGCAATCACTCAGCCGCCGCTCGTCAGCGGCGTGAGCGACTCATGATAGACGCCACGCTGGTCGAGAAAACCGCAGCCGGCTGGTCCGCGAATGCGGCGGAGCGGGTGATACTGCGACCTTGACTCGCGGCACGGAGCCCACACAAGGCCGGTTGCGACGTATCCGGCGGGCAACTCCTTTTTGAGCGTTGCAGAGCTAAGAATGTGGTAAACTCCGTCTGGGGTCGCAGACGCTCCCATGAAAGCACTGGTGAGCGCGTTCATGCGCGCCACTCCGACGACGCGGTCGCCGCGAAGAAGTGGGACAACATAGTATGTCCACCTAAGCACGTCGACACGCGTGACGAGTTCCGGTTCGCCGGCTGCCGTAAGGTCATGAAGGGCGCTCTGCAACGGTCCATGGTCGCCAAGACCATGACTAGTGATCGCGGCTAGCGCGTCGTCCGCGGCGACCTTGGGGTTGACGAATTCGCTAAGGTACGCAGCGTCGTAGCCATAGAGACGCAATCGTTCAGTGCGTTCGGAGAGGCGTGAGATTTCGGGTAGCACAGAACTATCGTCGATCGCAACGGTGACGAACTTAAATTCCCTACCATCGTAATAGCCGTTGAAGTATTCGTCTTGCCAAGCCGGATAGCTGACGTACTGATAGGCATCAGTGCTACCAAAGGTGGAACCCGTGGCACACAGATCGTTATCGCCGTGCAGCCTAGGCGGGTTCAACGGCGACACGGTGGGGCAGTGGATGTAGTACCCGAGGACCATCAGCGCGTCACCGTTTGGCATCGCCGCTAGGTTCACATTGGTAACGACCACCCAGTGCGCCTTTCCGAAAACGAGAACGACGGGTGGTACGGGCTCCTGCGCGAGCAAGGCTCCGACGACCCGCGAGTTTGCATCATTCTGGTTATTTCCCGGTACGGCGCGAAAGCGGCCCACGAACCGCTGAGGGGCATAGCGGTTGAGCCCGGCCTCGAGACTCCACGGATTGGTGTTCCAACCGCCGATGCTTGACTTCAGTTTGCCCCAAAGCTCATCTTCTTGTACGGTCTGGCCATCGATCGAATGAAGTACCATCATCGCGCTAGCAGGTCCGCACAGCTTGTCCGTGTTCTGCTGATGATAGCGAACGCTGAGATTTGTGGACCAAGGCATTTCCGCGTCCTCCAGGAAGCAACCACAACGAATAATAACGATACACGAACGTGCGTTACAGCACGGTTACAGCTCCGTGCGCCGCATGAATGGGCTACCGATACGATTCGTAAGTTTCCACGGCGTCCGCCCGGAAATATCCAAAGAGATGACGAGCTCCGGGCGTCGAGCCAGGATCGGATCATGATGCCGCACTGTCTCGCGATCTCCTGGCGACGACCGCTGGATCGTCAGCGACTCCAGCTTGCGTTCGTCTTTTCAACCTCTTCCGGTCGTCGCGTTGCTGCAGCCACGCCACCACGTCATCCCCGTCCGCGGTGATGATCACCGCTCGCACCTCATCCATGTCCGCTCCACCGCGGGCGGCAGAGGTACGCGCTGATTCCGCGGCTCATTCAGGTACGGCCCATTGAGCCGCCGGGAAGGTCCGCGCGCAGCTTGTCGATCGTGCGCGGGAGGAAGTACTTGCCGAGCAACTCTGGCGCGGGCCGCGCGGCGGGAAGAGCCGTCGAGCGGTTGCTTGGAACGGTTTCCGCGGGCCAGGGCGGCGTCCCGCTCAGCGTGCGGCTAGATACACTTTCCGGAGCTGATCGAGCACGACCGCGAGTAGGATCACCGCGCCGAGGACGATGAGCTGGGTGTACGACTCGACGCGCAACAGGTTCATCACGTTGTTCAGCACGCCGATCAGGAGGGCGCCGAAGAACGTTCCCACGATCGTGCCGCGACCGCCCATCAGCGAGGTGCCGCCGACGACGACCGCCGCGATCGCCTGCAGCTCGTAGCCGGTGCCGTTCTGCGGCGCGCCGGAGCCGAAGCGCGCGACCAGCAGCAGCCCCGCCAGCGCCGCGCACCCGCCGGAGATCACGTAGACCAGCGTCTTGACCCGGCCGGTGTCGATCCCGGCCAGCCGCGCCGCTTCCTCGTTGCCGCCGAGCGCGAGCACGTACCGGCCGTACGCGGTCCGTCCGAGCACGATCGCGAAGACGACGGCGACGACCGCCATCACGAGCACCGCGTACGGAATCCCCGGCATCCCGAACAGTCCCGGAAACAGATAGCCCGTCCCGAGCCAGTCGAACGGCGTGCTGTTCGCGAGCGGAATCGGCTGGCCGTGCGCGAGGATGAACGCGAGCCCGCGCGCCATTTGCATCATCGCCAGCGTCGTAATGAACGGCGGCAGGTTCAGCCGCACCACCGGGATAGCGTTCACCCAGCCGGCGGCGCAGCCGACGGCCAAGCCGACCAGCAGCGTGACGACGAAGTTGCCCGGGCCGCCGAAGGGCAGCGCGTTCGAGATCTGCGCCATCACCACGCCGGCGAGCGCGACCAGCGAGCCGACCGACAAGTCGATCCCGGCGGTGATGATCACGAACGTCTGGCCGACCGCCATGATGGTGTTCACCGTGATTTGGCGCAGGACGTTGATGAGATTTTCGGGCTCGAGGAAAGCGCCGTGCGCGAGCTTGTTGACGACGTAGAGCAGCACGAAAAAAGAGACGGCCGCGACTGCGATACGGACGATCAGCGTGCGCCTGTGCTGCGCAGCGACTTCGCCGGCGCGCGCGTCCAGCTCGGCCTTGACCTGCGCCGCGGGCGCCTTCGTCTGCGCCATTACGCGGCGGCTCCGGTCGCGACCGCGATCACCTTGTCGGGCGTCACCTCGTCGCGCGCGAACTCGGCGCGGATCGTGCCGCCCCGCACGACCAGCACGCGGTGCGACATCCCGATCACTTCCGGCAGCTCGCTCGAGACCATGACGATCGCCGCGCCCTGCTTCAGCAGCTCGACCATCAGCGCGTAGATCTCCGCCTTCGCGCCGACGTCGATCCCGCGCGTCGGCTCGTCGAACAGGAACACGCGCGCGTGGCCGATCAGCCACTTCGCCAGCACGACCTTCTGCTGGTTCCCGCCCGAGAGATTGCGCACGGTCTGCTCGCTCGACGGCGTGCGAATCCGCAGCTCGGCGATCTCCTCGTTGGTCGCCTTCGTCTCGGCCGGCTTGTCGATCAGCTCGCGGCGGACGAACTGCTGCAAGTGGGCGAGCGTCGTGTTCTCGCGGACCGTCATCCCGAGCACGAGCCCCTGCGCCTTGCGATCTTCGGTGATCAGCGCGATCCCGGCGCGAATCGCGGTCCGCGGCGAGCGGATGACCACGCGCTCCCCGCCGACCTCTATCTCGCCGCTGGTCGGGACGTCCGCGCCGGCGATGGCGCGCACGATCTCGGTGCGGCCCGCGCCCACGAGCCCGGCCAACCCGACGATCTCGCCGGCCTTCACCTGGAACGCCACGTCGTGAACCCGAACCCCGCTCGCCGCGCTGATGCCGCGCACGTCGAGGACAACGTCGGCGTCGGAATCCACCGGCGGCAAATCGGGAAAGTGCGCTTCGAGCGGCCGTCCGACCATCAGCCGGATCACCTCGTCTTGCGGCATCTCGCCGATGGTCCCCGTCGCGACCGCTTTGCCGTCGCGCAGCACCGTCACGCGGTCGGCGATGCGCGGCAGCTCTTCGAGCCGGTGCGAGATGTAGACGAACGCGACGCCCTGCGCCTTGAGCTTCTCGATCAGCGCGAAGAGCGCGGCGATCTCGCGCTCGGTGAGGGCGGCGGTCGGCTCGTCCATCACGATCAGCCGCGCGCGGCGCACCAAGCACTTCGCGATCTCGGTGAGCTGCTGCTCGGCGACCGAGAGGCGGCGCGCCGGACGGTCGAGCGGGAGCACGATCCCCAGCTCGCCGAGCACTTTCGACGTCTCCTCGGCGGCGGCGCGCCGGTCGAGGAACATTCCCTGGCGCGGCTCGACGCCGAGCACGACGTTCTCGATCACGCCCAGGTCCGGGACGAGGTTGAACTCCTGGTAGATCATCCCGATGCCCAGGCGCTCCGCGGTCTTCGGGCCGTCGATCGTCACCCGCGCGCCGTCGACCTCGATCTCGCCCGAGTCGGCCTGCAACGCGCCGGCCAGAACCTTCATCAGCGTCGACTTGCCGGCGCCGTTCTCGCCGACCAGCGCGTGGACTTCGCCCGCGACGACATCGAACGAGACGCCGCCGAGCGCGCGCACGCCCGGAAACGTCTTCACGATCTCGCGCATCACCAGCAACGGCGCGCCGGCGGGCGCCGCGGCGCTCACGCTATTTGCCGGCGTCGGCCTTGGTGAAGGTGCCGACCGGGACGGCGATCTTCGCGGGCGGCGTCTTGCCGTTGAAGTAGTCGTGGATCGCGTCGATCGTCTTCGCACCGATCTGGTCGGGGTGCTGGATCGCGTCGCCGTACATCGCGCCGTTCTTGATCGCCGTGCGCGCCTCGGGCGCCGCGTCGTAGCCGACGACGGCGATCTTTCCTTGCAATCCGGCCGCCTGAATCGCCTTCGCCGCGCCGAGCGCCGAGTCGTCGTTGATCCCGAAGACGCCCTTGAGATCCTTGTGCGACTGCAGGATGTCTTCCATCGCGGACGAGGCCTTCGCGCGCTCGCCGCCGCCGTCGATGTCCGCGACGACCGTCACGCCGTTGCAGTTCGCCGCGATCCCTTGCTTGAAGCCTTTGACGCGGTCTTGCACCGAGGTGACCTCGGGCTCGTCGATGATCGCGATCGTGCCGACGTGTCCGGGGAGCGCCGCGCACATCAGCTTCGCCGCTTGCATGCCGCCCTGCACGTTGTCGCTGGCGATGTGCGAGACCACCTTGCCGTCTTTCGATGCGTTCGCGATGTCGGCGGTGAAGACCGGGACGTTCGCCTTGTTGGCCTCGACGATGGCGCTGCCGATCGCCTGCGAGTCGTATGGCGTGAGGATGATCGCCGCGACCTTCTGCGAGATGAAGTCTTCGACTTGGCTCTGCTGCTTGGCGTTGTCGCGCGCCGCGTCGACGACGTTGACCGTGTAGCCGTACTTGGCCGCCTCGGCCTTCATCCCGCGCTCCATGTCCTGGTAGAACTGCGCCTCGCGGTTCTGCACGGAGAACCCGATCGTCTTGCCGCCCTGCGCCGCCGCGCTCGACGCCGCCGCCGGGCTGGACGCCGTCGACGTCGTGGTCGTCGTCGTGCTCGAGGTGTCGGACGACTTCGCGCAGGCGGTGAAGGCGAGCGCTAGCGCGCACGCGAGAAGGACGGTCTTCTTCATACCGTCGCACCGGATGCGGGAGGCGGCACCCGAACCCCTGCGAGTGCGAGCAGCCTCCGCATTGCCACGTAGCTGCAAGGCGTTCTCATCTAGGCTGACAGCAACCCGACCGTTTGCCTTGCCGAGCACGAGAGGCGCTGTCGTCCTCCACAGGCAGGCTGCGGACGCATCGCCGCCGGGGGACAAAACTCCCATTTCGTAGAGGTGCCCGCACTTCGCGAAGCCTGTCCACAGTATCGTTCGTCACACCTGTGTACCGTGTGGAGAACGATTCGCGATCTCACTCGGCGGCTCAGGGCGAGCGGCGGCGGAGCAGTTCCGCGAGGTCCTCGTCGATCTGCGAGCGAGTAACCCGGAGCGTCGACTTCTTCGGCAGGCGAGGTGCGCGCGCGGGCCGCTCGCGGGGAATCCGGCGGCGCAGCAGCGAGGCGACGGCCAGGCCGCCAAGCAGCGCGAGCAGCAAGAACGGGATCGCCTGGACGACGTACGTCACCGCGTCATCGTAACACGGCGTATGGCGTTGCGCGCATTGTTGCGGCGGGAGGCCACTTCGGCTTGCCGAACGCGTTCGTGACAATGGCATTTACGGGGCTTGCCACGTTGCACTTCGACATCGTCGGAAGCTGTCAGCTGCGCTGCGTCGGCTGTCCGAACTCGACGATCGGCAACCCCGTCACGCAGATCGATCCGGCGGTCTTCGCCACGTGCCTTGCGCACATCGACGTCGATCACGTCGACGTCTTTCGGTTGTTCAACTACGGCGAGCCGCTGCTGCACACTGACCTGCCTGCGATCTTCGACGCGCTCGAAGGGGCCCGCGGGTTTACGATCCGCCATTTGGAGCTCTCGACCAACGCGCAGTTCGTGCGCTGGAACCAGCTCGAAGACGTGCTGCGCCGGCGCGTGCTCGACCGGCTGGTGGTCAGCTGCGACGGCGACGGAACGCCGGGCTCCTACGAGCGCATGCGGCCGCCGGCTCGCTGGGACAAGCTCGTCGCGTTCTTGACGCGAGCGCGCGAGCTGCGTGACCGCCATTGCCCCGGGATGGAGCTGATGACGCGCACCGTGATTTTCGACGAGACGGACATGGCGCGGTGGCGCGCGGTGCTGGAGCCACTGGGCTGGCGTCCGGAGTTCCGCCGTTGGATCAATCTCGTCGGCGCCGCGGAGAATCTTTCCGGTCACGAGGTGCAACCGGGCCGCGGCAAATGCCCGTTCGTCGGCCCCCCGGACTCATCGTACGTCGATTCGACAGGGACGGTCGTGCCGTGCTGCGCGCACCCTGGCGCCGGTGACTTCGGGAACTTGCAGACGATGCGGTGGAGCGAGATCCACCGCGGCGAGCTGCGGCGTCGCTTCCTCGACGCGCTCGAGCGCGACCGCGCATCGCTGGCGACGTGCGCAGGCTGCGAGTTCGGCGCCGATTCCGACTTCAGCACGTACCAAGTCGCCGGCCAAAGCTACACGTAGGCTTGCCGTGACGTCCTCCGCCGCCGTCGACGTGCGCGCGCTCTACTTGGACACGATCGAACGTGTCCTGCTGAACACGATCTACCGCGACGCCAGCGTCGATTCCCAGGGCCGCGAGCAGCCGTACGATCCTGCCGCGCGTGCCGAGGGGCGGGTGTGGCCGACGCGCGCGCTGACGATGATCGGGGAAAAACGGCTGCATCATCTCCGCCGCTGCGTCGAAGAGGTACTCGCGGACGGCATTCCGGGTGACCTGCTGGAAGCCGGCGTGTGGCGCGGCGGCGCGTCGATCATGATGCGCGCGGTGCTCGTCGCGCACGGCGTCACCGACCGCCGCGTCTGGGTCGCCGATTCGTTCCGCGGCTTGCCGCCGCCGGACGGCGAGCGCTATCCACTCGACGCCGGACTCGACTTGAGCGAGATCGCCGTGCTCGCCGTCCCGCGCGACGTCGTGCAAGCGAACTTCGAGGCGCTGGGCTTGTTCGACGAAAGCGTGCGCTTCGTCGAAGGTTGGTTCTCCGAGACGCTGACCACGATCGACGCGGACGCCTTCGCGCTGCTCCGGCTCGACGGCGACCTCTACGAATCGACGCTGCAGACGCTGGAGGCGCTCTATCCGAAGCTCAGTCCCGGCGGGTTCGCGATCGTCGACGACTACGGCGCCGTGCCGGCGTGCGCGGCCGCCGTCCACGCCTATCGAGAACGCCACGGGGTGCACGAACCGATCGAGACGATCGACTGGACCGGCGTGTACTGGAGGAAATCGACGTGACCGCGCGCTCGCCGGCCGTCACGGTCGTCGTCGTCGTGCACGACATGGCGCGCGAGGCGCCGCGCACGCTGCGCTCGCTCTCGCCGGCGTACCAGCAGCACGTCGCGCCGGACGACTACGAGATCATCGTCGTCGACAACGGATCGGCGGTTCCGCTCGATGCGAACGCCGTCGCCGAGATCGCGTGCAACGCGCGGGTGATCCGGCTCGATCCGGCGCCGTCTTCGCCCGCCGCGGCGATCAACCGCGGCCTGGCGGAGGCGCGCGGCGACGTGGTCGGCGTGATGATCGACGGCGCCCGCCTCGCCACCCCGGGCCTGGTGCACTTCGCGCGCCACGGCGCGGCGCTGTACGAAACCGCGGTCGTTGCGACGCTGGGCTGGTACCTCGGCAGCGACGTTCAGGGCTGGGCCGTGGAAAGCGGATACGACGCGGCGCGCGAGGACGCGCTGCTCGCGTCGATCGGCTGGCCCGAGGACGGTTATCGTCTGTCCGAGATCGGCACGATGGACGAGTCGTCCGTCGACGGATGGTTCGCCCCGATCTCCGAGTCGAACGCGTTGTTCCTGCGGCGTTCGGCGTGGGAGCAGCTGGGCGGCGCCGACGAGCGCTTTGCGGAACCCGGCGGCGGGCTGCTGAACTTCGACACGTTCCGGCGCGCGCTCGAGCTTCCCGGCGCGCAGCTCGTGCTGCTGCTGGGCGAGGCGACGTTCCACCAGACGCACGGGGGCGTCAACACGAACGCCTCACCCGTGGAGCAAGCCCAAAACCACGAGCGCTGGAGCGCGCAGTACGCGCGGCTGCGCGGGCGTCCGTGGGAAATTCCGCGCGCGACGCCGACGTACGTCGGCACGCTCCCGCGCGCGGCACTCTCGCGCCTCGTGCGCGCCGCGATTCATCCGGTACATCCGGGCTCTTCCCCGCTCGCCGAAACTCTTGACGTCGTGCCGTGGTCGCCCGCGCAGACAACGCAGCAGGACGGCACGGTCGGCCGGCTCGTCGCCCTTGCCGCGGACGCGTTGCGCGCGGGACACTCCGCGGCGAGCTGCGGCGTTGCGCGCCTCGCGCGCGCGCTGGCGCCGGACCATCCCGACGTGTTGCGGATCCTCGCCGTCACCGGCTCGGGAGCTTCGCCGAACGATGTCGTTCGGTATCATTTGACGCTGGGCGAGGCGCATCGCATCATCGGCCACGACGCCGGCGCCGAATCCCACTTCCGGAGCGCGCTTGCGCACGATCCGAACGTCACGGCGGCGCGCCTTGCCCTGGCGCAGATGCGCCTGCCGGGCGAGGATTACCTCGCCTGGATCGACCGGCTGTATCAGGCGTGCGCTCCAGCGAGCGTCCTCGAGATCGGCGTCTTCGAAGGGGCCTCGCTGCGATTGGTCCGCCCGCCGGCGATCGCGATCGGCGTCGATCCGGCGCCCCGGATCCTTCACAGGCTCGCGGCCGAGACGCATCTCTTCGCCGAGGCGAGCGACATGTTCTTCGCGAACGGGCGGGCGCGCGCGCTCCTCGGCGACCGCGCGCTTTCGATCGGCTTCGTCGACGGTCTGCACCTGTTCGAACAGGCGCTCCGGGATTTCATCAATCTGGAAGCGCTGTGCGGACCGGGTTCCGTCATCTTGCTGCACGACACGATACCGCTGGACGAAGAGACGTCAGGGCGCGAGCAACGCACGGATTTCCACACCGGCGACGTGTGGAAGACGATCCTGTGCCTGAAACACTACCGCCCCGAGCTGCGCATCGCGACCATCGCGACGCCGCCGAGCGGCCTTACGATCGTGGCCGGGCTCGATCCGGCGAACCGGGTTCTCGTCGATTGCTACGACGAGGCGGTCGCACGGTTCATCGGCGCGCCGTTTTCCGCGGTTGACGGCGACCGCGCAGCGGCGTTGAACGTCGTCGCGAACGACTGGGCGGCTGTCGAGCCGCTGCTCCCGGAGCGCCCGGGAGATGCCTCCGTCGAGGCGCCGGCGCACGGTAGCGCGCGCAACGGCACGGCGAGCGGGACCTTCGTCGTCGACCGCGATCAACCGCCGCTGAGCACGGAAGAAACCACGATCGTGGAGCGCTTTCACGAGCTGTATTACGGGCGCTGGCAAGGCGGCGCCGACACGATCAACGCGAGCTGGTTCGGCTACCAAACGCTGAAGTGTCCGCTCGATCTATGGCAGTATCAAGAGCTGCTCGTCCGGACGCGGCCGGATATGGTGATCGAGTGCGGCACGTGGTGCGGCGGGAGCGCGCTGTTCTTGGCGACGGTGCTCGACCGCCTCGGGCACGGCCGGGTCGTCACGATCGACGTCAACGCCCGGCCCGGCCGTCCGGTCCATCCGCGGATCGAGTACGTCACCGCGTCGAGCACGGACCCGCGGACGGTCGCTTACGTCCGCGAAGCCGCGTGCGGAAAGCGCGCGATGGTGATCCTCGACTCGGATCACCGCGCCGAGCACGTCTACAACGAGATGCTCGCGTACGGTCCGCTCGTTGCGCCCGGTGACTATCTGATCGTCGAGGACACCAACGTCAACGGGCATCCCGCGTACCGAGACTTCGGCCCGGGCCCGATGGAAGCGCTGCGCACCTTCTTGACCTACCACGACGAGTTCGAGATCGACGAGCGCTGCGAGCGCTTCCTCATGACGCTCAACCCGAAAGGCTACCTGCGGCGCAAGACGCCCAGCCCGGAAACGCTTGCGAGCTCCTAGCGCCCGGGCACTAGCGGCGAGCGGCGCAGCGCGTGATCGAACCATGCATGCTCGCCCTCGCTTTCTCCGCCGCGGTTGCCGGAGTCGACGCGCACGTCGTGCGCGTCGAGACCGACTCGGCCGCCGGCGTCCCCCACTTCGCGCTGGTCGGCCTCGCCGACAAGGCGCTCAACGAGTCGCGCGAGCGCGTCCGCGCCGCGATCGTGAATTCCGGGTTCGGCTTCCCGCCGGGCCGGCTGCTGGTCAACCTCGCACCGGCCGACATGCAAAAGCGCGGTGTGGGATTCGACTTGGCGATCGCGCTGGCGCTGCTCGCGACCGACGAACAGATCGACCGCGCGGCACTGCGTGACTACGTCGTCTGCGGCGAGCTCGCGCTCGACGGCGGGCTGCGCGCGGTTCCCGGCGTGCTGGCGATGACGCTCGCCGCGAAGCGCGCCGGCTTCGCGCGGATCGTCGTGCCGGAGCCGAATCGCGACGAAGCGGCGCTGGTCGACGGGATCGACGTGTACGCCGTTCCGGCGCTCGCGGACGCGATCGCCGTGATCCTCGGCCACGGCACGAAGTTCCGCCGCCGCGGCGTGACCGTGCTCGACCCGAGCGATCGCGCGAGCTGCGGCGACTTCAGCGACGTGAAAGGACAAGTGCTCGCGAAGCGCGCGCTGGAGATCGCCGCGGCCGGCGGGCACAACGTGGTGCTGGTCGGACCGCCCGGCTGCGGCAAGACGATGCTGGCGCGACGCGTGCCGTCGATTCTGCCATCGATGACGGTCGCCGAAGCGCTCGAAGTGACCAAGGTGTACAGCATCGCCGGGCTGCTCGGTCCGCGCCCGCGCGTCGTCGCGACGCGTCCGTTTCGCGCGCCGCACCACACCGCAAGCCGCGTCTCGCTGGTCGGCGGCGGCGCGATCCCGCGCCCCGGAGAAATATCGCTTGCGCTCAACGGCGTGCTCTATCTGGACGAACTCGGCGAGTTCAGCCGCGCGACGCTCGAGGTGCTGCGCCAACCGCTGGAGGAAGGCGCGGTGACGATCGCGCGCGCCGCCGGGACGCTGACGTTTCCCGCGCGCTTCACGCTGATCGCGTCGATGAACCCGTGTCCGTGCGGCTACCGCGGCGACCGCGCCGCCGATTGCCGCTGCGACGACACGGCGGTGCAGAAATATCTCGCGAAGCTCTCCGGACCGCTGCTCGACCGCATCGACCTGCACGTCACCGTGTCGCGGGTTTCCTTCGACGAACTGGTCCACCATACGACGGCGGAAACGTCCGCGACCATTCGCACTCGCGTCGAAGCCGCGCGCGAACGCCAGTCGGCGCGCTTGCGCGGCGCGGGCGTCGCAACGAATGCCGCCATCACGGCCTCCGACGTGCGCCGTTTCTGCCGGCTCGACGGCGACGGGCTCCGCCTCCTTGAATCCGCCGTCACGCGCGGCACGCTGAGCGCCCGCGCCTTCGACCGCATCGCCCGCGTCGCCCGCACCATCGCCGACCTCGCCGGCACCGAGCAGATCGCGCGCGAGCACGTCGCCGAAGCGCTCCTCTACCGCGGAGGCGAGCGCACCCGCGCGGCGTAGCGAGCTCGAACGACCCTTCGTGGTGCCACGGAAGGGCGCGCGGTGCTACGATGAGGGCCTCAGCGTCCGTCTCCCTGGAGGCGCCATCATGCCGGGTTCCAACGCGATCGTCGGGCGCATAGCCCGCATCACTCCTCCCGTCGAAAAGGCGGGTGCCGCCGAACTGCTGCGGGTCAATCCCGCGGGCGTCTCGGTCGAGTTCGAGCGGGACCGAACCGCACGGGTCGTTCAGGGACACCTCGCCGCCGGGATGCTCGACATCCTCGAGGAGCTGCGGCAGATGAACGCCCCTGCGTACGTCGAGGTCCGCCCCGATACCGGCGAGATCGCGCGGCTGCTCATTCCGCTGGTCTCGCGCGTAACGAAGCTCGAGGACCGCGGTGGCGACGGCTGGAACGTCGAGCTCGAAGAGTCGCACGCGCGCCACACGCTCAAACGCGAAGCCGCCGACTACGAGAACCTGCTCGAGACGCTGCGCACAGCGGCAGGATCGCGTGAGCGGCTGGTCGTCACCGAAACCGACGCGCACGAAATCATCGACGCTCGCCCGTGGCCGCCCGAAACCGGCCCCGGTCCCGGTTCCGCTTCCGCTTCCGGTGCCGGTTCGCCGAGCCGGAGGCCGAAACGGCGCGGGTTCCTCCGTTGGCCGTGGCCATGGCCGTTTTGGTGTTTCGGATGCATCTCGCCCGCGCAGGCACAACAGTACTTCAACATCGCCGCCGCGCCGTCGTGCAATCCGCTCACCGTGCCTCCGCCGTGCATCCCGTTTCTCTATCCCGACGACGGGTGCTGGGCACGCGCGCACGAGATGTGCCGGCTGATGATCGCCGCCGGCGCGTCGCCGTCGAAGATCTGGATCGATGGCAATCTCCACACTCCGACGAAGAACAATCCGTCCTGTTTCGTGAACTGGCGCTGGCACGTCGCGCCGACGCTCTGCGTGCGCACCGGTTTCTTCACGTGCCAGGACATGGTGATCGACCCCTCGCTCTTCACCACGCCGGTGACCGAAGCGGTCTGGAAAGGCGTGCAAGGTGATCCGAACGCGACCCTGACGCCGAGCGCGTGGACGCTCTACTGGCGGAACTTCATGCCCGCCGACCCCAACTTCGTCGACACGAACTTCCGGCTGAACTACTATCGCCAGCAGTTGAAATTGCGTTCGCTCGGACCGTCGGGACCGCCGCCGTACGCATTCTGCTGAGCTGTTTCGCGTTCGTCTCGTAGTGGCCGCTGCGCCGGTCAGGGATGCAATACGGCGGCGGTTGGCGCGCCGGCCGGGAGCGCGAAGCCGCTGCGCGCGATCGGGACGGTTTCCGGCCGCGTCAAGGCGGCGTGCATGTCGTCCCAGGCGCGCTCGAGCGACGGCCACAGCGTGCGCAGCGTGTGCGAGCCGCGCGGCTCTTCGTAGAAGCTCACCGGCAATCCGAGGCCAGCGAGAAAGCCTGCGGTCTGCTCGCCGTATTTCGTCGGAATGCTCTCGTCGTGCGCGCCGGTCACGACGTACAGCGGCGTCGTGCGCCACGCGATCGTTACCGCGCGCACGCCGCTGTTCAGGATCGCACCCGAAATGCACAACACGCCGGCCCAGCGGCTTCCGCCGCGCGGCCCGATCTTGAACACGCTGAACCCGCCCATCGAGTACCCGGCGAGATACGTACGGCCGCGGTCGATCGGCAACTGGCTCTGCAGCAGCGCGAGCAGATCGTAGACGTCGGTCGCGGCGGGTTCCGCGTAGTCGTAGAGCCCGCGCCCGTACGGAACCGCGACGATCGTGCCCGTGCGGTCGGCAAGCCTTCGCAGCGACGGCTGCGCGAGCAGCTCCGACTCTGTTTGCGGGTTGCCGTGCAGCACGATCGCGAGCGGAACGCGCGTCGCGTGCACTGCCGGCGGAACGTACAGCGCGACGAGCTGCCACGTGCGGTCGACGCGCGAAGGGACAAGCAGCTCGTGCAGCCCCGGTGCGAGCCGCAGCGGCGCAGGCGTGCCGGCGGCGAGCTGATCGACCGCCTCCATGTCGAGCTTCAGGACGTTCGCGACGGTCTCGGACCAGTCGGCTGCGGCATAGCCCTCCGGTGCGGGCTCTGCTTGCCGCTCCAGATCGTCGAACAGCCTCCGGCCGAAGGCCGCCGCTTCCTCCGCGCCCAGCTCGGTTTCGATCCGCGGCTTAGCGTCGGCGAAGCGCTGCATCGCCTCGGCCACCGTGCGCGCCGGCGCGGCGGGTTCCGCCGCCGACGCAGCGGGCGCGCCGGCGCCGCCGAGCGAGAGCGCCACAACTAGGGCCGCCGAGCGCAGCATGCCGTTCCACTATAGCGCCGCGCGCGCAGTGGTGGCGAGAGCCAATTCGCGCGGTGGCGGTGGTTCGGCACTCCGGCGGCGAAGAGCGGCGCGTGCATCCCGAAGCGCAGCGGCTGATCGCCGCGCACAAGCTGCAGCCGCATCCCGAGGGCGGCTGGTACCGCGAGACGTACCGCAGCGCCGAGCGCGTCACGACCTCGCAGGGAACGCTGCGCAGCGCGATGACGTCGATCTACTTTCTGCTCGCCGCCGGCGCGTTCTCGGCGTTTCACCGGCTGAGCTCAGACGAGACCTGGCACTTCTACCGCGGCGATCCGGTGACGATCGAGATCATCGAAGCGAGCGGCGCGCACGCGTCGCGCGTTCTCGGCGCGAACGACGTGCTGCAGACGACGATTGCCGCCGGTGCCCACTTCGCCGCGCACGTCGACGCGAACGACGGCTACGCGCTGGTCGGCTGCGACGTGGCGCCCGGCTTCGAGTTCGCCGACTTTCACCTCACCACGCGCGCGATGCTGACCGCGGCCTACCCGCACCTCGGCCCGCTGATCGCGCGCTACACGCGATGAGCGCGGCAACTCGCGCGCCGGCGTTCGCGGCGGCGAACGGCATTCGGCTCTGCTACGAGACGTTCGGCGACCCGCACGCTCCGCCGCTGCTGCTGATCATGGGCTTGGCCTCGCAGATGATTCTGTGGGACGACGACTTCTGCGAATTGCTGGCGGCGCGCGGGTACTGGGTGATCCGCTTCGACAACCGCGACATCGGGCTCTCGACGCGCTTCCCCGACGCGCGCACGCCGCGCTTCACGGAGCTCGTCCTCGCGCACGCGACCGGCGTGCGCTTCCGCGTTCCGTATCTGTTGCGCGACATGGCGGAGGACACCGTCGGGCTGCTCGACGCGCTCGATATCAGGACGGCGCACGTCGTCGGCGCCTCGATGGGCGGCGCGATCGCGCAGGAGCTGGCGATCCACCATCCGGCGCGACTGCGCTCGCTGACCGCGATCATGTCGTCGACCGGCTCGCGCTGGCTCCCCGGACCGACGCCGAAAGCGCTCGCCCGGCTCGCCAAGCGGATCCCGCTCGACCGCGCGGGGTTCGTGCGCGAGTACGTCGCCACGTGGGCGGTGCTCAACGGCGACCGCCTTCCGTTCGACGCCGCGCGCACCGCGCAGCACGGCGAGCTCACCTACGAGCGCGGGATCAACCCGGCCGGCGGGGCGCGCCAGCTGATGGCGATCGCCGCGTCGGGAAGCCGCAAGAAGGCTTTGCGCGGCGTGAAGGTCCCCACGCTGGTGATCCACGGGACCGACGATCCCTTGGTGCCGGTCGAAGCCGGCTACGACTTGGCGCGGACGATTCCGGGCGCGCGGCTGCTCCTGATCGAAGGAATGGGGCACTCGTTTCCGCGAGTAATCTGGCCCCGCATCATCGATGCGATCGCGCAGCACGCGGCGCAGGCCGAAACCCGCTCGTGACGGAGGACTCACGGTGACCGAAACGCCTTGGATCGAATCGTATCCCTCGCCCGCGCGCTGGGACGCTCCGCTCGCACTCGGCCCCGTCTACGAGATCCTCGACACCGCCGCCGAGCGCTTCGGTGAGCGGCCCGCGGTCGAGTTCATGGGCAAGCGCGCGACGTACCGCGAGCTGCACGCGCTCGCGAACCGCGCCGCGAAAGGGTTTCAGCAGCTCGGCGTGCGGCCCGGCGTCCACGTCGGGCTCTATCTGCCGAACACGCCGCACTATCTGGTCGCGTTCTTCGGCGTGCTCAAAGCGGGCGGAACGGTCGTGAACTACTCGCCGCTCGACGCGGCGCACGTGCTCGCGCACAAGATCGAGGACAGCGAGACCTCGATCCTGGTCACGCTCGACCTGCCGATGCTGCTGCCGCAGATCGAGCCGCTGCTCGGAACCGGCAAGTTTCTCACGCTCGTCGCCGGCGGCCTCGAAGACCTGGCGCTCTTTCCCGGCTTCGAAGGCCCGCACGACGACCTCGCGCCAAGCACCGTCGGGCGAATCCCGTTTCGCGCGCTGCTCGCCAACGACGGCGCGTACGAGTCGCCGCCGTTCGGTGATCCGGCCCAGACGCTGGCGGTGCTGCAGTACACCGGCGGCACGACCGGGCTCCCGAAGGGCGCGATGCTCACGCACGGCAACCTCACCGCCGCGACCAGCCAGTACATCGAGACGACGCGCGTGGAGCCGCCGGTGCTCGCGCCCGGCGAAGAGCGGATGCTGCTGGTGCTTCCGCTCTTCCACATCTACTCGCTCACCTCGTGCATGCTGCTCGCGATCCGGCTCGGCGCGGAGATCGTGCTGCACGCGCGGTTCGAGGTCGAAGCCGTCGCCAAGGATCTCGCCGCGAAGAAGATCACGCTCTTCATGGGCGTCCCGACGATGTTCACCGCGCTGCTCGCCTATCCGGGTCTCGGTGAATTGGATTTGACCTCGATCAAGTTCACCGGCTCGGGCGGCGCGCCGCTCCCGCTCGAGGTGCAAGAGCGTTTCAAAGCCGTCACCGGCTCGGAGCTCAACGAGGGCTGGGGGATGACCGAGACCTCGCCGGCCGGCACGTTCACGCCGATGCGCGGGCCGCGCAAGGCCGGCTCGTGCGGCATCCCCGTCCCGGGCGTGATGCTCAAGCTCGCGAGCGTCGAAGATCCCGCCCGGTACGTTCCGCTCGGCGAGCGCGGCGAGATCTGCATCAAAGGCCCCAACGTGATGCAGGGGTACTGGAAGAACCAGCAGGCGACGCGCGAGGTGACGACCGCCGACGGCTACTTGCGCACCGGCGACGTCGCCTACATGGACGAGGACGGTTTCGTGTTCATCGTGGACCGCATCAAGGACATGCTGCTGTGCGGCGGCTACAACGTCTACCCGCGCACGATCGAAGAGGCGATCTACACCCATCCCGGCGTCGCCGAAGTGTGCGTGATCGGGATTCCGGACGAGTACCGCGGCCAGTCGCCGAAAGCGCACATCGTGCTGAAGAGCGGCGCCTCGCCGTTCACCGCCGACGAGCTCAAGGAATTCCTCAAGGACCGGCTCGGCAAGCACGAGATGGTGCAGGTCGTGGAGTTCCGCGAGGCGCTGCCGAAGTCGCCGGTCGGGAAGATCCTCAAGAACGCGCTCTACGAGGAAGAGGCGCGGCGGCGCGCCGCGACCGAGACGGCGCAGGTCTGAGGTGGCGCACCCGAAGGACTTCGACCCGCTCGCAGTGTGGCGCGAGATGCTCTCGCAGTGGGAGACGAGCGTGAACGCGCTCGCGAACAAGACGATGGCGTCGGACGAGTACGGCAGCGCGATGCACGGCGCGATGGGACTCACGCTGCGCATGCAGGAGACGATCAAGCAGTTCATGACGGCGTACCTGGCGGCGACGAACCTGCCGAGCCGCGCCGAAGTGCTCGCCCTCGGCGAGCGCTTGGGCGATATCGAGGCGCGGCTCGACCGCATGAACGCGCTGCTGCAGCGCATCTCCGAGGAGCAGCGCCACGACGGCGCGCCGGCGACGGCGCACGAGCGACCGCGTCCGCCGCGCACGAAGAAGCCGCCGGCCGCCGAACCGAGCGCGTGAGCTCTACCGCGGAGCGCGTCCAAACCGAGATCGAGCGCGCGATCCAGCGCAGCATCAAAGGGCTGGACTACTTCGGCTCGCCCGCGCCCGCCGTCGGGCCCACGCCGAAGGACGTGATCCTCGAGCGCGGGACGCTGCACCTCTACCACTACGTCCCGGTCGCCGACGAGATCTACCGCGTCCCGAACCTGATCGCGATGGCGTGAAGTCGTCGCCCTGGCGCTACTTCGACGTGGATCGGCGGGACCTGCCGTAAACCGCCGTTGTCAAGGAAGCACGATTCCCTTATGGGCTATCGAATTTTGAAGAAGGATTGCAGTGACGCCAGAAAACCCTGACGCCGCTTTCCCCGCTTACGGGTGTTTTGGGGCTTCACTTCGGTGGGCGATCGGCTTGGTATACGCGGTGTCCAAACTACGTGATTTTCTGCGATGAAATAGTGCGACCGGCACGGGAACGACCAGTTCCCGATGGACGGCGTCAACGACACGGCCTCGCCATCGTAGAGGAGCTTCCACCCGTTCCGCGGTGACAGCGGCGTGACGACCTCGTTTCCGCATCCGCATGCGCAGAGATGAACAGCGCTTGCAAACTCCATCGAAACGTAAAGAACGCCATCCGCGAGTTGTTCGGGGACACTGCGGGTAAACTCGACGACAAACGCGTCCCGACGGCTAGTCCGAGCCGAAGTCATCGTTCAACAGGTGGTTGCCGTCGAGCGTATAGAGACAGTGAAACTCACGTTCGAGATCTGCGTAGAGTCCTCGGAGTTTTTTCCACTTGATTACCGCCAGCGCCGCGTTGAGCGCGTTTAATTCCGCGATCTGCACATTACTCGCGTAGTCGTTCGGCTCGACAGCTCCTAGGGGTATCCGCTGCCGGTCGTGGACGTGGTTTCGGTGCTCCGGCGTACTGGTAGTGACGCGAAGAATGCCGTGAAGCGTCCCCCCCTCAGCTTGGATGCCCATTCCGACATCGATAAACGTGATTTGGAGCGACTCCAAGACAGAAATTATGCCACCTTTAGCAGAGCCTTCATCAACACAAATAAAAGCAACATCAACCCCGGCGAGTTGCCCAGCGTTCGATTCGCTGATCATTTCTTCGTGCATTTTGATGCCGCGATGCATCCGAGAATAACGCTCGGCAAGGAAGGCGACTTTCTTCGGCTTCTCGCGCAATTCCTCGACGCTCGGCGCACCGGGAGCACGAAAGGCATTGTGCTGCACAAAGTCGTCGGAATCGTAGAGGTGGATTTCCGACACCGGCGTCTTCGCAATGAAGTCAAGGACGTATGAGCCACTACCACCGAGGCCGATGATAGCGACCTTAGCTCCGGCCAGCTTGGCATTGATTGCTTCGATTCCCGCACGTGCGGAGGCATTATCAAGGTAGACGAAGGGCGAATTGTCCTCGTAAGGTCGCAACACCGCATGGTGACGCGGCGTAGCTTGAGGATCAAGGACCTGTGCCGGCCCCGCGATGAGCGCGGCGTAGTGCGTCATCTTGTCGTAGTAATCATCGTAGCCGTTGGGTGGTTTCGACGAGAATGTGTGATCGATCCAGAAATCAGGGGCAACCTGCTGCCGACCGCTACTAATGATATGATTCAAGGGTATGCCGTTTGCGTCGCATGGGTGGCCACCGGCGAACGTCGCGACGTGCGTATCGGGCCTCGTCGTTACATCTCCAGCGAGCCGCAAGGTCGTTGCCAGCACACCTCGTCCGACTGTTCGGTCGGCCTTGACGTACGGAATATTGTGGAGAAGCAGATGGCCGCCACGGACCTCAAGTTCGTAACCGTCCTCGTGGAGTCGCCGCAAATCGGGACTACGATCGATCAGTTCGGGTAACATTGAAGATCTCACCATCCTTGATCGGCACGGTCTGCCCCGGCGCGACGATACCTTCAGGATGCTCGTGCGGCCCACGCCGATAAGTGATCGTGAATGCAACGTTCGGCCCGGTCGGCACGGGATCGAACGCAAGCCGCACGAGACCGTCGTACGAAATTGTTTGCCCGTTCACGTGACGTTCGCGAGTGTTTACGAAGATAACGAGTGGGCGATGTTCGAGTCGGTCTTCGATTTCCGACCTGCGCGCTTTGTCGTGTTCAAGCCGCTCCGAATCTTCAGCGATCTCGCGGTCGACCTCGCTCAGTTCGCCCTCCAGCCTAGCGTTTTCCGCGTCACCCGTTTCATTCATTTTGATGCCCTCCATCTAAAAGGAGCGAAGTCGGTGGTGTTGCGAAAGCAGAACGAGATTCGAGTCTTGCAACGCCAGTCATTTTGTTCTATATATCAAACGGTGTTCGAAATGTCAAACGTTTGGAGGAGGGACCGATGTATGCCTGATCGATCAGGCCTAGACGCCGACCGCCTGTATGCCGCCCTTGACGCGACGCGGCGAACCAGAGGACTTCAATGGCGCCAAGTCGCTAAGGAGGCCGGGATAAGCGCCTCAACATTAACTCGCATGGCACAAGGAAAGCGCCCCGACGTAAACGGTTTGGCCGCGCTCGTCAGATGGTCGGGCCTAGACGCGAATGATTATCTCGGGGCGTCTCCGTCCCATAAGGATGCCCTGACGGAAATATCCGTCTTACTTCGGGGCGATCCAAGCCTATCAGAGGAACAAGCGGCCGCCCTCACGACGGTGATCCGTAACGCGTACGAGTTGGTGAACCCGGCGAGACGCCGAAAGTCCGGATGACCATGGCGCTAAGGCACGGATTCAAATCGGAAGCGAACAAGGTCGCAGCGGATCTCCGCGCAGAGTTGTCGCTTGACCACCTTGCGCCCTTTGAACCTCGTGTTGCAGCGAAGTATCTTGATATTCCGGTCATCTCGTTCGATCAGATCAAAGGTTGTGACGAAGCGCTGGGCATTCTTCGGAACGCTGGTAGGGCGGTTTCCGGATTGACGATCTTCGAGGGTTCGCGGCGGATGATAATCTATAACGACTACCATTCGCCGGGTCGCGTCAATAACACGATCGCTCATGAGATCGCTCATGCCCTTTTGATGCACTCGCCTGGTCCTGCCCTTGGCACACATGGCTGCCGGAGAGTCAATCGAGATCTTGAAGACGAGGCCGATTACCTCGCCGGCGTGTTACTGCTTCCTGATGCGGCGTGTTTGCATTGCGCGCGCCTTTTATTGACGGTCGATGAGATCAGCATGCGCTATGCCGTCAGTCCGCAGCTTGCATCCTATAGGCTAAACATTACTGGTGCCCGCCCGCGCGCCGCAGCCTCAGTGGCGAGCGCCAGCAAACAGCATCGCTGGGCTAAGGGGGCCTAGGCAGCAAGGAAAGTAGGCGCGAGGCGAAAACAGTTCAATTTTCCGACCGGCGCGGGACATCAACATTGAGCGAAATGGGGCCCCCGGATCGGCGGATCAAGCCCTGCGTCGTCACCAAACGCGAACGCCCGTGCAAAACTACCTGCAGAAGCCGCAGAGTTGGTGCAAAATGAAAGGGAAACACTCGCAGAAGAACGCCTCGCATCTTCGCGACCGAGTTCAGCCGACTGAGCCGCCCGCATCGACCTCGGAACACGAAACGGATATGCCTCAACGAATGGGTTGGTTGCCTCCAACGCAAAAGGGCTTAGCACGGCTCAGGCTGCGCATATCTGACCGAACAAGCAAGGACTAAGGGAGAACGACCGCTTGGGTGATTGGGCCACAGTCTGTAAAGACATTCGGGAAACCCCCGATAGTTACGACCTAGTGCGAACGAAAGCACTTAAGGAGCTTTTCGCGTACACAAATAGGAACACGATAATCTATTACTCGGGCTGGCTGCAAAAAAGCAGTCTGGGTCTTCCTTTTCTACTTTTTGAGGTAGATGACGTCGACATGAACTCGTTCATGTCTGTCGTCTCTGGGCTCCCGCGGGACAGAGGGCTGGACCTAATCTTGCACACGCCCGGGGGAGACATCGCCGCAGCTGAGGCGATCGGCGATTATTTTCGGTCACTTTTTAGCGATATTCGCGTAATCGTTCCGCAGCTTGCTCTCTCTGCCGGTACCATGCTCGCATGCATCGGCAGCCGTATCATGATGGGTAAACACTCCTGCCTTGGCGCTTTTGACCCTCTCATTGGGAGCATTTCTGCGCGAATGATCGTCGATGATTTCTGGAAGGCCGTAAACTCTGTTAAGAAGGACCAAGACGACGCAATTGCCTGGAGCACTCTTATTCATAACTATGCACCTTCTGTTTCTGAGGCGCAACGGGCCATTGAGTGGTCGGAAGACATCGTAACCACCTGGCTCTCTAGCGACATGTTGCGCGGTGAACAGGATCCGATGAACGCAGCCAAAGCGGTGATTTCTCACTTCACCGAGCTCGAGCACACGAAAGCCCACCGACGCCACGTTGGCCCTAACAAGGCCGCGGCTTGGGGCCTCAAAATTGAGATGCTCGAGGGAGACCCCGAACTGCAAGACCGAGTTTTGACCGTGCATCACGCAACTATAGCGGCTCTCACAGATCTTGATGCCTACAAGATATTCCAAAGCCAGGTCAGCACTCCAGTTGTGCTGCGGGTCGCGAGAAGCGGGTCGTTCGACGCCTAATGCGTTCAAGGCGGCGGATATCTCAGCGGATCGCCGACGCGCAGGGGGCCAACGCCATTCCGGCGACGGCGCCCGAGCGACCGCGTCCGCCGCGCACGAAGAGGCCGACGGCCGCCGAACCGAGCGCGTGAGCTCTATTGCGGAGCGCGTCCAAACCGAGATCGAGCGCGCGATCCGGCGCAGCATCAAAGGGCTGGACTACTTCGCCTCGCCCGCGCCCGCCGTCGGGCCGACGCCCAAGGACGTGATCCTCGACCGCGGGACGCTGCACTTGTACCACTACGTCCCGGTCGCCGCGGAGATCTACGGCGTCCCGATCCTGATCGTGATGGCGACCAGCAACCGCGGCTACATCCTCGACCTCGCGCCCGGGCAGAGCTTCGTCGAGTACCTGATCGGCCGCGGTTACGACGTCTATCTGATCGACTGGAGCCCGCCGACGGCGGCCGACCGCGAGCTGCGCTTCGAGGACTACACGCTGCGGTTCATCCCGGAGTGCGTGCAGCGCGTGCGCGAGGACAGCGGCGTCGACGACGTCACGATCATCGGCTACTGCATGGGCGGCGTGCTCGCGGTGATCTACGCCGCGCTGCACCCGCACGAGCTCACGAACCTGGTCTGCTTCACCACGCCGGTCGACTTCAGCCGCATGGAGTTGTTCGCGAAGTGGTCGGACCGGCGCTACTTCGACGTCGACCGGCTGGTCGACGCGACCGGAAACGTTCCCTCGGAGCTGATCTTCAGCTCGTTCGAGATGCTGCGCCCCGCCACGCGGCTCGCCGGCCAGGCGCAGCTCTGGGAGAACATGTGGGACGAGAAGTTCGTGCGCTCGTACCGCGCGTTCGAGCGCTGGTCGACCGACACGCTTCCGCTCGCCGGCGAGTACTTTCGCGAGACGATCAAAGAGCTGCTCTGGGAGAACCGCTTGCACAAGAACGAGCTCGTCGTCGGCGGCAAGCACGCCGACCTCTCCGGGATCACGGTGCCGATGCTGCACGCGATGGCCGAGCATGACCACATCGTCCCGTACGAGGCGGCGAAGCCGCTGATCGGGCACGTACGCTCGAGCGACAAGGAAGAGATCGTGCTCAAAGGCGGCCACGTCAGTCTGGTCGCGGGGCCGAACGCCGTCAAGCGGCTCTGGCCGCGGCTCGACGCCTGGCTGAGCGTGCGCTCGACATGAACCACACGACGGCGCACACGTATCCACGCACCGTTCGCCTGGGCGAGGACGACGTCGAGCTGCGGTTCATGCGCGCCGGCGACGAAGCGGCGGTGCTGGCGTTCGCGCGCGAATTGCCGACGCATGACTTGCTGTTCCTGCCGCGCGACATCACGCAGCCGAAAGTGCTCGCCGCGTGGGCGCACGAGATCGAGCGCGGCGCACTGACGACCCTGCTCGCCTTTCGCAGTAGCGAGGTCGTCGGGTGCGCGACGATCGTGCGCGATCCGCTCTCGTGGTCGCCGCACGTCGCCGAGCTGCGCGTCGTCGTCGCGCGCGCCGCGCGCGGCGTCGGTTTAGGCCGAGTGCTGAGCGCGGACGCCGGCGAGCTCGCGGTCGCGAGCGGCGTCGAGAAGCTGATCGCGAAGCTGACGCCGGACCAGCTCGGCGCGGTGACGGTGTTCGAGACCGTGGGCTACAAGGCCGAAGCCCTGCTGCGCGACCACGTTAAGGACGCCGCCGGAGTCAAGCACGACCTCGTGATCCTGAGCTTGGACGTCGAGCGGTTCCGCGCACGGGCCGCCGTCTACGGACTGACGGGCGAGTAGGTTCGTTCCGAAAAAGGAGTGCGCGCCCGCCCGCTTGGCGAAGATTACAGTCGTGCGAACTTTGGTTCGCAGCTCGCGGCGTGGGGAATGACCTCATGGGAGGACGATCTTTTCGCATGACGACAGCCAGTTGGGACAGCGCTGGTTCAGCGGCCGGTAGACACCGAGGGCTTCGTCCTCCCTCGAAGCTGCTTTGGCTGGCGGAATACCGCGCGCTGTGGGAGCTCGGGTTCTCGCTGACCGCGGCGCCGCTGCTGCTCGGCGCGCCGCGCGGCGACGGCCATCCCGTGCTGGTTCTGCCGGGCTTTCTCGTCAGCGACCTCTCCACGACGCTGCTGCGGCGCTATCTCGCGCTACTCGGCTACGACGCACACGGCTGGGAGCTCGGCCGCAACTTCGGCGGCGTCGCGCGGATGCGCACGAAGCTGCGCGAGCGGCTGCGGCAGATTCACGAGCGCACCGGCAAGAAGGTCAGCCTGGTCGGCTGGAGCTTGGGCGGCGTGTACGCGCGCGATCTCGCGCTCGCGATGCCGAATGCGGTGCGTTCCGTGATCACGCTCGGGAGCCCGTTCACCCGCAGCCCGCGCGCGAGCAACATCAGCGACGTCTACGAGCTCGTCAGCGGCGAAGGTCCGTGGGACCCGGACACGCACGAGTTCGACGCCATCGCCGGCGATTTGCCGATGCCCTCGACGTCGATCTGGTCGAAGGTCGACGGCGTCGTGAGCTGGAGCTCGTCGGTGTTGAAGAGCAACGCGCGCACCGAGAACGTCGAAGTGATCGGCGCGAGCCACATCGGGCTGGGCGCGAACGCGGCGGTGCTGTGGGCGGTCGCCGACCGGCTCGCGCAGCCCGACGGAACGTTCGCGCCCTTCGCGCGCGGCGGTCCGTTCGCGCTCGCGTACGGCGCGGGCGCTTAGCGTCGTCTAAGCGGCGCCGCCAGCGACCAGCGCGGCGTGCAGCACCACGCCGGCGGCGCCGCCGACGAGGCTGCCGTTCAAGCGAATGAACTGCAGGTCGGGTCCGAGCTCGGACTCGATCTTGTCGGTCACTTCGTCGGCGTCCCAGCGCTGCACGACCTCGGTGATGAGCAGCGAGAACTGCTGCTGAAAGCGCGCCAGCACCGACTCCGCCGCCGCGCAGATGCGCTCGTTCAAGCGCTCGACGACCGCCGGATCGTCGAGCATCCCGCGCGCGATCTTCGCCGCGATCTCCGCCAGCCGTGACGACGACGGTTCGGCATCCGCCGCTGCGGTGGGCAGCCGCTCGAGCCGCGCGCGCAGCGCGTTCCAGCCGGCCGCGACGAGCTGATCGAGCTCCGAGCCCTGGACGATCGCGGTCTTGAGCCGCGCGGCCTGCGCCGCCGTCTCGGGATCCTCGTGCAGCCGCACGATCAGCTCGCGCACGTAGGCGTCGAGCTCACGGCGGATCGGGTGATCGGGCGTCTGCGCGATCTCGCCGATCAAGTCGATCATCCCGTCGACGAACTTGTTCACGATATACGCGTCGACGAACGCCGGCGTGAGCAGCGAACGTTTCGCGAAGCGGCGCTTGATCTCGGCGCGCTGGCCGTCGACCCAGCGGGCGACCACCGGCAGAATGCGCGCCAGGACGCGCTGGTGCGCGCCGTCCGCGGTCACGATCGCCAGCAACGAGCCGGCGGCGCGCGCGACGTCGAGCTGCTCGACCTCCTCGACGACCACACGGCGCACGATCGCGCGCACCTCGGCATCGTCGACCGCATCGAGCAGCCGCGGCAGCAGCGCGCGCGCGCCGCCGAACAGCTTGCGCGCGTTGGCGGGCACCGCGAACCAGCGCAGCAAATGTTCGGCCAGGTCGAGGCCGCGCAGCCGCGCGGCGATGTTGCTCGGGGTGAGAAAGTTCTGCTCGACGAAGATCCCCAGCTGCACCGCGATGCGATCTTTGTTCTTCGGCACGATCGCCGTGTGCGGGAGCGGGACGCCGGCGGGATGGCGGAACAGCGCGACGACGGCGAACCAGTCGGCGAGCCCACCGATGAGCGCCGCTTCGCTGAACGCTTCGAGCCACGCGAGCGGCGGATACGCCGGCTTGAAGCGCGCGGCCAGAATGAAAAGAATCGCCATCACGCCGAGCAGCGTGGTGGCGATCGTCTTCATCTTCCGCAGGCGGGCGCGTCGGTCGCCTGCACCCGCGTAGATCATGGGCTTACGCCTTGGCGGCGGTTTCCTCGGTCTGGGCCGACGACTTGAGCACCTTGACGAGCTGGTTCACGTACTCGTTCTGCTGCTCGATCAGCTTGACGGCGAACGCCGAGTTGAGCTCGCTGACCTGGCCGACGATGGTCGGGATGGTGCGGAAGCCTTCCGCGACCGGGAACTTGCCGGCGGCGTTGGCGATGAGCTCGCGGAACGAGCTGACGGCGGCGATCTGCGCGGCCTGGGCCTGCTTGAGGCCTTCCAGCGACTGCTGCTGGACCTTCTCGAGGGTCTCGATGTAGGACTGGTACACGGCGGTTCTCCTTGCGCTCGGGCGGCGCGGCGGGGCTTGCGGTGAGCGTGCTAAGTATATCAAGCACTACGCTGCATCTGTCAAGCGACTTCGGTCGGAATTTTCGCCGAAGGAGAACCCGAGCAGGCGGTCGACAGGTGGACGCTATGGACGACCTGTTTTCGATGGACGGCCGCGTCGCGCTCGTCACGGGCGCGTCGAGCGGCTTGGGACGCCATTTCGCAAGGTTGTTGCACGAGGCCGGTGCGACGGTCGTGCTCGGCGCGCGCCGCCTCGACCGCATCGAAGCCGAAGCGGCCCGGCTCGGCGAGCGCGCCCGCGCGCTCCCGCTCGACGTTGCGGACGAGTCCTCGATCGCGCGCGCGTTCGAGCAGCTGGCGGCGGACGGCGTGCTGTGCGACGTCGTCGTCAACAACGCGGGGATCAGCGGCTCCAGCTTGATCCTGCAGATGGAGACCGCCGAGTGGGACGATGTCGTCGAGGTGAACTTGCGCGGGCCATTCTTGGTCGCGCGCGAAGCCGCGCGCCGGCTGGTCGCGGCGAAAAAGCCGGGGAGCATCGTGAACATCGCCTCGATCCTGGGCTTGCGCGTCGCGCCCGCGCTCGCGCCGTACATGGCGAGCAAAGCCGGGCTGATCCATCTCACCCGCAGCTTGGCGTTCGAATTCGCGCGCTACGGCATCCGCGTCAACGCGCTGTGCCCCGGCTACTTCGCGACCGAGATTAACACGGAGTTCCTCACGACCGAAACGTTCCAAGCCTCGCTGAAGCGCGTCCCGCAGCGCCGCATCGGCGACCTGCGCGACCTGGACGGCCCGCTGCTGCTCCTCGCCTCGGAGGCCGGCGCGTACATGACCGGCGCCGCGCTCGTCGTCGACGGCGGCCACTCGATCAACTCGCTCTAAATTGAGCCCCAAACGTCGAGATTGTAGCGTTTGCCGGCAGTAAGCTTCTCTAGCCATGTGCCGGCGGCGGCCGCGTCGGCGCCGGTCTTCCCGCGGTAGAGCTCCGCGAGCGCGGAGCGGACGTCGGGTTCCATGCGGCTGCCGTCGCCGCAGACGTAGACTACGCCGTCGTTTTGGAGGATCGACCATACGTCGTCGGCATGTTCGGCGATTCGGTGCTGCACGTACGTTTTCGTCGCGCCGAGGCGCGAGAATGCGACGTGCACTTCGACGATCCCGTCAGCGGCATAGCGTTCCAGCTCGTCGCGGTAGATATAGTCTTGGTCGGGATGGCGGCAACCGAAGAACAGAAGCGCGCGGCCGAGCGTTGCGCCGCCGCGCCGCAGCGCGTCGCGCTCTTGCAAGAAGCCGCGGAACGGCGCCAGGCCGGTCCCCGGACCGATCATGACGATCGGCCGCGCCGGATCGTCCGGCAGGCGGAAACCGCTCTTCGAGTCCTTTACGAACGCGTCGATCGTCTGGCCGGCGCCGTGGCGGCTCAGGTACGTCGAGCAGACACCTTCGAACGTGCCGAGGCCCGACCACGCCGGCTCGTTCACGACGCCGACGGTGATGCTGCAGCGGTCCGGCCGCGCGAGCGGCGAGGACGAGATCGAGTAGTACCGCGGCGTCATCGGCGGCAGCATGTCGAGAAACGCTTCGAACGGGAGCTCGCACGCCGGATGCTCGTCGAGCAGGTCGAGGACCGAGCGCCGCTTGCGCTTCACCTCGGTCATGTACGCATCCGATTCCGTGTCGTCCGCGGCGAGCGCGAGCAGCTTCGGCTTCGTAACGGGACACTGTGTGTGCTCGGCTAGCGTTCCAACCTGCTTACGGGTCGCCGTGTGCTGCAGCTCGACGTGGTGCGCGAGCAGCCGTTCGAGCGCGACCGGCGCGTCGACCGGCAGCGTTCCGGTGCGCGCCGACGTCGCGCGCAAGCGCACGTACGTGTCCTCCGCGAAGCCGAACCGGCGCAGCGCGCGCGCGACGAGCGCCGGCGGATTCTCGGCGACGACGCCGAGATGGTCACCGATGCGGTATGCCGTTCCGGCGGAAAGCTCGAGCTCGAGATGCCGCGTCGAGCGCTCGGCGCCGGTTTGCAGCTCGCGGTTGACGAGCACGCGCATCGCGCCGGCGCCGTGCACCGCGGCGAGCGGGTTCGCTTGCGGTCCGGCGACGACCTCGAGCGCGTAGCGCGGTTGCGCGGCGGACTCGGCGCCGGCGTCGAACGCGACGCCGAGCTCCTGGGCGACGTGCTGCCAAAGCGACCAGCGCCAGGCGCGCGCCTGCGCGTCGATGTCTTCCTGCGCGTCGCCTTCGCCGCGCTCGAACAGCCGCTCCGCGCCGTATTCCGCCAGCTTCTCGTCGAGAAAGCGCGGAACGGCTTGGTACGTTGAGGCCCAGTTGCGGTTTCCGCAGCCGAACACGGTGTACCGCACGCCCGCCAGCGCGTCCGCCGCCATTCCGTCTTGCAGCCAGCGGTAGAACGCCGCGGCGTTGTCGGGCGGCGCGCCGTTGTACGACGCGCACACGATCAGCACGCCGCCTTCGGTCGGCAGCTTCGCGGCGAAGTCGTCGAGCCAGCCGACGCGCACCGCAAATCCCTGCGCCGACGCAGCGTCGGCGATGCTGCGCGCGATCTCTTCCGAGGTGCCGAGGTTCGAGCCGAACAGCACCAGCAGCGGCGTGCCGTGCGCGGGAACCTGCGCGGGCGGCCCGGCGACCGGCGCGGCCGCACCGCGCGCGGCGCCGTTGCTCTGCACGCGCGCCGGCGCGGCCGCGGCGGCGAACGCGCTCTTGTGCGCGCGCGGGCGCACTTTGATCTTGAACCCCTCGGGCTTGAGCGTCAGCGTCTCCTTGACGCGCAGCGCGTAGCGGTCGTGGTCTATCAGCCGGAAGCGCTGCAGGATCATCCCGATCACGAGCGTCGCTTCCTGCATCGCGAACTGCCGCCCGATGCAGGCGCGCTGCCCGTTGCCGAACGGCTTGTACGCGTTGAGCGGGCGCGCGCGCTCGCGCTCGGGCGCGAAGTTGTCCGGATCGAAAATCTCCGCGCGCTCGCCCCACACGCTGCGGTCGCGGTGGAGCGCGGGGAGGAGCAGCATCACCTGCGAGCGCGCCTTGATCAGGTAGCGCCCTCCGACCACCTCGTCCTTGTACGAGAGCAGCCCGAACGCCGGCGCGGTCGGCCACAGCCGCAGCGACTCTTTGAGCACCTGCTGCACGTACGTCAGCGCGCTGACCTGCTTCATCGCCGGCTTCACCGAGAGATCGGTCCCGAAGACGCGGTCGACCTCGTCGTACGCGCGCGCCAGCACGTCGGGGTTGTTCAACAGGTAGTAGGTCGCGAACGAGAGCAGCCCGCTCGTCGTCTCGTGGCCCGCGATCAGGAAGGTGATGATCTGATAGCGGATGTTCGTGTCGTCGAGCCGCTCGCCGGACTTGCGGTCGACGCCGGTGAGCATGTAGTCGAGCAGGTCGGTCTTCTGCGTCTCTTCCGAGGCGGCGCGCTCCGTCTTGCGGTCGCGGATGATGCGGTCGACGAGACCGTTCAGATAGACGGCGTCGCTCCGCAGGCGCGCGTTGCGCGCGCGGTTGAAGACGTCCTCGAACGGGAGGCCGCGCACGCTCATCGCGATCTCGAGCGCGTCGACCATCGCGTCGACGAACGGGTGGTTGTCCTCACGGTAGAACGAGTTGAAGCGGTAGCCGAAACCGCAGATACCGATCGTGTCGAGCGTCAGCGCGGTCATGTCGTGGACGACGTCGACCTCGTCGTCCGGGTTGAGCCGCGCCCACTTCAGCATGAGCTGCTCCGCGACGTCGAGCATCATCGGGTGATAGCCCTGCATCGCCCGGTCGCCGAAGTTGGGGAGCAGGATGTTGTGCGCTCGCGACCAGTTCGGCTCGGTGGTGTACGCGGTGAACAGGCCGTCGCCGGAGATCGCGCGCACGCGGTGGAGCGCGCCGCGGACCGACTTGTCGAAGCGCGACTCGTCGCTCAGCTCGTCGGCCAGCTCGAACCCCGAGACGACGGTGATCGGCTTCCCCATGATGTCGAGCTGGAAGATCGGCCCTAGCTCGCGCGCCAGCCGGAGCAGGTCCTGCACCGGCGTCGTTCCGCCGACCGAAAAGACGTTCCCGACGAACGGCTTCTTGGGCGGGTGCGGGATCGGCTCCAGCGAGCCGCCCGGCGGCGCGGCGCGCGCCGTCATGCGACCGAGCCGTACGCGCGTTCCAACGCCTCGAGCTCGAGCGGCAGCATGTCGGTCAGGCGCTCGACGTTCGGCACGACGTTCGCGCCGGCGATGAGCCCGAAGTCCAACCCGTCGACGTAGCCGTGCACCGTGACGTTCAGCGCTTGGCCGTGCACCGGGATCGACATCGGGTACACGTGCACGATCCGCGCGCCGGCGATGTAGATCGGCGTGCGCGAGAAGAACACGTTCGAGACCACGACGTTCACCGGCGGCGGGATGCGGTCGGCAAGCCGCGAGCGCCCGTAGAACACCGCCAGCAGCTGCAGCAGCATCGGCGTGCCGAACGTCGGGACGTCGGCGAGGTACGGCACCAGCGAACGGAAGGGGTTCGCCAGCTCTTTCGACGTCGCGGCGCCGGCGACGATCGCTTCGAGCCGCGCCTTCGGATCGTCGACGTCGGTCGCCAGCGGAACGACCATCCCGAACACCTGGTTCTTCAGCTCGGCGTCGCCCTTCTCGCGCGCCGAGATCGGCACGAACGCGGTGAGCGACTTCTTCGGCAGCGCTTCTTCCTCGCGCAGGTAGCGGCGCAGCATCCCGCTGGCAAGCGCGAGCACGACGTCGTTGACCTTGCCGCCGGCTTTTGCCGCGACCGCTTTGACGCGCGCCATCGGCACGGTGACGCCCGAGAAGCTGCGCTCCGATGAGATCGCGGCGTTGAGCGGCGTTGAGGGCGCCGAGAGCAGGTCGAGCGCCTTGAGCGACTCCGGCTTGAACGCGTTCGCCAGCGCGGCCGCGTACGCGTTTGCGATCTCGCCCAGGTTCGCGCCGACGCGCAGCGGCCACTCGACCTGATGGATCGCCGCGTCGAGCAGGACCGAGGCGAGGTCGGTGCCGCCGCTCCGCGGCAGCTCAATATCCTTCAGCTGCTGCGCGCCCTGCAGCGGCGCGCGCCACAGCTCCGCGTACGCCGCGAACATCGACGAGGCGACGTCGCGCACGTCCTGGCGCTTGGGCCCGCCGCGCTTCGCCGCGGACGGCGGCGGGATGTCGTCCGCGACCGGATGCGGCGAGGACTCGTAGAGAATCTCGGTCAGCGCGGCGCCCGCGCCGCCGTCGATCAGCGCGTGGTGCATCTTCGAGTAGATCGCCGCTTCGCCGTCGGGCATCCCGTCGAAGACATAGATCTCCCACAGCGGGCGTGCGCGGTTGAGCGTTTTGGCGTGCAGCCAGCCCGCCAGCCGTTCCGCCGTGGCGCGGTCGTGCGGCGCGGGAAGAGCGCCGCGCATCACGTGCCGGTTCACGTCGAACTGCTCGTCCTCGACCCAGCTCGGCCGGTCGACGTCGAACGGCGTCTGCGCGAGCTTCCAGCGCAGGCTCGGCGCGTGGTCGATGCGCCGCTCGATCCGTGTTTTGAAATCTTCGTAGAAGTCGCCGGCATAGCCGTCGGGGAGCATGACGATCGTCAGGCTCCCGACGTGCATCGGGCACTCCGCCGTTTCGGCGAACAGGAACGCCGAGTCCAGGACCGAGAGCTTGCGGATCGTCTCGCCCATCGTCGGGCGTCCTTCGTGAGCAGCCTTGGCGGCTACTCCGAGGCGCGCCCGGCGGCGCTCGCGCCGGTGTCGGGGCCGATCCAGACCGTCTGGACGTTGACGAACTCGCGGATCCCGAACTCGGAGAGCTCGCGCCCGAGCCCGCTCTTCTTCACCCCGCCGAACGGCAGCCGCGGATCGGAGGCGGTCATCCCGTTGATGAAGCAGTTTCCGGAGCGCAGCTCCGCCGCGAGCTGCTCCGCGCGCGCGGTATCGCGCGTCCAAAGATTGCCGCCTAGGCCGAAGCGCGAGTCGTTGGCGAGCTCAACCGCGTGCGCGGCGTCGCGCGCGCGCATCATCGCCGCCGTCGGGCCGAACGTCTCTTCGCTCGCCATGCGCATCCCCGGCCGCACGTCGCCGACGACGGTCGGCGCGTAATACGCGCCGGGCCGCTCGAGCGGCTCGCCGCCGAGCAGCAGCTTCGCGCCGGCCGCCACGGTGTCGCGAACTTGCTCGGCGAGCGCGTCGCGCAAGTCGGCGCGCGCGAGCGGGCCGATCTGCGTCGAGCGGTCCATCGGATCGCCCACCTTCAGCGCGCGCGTCTGCTCGACGAACAGCTCGGCGTAGCGGTCGTAGACCGCTTCCTCGACGATGAAGCGCTTCGCCGCGATGCAGCTCTGCCCAGTGTTCTGAAAGCGCGCCTTGACGCCGATCTCCGCGGCTTTCTCCAAATCGGCGTCGGCGAGCACGATGAAGTAGTCGGAGCCGCCGAGCTCCATCACCGTTTTCTTGATCGCCTTTCCGGCTGCGGCGCCGACCGCCGAGCCGGCGCCTTCGCTGCCGGTGAGCGTCACCGCCGCGACGCGCTCGTCGAGCACGATGGACTCCATCTCCTTGCTCGGCACCAAGAGCGTGGCGAACGCGCCCGCGGGGAACTCGCAGGCGCGGAAGATCTCTTCGACCTTCAGCGCGACGCCGGTGACGTTCGCCGCGTGCTTGAGAACGACGACGTTGCCCGCCATGAGCGCGGGCGCCGCGGCGCGGAACACTTGCCAATACGGAAAGTTCCACGGCATGATCGCCAGCACGACGCCGAGCGGGCGGAACGCGACGTAGCTGCGCGCCGCGTTGGACGGATGCTCTTCGCTCTGCAACAGCCGCTCGCCGTTGGCGGCGAACCAGTCGCAGCAGACCGCGCACTTCTCCACCTCGGCCTCCGCCTCGGCGATCGGCTTGCCCATCTCGCGCGTCGCCAGCTCGGCCAGCTCGCCCTTGTGCTCGCGCAAAGAATCCGCCGCCGCGCGCAGCCGCACGGCGCGTTCGGCGAATGGCGTCATGCGCCAGCGCTCCGCCGCCGCGACCGCGGCGTCAAGCCGCGCGTCGACCGCGGCCTTGTCGTGCGGTTCGTAGCGGCGAATCGGCTCGCCGGTAGCCGGGTTGACGGTCTCGGTGGGGGCCCGTTCGGCGGTCGTGCTCATGCCGAGCGTTTTCCCACCTCGGAACCGCTCTCCCGGGCCGCTACGGGGCCGCGGTGACCAGCCGCAGGGCCGACGTGTGCTGCTTGTGACACGCCGGACAGAGCGTCTCCAAGTTGTCGAGATGGTGCGCGCAGTCGAGCGCGCGGTGGCGTCCTTTGCACGGGACGATGTGGTTCACCTCGAGCCGCTCGGTGCGTTTGGCGGCGCGCCACGCGCGCATCGCGCGCAGATACGCGGTGCGGCTGCGAAACGTGCTGTGCGAGGGCCGCTTCGGGGCGCGCGTTCCGCAGCGCTTGCAGCGATAGCGGTCGCGGCGCTTCGCCTCGCGGCGCGCGACCGACCACCAGTGATTTGCCCAGAACAGCTCGCCGCAGCGGTCGCTGCACCAGGTGCGGCGCCGCGGCGGCAGCGTCGCGGCGCACCACGCGCAGGCGCCGCCGGCGAGCGGCGGCGCGAGCGAACAGACGGCGAGAAGCGCGTCGCGCTTCAGCTCGGAATGCGGGAGGCGGTTCACGGAGCGGGACGGCGCGCGCAGACTTCGAGGCGCGTCCCGAGCGGGTCGGTGAAGAACACCGCCGGATAGCTCGGATCGCCCAGCTCGATCTCGCGCGCGCCCATTCCGGGCAGCACCCGCGCCCACTCCTCGAGCTCTTCTTCGGGAACCGCGAAAGCGACCCGGCTTTTCGCGGGCTGCGCGTCGATCTCTTCGATCACGCCGAAGAACAGCCTCGGGCCGCCCGATTCGCGCGCGTAATACTCCACGGCGTTGTAATCGTCGGGCGAGCCGTCTTCCCACGACGAGCCGCCGAAGCCGACCTTGGAGTACCGCTTCTCGGTAAAACCGAGCCGTTCGGCGAACGCGTCGTAGAATCGCTCCACGGCACCGAGCGCGGCAACGCGCATGTCGACGTGGTCGATCGCGAGCGACATCAGCGCAGCACCGGTTGCGGCGACTGGTCGGCGAGCAGCGCCGGCGACGCTTCGCCGGCCAGGAACACGCCGAGCTGCGAAACCGAGAACTGCATCCCGGTCCAGAACCGGCCGAACTCACCGAAGCGCGCCGACGCTTCGTCGAAGCGCATCGCGTAGACCAGCTTCTTGAAGATGAGCGGATCGTCGGCGTACAGGTCGACGCCCCACTCCCAGTCGTCGAAGCCGATCGAGCCGGAGATCACCTGCGTGACGTGACCGTGGAACGAGCGCCCGATCTTGCCGTGCTCGAGCATCATCTTCGCGCGCTCGTCGTACGGCGTCGCGTACCAGTTGTCGGCGCCGTCGCGCTTCTTGTTCATCGGATAAAAACAGGCGTAGCGGCGCTGCGGGATCTTCGCCCACAGCCGCGCCGCGTTGCGCGGATCGCGCGCGGCGGCGTCGACCAGCGCGTCGAACGTCTCGTTCCACGCCTCGGAGTGCGGCTTGAGACCGCGGTCGCGCAGCTCGGCATGGATCTTCGCCGTGTCCGCGTAGAGCCCCAGCTCGAGCACCGAGACGTACGACTCCATCGGTTCGAGGTAGTCGCGCAGCGCGAGCTTGTCGACGCGCGCCTGCACCTCGCCGAGCGCGTCGAACGAGCGCGCGTAGTGGGTGAGCATCAGCTCGCCCTTGTGGCCGAGCAGCTGCGCAAGCCCGACGTCGGCGTCGGCATCGCGCGCCGGCTGCGCGAGCAGCTCCCTCGCCTCGCGCTCGATCGAGGCCGCGCGCTCGGGGCCGAGCGCGTCCCAGCGGCGCCGGTCGAACCGGAACATCCGGTGCAGGATCGCCCAGCCTTCCAGGGACTCGGGAACGTTGGGATGTCTCACGTGGTCTCCATCGCTATCGGTTGCCCACTTCGGCGACGAGCGCCGAGGGGCGCTCGCGGTACTTGGCCCACTTCTGCGGCATGTGCGCGACGTCGCTCACGATCCGCGCGTACGCCGCGTTCACCGGCGCCGGAACGCCGGCCTCGCGCGCCGCGCGCGCGACCGCTCCGTTCAACACGTCGACCTCGGTGCGGTGTTTCGCGCTGCGCAGGTCGAGCAGCAGCGAGGGCGGTTTCGTCCCGCGCCCGCCGGCGATCCGCGAGGCGAGCGCGGCGCGCGCCACCGGGCTCGGCAGCGCGGCGATTCCTTGCAGCGCGCGCACGGGGTAGCGCGGCAAGTCGATCGCCGCGATCCCCAGCGCCTTCATCGTCGCGCGCACCTCGCGAATCGCCAGGATCTCCAGCCGGAAGACTTGGTGATAGTGCACCAGCCGGTCCGGCAGGACGTCGAGGATCGCGCAGGCCGCGTTCGCGACGACGTTCAAGGCGAGCTTCGACCACTTCAGCGCGCGGTAGTCGGAGACGGCGCGCGTCGGCAACCCGGTCGCGCCGAACGCGGCGAGCAGCCAGTTGTGCGGGCTCGCCGAGCCGACCGGCGCGAACGCGATCCCGCCGCCCTTCGCCGCGACGCTCTTGCCGTTGTCGTCGACGTCGACCGGGACGGTGAGCGCCGCGGCGACCACGTTGTCGGCGCCGAACGCCGCAGCGAGCAGCTCTTCGTTGCCGACGCCGTTCTGCGGCGTGACGATCGTCGTCGCCGCCGGATCGCGCAGCGCGCGCCGCAGCGTCTCGATCGCGTCCGGCGTGTCGTAGGCTTTGACCGTCACCAGCGCGAGGTCCGCGTCCACCGGCTCGACTGCGTCGAGCTGTCGCGGCGCGTAGACGACGTCGTTTCCGATCCCGCGCAGCAATTCGCCGAGATAGCTTCCGACCGCACCCTGCCCCACGACGTAGACGCGCACGAGCAGCTCTCAGGCGCTCACGCCGTCCCGGTGCTGCCGAAACCGCCCTCGCCGCGCGCGCTCGCGCCGAGCGCGGCGGCTTCACGGAACGCGGCTTGCACGACCGGCGCGACGACGAGCTGCGCGATTCGGTCGCCGCGGCGGACGACGAACGGCTCGCTGCCGTGGTTCACCACGACGACGCACACCGGACCGCGGTAGTCGCTGTCGATCGTCCCGGGACTGTTCAGCAGCGTGACGCCGTGCTTCACCGCGAGCCCGCTGCGCGGCCGCACCTGCACCTCGAACCCGGGCGGGACTTCGAGCGCGAACCCGGTCGGGATCAGCGCCCGCCCGCCGGGGACCAGCACGAGCTCGCCCGCGATCGCCGCGACGACGTCGGCACCGGCCGCGCCGGCCGTCATGTATGCGGGCAGCGGCAATCCCTCGCCCTCCGGCAGCCGGACGACCGCGACGGTAGGCGTCATTTCGCGAGCAGGTCTTCGAGCTCGGCGCGGAAGCTCGCGACGTCGCGGAAATCGCGGTAGACGCTGGCGAAGCGCACGTAGGCGACCTCGTCGACGTTCTTGAGCGCCTCCATCACCTTCTCGCCGATCACGTTCACCGAGACCTCCGTCTCACCGCGCGCGAAGAGCTCGCGCTCGATCGCGGCGACGATCTCTTCGGTCTGCGCTTCGGAGACGGGCCGCTTCTGGGTCGCGCGCCGCAGCCCGCTCAGAATCTTCTCGCGGTTGTACTGTTCGCGGCGGCCGTCTTTCTTCACGACGAACAGGCGCGGAGCTTCCATCCGCTCGTACGTCGTAAAGCGGTGCTTGCAGCCGAGGCACTCACGCCGCCGGCGGATGGAGTTGTCGTCGTCGCGCGAGTCGATAACGCGAGTATCGTTCTTGCGGCAGTGCGGGCAGAGCAGCTAGCAGGTCCTCTTCGGTAGGCTTGGGGGTCGCTTGCGACCCGCACCCTACATGTTGTGGTGCCCGTCCAGTATAGCCGGAGTCGACGCCAAAGCGAAACGAGGAGCCGCGCCCTTCGGCACGGCTCCCGGCGTTGCGCTGCTTAGCTCGCAGCTCCGATCTTGAACATCTTCGTCCCGCAGACCGGGCACTTGCCCTCGGTCGCCGGGCGCCCGTTCTTCATCGTGATCTGCTGCGCGTCTTTGATCTCGCGCTTGGTCTTGCACTTGACGCAGTAGGCTTCGGCTGCCATTCGATCGCTCGCTCTCTCCTCGGTACGGGCCGGCCCGCGTGAGCGGGCAGGGATCGGACGGCCCGTTACGGTGGGCGGGCGGGGAATCCTTGAAGGTCTCGGCCCTCTTGCCGCCGAGGCCGCCGCGCGTGATCGGCAAGCGTGGACATTTTGCGCTGGGTCTCGCGGGCGGAGCTCGACGCCGTGTGCGGCGAGCGGCTCGGCGAAGCGCTCCTGGAGGGCCTCTGGGTCGCCGGGGCGCTCGACGGGCTGCGCGCGCCGTGCGTCGCCGTGGTCGGCACGCGCGCCCCCTCGGACGACGGGCGCCGCCGGGCGCGGCAGCTGGCCGAGGAGCTCGGGCGCAGTGGCGTCTGCGTGGTCTCGGGGCTGGCGCTCGGGATCGACGGGGCCGCCCACGAGGGCGCACTCGCCGCCGGCGCGCCGACGATCGGCGTCCTGGGCGGCGGCCACGACCGGTTCTTCCCGCCGAGCCACCGCGAGCTCGGGGCGCGGATCGCGGCCGGCGGCGGGGCGGTCGTCTCGCCGTTCGCACCCGGGGTCCCCGCGCAGCCGTGGCAGTTCCTGGCCCGCAACGCGGTCATCGCCGCGCTCGCCGATGCCGTGGTGGTCGTCGAAGCCGCCGCGCGCAGCGGTGCGCTCAACACCGCCGGCCACGGCGCCGACCGCGGGATCCCGGTCCTGGCCTTCCCCGGCGACGTCGACCGCCCGAAAGCCGCCGGCTGCAACGCCCTCATCCGCGACGGAGCGATCCTCGTTCGCGACGCCGAGGACGTGCTCGCGGCACTACCGGCCGGCCTCGTGCCCAAGCAGGCCCGCGCTTCGCGGCAGCGCTGTGAGGACCCGGAAGCCGACGGCGATTCGGCCGCGGTGCGGAGCATCTTCGCGCTGCTGCGCAACGGCGCGTGCGATCCCGGCATGCTCGTGGACCGCCTCACTCTGCCGCCGGCGGAGCTGTTCCCGCTGCTCACCGAGCTGGAACTCTCCGGCCGCATCATCTGCGGTCCGGACGGCTTCGGACTTCCGCTGCGCACAGTGCGGGATTGACATGGACGAAGATCCGTTGGAATATACCGATCACGCGCTTCGGCGGATGCGGAGTTTCTGCATCACGAAGGACGGGGTCGAAGCCATCTTTCATTATTCTGCGTGGCGGCGTCGTTCACGGCTTGGACGAATCGAACACTTCGGGTATAGTGATGACGGCCGACTTTTCAAAGTTGTCACTGATCGATACGAACGGCGGGTCATCACCGTCGTCGAAAAGCCGCTGAGATAGCGGTCAACTCATGAAAACACCGATCGACGTTACGCTCGACCCCGAATGCCCGATCGCGTACGTCCAATACTCCGATATGAAAACCAACGGCTCTTTCGATCTCGTCCGCGATCCGGATGGCGTCGTACGTGAATACGGCTGGGAGGATCCCGAGGACGAGTATTTCGGGGTCGTTGTCGATCTTGATCCGAACGACGAGGTCGTC
>Ga0213879_10000027_pt1 | contig 55698 bp, 69 predicted proteins | sample VelepicoBEBS_R03_FD_161046 | JGI IMG/M metagenome (GOLD analysis project Ga0213879, IMG submission 161046) | Vellozia epidendroides bulk soil microbial communities from rupestrian grasslands, the National Park of Serra do Cipo, Brazil - BS_R03 | ecosystem: Environmental > Terrestrial > Soil >...
GATCCTTTGGTCGAAACCACCGTCGCTGCCGAGCGCGAAGCCTTTGAGCTCAGAGGTGATCGTGAGCTTGCCGCGCTTCTCGATGCACTCGTGGATCTTCGCCTTCGTCGCCTCGTCGGTGATGTTCACTTCGACGTGATACTTGTGCCCGGTGTCTCCGGACCGTCCTTCACTCGCCATGGAGGCCCCCTTTCGTGCGGCAGTGACGTTCCGCAATCTTAGCTCAAAGCGCTGCCCGAGGCAAGCGTCTCGGCCGCTAGACCCCGTGAGCGAAGATCTTCCGCGCGAACCGGTAGACGAGGTATGCGAACGCGCCGAACACCAGCAGCAGCACGGCGAGATCGGTCAGCCCGCTGAACCCCGCGACGCCGTCGCCGAACAATGCGACGGCCCGCGACGAGAGCCAGAGGTTCAGCCGCGCGACCGGGTTGACGGCGCGACCGTTCGCGTCGACCTGCGCCAGGATCTGCGCGGGCAGCCAGGACGGGTCGGGGAACATCTCGGCGATGCGGCCGTCGCGGTCGACGATCACCGTGTTCTCGGCGTGGATCAGCCCGCCGTTCGGATCGGGGAACGCTGCGACGCCGAAACCCGCGGCGAAGTCGAGCGTCGGTTCGGCGTCGCCGACGACGAGGCTCCAGCGCTTCGGATCGGCGCCGAACGTCCGCGCGTAGCGCGCGAGCACCGGCGGGCGGTCGTAGGCGGGATCGAGCGTCACCTCGACGAGGTGCAGGCTGCGCCCGCCGCGCTGCTGCTGGAGCTGGCGGAACTTCGCGCTGATCAGCGGGCACATGCGCGCGTCTTGGCAGCGCGTGTAGATGAACGACAGCACGACCGCCTGGCCGCGCAGCTGCGAGAACCGGAACGGCTTGCCGTTCTGATCGACGAACGGCGTGTCGGGCACGAGCTCGCCGACGTGCAGCTGCTTCACATGACGCGCGCCGGCGTTCTCGGTGAGCGCTTGCGCGGCGCCGCTGCGCACGTTGCGCAGCGTCCAGGGTTCCGTGCGCGTGTCGACGTCGGCGTCGATCACCGCGCCGGGCTGAAGCTGCGCCGCACGTTCCTTCGGCACAATGCGAAACGGCATCGTCATCGCCGGCATCGCGCCGAACGCGTCGTGGCGCACGATCGCTTCGCCGGTCTTGGGCGTCACCGCCAGGACGACGCCGTGCAACTGTGCCGTGCCGCTCGCGCAGGCCGGGAACGGCAGCGCGAGGGCTGCTGCGAGTGCGAGCACCACGGCGGCGAAGGCCGGCCGGCTCACGTTTGGCATTGTCTATTTTTTCGCGGCCGGCGCACCGTTTCCGGCTGGGAAGCGGCGATCCGCCGCCGAAGCTGCGCCTGCTCGGCGAAACGCCGAGACCGCAATTGTCACTCCGATATACAGCTCAAGGAGACGTGAATGAACGAGAACGACACGCCGATCTCACGCGGCGGCATGCTCCAAAGAATGGCCGTCGCCCCGATCGCGATCGGCGCGTTTGCAGCCCTGCAGGCGGAGGCCGACGCCGCCGCCTCGATCGACAAGAAGACAGCCGCCTACGTCGACCATCCGAATCACGGCCAGCAGTGCTCGGGCTGCAACCTCTTCCTGCCCGCGAAGAAGAACCCGATGAAGTCCGACGGAGCTTGCAAGCTGGTCAAAGGCAGCATCAGCCCGCACGGCTGGTGCAAGTTCTACTCGCCGAAGCCGCACCACTAGCGGCAGAACCGGCCGAACCGGGGGCGTTTACTTGCGAACGTTCCCCGGGTTCGCCGTCTGCGGCGAGCTGGCGTTCAGGGCCAACTCGTCCGCCGAGGGATAGGTGGACCACCCGCCGATGTTCCAGCGGCCGTCCGCGTAGTAGCTGCTCGCGGTGGGCCCGTTCGCGGCCTTGGTGAAGTCGTTGCACAAGGCAGGCTTGTCGGTGGGCACGATGCTTCTCCTCTTGGAACGGCTTGGAACGGCGGCGCGGGACGCCGAACGCGGCTGATGGCGGTATTATACCCGAACCCGGGTACGGAACGGTTCCGCGGGCGTTGCCCGCTCCCGCGCGCTTGGCCGCCGGGACCGGACGCGCCGGCCGGGAGGTCGAAGTAACGCTGATGCCCACCCAAGACGAAGTTCGCGAAGCGCTGCGCGACGTGCAGGACCCCGAGCTCATGATGAGCATGGTCGACCTCGGGCTTATCTACGGCATCGACGTCGCGGGCGAACAAGACGAAGACGTGAAGGTCACCATGACCTTCACCTCGCCGATGTGTCCGGTCGGTCCCGAGTTCAAGAAGTCGGTCGAGGACAAAGTCAGCTCGCTGGAGGGCGTCAAGTCGGTCGCGGTCGAGATCACCTTCACGCCGCCGTGGGATCCGCGCATCCATGCCAGCGAGGACGCGAAATTCGACCTCGGAATCTGGTTCTAGCCGGCGCCCGCGCGAAGCAGCTCGACGATCGCCGCACCGCCCAGATCGTGCGCGGAGGCGAAGCCCAGCACGAGGCGGCCGCTCAGCGGCGCCAGCGAAACCGCTTGAAAATCCGGCAGCCTTCGTAACACGCGCACCGTTCCGCCCTGGCGCTGCTCGAGCGCCGACCAGATCGCTTCGGCCGGCGCCGACTCGGCCGCGTGCGGCCACACCGACACCGCAACCGACAAGCGCGTTCGCGTGTACGCGTCGCGCCGTTCCGCCTCGTCCTCGACGAGCAGCACGGACGCGGGCCGCCGCGCCGCCAGGTTCGCGGCGTGCGCGGCCAGCCGGCTCACGACGATGCCGAACGCGCCGCCGGCGGGCGCGAACGGCACGTAGCTCAGCACTGGGACGCCGCTCTCGTCGATGGTCGCCAGCGCGAGCCACGACTGCGCCGCGATCAGCCGAGCCGCGGCGCCCCGGCGATCTTCTCCCTCCATGCAGCGCGATTCGACGACGGCGCCGGAGAAGCGTTCTCCGGGCCGCGCCGCGCGCTCAGCCGCCGCGCTCCTCGGGGCTCGGCGGGAGCGGAAAACCGCACAGCTCGCAATTTCGCAGACGGCGCGGCGGCGGTGGCTGTGGGGCCGGTGCGGGGGCGACCGGGACCGCGACCACCTCCGCTTCGAGCGCCGTGACGAGGCGGAGGGCGTCTTCCTCGGAGAGTGCCCCGGCCGCGCGCCCGTACGAGCTCGGATAGTACCAGCCGTGGACCAGGAGGGCGAGGCGTTCCTCGCCGCGGCGCTCGACCTCCGCGGCCAGCTCGGCCGGGGTCAGTCCCGACGCTGCCAGGGGCAGTAGCCCCCGCGCGCTCGCGGCGTGCACCGCGCGCAGCCACAGGACGGCCGCGCTCGGGCTCACCGGCGCGCTCCGCGAGAGCCCGGCAGGGCGTGGCGCAGCAGGAACACCACCGCGAGCGCCGCCACGGCGAGCGCGTCGATGACGAGAGCCGGCAGGGTCAGCAGGCCCCACAGCGTCGGCGGTTGCGCCGGCCCGGCGCCGATCGAAGCCGCACCGGGCGGAGCGGCAACGGGGCGCGGCGTTGCGGCGCTGGCAGCGGTCGGCGGCGCGCCGAAGCGCGCGGGCGGCGCCGTTGCCACCGCGGCGGGGCCGGCCGCGCGTGGATGGCGCGGCAGCGTCGCGAGCCATGCCAGGAGGAGCGAGAGCACGAGCGCGGCGAGCGCGACCGCGGCGAGCGCCAGCGCCGAGCGGCGCTCCCCGCTAGTCGAGCCGGCAAATGACGGCATGGTGATGCGAACGGTCCAGCAACGGCACGATGCTCTGAGGCAGCGTCAGCACGCCCCGGGGGCGCGCCAGCAGCTCGGCTCGCCGAATGCGGCCGGCCACCACGCAGACGCCGAGGTAGGCGACGGCGAGCGCGGCGATCTCCGCCCGAACGGCCGGCGCCAGCGCCGCGGCGTCGAAGCCCGCGGCGTACGCGCACGCGAGCAGCAGCGCAGCGAGCGCGCCCCACGTCAACACCTGCGCGCGAAGGCGCCAGACCGGCGCGATCGCCCACACGGCGGCGAGTCCGGCGGCGGCCGCGAGGATGCCGCCGGCCAGCCGCAGCACGACCGGCGGATACGCCGGCATCCGTTCGCCGAACAAGACGCCGACCGCGAGGGCCGGCAGCGCGGCGCGAGCGCGTCCGCCGCCGCTCAGCGCGAGCGCCGCCCCGGCGAGCAGCGCGGTCACGATGACCCCCAGATCCAGGCGCGTCCACAGCGCGGGGATCGCCACCAGCGCGAGCCCGGCGAGCGCGGCGCGCCAGCTCGCCGCGGCGCCGTGCCGGGTCGACCACGGCAGCGCGCGCGCCCCCGCGACGGCCAGCACGGCGAACGCCCACACCGTCGGCCACTCGCCGCGCGCGTTGAGCGCGCCCGCGCCGGTCACCGCGGCGTATGCGGCGGCCGCGACCACGGCCGTCGCGACGTGCAGCAGCCGGTCCGAGGCGAGCACCTCGAGCCGCACCTCGGCTTGCGCGTCGTCGGTGTACCGGGCGATCTCCGCCTGCGCCCGCAGCAGGTGCGGTTCTTTGCCGTAGAACGCCGGGTCGGCGCGGCGCAGCCAGTCGATCACGCTCCGACGACCTCGCGGGTGAAGACCGGGACGTGGTCGGGCGTCAGCGTCACCATCGAAAGCCGCTGCTGCTCCAGCGCTTCGCGCGAGCGCAGGCTCACGAAGATGACGGCCGCGCCGTGGCGGCGGACTTCGCCGAGCAGTGCGCGCACGACCGTCGCGCGGTCTCCGCGCAATCCGACGTGCGCCAGCTCGCGGTCGAGACGATCGAGATCGGCGTCGAGCGGCCGCACCCGGAGCGACAAGAGATCGTGCTTTCCGCGCTGGCAGACGAACCGCACGGTCAGGCGCCGCGCCGCGAACGCGCGGCACAGCGCCGAGACGAACGCGATCGCTTTCTCGAAGCGGTAGCGGTGCAGCTCTTCGTTGCCGTCGAGCGGCGGCGCGGTGTCGAGCACGACGCTCAGATCGTCGCGGCTCGGATCTCTGAACTCGCGCACGAAGAACTGGTTCGGATCGGGCGCGCGCAGCGAGAGCACGCGATGGATCGTCTTCGGCGAGTCGCCGGGCCGGTATTCGCGCGAGCCGACGTACTCCTCGATCGCCGCCGGCAGCATCTGAAAGCGCGCGCCGGCGACGTGCCGCCCGGCGAGCAGCGCTTCGACGAACGGGTGCAGCTGATAGACCGCCGGCAGGACGTTGACGGCGTAGACTCGGTCGAAGAGCGCGGTCGCGCGTATCGCGCTGCCCGGAAGCTCGACGGCGGCGCGGAACGGTCCGACGAGCAGCGTCCCGCGCTGCTTCGCCATCACCTGCCAGTGGGTCGTCGTGGCGCGGCCGACCCCGAGCATCGGAATCTCCGCCCACGGGCCGACGTCGAGCGCGACGCCGGCGGCCGAGATGCGCGCCTTCGTCAGGACGCCGATCGCCGGAAACAGACGCCCGACGTTGGCGAGCGTGAAGCCCAAGCGAAACGTGCTCAGCGCGCGGGTGTGCGCCGGCAGCTCGGCGCCGGCGGCGCGCAGCGCGCGCGCCGCGGCATACGAAATCGTCGTCGCCAGCGCGACCCACAGCAGCGGAAACGCGCCGGCGAACACGACCAGCGCGCGCAGCGCGGGGTGCGCCGTTCCGGCGAGCGCGAGCACGACGAACGACAGCGCGAACGCGGCCAGACCGGCCGGCGGCGCGAGCGTCAAGTCGATGCGGGACGCGCGCTCCATCTCCGCGCCGTTCAGCGGGGAGCCGGGATCAGCTCGACGAGCCGCTTCACGATCTGCGTCTTCCACTCGGTCATGCTCATGACCGATTCCGGCATCATCTTCGGGATCACGCGGTGCGGCAGCGTGTGCACGAACAGCGCCTTGACGTCGTCGGGGACGACGTATTCGCGCCCTTGCACGAGCGCGTACGCGCGGGCGAGCTGCATCAGCTGCAGCGCCGCGCGCGGGCTCGCGCCGAGCGCGAGCTCCTCCGCCACGCGGCTTTGCCGCACCGCCGCCGCGATGTAGCGCAGCAGCCGCTCGTCGACGACGACGTGCGCGACGAGCGCGATCAGCGAACGCACGCGCTCGACGGAGAGCACTGCGCCGACGCGGTTCAGCGGATCGTCGGCCATCCGGTCGCCGAGGATCTCGACCTCTTCGCTCTCGCTCGGATAGCCGGGCGAGAGCAGGAGCTGGAAGCGGTCGAGCTGCGCTTCGGGCAGATCGTTCACGCCGGAGTGCTCGATCGGGTTCTGCGTCGCGATCACCATGAACGGATCGGGGAGCGGGTAGGTGCGGCCGTCGACGGTGACCTGCGTCTCGCCCATCGCTTCCAGCAGCGCGCTCTGCGTGCGCGGCATCGCGCGGTTGAGCTCGTCCGCGAGCACGATGTTCGCGAACACCGCGCCCGGGACGAAGCGCTCCTTGCGCGGGTCGACGTAGCCGGTGACGTCGACCGGCAGCAGATCGGGCGTGCACTGGATGCGCTTGAAGTCGCACGAGATCGAGCGGGCCAGCGTGCGCGCGAGCATCGTCTTCGCGACGCCCGGCCGGTCTTCGAGCAGCACGTGACCGCGCGAGAGCAGCGCCGCGACGACGAGCCGCACGACCTCGCGCTTTCCGACGATGACGCGTTCGATGTTGGCGATGAGCCCTTCGACGTCGGCGTGGGCCGCTTCGAAGGTGGCGTCGCGCGTCACTTCGCGCTTCCGTGCGGCTCGTGCGCGGGGACGAGCGCGGTCGGCAGGCTGCCGGAGACGAGCGGGACGATCCACCGCGACGCCAACGCGAGGATGAACGCGACGGCGATGATGCCGGCCGCGACGGCGATCGCCGAGGTCGAGTCGAGATCGGCGGCCAGCCGTTTGCCGACGGCTCCGAACAGCGCAGCGATTCCGGCGTCGCCGCCCATCACGGCATCGCGCGGATGGAACAGGTACAGCACCAGAAAGACGCCGAACCAGCGCGCCCCGCCGCCGACGATGCGCGCCGGCTGCGCGCTCCACGTCGAGCGCGGCCAGATGCGCGCCGCGGCGACGCGCGCCAGGAAATCGGCCGCGGCAAAGATCGCCATGACGCCGGCGAGCGCCGAAGCGGCGAGCACCGCGTTCGCGAACGTCACCCCGCTCTCGTAACCGGCCGCCACGAACGGCAACAGCACGAGGAATGCGAGCGCGCCGGCGGCGAGCGCGTCGGCGGCGCGTCCGAACGCTTCGGTTCGCGCGTGCAGCCGCGCGCAGCGCGCGCAGCGCAGCTCGGGATCGAAATCGTCCGCGCCGCCGCGCGCGAACACGAGAAACCAAGCGCCGAGCGCAGCGGCCTCGAGCACCAGCAGCAGCGCGAACGGCACGTAGCGCGGCACCACCGGGACGAGACCGAGCGGCGATTCCGCCGCGCTCACGTTGCGCGAGCCTTGAGCAAGGGCATGGGTCTTCCTATTCCCGGCGAAAAGCGGCGTCATGGGCCCGGACGAACCGATCGAGCTGCCGGGGCTGTCGGCACAGCGCAGGGGTCCGAGCGCGGCGGTCTGCGCGAGCGGACACGTCCTTGCGTGGTTCGTCGAAGGCCCGATCGAAGAGACCTATTGCCCGAAGTGCGGCGATCCGATCCTGTTCGCGTGCGAGGCGTGCGGGCGGCCGTTGCCTCCCGACGCCGAGATGCTCCAGTGGGTGCCGTATCACGGAAACTGCATCTACTGCGGCCAGCCGTATCCGTGGCGAGCGGCGGAGATCGAGCGCGCGAAACGCTCGCTGGCGGAATACGCGGAGACCGAGCACTGGAGCGAGCCGGTGCAGGCCCGCGCGAACGAGCTGCTCGCCGACGTCGCGGCGGACCGGATCGCGCCCTCGGCCGTCGTCGCCGGGGTGAAGTGGCTCGAGCAGCACGCCGGCGAACATGCGCCGGCGACGATCCTCGACGCGATCGAACGGCTCGGAAGCGCGACGCTCAAACAAGCGCTGCGGCCGAGCTTTCCGGGGATTTTCTAAGCACCCGCATCGGGCGCGTAGTCTTCCCCGTTGGCGCGGTAGATGTCGGCGACCGACACCGGGGCCGCCGGAAACATCGACGTGGTGACGATCAGCATCGCCGCGTCCTTGTTGACGCCGTGCTCGGCGTTGAACGTCTCGACCGCCTTTTGCGCGGCGGCATAGTCGGTGCCGTAATCCCAGTCCGTCGCCCGAAAACCCGGCTCGTGCGCCGTCACGAAAGCCGGGTAGAAGTGGCGCTCGCCGTCGGCGTGGCTCCTGCTCAGGTTCTCGGTGACGAAAAGGCAAGCCGGCTTGCCGTCGATCGTGTACATGTCGTCGCTTCTTACGTCAGCGCCCGCGCGACGGCGCAAAAGCGACGAACCGGATGCTTCGCTTCACGCTCATCAGGACGTCGAGCGCGTCCGAGGCTTGGGTGAACTCGCCGAGCGCCTCGAACGCTTGCGCTTGACCTCGCCAGGCCTGGGCGAGGATGATCTGCCGGTCGAGCTCGTCGACGTCGTCGAGCGCTTCCGCGCGCGCCACCGCGTCCTTGAGGCGCGCGAGCGCGCGCTCGTAGTCGTGCATCTTCAACAGCAGCAGCCCGTAGCCGAGAAACGCGAGGGCCGCTTCCTGCGTCGTCAACTGCGCGGCGACGGCGATCTCCAGCGCTTCGGTCTGAATGAACTCCGCCTCCGGGAGCGCGTCGGTGCTCTCCAGGATCCCGGCGTACTGCAAGAGCGCGCGAAACAGGGTCACCGACGCCGGCGGAAGCGAGGCGCGAGCCGCGCTCATGACGCGGCGCATCAAGTCGACGGCCGTCTTCGGTTCGCCGAGCAGCACCAGCGCCTGCGCGTGGCGATACGCCTCGTCGCGGCGTGCGGCCCCAGCGTCGCCGTCGTTCGCACCGTCGTTCATCTGCCGGCCCACCCTCACGCATCCGATTTCGCAGCATGCTCGCGGCCGGTCGCGTCCTACGCGGCGGCGCGCCGAGTCCGGTACGCCCAGCCGACCGCGGCACCCGTCAACAGGAAGCCGCCGACGAAGTTGCCGATCGTCACCGGCAGCTCGTTCCACAGCCACCAATCGGTCAGCGTGATGTGGGCTCCGTAGAGCATCGCGGACGGCATGACGAACATGTTGACGACCAAGTGCTCCCAGCCCATCGAGAAGAACATGTAGATCGGGATGAACGTCGCGATCGCTTTGCCGATCACCGAGCGGGTCGTCATCGGCAGGATCACGCCGAGCGTCACGAACCAGTTGCAGAGAATGCCCTTCACGAACGCCGTGAACTGGCCGCTCAGGCCGAACGGCTCGTAGTGCACCGTCTTCGCCAAGGCGGTTTTGATCATCACGCCGGAGATGCCCGGCGCACCCGGTGCGCCCGTCGTCGGGTTGGGCGGGCCGATCGTCGTATCAGGCGTGTTGCCGACCGTCGTGAGCGCCGCCCACAACAGCCAGGCGACGATCAAGCTCCCGATCAAGTTCGCCACGTACACCAGCGAGATCGCTCGCATCATCTTCGCGAACGTCGTGCGGCCTTCGAGAAACGCCAGCGGCACGTAGCAGAAGTAGCCCGTCGCAAGATCGAGCTGGAGCAGGTTGATGATGACGAATCCGGTCGGGAAGAGCAGCGCGGCGAGGATCGGGATCATCCCCTGCGACGTCCCGAAGAACGCCATCGCCGTGCCGTAGGCGAGGAACGCCCCGCCGAGCGCGCCGCGGAGCAGAATTTGCCCGGCGGCAAGATTGCCTTTCGCGGCGCCGGTCTCGATCATCGTGTCGACGAGCTGGGGCGGACGGACGTAGTCCAGGACCGGCGTGCCGTGATACGTGCCGTGGTCCGACGGGGATGCGGGAACCGGACTGCTGAGTGGGTCGGCGGTCAGCGTTTCTCTCAATGAACAGACCTCCAGCTAAGAGCGCGAGGCCCTTGTGTAGGGCACCCTACGCGAAGTTCGCGGGCGACGGTTCCGTCAACGAGTTACGAGTGTTGCGAGCGCGCGATCGCGCGGCGAGGCGGCCGGCACGTTCAGGTGCCGGCGCCTTCGTTACCCTGTCTCTCCTCGCTCTCCGGATCGCCGCCTCCCTGAAGCGGCTCGGGCGCCGGCCCGGTGCCGCCCAGCTCGCCCTCGTCCGTGTCCGGAGGAACGTTGCCCGGAAGAACCTGCTCGCACCAAGGGATGCTCAGTTCGGGCGGGAGCAGGGTCGGCGGATCGAGCGTTTGCATGGGCGCACCTTCAGAAGCAGTGATGATACGGAGAAAACCGGCTCAGCCGCGCAGGTACGGCACGTCGGGTCCGATGCGCTGGCTGCCGGCCGGCGCGGCGTACGGCGTGGTCCGATTGCGGTACCAGATCACGACCTGGTAAGGCCGGAACAGATACGTGAGCGGCAGCGTGACGATGTGGATCAGGCGCGTGAACGGGAAGAGCGCCAGGATCACGAACGCGTTGAGCATGTGGATCTTCACCGGCAGCGGCATCGCCGTGACGTACTGAATCTGCGGATTGAACGCGGCCAGCGAACGCAGCCACGGCACCGAGGTGTGGAGATACCACTCGGAGCCCCAGCGGTAGAAGTACGCGATCCAGAAGCCCATCACGACCTGCAGCGCGAGCGCCGCGAGGAGTATCCAGTCCATCGGCGTGGTGACGAAGCCCACCCGCACGTTGCTCAGCCGGCGGAAGATCAGGATCGCCAGCCCGAGCACGGCCATGACCGCCAGCGCCAGGCCCGTCACTTCGAGCACGTAGAGCCGGGTCTGGTCGGCGATCAGCGCCGCCCACAGCCCGGGGAAGAGAAACCCGAGTATGTGCGGGATCAGGATCAGAATGATCCCGTAGTGCCACATCGTCGATCCCCAGAACAGCAGCCGGTTCTCCAAGAACTGCGAGGACTGGCTGGAGACCGAGAACCGGTCGCCCCCGTACCGGTACAGCGCGACGATCACGCATACCGCGAGTGCCATGTAGGGGAAAACTGCCCACAGGAACAGGTCTGACAACATGGTTTTCCTCTCCTCGGACGGGTGTGGCTCTACGAAACCAAGCGCGTGGAATCGGGCAGCGGAATCGATACGGTTTCAGCCGGGCTGCCGTAACGCGCTTGGAGCACCCGGCGCAGCGCGCGCAGCACGTTGCGATAGTTGTCGCCGAGGTCGAACAGAACCGGCGGGATCTCGTCCGCTTCGGCCGGATCGGGCTCCGCCTCGACGGTCATCGGCTCGAGCGTGCGAACCAGCGCTTCACGCCCGATCTCGCCGATGAGCTCGGGGTCCGGACACACCGCCATGAAGCGCAGCAGCACCGCGACGTGGTCGGGCAGCTCCACGCCCGAGTCGAACTCGTAGCGGCGGTACAGGTCCTTGAGCTCGAGCATCAAGGCGCTGCGCTTGTAGTCTTCGCCGAACAGGTGGTACCCGATGTACGGGTGGCACGTGGCGTCGAGGTCGAAGGTGGCGGTGAAGACCTCCTCCACGATGTCGGGCGGCGTTCGGTCGGCGAACGAGGCGAACCCCTCGATGAGCGCAGCCGCTTCCGCGTTCTCCGGCGCGACCTGCGCGACGCACTCCCGCGCCGTCTGCGCAAGCCGGGGGTGCGGGTACTCGAGGAGTTCCGCAAACAACTCGAGTACCCGCGACGCCCTCGCCGTGTCCTCGGCGGTCACCATCTGCGCGCCGGCGCCTCGCGGTAACCGAATCCGGCGGCGGGTTTGTGCGTGTACGGATCGAGGCTCTGCTCGATCGCTTCCTCGCGGGCGAACGCCGGGATCACGAACCGCTCTTCCATCGTCGGCAGCGAGGTAAGGTTGAAGATGGCCTCGGCTTCTTCGGGCGTGGTCTTGCCGATGCGGAGCGCCTCCGCGGCTTCGGCGGCGGAGATGTCCTTGACGCGCTGCGAGCGCTTGTACAGACGCACCGCGATCTGCTTTTTGTAGACCTCGCGGATGATGTCTTCGTTACCGGCCGTGAACAGGCTCGCCATGTAGCGGATCGGGATGCGCGCCTGCTCCAGCGAGCTGAGCATCTGGCCCAGCCCCTCGACGCCGGAGCTGTCGTAGATGCCTTCCTTCATCCGCCCCAGCACGGGCAGCATCGGCGGCACGTAGAACAGCATCGGAAGCGTTCGGAACTCGGGGTGCAGCGGGAGCGCGAGCCCCCACTTCTTCACGAACTTGTACGTGGGCGAGTTCTGCGCCGCTGCGATCTGCTGGTCGGTCACGCCGTTCGCCTTCGCGGCGGCGATGATCGCCGGGTCGAACGGATCCTGGATCATCCGCCGCATCGCGGCGACGAGATCCTTGTCGTCGTTCAGCGCCGTCTCGGTGATGCGATCGGCATCGTACAGGATCAGGCCGAGGTACCGGATGCGCCCGACGCAGGAGTGGAAGCACGCCGGAGCTTGTCCCGTCTCCAAGCGCGGGTAGCACAGGATGCACTTCTCCGACTTGCCCGTCGACCAGTTGTAGTAGGTCTTCTTGTAGGGGCAGCCCGAGACGCACATGCGCCAAGCGCGGCATTTCTCCTGACTGATGAGGACGATCCCGTCCTCGCCGCGCTTGTAGATCGCGCCGGACGGACACGCGCCGACGCAGCTCGGGTTCAGGCAGTGGTTGCAGATGCGCGGCAGGTAGAAGAAGACGAGCCGTTCGACTTCGTTGAGCTGCTCGCGCTCGTGGTCGGTCAGCTTCTCGAGGTTCACGTCGTTGCTGGCGTAGACCGGCGAGCCGCCGAGGTCGTCGTCCCAGTTCGGGCCCGCCTCGATGTCCATCGGCTTGCCGGTGATCAGCGAGATCGGGCGCGCGGTCGGCTGATCGTCACCTTCCGGCGCGTTGAACAGCTCGTCGTACTGGTACGTCCACGGCTCGTAGTAGTCGTCGATCGTCGGCAAGTTCGGATTGTAGAAGATGTTGCCGAGCCCTTCGGTGCGGCCTTGCAGCCGCAGGCGGAGCCGGTCGCCGTCCTTCACCCAACCGCCTTTGTACTTTTCTTGGTTTTCCCACGTGGTCGGATAGCCGGTCCCCGGCTTCGTCTCCACGTTGTTCCACCACATGTACTCGGTGCCCTTACGGTCGGTCCAGATGTTCTTGCAGGCGATGCTGCAGGTGTGGCAGCCGATGCACTTGTCGAGGTGGAAGACCATTGAAACTTGCGCGCGAATGTCCATGGTTACCACTCCAGCTTTTCGAGGGCGCGCACGCAGGCGTGCGTGTCTCGGGTGAAGATTCCGATCGGTCCCCAGTAGTTGAAACCGAAGGTCCATTGCCCGTACCCGCCGGCGACTTGGACCGGGTTGATACGGGTTCGGGTGAGGCTGTTGTGCCCGCCTGCGCGGCGGCCGCCGCGCACTTGGGACTTCGGCATCGAGATCGTGCGCTCGGGAGAGTGATAGATCATGCACGTCCCGGGCTGCACGCGCGCGCTGACGGCCGCGCGCGTCACCATGACGCCGTTGTCGTTGTAGACCTCGACCCATTGGTTGTCGACGATGCCGATTCGGGCCGCGTCCTTGTCGTTGATCCAGCACGGCTCGATGCCGCGCGAGAGCGTCAGCATGCGCAAGTTGTCGTAGTACGTCGAGTGGATGTGCCACTTGCCGTGCGGCGTGATGTAGTTCAGGATCAGCGTCTTGTCGTCGACCGGGCTCAGCACGATGTCGCCGGTGAGGTGCGGATCGAGCTTGGGCTTGTAGGTCGCGAAGTGCTCGCCGAAGTCGATGTACCACGGATGATCCATGTACAGCTGCTGGCGCCCGGTCAGCGTCCGCCACGGAATCAACCGCTCGACGTTCATGCACCAGGCCGAGTACGCCCGGCCGTCGTTGACCATCCCCGACCAGCACGGGCTGATCAGGAGCCGTTTCACCTGGCGGGTGAGGTCTCCGAACGTCATGCGGACGCCGCGAACGCCCTCGGCGAGATCGGTCAGCGGGAGCCCGGTCGCCTTTTCCTCGTGCTCGAAGGCGGCGTACGAGACGTCGCCGTTCGTCTCGGGCGCGAGGTGGAGGATCGTGTTGCAGACGTCGAGCGGGTCCTCGAGGCTCGGATATTTCTGCCCGTTCCACTCGACGCAGCGCATGTGCCGCGAGTCGGCCGACAAGCTGACCGGGTTCTGGAGCAGCTGGTCGTAGAACTTCTCGCAGTCGACGTGGACGCCGTTGGACATGAGACCGTCGGCACGAACGTTCGGCCCGAGGGTGATGTACCGGTTGTAGACGTTGGCGTAGTCGCGGGTCGCGATGCGCAGATGCGGCATCGTCTTGCCCGGGATCGCCTCGACCTCGCCGGTCTCCCAGTCGACGATCTGCGGCTGCGCGATCTCGTCCGGCGTGTCGTGCGAGAGCGGGAACGCGACCAGATCCTTCACCGGCTCGGGGAAGGCCAGCGGCGACATGTCGCTGACCGCCTTGGCGAGCGTCTTGAAGATGTCCCAGTCGCTCTTCGACTCCCACACCGGCGGGACGGCGGCGCCGAGCACGTGGATGTACGAGTGCAGGTCGGTCGAGTTCAGGTCGTTCTTCTCGTACCACATCGCCGTCGGCAAGACGATGTCCGAGTACAGCGCCGAGGTGTCCATGCGGAAGTTGATGTCGACCACGAGGTCCATCTTGCCGCGCGGCGCCGGCTCCCGGAAGACGACTTTCTTCGTCTTGCCCTTGGCGTGGTCTTCGGCGACCGCGTTGTCGTGCGTGCCCAAGTAGTGGCGCAGGAAGAACTCGTGCCCCTTCGCGCTCGCCATGATCGCGTTGCCGCGCCAGATGAACCACAGGCGGGGCCAGTTCTGCTCGGCATCGGGATCGTCGACCGCGAACTTCAGCTTGCCGGACTTCAGCTGCGCCACCGCCTCGGCGATGATCGCCTGGTCGTCTTTCGCGCCGGCGGCCTGCGTCTCGCGGACCCAGTCCAGCGGGTTGCGGTCGAACTGCGGATAGTACGGCATCCAGCCGCGCTTCACGGCATCGTTTTCGATGTCCATCGCGTGGCCTTTGGCCCAGCGCGGGTTCGGCGGCACGGCCGCGTACTCGTCGAAGTCGCCTTCGTAGTGCCACTGGCTGCTGTTGACGTAGTGCCAGGTCGGCGACTGCTGCCGGCGCGGCGGCTTCGTCCAGTCGAGCGCGAACGTGATCGACGCCCACGGCGCCTGCGGCGCGAGCTTCTCTTGGCCGACGTAGTGGTTCATGCCGCCGCCGTTGCGCCCGCAGCAGCCGGTGAACAGCATGGCGTTGATCGGACCGCGGTATGCCAGCCCGTTGTTGTACCAGTGGTTCAAGCTCGCGCCGACGATGCACATCGAGCGGCCTTCGGTCAGCTCGGCGTTCGTCGCGAACTCGCGCGCGAAGCGGATGCACGTCTCGCGCCCGATCCCGGTGTACTGTTCCTGCCAAGCCGGCGTGTACGGCGCGAGGTCGTCGTAGCTCTTGCCGTAGTCGCCCGGCAGCCCGCGGTCGACGCCGTAGTGGGCCATGTACAGATCGAACACCGTCGCGACCGGGACTTTGCCCTTCGCCGTGTCGATGTACCGCACGGGCACGCCGCGCAGCGAGCGGCGCTTGGCGGCGAACTCGTAGAAGTCGACGTTCAGCACGTCGTCGTGCTGGTCGAGGAAGCTGAGGACCGGATCGATCGGGCTGCCGTCCTTCCCGTCCTCGAGCTTCAAGTTCCACTGGCCCTTTTGCGTCGCCCAGCGGAATCCGACCGTACCCATCGGCATCTTCGGCTTGCCGCTCGCGTCCATCATGAGCATCTTCCAGTCGCCGTGCTCTTCGCCGGCGTACTGGGCGACCCGGTTGGCGCGCAAGAGCTGACCGGCCTCGTAGCCGTTCGTCGCGTCACCGGTCAGCTCGACCAGGAGCGGCGCGTCGGTGTAGTTCTTGACGTAGTTGTCGAAGTACGGGACCTTGCGGTCCTGGTGGTACTCCTTGAGGATCACGTGGTTGACGGCCATCCAGAACGCCGTGTCCTGGCCCGCCTTGACCGGGATCCACATGTCGGAGTACTTGGCGACCTGGCTGAAGTCGGGCGAGATCACCACGAACTTCGAGCCGTTGTGGCGCGCTTCGGAGATGAAGTGCACGTCGGGCGTGCGCGTCATGTTGAGGTTCGCCGCGATCGAGACGATGTAGCTCGAGTTGTACCAGTCGGCGCTCTCGCACACGTCGGTCTGATCGCCCCACACTTCGGGGAACGAGTTCGGCAGGTCGGCGTACCAGTCGTAGAAGCTCATGTTGACGCCGCCGATGAGCTGCAGGAAGCGCGCGCCGCCGGCGTACGAGGCGAACGAGAACGCGGGGATCGGCGCGAAGCCGAAGACGCGGTCCGGTCCCCACTTCTTCGAGGTGTACAGCGTCGCGGCCGCGATGAGCTCGACGACCTCGTCCCAGTTCGTGCGGCGGAAACCGCCCTTGCCGCGCGCCCGCTGGAAACGCTTGCGCTTCTGCTCGTCCTGCACGATCGAGCCCCACGCCTCGACCGGGTTGGCGTACTGCGAGCGAGCCTTGCGCCAGAAGTCGAGCAGCGCGCCGCGGATGTACGGATACTTCACCCGGATCGGGCTGTAGACGTACCACGAGGCCGAGATGCCGCGCTGGCAGCCGCGCGGCTCGTACGGCGGGAGGCCTTTCTCAAGCAGCGGATAGTCCGTCTGCTGCATCTCCCACGTGATGATGCCGTCTTTGACGTACACCGCCCACGAGCAGCCGCCGGTGCAGTTGACGCCGTGCGTGCTGCGCACGACTTGGTCGTGCTGCCAGCGATTGCGGTAGAACTCTTCCCAGCGACGCGACTTGGGGTCGACCAGGTCTTGAATCCATCCCATTCGCTACAACCTCCGGACGACTTTGCGGTTATTGAACGCGATATTCGCGCGCTGAACAAGGGGCTTGCGCACGCCGAGCAGCCGCCGCCGCCAGTACACCGCGGCGATCGCGACCAGGATCACCAGTGCGATGATCCCGAGCACGGTGAGCTCTGCGAGGGCACCCAGCGGGCGCTGTGCCACCGCCCCCTCTTTGATGAACGCGACCAGGTTTGCGATCTCTTGCGGCGTGAGCGGCTGCCGCGTCCACACGGCGCTCATCGTCGGCGTCGGAACGCCGGTCAAGAACGCGCCGAGTCCGGCGTCACCGCCGTACTTGTTGTACGCGTCGGTCAGGTCGGGGCCGAGCGTCCCGCCGCCCAGCGCGCCGATCCCCGAGATGCTGTGGCACGACATGCAAGGCGGTCCGCCGTTCTTCAGGCGCGCGCCGCCGACGAACAGCTCGCGGCCTGCTCCCGCGTCGCCCGGCGGCAGCGCCGGCGCGGTGGTGGTCTGTCCCTTCCCCGATGCGGGCGTGCCGGCTTGCTGCGTGATGTAGCTGACGACCGCATCGATGTCGGCCGGCGCGAGCCCGAGCGTCGGCATGACGCCTTTGGCCTTGTATTTGTTCGCCAGCGCGACCGCCTTCGGATCGTTCGAGTCGATCATCTTCTGCGGCCCGGAGATCCATTGCCGCAGCCAATTCGGATCTTCCGTCTTCACGGCTTTGAGATCGGGGCCGACGAGGTCGCCTTTCCCGATCGTGTGGCAAGCGGAGCATTTCTGCTGGAAGATCGTGCTGCCCTCATCGGCACGTGCGACGCCGGCGAGGGCCAGCGGAACCACCGCGAACGCCGCCGCTGCGAGCAGGCGAACGACGCGCGCGAGCGAGATGCGCAGAACGTGCTGTTTGCCGCAGCGGGCTGCGGACGGATCGCCTGTCATCGTGCCTCCTTCTCCGACAAGAAAGAACATTGCGATTGGGCGGTGGTGCGGTGCGTCGTCGTGCTCATGCCAACCGGTGCACCTCCAGCCGGTCGCCGGCGGAAACGGCGGCCCGGTCCGGCTCGAGCCGAACGTAGCCGTCCGCGGCGGCAAGCGAGGAAACGAACGACGAACGATGGTGCCGAACGGGCCGGACACCACCGTCGGAACCTATCCGCACGGGAACGTACGTTACCCAGCCCGGCTTCCCGGTGAACGCCTCCGCGGCGATCCCGAGGATCCCGGCTGCCGGTGTGTTGCGGCCGCACAGCGCTGCAAAGATCGGTCCGCCCAGAACCGTCAGCGCAAGCATCGCCGCCGTCGGGCTGCCCGGGAGCCCGAGGATCGGCCGCGCGCCGGAAAGCGCTAGCACGGTGGGCCGGCCCGGCGTCATGCGCACGCCGTGCACGATCACGCCGGGCGGTGGCAACGTCCCGAGCGCGGCGGTCGTAAAGTCGCGGACTCCGACCGACGTGCCGCCGGTCAGCACGACGGCGTCGTGCGTTTTCAAAGCTTCCGTGAGCGCACGGTGCAGCGCGCCTAGCTCGTCGCGCACGTGCGTGGTCGTGATCGTGCCCGCGCCGAGATCGCGCAAGACCTGCGCCAGCGCGACGGCGTTGGAGTTTCGCACCTCGCCGGCGCGCGGCAGCGTGCCGATCGGAACGACCTCGTCGCCGGTGGAGATCAGCGCGACCGACGGACGCCGGTACACGTCGACGTGCTGCTCGCCGAGCGTCGCCAAAACGCCGAGCAGCGCCGCGCTGATCGGCGCTCCCGCGCACGCCACCGGCGCGCCGGCGGAAATGTCTTCGCCGGCGGCGACGACGTCGGTTCCGAAATCGACAGCGCGCGAAAAGCGCACGCTGTTGGCGTCGAGCTCGGCGTCTTCGACGCGCACGACCGCGTCGGCGCCGAGCGGAAGCGGTGCGCCGGTCGCGACGCGCACCGCCGTGCGCGCCGTCAACGTCGAGCGGAAGCCGGCGCGCGCCTCACCGTCGTGCTGCAAGCAAACCGGTTCGTCCGCGCGCGCGGAGATCAGGTCGGCCGCGCGCACGGCAAAGCCGTCCATCGCGGAGCGCGGGCATTCCGGGACGTCCGCTGCAGCTCGAACGTCATGCGCCAAGACGCGCCCGCCGGCGAGCTCGAGCGGGACGCGCTCGACATGTTTCGGTGCCGGTGACCACGCCGCAAAGAACGTCGCCAACGCCTCGTCGGGCAGTGGGAGGCCGACCGAATGCATGCCGCGGTACGCGATCACGACGCGACCGCCCATTCGAAAACGTCTTCGGAGCGCAGCACGTGATCGGCCCGCCGGCGATGCAGCTCGGCCCACGGCTTCCACTCGCCTTCGCCGGCGACGAACCACGATTCGCTGATGCGGCGCAGCTCGATCCCCGCGGACGTCGACTCGATGAACACCGTCGCCGGGCGCATCCGGCGCACCGCGGCGAGACCGAGCGCCAGCCCGGCGCGGACCGCCGGACGATGCACCGTCACCCATACGACGCACTCCGCGCCGGCGGCGAGCAATCGTCCGGTGTCCCGCCGATGTTCGGCGTCGTCGCCGCGCCGCAGCACGAGCACGCGCGTCTCGCACGGCCGCTCGCGCACGCTGACTTTGAGCGCGACCGTTCGCCCGGCGGCCGCGAGCGGACCGATGAGCTGCACGGCGAGCGTCGTCTTGCCGACGTTCGAGGCGCTGCCGCCGACGACGACGATCTTCACGCGCGACTCACCCGGCGTGACGCCGCAACGGCGTCGCGCCCCAGCCCTCGCGGCGCTCCGATGCGCGCCGAGCAGGGAACGAAATCCGATCCCATCTGTGCAAAGCTATCGCTGTTCGGTTCCGTTTGGGTTCCGCAGGAGCACTCCGGACCGTGCCCTAATTGCTCGTCCCCAAAACGAGCACCCAAACGGTTTCGGAGTCGACGACATGCCTCCCGAAAACGCCGCCCCAAACAGCGCGAACCATCGTTCGACTCGGCCAAGCGCGTGGTCGCTCTGAGACCCGCGCTGCCCGCCGCCGATCAGCGCCCCGCCGCGGACGAAGAGTTCCGCGCGTGGGCGATCGAGGACGTCCTGGACGCGGCGCTGAGCTCGACCGGCGCGGAAGTCGCCGAGATCTTCCTGCGCGACCAGGACGGCTCGGGCGTTTCGCTCGCCGGCCTGCGCGGCCCGTTCGCCGACGCGTTCAACCAGATCACGCACTTCGAAGAGGGCGACGGCTTTCCGGGTCTGGTCGTCTCCGAGGGCCGGCCGCTCGAAGCCGCCGGCGTCTCACACGATCTGCGGTTTCGGCGCACGAACGTGCAGCAGCTCGGCTTCGAGTATTTTCTGTGCGTGCCGATACCGGGACGCGAACGTCCGATGGGCAGCTTGGACGTCGCCTGGCGCCGCGGCTCCGACGCGCTCTTCCGGCATTGCGTGCAGCTCTCGCGTGACGCCGAACGGCTCGGCCTGCTCCTCGACCGGCAAGCTGCGGCAGCGAACGGAAAAAGCGCGCGCGGCGCCGCCCGGGCGAGCGGTCACGAGCGGCAGCTGGACGTGCGCGCGCTCGGCGGGTTCGAAGCTTCACTCGGCACGGCGCCGCTGAGCCTGGACCGGTTCGCGCGCAGGCGCGCGGTGACGCTGCTGAAGATTTTGCTGACCAACTACGGCAAGGTCGTCGTGCGCGACGAGCTGATCGAGCTGCTGTGGCCGTCCGACGCGCCGAAAGACGCCGCCAAGCTGGTGAAGATCGCCGTTCACTACTTGCGCCGCGGGCTGGGCGAGGCGCAGAACGGGAACGCCGAGTCGTTCATCGTCACCGAGCCGGCCGGCTACGCGTTCAATCCCGCCTCACCGCACCGCTTCGACGCGCTGGAGTTCGAGGCCGCGGCGACCGAAGGTCTGCGCTTCGAACGGCAGGGCCGCTGGCGCGAAGCGTTCGCCGCGCTGCGGACCGCGGCGGAGCTGTACCGCGGCGACTACCTGGAGGACGAGCCGTACAGCGATTGGTGCCGGCGGCGGCGCACGCAGCTGCGCGAGATGCTGTTCGACGTGCTGACGACGACGGGGCGACTTCTGGCCAGTGCCGGAGACTTCGAAGGGGCGATTCGTTGCTACCGCCGCATCCTCGAGCTCGACCCCTGCCTCGAGGAAATACACCGCCATTTAATGGAAGCGCTCCACCGCTGCGGGAAGCGCACGCAGGCGCTCCGCCAGTACGAAGCGTGTCGCCGCGCCCTGCAGGAAGAGTTCGACGCCGTCCCCGTCCTCGAAACGGAGACGCTCTACAACAGCATCCTGGGCCGCAATTCCGCCTAGCCGGAGTCCCACGGCAGGTTCACGGGGATCGGCTGCTGCGCCGTCGGAGGCTCGCGATGGATGGGTCGCAGCCGCTCCACCAAGTAGCTCCACACGCCGTCCTGGCTCTCTTCGGGCAGCGTGGCCCAACTGACGAGCAGGTTCGCGCAGGTCGCGATCGGCGCGAACTGACGCGCCCAGCGCAGGTTCTTGGCGATCCGGCCCTTGCCGACGTACACGGCTTCTCCGCTGCCCGCCCAGATCAGGACGACGCCGGACGCCGGCGGGTCGGGCAGGACCGCCGTCTCGAACGCGCACCACGCACCGTCGCGGTCTCGCCGCCACCGCAGCTCCACCTCACCGCTTCCGCACGAGGACGACGGGTTCAGCCCGACGGTCCGAGGACGTCGTCGAGCACGATCAGGCCGGGATCCGGCTTCGGCGGCGGCTCGCGCTCGGCGCGCACCGCTGCGGCGACCGACCGGCGCGAGCGCGCGTCGATCCGCGAGCGCAGGAACAGCGGCCGCTCCGGATCGGGAACCTCCGCCGACCCCGGCGCAGGGAGCCACGCGAAGCGAAACAGCACGGTCTCACCGTCGATGCGAATCGCGGGCGGAACGGCCGCGTCACGACACGGCGGCGCGCCGTCTTCCCAGCGGAACCACGCCGACAGAAACCAGCGGCCGCCGGGCTGGCGCAGATTCCACTCGACGCCGGGATAGAACGTGCGAAACGACGGCGGCTCAGCCCGGCCGGCGACGACGCGGTTGAGCTGAAGCCGCCAGCTCAGCCGTCCCCAGGCGCGCGGAAACGCATCGAGCTGTTGAAAAAAGCGCGTCGGCACCGCGCTCTCGAACTCGACTCCGCCGACGAGAGCGGAGCGATCGTCCGCGCCCGTCCAGAAGCCGGGCGGCGCCTGCTCTGAAGTCATCCGGCATTGCCCGACGTTCACGGAAGCTCACCTCTCGCGCGTTAGATTCGGCCGCGCAGTTTCGCGTTTCCCGCCGGACCGCACCGTCGAGAGGGCGAACGGCCGCGCATGATCGTCGTCATCGGCGCCGGACTGATCGGCCTTTCCGTCGCGTACGAGCTCGCCAAACGCGGCGCCGACGTGCGCGTTCTCGAAGCGCAAGACTCCGCTGCGTCGCCGTCGTGGGCGGGTGCCGGCCGGCTCTCGCCGTTCACCGAATCGGACGGCGGCGAGGAGGAAGAGCTTTTCCTCGCGACCGCGCTCGGCACGTACCAAGTCTTCGTCAAGGAACTGCACAAGCGCACCGGCGTCGACCCGTATCTGCGCATCGACGGGATCGTCGAGGTCGCGCTCGACGAAGCGAACGCGACGCGCTTGAGCGAGCGCGCCGCGTCGCTCGTCGCGCGCGGCATCCACGCGCACTGGCTGGAACCCGACGAAGCGCGCCGGATCGAGCCTTCGCTCGGACCGCACACGCTCGGCGCATCGCTCATCGAGGACGAGGGCCAGATCGACAACCGGCAGCTCGGCCACGCGCTGCGCCTCGCCTGCGTCGACGCCGGCGTGCGGCTCGAAGAGCGTGTCGGGCCCGTCGCGCTGGAGACGGACGGCGACCGCGCCGTCGGCGTTCGCGCGGGCGACCAGGTCGTCGCCGCAGAGGCGGTGGTCAACGCCGCCGGCGCCTGGGCCGGCAAGCTTCCCGGCGTCCCGCCCGAGGTTCGCATCCCGCTCGACCCGGTCCGCGGTCAGCTGCTGGTCCTGGCGATGCCGCGCCGGCTGGTGACCCGGATGATGGCGGTTCCCGGCGCGTACCTGATCCCGCGCACCGACGGAACGCTCGTGATCGGTGAAGCGGTCGCCGAGGAAGGCTTCGAGGTCCGCGTCGATCCGTTCTCGACGAAAGGCCTGCGCGACGCCGCGGTGCGCGCCTTGCCGGCGCTCGCGAATTTGGAGATAGCGGAGACGTGGGCCGGCTTGCGCCCTCGCTCGCCGAACGGCCGGCCGTTCATCGGCCGGACCGCGCTCGAGGGCTACTACGTCGCGGCCGGGCACTACCGCAACGCACTCCTCTTGGCGCCCGCGACCGCGCTCGCCGTCGCGAACGTGATCGAGGGGAAAGACTCGTGAGCCCGAGCGAAGGAACACTTCCGCATGCTTGAACCAGGTGCCACGCTTCCGCTCGTGACCGTTCGTGACGACTCCGGCACGGAGGTTTCGACGCACGATCTGCTCGGCGCCAAGCACCTCGTGCTCTACTTCTATCCGAAGGACGACACGTGGGGCTGCACCAAGGAAGCGACGCAATTCCGCGAGTCGTACGAGAGCTTTCGCCGCAAGGACGCCGAGATCGTCGGCGTCAGCCGTGATTCGGTCGAATCGCACCGGCTGTTCAAGGAGAAATACTTGATCCCGTACCGGCTGCTGGCGGACGTCGAGTCGCGGCTGTGCGACGCGTTCGGCGTCATCGTCGAGGAGAACGTCTACGGCAAGAACGCGATCCAGCGCTCGACGTTCGTCTTCGACCCGAGCGGCACGCTGGTGCGCGCTTGGCCGAAGGTGACGGTGCTGGGGCACGCCGACGAAGTCCTGAAGGAGCTGTAGCAAGATGGAGCCGTGCGAACGCTTTGCCGTCCTCGACTGGCGACCGGACGAAAACATCCCCAAGTGCGACGTGTGCGATCACCTCGAATCGTCCCATGAGAATCCCGGGCGCCGCCGGCTCTCGGGCGCGCAGATCGAAGCGCAGCGCCGGCAGTTGATCGAAGCGATGTACGACAAGCAACAGGCGGCGGGCCGCCAGGGCGGGGTCGCGGGAATCGGCCCCGACACCGCCTCGCACGCCCCCGGGACGAACGGGGAGCCGACCGCGACGGACTCCTGAATCTTTGCTGGACGAAGGCGTGGAACATCGCGTTCTCGCGGTCGATCAGATCGCCGATCCGCCGGGCAACACCAGGGTCTTATTGATATCGTCCCTGGCCTTTGCGTTCGGTTTTGCGGTGTGGGGAATGTTTTCCGCGCTCGCCCCATTCTTGATCAAGTGGTACAACTTCAGCGCCACCCAGGTGCTCGTGTTGGCCGCGATGGAGCCCTGCTTTGCGGCCGCGGTCAGCATCCCGCTCGGCATCCTCACGGACAAATTCGGCGGCCGAACGGTGTTCACGCTGTTGCTGCTGAGCCTCGCCGTTCCGCTGTTTTTCGGGCTCTTCGCGCACGGCTACTTCCCCTTGCTGCTGGTCGGGACGCTGCTGGGTCTCGGCGGCGCGACCTTCGTGGTCGGCAACGCTCACGTAGCGTCCTGGTATCCGAAATCGAAGCAGGGCACAGCCCTCGGCATCTTCGCGATGGGCAATATCGGAATCACCGTCGGGATGATCACGGTCACGTACCTCGCTACGCACGTTCTGAACGCGCGCGGCCCGGACGGCTGGCGGCTGGTATTTCCGATCTTCGGCGTTTCCACGCTCCTGATGGCGCTCGTCTACTGGTTTTTCACCTCCGATTCGCCGCACGGCCAGCAAAAGGGCGCGTCGCTCCGTGAAATCGCGGCCGTGTACCGCTCCGGCTCGCTGGTATGGCTCGTCCCGTACCTTTACTGGGTTTCCTTCGGCACCCTCACCTTCTTCGCGTCGTCGATGCCGACATATCTCGTCGACCGGTGGCATATCGATGCGGTCCAGGCGTCGATGATGTACACCCCGCTGCTGGTGGCCTGCGTCGCCTTCACCCGGCCGCTGGGAGGCTGGCTCGCCGACCGTTTCGATCCACTGCGAATCCTGGGCTGGCTGTTCGGCTTCATGGTCGTCCTGACCGTCGTCATGACAATCCAGATCTCGGTGCAGATCGAGTTGTTCGCGATGTATGGGCTGGCGCTGCTGGCCGGCACCACCGCGGCGGCGGTCGTCAAGCTGATTCCCCTCTACTTCCGGCAGGTGGGCGCGGTGAGCGGACTGGCCAAGGCCGCCGGCGCCGCCTGCGGTTTCACCATGACGATCATCCTGGCAGCCAGCAAGAATCTTCCGGGCGGCTACACCATCGGCTTTGCCATCTGGGCGCTGATGCACGTCGCCGCGTTCTACATCGCACTTTCGCGCGTCGGGTTCAGGCACGTAAAACTCGACGCCGAAACCGTCGCTGCGGGAGTCCATTCGAACATCGAAGCTGGAGTCGGCGCTCGTGGACCCGCGTGAACGCAGCGCAGAACGGGCGTGGCCGTTCGTCGTTCGCGTCGGGGTGCTTGGCGGCGCGATCGTCGTATGGCTGACCGTACTGGCCGCGTTCGCCGCAACCACCGCGGTTGCAGCGCGGCCGCCGGCGCAGCAGACCGCGCCCAAGCCGAACGCCGCGTTCAAGGATTGTGCGCACTGCCCGCAGATGGTGGTCGTCCCGGCCGGAAAGTTTTCGATGGGATCACCCGCCGGCGAGCCGGGACGTGCTGCGGACGAAACCCCGCAACACACGGTGACGATTGCGCGGCGATTCGCAGTCGGCCGGTTCGAGGTGACGTTCGACGAATGGGACGCGTGCGCGGCCGACGGCGGCTGCAACGGCTACAAGCCCTCCGACGAAGGCTGGGGCCGCGGCCGCCGGCCGGTGGTCAACGTTTCCTGGAACGATGCGAACGCGTACGCAACGTGGCTGTCGAAAAAAACCGGCAAGTCGTATCGGCTGCTCTCGGAGTCCGAATACGAGTATGCGGCGCGTGCCGGGACGCAGACGGCGTATCCCTGGGGCACTGCCGTCGGCACGAACAAGGCCGACTGCCATGCCTGCGGGAGCCAATGGGACGCCAGACAAACGGCCCCGGTCGGCTCGTTCGCCGCGAACGGATTCGGTCTCTACGACATGGTCGGCAACGTCCGAGAGTGGACGCAGGATTGCTACCACCCGAACTACAGCGGCGCGCCGGCGGACGGCTCGGCTTGGACTCAGGGCGCGAACTGTTACGACCGCGTCGTCCGCGGCGGATCCTGGCTGCTCGCGCCCGAGTTCCTCCGCTCCGCGAGCCGCTACTGGTTCACGGCCGACTACCGGCTGCGCTATCTCGGTTTTCGGGTCGCTCGGACGCCGGCGCCTTGATCACCAGCAGCGCGAGACACAACACCGCGAGCGTCGCCAGAATGATGAAGCCCAGCGCATAGCTGCCGGTGTAGTCGCGCACCGCGCCCATGATGATCGGGGGGAAGAAACCGCCCAGGCCGCCCGCCGCGCCGACGAGGCCGCCGACCAGGCCCGTGTTCTTCGGAAAGTTTTGCGCGACGAGCTTGAAGATGGCTCCGTTGCCGATCCCCAAACCGAGCGCCAGCGCGAACAGCAAATCCGTCACGATCACGATGTTGGCGTTGCCCGCCTGCCACGCCAGCATGAGCCGGGTCAGCACGACGAACGCGAAGACCCAGACCAGCACCTTCGAACCGCCCATCTGGTCGGCGAACCAGCCGCCGACCGGCCGCGCGAAGGTCGCTCCCATGGTGAAGATCGCCGCCTGCAACGGCGCGTCTTGGCGGTCGAGCGGGAACCAGTCGCCGAGCAGCTGCGGCAAGTAGTTCGCGAAGAACACGAAGCCGCCGAACGTGACGAAGTAGAACAATCCGAGGTGCCAGGTCAGCGGGACGCGCGTGACTGCGGCGAGGCTCGCGCCGAGCGGCGCGGGTTGAACCGCTCCCGGCGCGTCACGCGCGAACAGCCAAAAGACGACCGCCATCGCTGCCAGCGGGACGAGAAAGAACCAAAACGCGCCCTGCCGGCCGCCGAGCGCGTGCACCAACGGCGCCATCGCGAACACCGCCGCGGCGGTGCCGATGTTGCCGACGCCGTAGATGCCGAGCGCGGTGCCCTGCTTATCGGCGGTGAACCAGCGCGAAACGAACGGAATACCGATCGCAAAGCTGGCCCCCGCGACGCCCAGGAAAAATGCTCCGGCGACGTACGCCCAATACGAGTCGGCGAAACCCAAGAACGCGACCGGCACCATGGTGAACGACAGCAACGCCGTGAACGTGATGCGGCCGCCGAAGCGATCGGTCAGGATCCCCATCGGGATGCGCATGAGCGCGCCGAGCAGCGTCGGGACCGCGATCAGCAAGCTGATCGCGGTGTTGTCGAGCTTGTAGTCGGCCTGAATCTGGCGCGAGAGCGGTGACACCGTGCTCCAGGCCGCGAAGGCGACGACGAACGCCGCCGTCGCCAAAGCGAGGTTGACGTAGGCCTGACGCGAGTTCTGCATAGGCAGCTCCGGAGCGGTATCTCGCTGAGCCTACCATGCGAGGGGTTCCGTTTCGGTTACGTCGCCGCCGCAGGTTTCGGGTGCAGCGCTCCGAAGCGCCCGCGCGTGAACGGGGAAAAGAGCGCGATGGAACCGATCGAGGGCTACTGCGTCGCGTGCCGCGGCATGCGGGAGCTGACCGAGACGCGCAACGTTCAGCGGAGCGGGTTTCCGACGATCGCCGGCAAGTGCTGCGCGTGCGGCAGCAACGTGTTCGTGCTGGGTGCGGTCGCTCCGTCTCCCGCCGAAGAGGCGAGCGACGGCTAGGGATTTAGCCTCGAGCCTGCGCCTTGACGTGGTCGAACGCCGCCTTGACCGCGTCGTGCAGCTGCGAGCGCTGCGTTTCGAGCGGTGCGGCGGGATCGTGGAGCGCCGCCGCGCCTCTCTCCTCGACGATCGAGGCCAAGTCGTCGAGGTCGTCCGGCGCGACCACGCCCATCATGACGAGCGGGATCACGTCCGCGATCCCTTCGCGCGCCGCTGCGGCACCCGGCGGATCCGCGTCGACGAGCCAATCGGTCGCGGTGCGCAGCGCTTCCTTGGTTTCGTACTCGTTCAGCGGCATGTCAGGTGATCTCCACGGCTTCGGTCGAGGGCGAGGGCGCGTCGGGCGCGTGCTGCACCCACATCGGGAACCAAGCCAGCACGTCGTTCTTCCGCGCGACGAAGTTGACGAGATAGCGGCCGGGATACGGCCACGAGAGTCCCTGGAAGCGCACGACGTTGCGCGAAACCGGATTGTCGCGCGTGAACGCAAGGTCTCGCACCGCCGTCTGGGCGATGACGTCGCCGCCGTCGGCGACGATGACGACGCGGCAGTTGCCGACCGTTCCGGCGAGGTCGCTGTAGAAACAGAAGATCGCGCACCAGCGTCCGCTCGGCGCCGGAAAGTCGACCGCGCCGATTCCGTCCATGACGTTTTGGAACGAGACCGGACCTCCGCCTTCGCTGCTGACGTTCTCGCAAGCGAAGGCCATCTGCACGCTCGGGCGGAGTTCACCGGAACGTTCGGCGGCGTCTGGCATGGTCGAAGGCCAACGTACGGACCCTCGGTGGACGAGCCCTGGCAAGAGCGTCAAGGACTCTCGAAACCCGTCCGGAACGCCTTCGCATGGAGGACCGACCGCAACCCGCTCGTCCGACGACCGCGACGCTCACGCCCGGCGCGCAAGACGCGCTCGACGCGATCAACAGCACCTTGCGGGAGATCGGCTACCGCGTCAAAACGGCGGCGCTCGTCGAAGCCGCGCTCGTCGAGCTCAACGAGCAGATGTCGCAACCCGCCAGAGCCGTGGAGATCGTGCGGCGCCGCGTCCCGCCGCACTCGGTCGTGTTTCCGCCCTGAGCCTCAATCGGGCGCGTTGTGGGCGAGCTCGGCGAGCGTGTCCGCGCAGGCGAGAAAGATGACGATGCGCGGATACTTGCGCATCATGTAGTCCTTCAAGATGATCGCGTCACGCCGCCCGTTCTCGTCCATGACGCCGTGCGCTTCGGCCTGAAACTCGTCGAGCAGCGGCGCGAGCTTGCGCGCGATCTCGCCGAGCCGGGTTTGAGCCATTCATTCGCCTCCAAGTCGTAAACGGGGACTGCAATGTGCGCTTGAGCGACGAGATGATCCTCGGTCTGTACCTGCCGCGCGGACCGAGTCCGCCGCTCGCCGAGGGCGGGCAGCACGAGTGCGCTCGCGCGCGCTGCGGCCGAACGGAGCGCACCGCCGGCACGCGCGCATACCGCTGGGCGGCGCGAGAGAGGAATCGGCCGGTCATCGAGCTGTGTCCGCGCTGTCACCAGGAGCTCCTGACGATCGTGACCGGCGGCTGACGCACGCCGAGCCGCTTCGGAGCGCTAGCGATGGACGGAAACCGCGAACAGCGCCGCCGCGAACGAGAAGATCGCCACGGCGGCCGAGACGACGCGCGCCGTCTTCCACTGCTCTTTGAACCCGAAGGCGAACGTGGCGACGCACGCGATGGCGAACAGGAAGACGAACAGCGTGCTCATGGCGTGGGAGAGTTTACTCCAACGCCGGTGGATTGCCAAGCGCGTCGCAGCGCGGCAACGAGGCCCCTCTTGCGCCGGCGTGGTACCGGGACTCCACATGGATCGACCCCCTCCGTCCGCCGCCGGAGGCGCACCGTACGCGGCCGCCGCGAACGGCGTCCTCACCTCGGAAGGCCTGCTGCAAGCGTGCCGCCACGTCTGGCGCGACTCGAACTCGGTCGTCATGCTGGGGAGCGACATCCTGAGCTCGGAGCCGGTTTCGTACGACGACAAGAAGGCGCTCGCGGCGCTGCGCCGGCACATCGCGGCGGCGGGGCCGCGCGCCTTCGTCGAAGACGTTCTGCCCAACCTCGGATTCGGACCGGTCCGTGACTGAGCGGACGCCGCCCGCCCCGCCGGAGCCCGCGGAGCGGCCGGCCAACGGCGCCGCAGAGCAGACGATCACCTGCGTGCGATGCGGCGCGCAAGGCGTTCCGCTGCACCGCGGCTGCCCGATGTGCGAGGACTGCTGCGACTGCCGGCCGCTGGGAACCTGACGCGCGCGGCGCTCAGCCGAAGCGCAGCAGCGAGTCGATCTGCGGGTAGCCGCCGTCGTCGGCGAGATCGAAATGCATCATCGCGCCGTTGCGTGACGAGCCGTCGGCTCGAACCTTGAAGTCGCACGCGCCCCAGCGCAGCCCCTGATCGCACAGTGCGGTCACGATCTCGCAGCGCAAATTCAAAAACCCGCGCGCGGGATTGCGCGTCAGCGATGGGGTCGCGCTCGGCGCACCGACGACCATGGGAATTCGCAGCTCCTCGTAGTCCCGCACGATGCGCAGATACTGCGCCGGCGCGGAGTTCGGCCAGTCCGGGTGGCTCTCACGGAACTCCGCCGAGCCGAGCACGTCCTCGAGCCGGGGCAGCGCAGCCTGCAGCGGCAAGCGTTCCGTCTCGGGAATCGCGGCGAGCAGCTCGTCGTCCGAGACGTCGTCGGCGTTCTCGAGCGCGACGCGCGCGACGCTCGAGGGCCGCGCGTCGATCGCCAAGCTCACGTACAGCACGAGCGCGTCCGAGGCCGCCTTGAACCGCGTCCACACCGACTGCGTCGACTCGTTGGGCTGCCGCGGGCGCAGGTCGGCTTCGCCCAGCGAGCCGCGCACGAAGCGGACGGCGCGGTCGCAAGCGGCCAGAAAGCGCATCCGCATGGCGAGCAGATGTTCGCCGCCGGCTTGGCCGCCCGGGACGCCGGCGTTCCGCGTCACGATGTACGGGTTCGTCGGGGCGTTGAGGTCGATCGCCGCGCCGGCCGAATGATGACCCGCATGCGGCCGCCAGCACTCGTGCGGGCCGCGCACCGCGACCCACTGCGAGAACGACGCGCGCGCCTTGCCGGTGGTGGGATCGATGCGCTGCTGCGGCGCGAGCGCATCGAATGCCGCGCGCACCGCGTCTTCGGCCGCCTGCAGGCGCCATTGCAGCTCGGGATTCACTCCCTCGGTGAAGCCCGATCCGCAGGGCAGACCGAGAAATTTCGTCGCGAGCTGAAACGAAGGCATATCGTCGTAGGCTGCTAGAATAAGCCTCGCCGGAGGCGCAGTCCTGCGAACGGACGGCGCCTGCGCGACGACGCCGCGCTCATGTTCGAGGAGGCCGCCGGTGCAAAGTCAAGCGAACGCGACGCTGTACGAGCGATTGGGCGGCGCCTGGAAGATCGCCATTCTCGTCGACGACTTCATCGACCGGATCCTGACCGATCCGCGATTCGATGCGAACCCGCGCCTCAAAGAAGCGAGCCGGAACGTTTCGAAAGCCGGTTTGAAGTACTTGGTGACGGAGATGACGTGCTGGGCGACCGGCGGGCCTCAAACGTACACCGGCCGCTCGATGACCGAGTCGCACCGGCATCTCATGATCGGCGATGACGAATGGGAGTCGTTCATGGACGACTTCCGGCGCTCGATGGACGCGTGCAAAGTGCGCCCGCCGGAGCAGGCCGAGCTGCTCGCGATCCTGGAGCGCTCGAAATCCGCGATCGTCGTTCCGAAAGGCGAGGGCTAACCCGCTCGGTCGGCGTTTCGGCACGCGCCGTAATGGTCCAGCGCCCGGCCGATGAGCTCCCAGTCCGCTTCGTTCAAATCCGCGGCGCGCTCGACGGACGGTGTCCCTTCGGACATCAGCAGGTCCGCATACGCCGGCGGCTGGTCGCTCGGCGGCCGATGCGCTTCGTCGGCTTTCGAGGGATCGATATGGCTCGCTTTGATTCGCCGGGCAAGGTCTGCCGCGGCTTCGCGGTCACTCGCTGGGTTCATTGCAGGTAGCCTCCGATCGGCAAGGTGCTTCGGACGGTCGCGGCGGCGGCGCGAGCAATACGATGGGGTAAGACGGGGAACATGAAGCAGATCGCGGGACGCGGCAGGAGCCGCGGAACCGTCGCGGAGCCGAAACGGAACCGCGGCGTACCGCGATTTTAGCCCCCCGGCCAGGGGGTAGGTTACCCTCCGGCAACGTATTCCATGCTCGGCTCGAAGGGCACAGCCCGAATTCACCCTCTTGCGGAGGCATCGCGTGCGTAGAAAGATTGGACTTACGATCCTGATCGGCGCCGCCATCGGCGCCATCGTCGGCTACCTCCTCGGAAACGTCACGGTCGGAATCATCTACGGCGTCTTGGCCGGCGCGATCGTAGGCGCGATTCTCGATCGCCGCATACAGAAGAAGCCGTCCGTCGGCTGACGGACGAAACGCGAAGGGACACGTATCGGCGGCGCTAATAAGATGCGCCGACACACGGGAGAAGCGAGTTTGGCTCAGAGATACAGCCCACACCCGAAACAAGTTCGCGTCCAAGGCCTGGGGCGCGGATTTTGGCTCGTGACCGCCCTACTGACGCTCTTGAGCCTCGGCACCACGTACTACTACCTCTTCGGCTCGATCGATTGGATCATGCCGGGCGCCTCGCATCCGGTCGCCGACCGCGCCTCCGACGTCGACGGGCTCTTCAAGTTCATGGCGGTGTTCGGCACCGCGATCCTCATCTACGTCTCCGGCTACGTCATCTATTTCGGGATCGAGTTTCGCGCGCGCCCGACCGACCCGCCCGATCTGGTCGGCGTCCCGGTCCACGACGCGCCGAAGCTCGAGCTGTGGTGGACGGTGCTCCCGACGATCCTGCTCGCCGTGCTGACGGCGCTCAGCATCAACGTCTGGTACAAGATCCAGTTCGGCACCGGCGCGCCCGCCTTGACGATGGAAGTCGTCGGGCACCAGTTCTATTTCGAGTACCGCTACCCGGGCCTGAAGACGTCCGTGTTCTCGAAGACGGAGCCGATGCATCTCCCGCTCGGCGTTCCGGTGCGAATCCTCATCACGTCCGCCGACGTGATCCACCAGTTCTGGGTCCCGGAGATCAGGCTCAAGCAGGCCGCCGTGCCCGGGCTCGTGCAGAACCTCAACTACACGCCGCTGCGCGCCGGCACCTACGACATCGCCTGCTCCGAGTTTTGCGGACCGGACCACAGCGTGATGCACGGCCAGCTCATCATCGAGCCGGTCGCGGACTTCAACAAGTGGCTCGAGGGCCAGAAGAAGGCCGCGGCCAGCGCCGGCGCCACGGTCAACCTCGCGAACGGCAGCGCCGACGCCGGCAAAGCGACGTTCGCGCAAAAGTGCGCCGCCTGCCACAACAACCCGCCGACACCGTTCGACCAGAAGCTCGTCGGTCCGGGCTTGGCAAAGATCACCGACGACCCCGCGCATCCGACCTTGGTGACCGGCAAGCCGCCGACGCCCGCGAACATCGCCGACATCCTGCAGAACGGCTTCACCGGCCCGATCGGCACGATGCCCAACCGGCAAGCGAACGCGCTGTCCGACAAAGACATCGCCGACCTCGTTGCCTACCTCACCAGCCTCAAATAGTATCCGCCTCGCCTGAGAGAGATCTCGCATGCACGCCGGAACCACTACGACCCACGACGCCCACGACGTTCACGACCACATCCATCCCGCGCCGGAAGGATTCATCCGGAAGTACGTCTTCTCGCTCGACCACAAGGTGATCGGGTTCCAGTACTTCTTCACCGGCTTGTTCCTGCTCCTCATCGCCGGCTCGTTCGCCGAGCTCGTGCGCCTTCAGCTGACGAAGCCCGAAGGCGCGATCATGAGCCACAACGCGTATAACGAGATGTTCACCATGCACGGCACGGCGATGGTGTGGATGGTCCTGATCCCGCTCGTGACCGGAGCGATCGGCAACTTCGTCATGCCGCTCCAGATCGGCGCGCGCGACGTCGCGTTCCCCTGGCTCAACATGGCGAGCTTCTGGATCTTCCCGATCGCGGCGCTGATCCTGTTCAGCTCGATGCTGTTCGGCGGCCCGCACGCCGGGTGGACGGAGTACCCGCCGATCTCCTTGGCGGACGGAACGGCAGGTGCGCTCTGGTGCATGGCGATCTTCGTGATCGGGATAAGCTCGACGATGACCGGGCTGAACTTCATGGTCACGATCATCAAGATGCGCGCGCCGGGCATGACCTGGACGCGCATGCCGCTGTTCGTGTGGGCCACGTTCGCGACCGCGCTGATGAACATGTTCGCGACCGTCGCGCTGTCGGCCGCCACCGGTGCGCTGTTCATCGAGCACGTCTTCAACGTGCCGTTCTTCGACGCGTCCCGCGGCGGGAGCCCGGTGCTCTTCGAGCACATGTTCTGGTTCTACTCGCACCCCGCGGTCTACATCTTCATCATTCCGGCGTTCGGCGTCGTCTCCGAAGTGCTGCCGGTGTTCGCCCGCAAGCCGATCTTCGGCTACAAGATGATCGCGTTCTCCTCGATGGCGATCTCGATCTTGGCGTTCACCGTGTGGGCGCACCACATGTTCCCGAGCGGACTCGCCCCGTGGCTGCAGCTTCCGTTCATGATCCTGACGTACGCGATCGGCATCCCGACCGGGATCAAGGTCTTCTCCTGGATGGCGACGCTGTGGGGCGGCCGCATCCACTACACGACCGCGATGCTCTACGCGATGGGCTTCCTGATCACGTTCACGTTCGGCGGCATCACCGGCGTGTTCTTGGCCTCGGTCCCCGTCGATCTCCACATGCACGGCACCTACTTCGTGGTGGGGCACTTCCACTACGTCGTCGCCGGCGGCGCCGTCATGGGCTTCCTGGCCGCGATCCCGTACTGGTACCCGAAAGCTACCGGCCGCATGATGAGCGAGCGGATCGGACAGCTGAGCTTCTGGCTGTTCTTCATCGGGCTCAACGGAACGTTCTTGCCGATGCACTGGCTGGGACTCGAAGGGATGCCGCGCCGGTACGCCTCGTACATCGACTTCGCGAAGTCGAACCCCGACGCGCAGTTCTGGAACACCTTCGAGACCGCGATGTCGTTCTTGATGGTCGCCTCCGTCGGGCTGCTGGTCTTCAACGTGCTCTGGAGCATCAAGCACGGGAAGGTCGCCGGGATCAACCCGTGGGGAGCGCGCACCCTCGAGTGGACGATCAGCTCGCCCCCGCCGTACTACAACTTCAAGAAGCTGCCTGAAGTGTACGGGCGCCCGTACGACTACGACCGGCCGCTGCCGTACAAGAACACGGACAACGAGCTTGACGAGTACCCCGAATACGGGAGAGTGCTGATGCCGATTCCGACGCCGGCCGCGGTGGGAGCGTAAGGCATGGCGACTGCTGCAGCCGCAATTCCACACGGGGGCGGCCATGCCGAGGTGGCCGCCCGCTACCACGACGTCGATCCCGTCTACGCCGAAACCCGCGATCTGCGGCTGCTGGGCTTCGTGTTGTTCCTGCTCAGCGACTGCATCCTGTTCGGCGCGTTCATCTTCGCCTACATCTACCTGCGGGTCTCCGCGCCGGCCTGGCCGCCGTTCGTCGGCGGCCACCAGCTGCCGTGGTTCGACACGAGCTTCGCGGCGTTCAACTCGATCGTGCTGTTCGGCTCCGGGGTCACGATGCACTTCGCGCTCGAGAACTGGAAGCACCTGAACAAGCGCAAGTTCAACATGTGGCTGATCGCGACGATCATCCTCGGGATCGGGTTCTTGCTGGGCCAAGCGCACGAGTACTCGGTGGTCGGGATCAGCTGGGCGGGCAGCACGATGGGCGCGTCGTTCTTCACCCTGACCGGGATGCACGGTTTCCACGTCTTCGTCGGCGTCTGTTTCTTGACGACCCTCGCGATTCAGGCCAACCGTGGCGTGTACACCGGCTCGAAGTATTTCGGATTGACGGCGGGGACGCTCTACTGGCACTTCGTCGACGTGATCTGGGTCGCGCTCTTCTTCCTCTTCTACCTGTGGTGAGCAATGACTGAAGCAGCAATCGAGAAGGGCGCAGCCTTGGCGGGCGCGCTCGTCGTCGGGATCACCGCCGTCATTCAGCTGAAGAACGACTGGGCGGCGCGCGGAATCGACGCCTCCGTCACCAAGATACTGCTCGGCTTGATGGCGCTCGGCTGCGTGCTGGCGCTGCTCGCCGCCGTCAACGTTCTGGGGGCACGCGCATGAATCATGACGACGCTCACGACCCCTTCGAAGGGCCGCTCCTCCCGGCGAGTGCCGACATCACGATCGGCGTGAAGCTGTTGCTGGTTGCCGGCATCCTGGTCTCGCTCATGCAGGGCATCTTCGTCCACCTCGCGGCGCCGTACGGACGCGTCTGGCCCGCGGAAGCCTCGGCGAAGATCACGCTCCCGCCCTCGCACCTTCAGACGTAGGAATTCAGCCGAAGCGCGAGCCTTTGCCCTTCGCGTCGCGCGCCACGCCGACGCCGAAGGGCGAGATGTCGTCCGGGAGCACGCCGGTCGAGCGGCCGTCGATCTTGTGGATGCCGCCGTACTGGCTGAATTCGACCACGACCGGCCACATCAGCCGGTTTCCGATCGACGCGGGCCATTGGCGCAGCGGCCATTCACCGAGTACGAAGCGGTCGGCATTGAGCACCGCGACGTAGTACTCCGGCGGATCGTTGTCCGTCGCGCGATAGCGAACGTACCCGTCGACGGTGTAAATCGGACCGAACGTCTCCATCACGGCGCGCGCCGACGGCGCGATCAAAAAGATCGCGTACAGGAAGAAAGCGATTGCACCGACGGCAAAGATCGGGGCCAGCAACAGCGCGATCTCCTGCTTCCGCAGCAGCAGACCGACCGGCAAGAGCGCAAAGAAAATCCCGACGATCAGCGGCTCGATCGCGATGGTGAAGCGGCCGAAGAATCCGCGCAACACCACTCGGCGCTCGGCGCGCGTCCACGCGCGCCGGGCCACGTCGGAGCCGGGCGCCTCTCGCCGGTGCCGAGCCATTCGGACTCGTTCCACCAGCGGTGAAACGCTCCTGGTGCAGCTGCTGCCCGGCGGTATTTTTCGGCGCGCGCCGAACGTTCGCGTCATGGATCGCTCGCTGAAGCGGCGCATCGCCGAACTCGCAGCGGGGAGCGTGCTTGCGGCCGCCGTGCTGTGGCCGGTGAACGCGTCCGCGCATCCCGAGCGCATAGGCGGACTGGTGCTCACCGTCCTCGCCGCGCAGCGCGAGGCGGTCATCCGGCACGACGGCGGCAAGGGCAAATCCGGAACCACGACGCTGCTGCGCCTCTCCCCGCGCGTCGACGTCACTGCGCTCCACGACGGCGACCGCATCGTCGGGCTCGTCGACGACGACAGCGCGCCGCCGACGCTCGACGAGGTCAAGGTCATCCCCGCCGCGCCGGCGCCGAGCGCGATCCGCGTCGTCCATCCGCTCAACATCGGCGACCACATGCCGGCGACGCGCTTCGTCGACCAGCGCGGCCGCGCGTTCAGCTTCGCCGATTTCCGCGGCAAGTCGGTCGTCCTCGCCTTCATCTACACGCGCTGTCGCGATCCCAAAGAGTGCCCCGCGATCTCGAGCTCGTTTCACGTCCTGCAGACGCGCCTCGGAAACGGCCCCTACCATCTGGTGGAAATGACGCTCGATCCGAGCTTCGACCGGCCGGACGTCCTTGCGAAGTACGGTCAGTCGTTCCGCGCCGACGCCGGGCGCTGGACGTTCGGCACCGGCGATGCGCAAACGGTGCTCGATTTCGACGCTCGCTTCGGGATCGATCCGTTCGCGGATCCGAAGCTGGGCGTGATCCACACCGAGCGCACGGTGATCGTCGATCCCGACGGCAAGATCGTCGACTTCATCGATCAAGCCGGATGGGACCCGGCCGACGTCGTCGCGCGGCTGCAATCGGTCGAATCGCGGCCTTCCAATCCGCTCGCGCGCCTGGACTTCGAGCTATCGAAGGCGGCGACCGCCGTGTGCGGCAACCGGGTCGCCGGTTTCTCCGGGCTGGAAGACCTCGCGATCGTGCTGGTCATCATCGGCGCCGGCGGGTGGATCCTGCAGCGGCTCGCTCGAAAGATCTTCGCCGAACACGTCTAATCCGCGCGGGTTCACCAACGGCGAACCAACCCACTAGACGGTCTCGGAAACGATCCTCCGCGACGAGGTTCGGGCGAGCGGGACGGAGACAGCCTCGAGCGACGTCAGCACGGTAGCGACGACGAACGCGAGGAACGTCGCGACCGCGTTCGCCGCGTGCGCTTCGCGCAGCGCCGTCGGCAGCAGCCACAGCACGTTCAGCACCCCGAGCGTGATCTGCAGCGCCGTCAGCCCGAGCGCGACGCGCAGCGCGACCGTCGCGCGCCGCTGATACGCCGGCAGCAAGAACGCCGCGGCGATCGCGAACAGCAGCAGCGTTGCCGCGAGCAGCCGATGCGTCATCTGGAGCGTTTGCGGCACGGTTTCACCGAGGAACGTGGGCCCGCAGGCGGGGACGCCGAGGCATGCGAGGCCGGCGCCGCTCGAGCTGACGTACGCGCCCGCGCACATGGTGACGAACGCCCACGCGGTCGCGAGCGCGACCGGCGCGGTTCCGCGCCGCCCTTCGAGCGCCGGTGACGGTTGCCGCGCGTCGTACGTGAACGCCACGACCACCAGCGAGGTCAGGACCGCCAACAGCAGCATCGCGGCGCCCCAATGAATCATCACCGAGAGCGGGCTGTTCGCGAACTTGATCGTGGCGCCACCGAGCAGCACTTGCAGCACGAACACCGCGGCGAGCGCGAGCAGCATGCGGCCCAACGGCCGGATCGCCGAGCGCAGCCGCAGGCCGGCGACGACGATCCCCGCGACGACGAACGTCTCGATGAAAGCGAGCAGGCGATGCATCCACTCCAGCACGACCGTGCCGTGCAGCACCGGCACGACGGCGCCGCGGCAGAGCGGCCAGTCGGGACAGGTCATCCCCGCCACGTTGATGCGCGTCCAGCTGCCCAGCATCGCGAGCGCAAACGCGACCAGCGTCCCGGCCACCACCAGTGCACGAAAGATCCTCGTTGTATTCACGACGCGCTGTGCCAATCGATCCTCTCCGACGACGTGCCGGGACGCACAGTCCGCGACGCACTCCGGCCGAGTCTTCCGGGAACGCCTCGCCGACTTCCTACTGTTCGAGCGTCGCGGTCGCTTACGGCAACAACTCGGCCAACCGGACCCGAACGGTGCGCGCCGCGTTCGAGCCGGCGCTCACGACGCGATACGTGCGGACCGTTCCGACCGGTGCGGTATTGACCGCCGTCAGCTCGTCCGGTGTCATCGCCGGCGCCGGCTTGCCGCCGATTGCAACGATGCGATCGCCGGCGCGCAATCCCGCCGCCGCCGCCGGCGAGCCGGCGTAGACGAACGTGACGTCGAACGCGCCGTCAGCACGCCGGCGCAGCTGCAGACCGGTGCGGTTGAACACCGGATCCGCGCGATGCCGCGCCGGTGCAAGCCACATCGCGCCTTGGCGGTAGTCGATCGAGGTCACGTAGCGCTCGTGCAGGGTCTCGCTCAGGATCGCCGCCTCGACCGTCGTCGATTCCGAACCGTTCCGCGCCTGCGGGTACGCAGCGACGATCTCGTGCGGCAGGCGCAGTGCGCCGACGTTGATCGCCGCCCGAGCCACGCGCACCCCTGCGCCGGCGTCGAGACCACGGCTGAAGCGCCGATCCAAGCCGACCGCGTGCGCCCAGTGAGCTTCCACGATCGTCGAACCGGCGTTCCCCGTGTCGACCATGCACTCGCCGGCCATGCCGCCGACACGGCACGGTACGAGCGGTGCGTCTTCGTCGAGCGTGAGTGGGACGCGCACTCCGGGATAGCGAGCGTGGCGCCCGCGAAGCGGCGTGAGCGTGAGCGTTCGCCGAACGGGATCGACGATCGCCGAGAACCGTTCGAAGAGCTCCAGTCCCAGCCAGCCCGCTTTCGGCGGCAGCGGACCGCGTTCGACCCTCACGAACGGATACGGGATCATGTGCGCGACGCCCTCGCGCACCACCGCCTCGCCGATCCGCAGCTCGCGCACGCGAACGAATCCGCTGCTGGTCCACGGCGCCCGCGCCGGGTTCGCCGCGAGCACGCTCAGCCCAAGCCGTCGCGCGGTCGTCGCGGTCAGGATGAAATGCCCCCCGGTGTCGAGGACGAACGGAAACGGTCCGCGTCCGTCGAGCTTGACGTCGACCAGAATCTTGTGCGCTTCGATGCGAATGGGAACCGTCGTCGAGCGCGCGCCGCGCACCATCCGAACGTCGTCCCGTTGGGGCGGCGGCGCAAACTCGACGTCGTGCACGACCGGGCGCAGCGCGATCGCACGCGTGGTCAGCGTGACGACGTCACCATCCTCCGGATACTCGATGCGCCGCACGAACGGAATCACCGCACCATCAACGTCGCGCCAGTCGGAAAACCGCACCACGCGGGTGTCCTCGTTCAGGCGCAGGATGGTCCGATCGGGAAGCCCGCTTCGGCGATCGAACCAGATCTCGACCGGCACGCCGCCGCGCGGGACGGCCTGCACGACGGCGAACGCGCGACCGCCTTGCGAACGCAAGGCCGGCGCCGTCAACCTGCCCACGAGACGGTTCGGCGCGCACCAGCCGCGGCGATCGAACCAGGCGTCGGTGGCGGCGACGGCGCGGGCGTGCACGGCGTCGTAGCGGTGAACCGTGCCGGACCAATCGCTGATCCACGCCGTCGTCCCGTCGGAGCCCATCGTTTCACCGAGCCCCGCTACGTCGAAACGCCGCACGAACTGGCCGCTTCGGAGATCGCTCAACTCGGTGAACGGGCCGCGCAGGAAGCCGAGCATATCGATCGTTCCGTGCAGCGCGACGGCGGCGTGCGCAGCACGCGCGCACGCCGCGCCTCCGCGTTCGCCGGCCGCGGCGCCGCGGTCTCCGCACAACAGGAGGAGGACCGAGACGGCGAAGATCGTCAACCGCACCGGTTTGGAATCCGGAGATACGCTCAGCGCAGCCGGCCCGCGCGGACGCTGTAGAGCAGCGTGTAGCTGCGCGGCGCGAGCAGCGTCGGAACCGGGACGTACGTGCCGCCGCCGCGCAGCGAGAGCGGCTGCGCGAACTCGTTCGTCGAGAAGAGCCCGGTATCGGCGTTGAAGAGGTTGTTCGCGAACAACGTGAGCCGGCCGCGCCGCGCCGTCCAGGTGACCCCGGCGGCGACCTGCACGTACGAGCCGAGCGCGTTTCCGTTGTTCGCGGAGACCCAGGTCCCGTTGACGACCCACTCCAGCGCCGCCTTGCGCTGTTGCGCGTCGATCAGCAGTCCCGCTTTGTGGAGCGGGCGGAACGGAAGCTGCGCGCCGACCGCATACGGGCTGCCCGCGTAGAGCAGGCGCGGATCCGCCGATGCGAGCACCGCGCCGTTCACGGAGTAGCTCGGCAACGCGATCACCGCGCGACCAAGCACGATTTGTCCCGAGGCGTCGAAGCCGCGGTAGCGCACCGTCGTCCCGGCGATCTGCTCGGCGACGTAGATGCGGCTCGGGTCGAACGCCTGCGCCCCGCAGATCGCGCCGCTGTGCCAAAACGCCGCGAGCTGATCGACATAGGTTGCCGGCACCGCGCCGGCCGGAAGCGCGAGGAGCGGAAACTGCGCCTGCAGCGTCCCGTTGCGGTCGGTGACGTCGTACGCGTTCACGCGGACGCTCCCGCGGCGCCCGCGCCGGCTGTAGTTGAAGCTCGCCGCGCTCTGCGAGCCCGCGGCCGGGACGTCGGAAGGACCGTTGACGCGGACCTCGCTCGCGCCGCAGTCGTACTGGGCAGCGGCCGGGTCGGCGAACAATCCGCCGGCGCGATATTCCGAGCCGTTCCCGTAGTTCCCGAGCCCGAACGAGATCGTCTCCTGCTTCGAGGGCGTCAGCGCGACGTTGACGTCGGCGGCGCGGCGCGACTGAGCCAGGCTCACGTTCTGGCCGTAGCCGAGCGTCGCGCTCCAGCGGTCGGAGAACTTCACGGTGTCGGCGAGCACAGAATAGCCGTAACGGCTGTCGTTCTCGGTCGTGCCCTGAAAGCGCCCGCTCGCGATCGTGTGACCGCGCCCGGCGAACGTGCCGAAGTTCAGGATCAGCGTGTGGCGGTGGATCGCAACGGTCTCGTAGGTGAAGACGCCCGCGCCGTGTCCCGCCAAGTCGGACCGGTACGGCGACGGAATTCCGCCGACCACGCGGCCGAGCTCGCTGTCGACGTAGCCGTACGCGTTCGAGAACGCGTTGACGTTCACGATGACGTTTCCGATCTGACCTTGCATTCCGAACGTCTGCTGACCGCTCGTCCCGCGGATCGTCCCGCCGGGGCCGTACCCGCACGGCAGCAAGGTGACGAACTGGTCGCATAACGGCGAGGAGCGATTCGTCCCGCCGAGATAGCCGCCGGTCAGCGTAACGTGGCCGACCGGGTAGCGCAGCTTGAAGAAATCGCCGGTGCGGTCGAACGCGCCGTCGTGCACGTAGTCGAGCCCGCTGGTGTCTTCGAAACGCAAGCCGGTGAGGATGCTGTCGCCGCCGCGCACGGCGTGCTGCAGCGCGATCCCGAGCTTGTGATAGGAACCGCTCAGCGAGAGTTGCGCAGCGGTGTGCTCGTAGGTGCCGTACGACGCGGACGCCTGCGTCTGCCAGGTCTTCGTCGGCTCCAAGGTCCGGAAATTGACCGCGCCGCCGATCCCGGTGCCGTTGTTCCCGCTGCTCACGCTGACGCCGGTCGACAAGTCGGCGGCGACCGACTGCAGCGTCGCCGCGCCGCCGCCGAGCAGCGGCGTGCCGCCCGCGCTCGCAAGGGTTTGCGAAGGGTCCATGTTGCGCAGCGAAATCGAAAGCGTACCGAGCTGCTGGTCCTGCGTGACGGAGATTCCGCCGATCTTGTCGAGCGCGTCGGAAAGGTTCTCCGAGATGCGGCGGATCGGATTGCCTTCGTCGACGTCGACGCTCGAGATCGAGACCGCCGGGCGCGCGCGCACGCGGCCGATCTCTTTCAGCTGTTCCGGCGCCGGGGTCGCGGACGCGTTCGGCGGCGCGGGCTTCTTCGCGGCCGCCCGCTCGAGGGTGATCTCGACGACCTTGCGCTCGCCCGCGAGCGCTTCGACGTCGTCCGCGTCGACGCCGGCGTAGCCGCTCAGCACGACGCGCAATCGGTAGAGCCCAGGTTCGACGTCGGTGAAGCGGACGCGGCCGTCGTGCGGGGTCAGCGCCGACCCGGTCAACGCGCCGCTGATGAACACGCGTGCGTCGGCGAGCGGTTTCCCCGCCGCGTCGGTGACGCGGACTTCGATCTCGGAAGGCGCGCTCTGCGCGTGCGCCGCCGAAGGCAGCGCGAGCGCGAGCGCACAGAACAGCACTGCGACATACGTCGCGAGAAAAGAACGCCCACGCATCGTGCTCATCGCTTCGGCTCCGGCTGCAACGGGCCTCGTCCCATTCCGTACGTTTACAGTGCGGCGATCGCGTGACCGTGCTCAGTGCAGGCGCGGCGAGGCGGCGGCGAAGCGGCGGACGAGCACGTCGACGTTGGTGATCGCGGTGCCGACGACGACCGCGTTCGCGCCGGCGGCGAACGCCGCGCGCACGTCGTCCGGCGCCGCTACGCCGCCTTCGCAGATCGCGAACGCGCCGCTCGCCGCGCACGCGCGCACGAGCTCGAGCGCGGGAAGCGGCGTGCCGCGCGTTTGGTCCGTGTAGCCGCACAACGTCGTCGCGACGATCTCCGCGCCCGCCGCAACGGCGTGGGCTATGTCGTCGGCCGCCGCGCAGTCCGCCATCGCAAGCGCGCCGCGCGCGTGAACGGAAGCCACCATTGCGGCGACGTCGCGGCCGCTCGGACGCGGGCGACCGGTTGCGTCGAACGCGACGATCTCCGCGCCCGCGGCGACCGCTTCGGCGACCTCGCGCTCGCTCGCGGTGATGTACGGTTCGAACCCCGCGTACGCGCGCTTGACGATGCCGACGATCGGAACCGCGACCGCGCGCCGCACGGCGGCGATGCGCGCCAGCCCTTCGACGCGGACCGCGGCGGCGCCGTTCGCCACCGCGACGCGGCTGAGCAGCGCGATCGTCTCCGGTGTGTTGAGCGGCGAGTCGGTTTCGGCTTGCACCGAGACGATCAGCGCGCCGCGCAACGCGTCGAGCACCTCGGCCGGAGGGCGACGACGAACGGGCATCAGCCTTCGAGGATGCGGTCGGGGACCGCCAAGCCGGCGTCGGCGAACGCGAGCAGGGCGGCGCCGATCGCGGGATCGTAGCGCGGCGTCACCGCGCGCGCGCGCGGCGCGAGCTCGGCGAGCCGTTCGCGCGCGCGCGCGAAGAACGCTTCGTTGACGAACGCGCCGCCGGCGAACGCGACCGGCACGTCGCGCGCGCCGAGATCGAGCCGCGCGAGCGCCGTCGCGGCGAGCGCGGCGAGCGCCGAGGCTGCCTCGCCGACGATCGCCGACGCGCCGGCGTCGCCGAGCCGCGCGGCATCGTGCACGAGGCGCGCGAAACCCGCCAGCTCCGCGCGCGAGACGCGCCCGAGCAGCGCCGCGGTCGCCAAATCGCGCAAGTTGCGGCGGTCGAAGTACGACAGCGCCGCCTCGCCGAGCGGGCTGCGCGCGCCGCGGTCCGCTTCGGCCATCGCGTGCGCGAGGCCGTCGCGCGCGACCGCGAACGCGCTCCCTTCGTCGCCGAACAGAAAGCCCCAGCCGCCGACGCGCACCGACGTTCCGTCCGCGGCTTCGCCGTACGCCACCGAGCCGGTTCCGGCGATCACGACGACCGCCGGCCGCGCGTGAACCGCGCCGGCGAGCGCGATCGGCGCGTCGTGCTGCACGCGCACGACCGGCGCGGCGAACTGCGGCTGCGCGCCGTCGAAGTGCGCGTCGTAGCCGGAGAGTCCCGCGTGCACCGCCTCGAAGCGCGTCGCGCGCGGCAAGCCGGCCGCGTCGAGCGCGCGCATCAGCGCGTCGTTCGACGCGTCGGCGAACTTGCGTGAACCGGGCGGCTCGTCGACGTGATCGGCCGGTCCGCCTCGCCCGCGGCCGCGCACCACGCCGTCCTGATCGACGATCACCGCCGTCGTGTGCGACTGCCCCCCGTCGATCCCCGCGACGAGCTTCACGGCGCGAGCGATTCCGCGAACGCGTCGGCAGCGGCTTCGCGCGCGGTTCGGTTCGCGATGCGCAGAACCTCGCCGATCGCCTCGCGATGATGGTACAGCTCGTGCGCGATCGCGCGATCGAGCGCGTCGCGCACGATGCACGACGAGCCGGCCGGCAGCGCGCGCTCGTTGATGCGAATCACCGGGCCGTCGGGATCGTACTCCGCCACCAGCGTCGCGGCGCCCCAGTCGCCGAGGTCGGCGACTTCGACCCGCACGCCGTACGCATCGGCGAGCGCGCGCGGGTCAGGCATCCTTCGACAAGCTCAGGACAGGCTCGCGGCGGGGCGGCGCAAGTCGACGCCGTCGCGGACGAGCCGCTCGCGCAGCAGCGCGGGATCGAGCGCGCGCGGCGCGACGGCGCGCTGCACGGAGAGCGCCGCGGCCGTCCCGGCGGCTTGGCCCAACGTCATCACGGTCGGCGTCAGACGCGTCGAGGCGAGCGCTTCGTGCGTCGTCGAGATGCAGCGCCCCGCGACCAGCAAATCGTCGACGCGCTTCGGCACCAGACAGCGGTACGGAATCTCGTACGAGGCGCCGGCCGGCAGACGGTGCGTCGTCGTCCCGGCTCCGGACGGGTTGTGAATGTCGATCGGGTAGGCGCTGCGCGCGACCGCGTCGTCAAACGTACGCGCGTTCAGCACGTCGTCGGCGGTGAGGGTGTATTCCCCCTCGATGCGGCGCGACTCGCGCACGCCGATCTGCGTCGCGGTCGCGGCGAGCCGCGCGTTCGCGAAGCCCGGCACGTCGCGGCGGAAGAAATCCAGCAGCTGCATCACCTGCGCGCGCGCCTCGACCTCGGCGCGGGTCAGATCGTCGGGATCGAGCGGGTCGACGCCGACGACGCGCGTCATGTTGACCGTCACCTCGTCCGGGTACGGCGTGGCGAAGAACGAGACCAGCTCGCGCGGGACGTTGACGGTGCCCCGTTCGCGCGCCGCATCCCAGAGCTCGTACAGCCCGGCGACCGCGGTCAGCGCGCCGGGCGTGCGCTCGTGCGTCTTGAGCGAGCTGCGCATCTGCTCGGGATGCGCACGCACGTACGCGGAGAGCAGCCCGAGGTCGACGTGCGAGAGCCGGAACATCAGCGAAGCCGGCTGCACGCGGCCGCGCGCGTCGCCCTGCTGCGTCGGTACGCCGGCGCTCGCGGCGACGTACGCGTCGGCGGTCGCGTCGATCGTGCGCCGCGCGCGCACCTCACGAACTCCGCCGACGGTCGCGAAGCGCGCGCCCGCGACGCGCGTTCCTTCCATCAGCGCGTCGAGGAACCAGGCGTGCAGCAGCAGCGCGACGTTGTTTTCGCGCATCATCTCGAAGAGCAGCGCCTTGTGGATCTCCGGATCGAACGGCGTGATCGTCGGAACGTAGTCCGACGCGTCGTGCAGGTGCCCGGGCGAGCCGCCGCGCGCGACGAGCCGCTCGACGATCTCCTGCGCGATCCCGCCGACGATTCGCTCCTCGCCGGAATGAAACGTCATCCACGGCCCGACCATCGACGCCGTCGCCGTGCCGCCGAGAAAGCCGTAGCGCTCGACCAGCAGGACGCGCGTCCCGTTCCGCGCCGCCGCCAGCGCGGCGGCACAACCGGCGTTTCCTCCGCCGATCACGAGGACGTCGTACTCGCGCATCGGCGTGGCCTTCGCGGGCGCTACGGGTTTCCGCTTCCTCCCGAGGCGCCGAAGACCTGACCCGTCGAGTAGCTGGACTCCGCCGATGCGAGCGCGACGTAGACCGGCGCGAGCTCGGCCGGCTGGCCGGCGCGCCCGTACGGCGTCTGCGCGCCGAACTCCGGCAACTCGGACTCCGGCTGGCCGCCGCAGACCTGCAGCGGCGTCCAGATCGGCCCTGGCGCGACCGCGTTCACGCGAATCCCTTGTTTTGCGACCTGCTTCGCGAGGGCTTTGGTGAACGCGACGATCGCCGCTTTGGTTTGCGAGTAGTCGAGCAAGTTCGGGCTCGGCTCGTACGCCTGCACCGAGGCGGTGTTGATGATGCTCGAGCCCGCATCGAGGTGCGGCAGCGCAGCCTTGGTGATCCAGAACATCGCGTAGACGTTGGTCTTGAACGTCCAGTCGAAGTCCTCGGTCGTGAGGTCCGCGATCGCGTCGTGCGAGTGCTGCCGCGCCGCGTTGTTCACCAGGATGTCGAGCCCGCCGAGCTGCGCGACGGCGTCCGCGACCAGCTTGCGGCAGAAATCTTCGGCGCGGATGTCGCCCGGCAGCGGGACCGCCTTGCGCCCCGCCGCGCGGATCAGGTCGACGACCTCGTGCGCGTCCGGCTCTTCGGCCGGCAGGTAGCCGATCGCGACGTCGGCACCCTCGCGCGCGAACGCGATCGCCGCCGCGCGCCCCATCCCCGAATCGCCGCCGGTGATCAGCGCCTTGCGCCCGTTCAACCGGCCCGAACCGCGATAGCTCTGCTCGCCGTGGTCCGGTCGCGGCGTCATCTTGCCGGCGAGGCCCGGCCACGGCTGCTGCTGCCGCGGGAACGGCGGGCGCGGATATTCGCTCGTCGGATCGCGCTTCGTCGTCTGATCGGTGCCCGAGCGCGGCGCGGTTTGCGCGGCCGCCGCCTGCGCGCCCGTTCCCACCGCCGCCGCGGCGATTCCGGTTCCGACGCCGCCGACGAAGCTTCGCCGCGAGCTGTTGCCGACTTCGTTCCAATTCATGCGAGGGTTCTTTCCCGTGCTTGCACCGGGGCGCGGTGTCGGGCGCTCGCCGTGCAGCCCTGCACGGAAGTTCACGCGCGCTTCGGCGCGATCAGCAACACCACCGGATCGTCGTCCGGGACGCCGGACAGCTCCTCGCGCACCAAGCCCGCAACCTGCGCCGCTTCCGCCATACCGGCGAACTCGCCGATTCGCGCGCCGCGCAACAGGAAGACATCGGGGAGCGCGCGCCCGACGTCGCCGAACGCGGTGTGCTCGTCGACCGCCCGCGCGAGCACGCCGTCGACCTCCCTCGCACGCGTCGTGTATGCGAACGCACCCGGCAGCACGAGGCGAACGACGCCGCGCGCGTCGACGACGGCGCTCTCGTGCGCGGAAGCGATCACCGCGAGCGCGCTGGTGCGCGCGACGACCCGCACGCGACCACCGCGCAGGTGTGCAGCGGCGGCGGCGAGCTGCGCTGTTTCGTCCACCACGACCGCTTGCTGCGCGCCTTCGGCGAGCGCCGTCGCGCCCGAGGCGGTCGCGCGCACGCGGTTGCGCGCGGTGTCGACCTCGACGACGACCTCGACGCGATCCGGGGCGGCGCCGGATGCGACCACCGCGTCGATCGCTTCGCGCCGGATGCGCGCAAGGTCTGCCGGCGCCGGATCGACGATCGTGCGCTCGACGACGTCGCGCACGAGCGCGAGCGCGACGCCGAGCGGCGAGATCACTTCGGCGTCACGCGCCAGCCGGTGCGCGAAGCCGAGCTGCTGCGCCGCGTACGGGACGATCGCCGCCGCTCCCCCGCCGCCGCCGACCAGCACGACGTTCGCGCGCTCGAGCGCGTAGTCCGCGATCAGCTCGTCCAGCGTCGCGCGCAGGCGCTCCGTCGCGCGGTCCAGGATCGCGTGCGCCAGCGCCTCGGCGGTCGTGCCCAGCGCTTCGCCGACCCGCTCGCACGCCAGCCGCGCCGCTTCCGCATCGCCGCGCGCGAAGGCGCCGTCCGGGACGGTGCCGAGAACGTTCGCGGCGCACGTCGGCGTGATGGCGATCGGCGTTCCGCCGGCGGCAAGCAGCGCGGCGACGCCGTTCGATAGATCGGTGCGCGCGCTCGCAATGAGTGCGCGGTCGCTGAACGCGGCGTACTGATATCCGGCAATGTGCGCCGAACGCGGGCCGATGTCCGCGACGCGGCCGTTCGCGACGCGCGCCAGCGAGCCGCCGGCGACGGCGATCGTGCGCACGTCGAGCGTGCGCAGCAGCGTGCGGTGGCCGCCGATCCGCGCCGGCCGCATCTGCGGCTGCCCGCGCCGGATCACCGAGCAGTCCGCGCTCGTCCCGCCGACCTCGATGAAGATGCCGTCGGTGACGTTCTCGTGGAACAACGCGCCGGCGATTCCGGCCGCGGGCCCGGAGAGCATCGTGAGGATCGGTCTGCGCTCCACCTCGCCGACGTCCATCACGCCGCCGTCGCTGCGCATGATCATCAGCGGCGCCGGAATCCGCGCCTCGCAGACCGCGCGCGCCGTCACGCGTGAGGTCCGCAGCATGCGCGGCAGGATCGCGGCGTTCAGCGCCGCCGTGCGCGTGCGCGCGCGCAAACCGTACTGCGTCGAGACCTCCGCCCCGCTCGTCGCCGCAAAACCGTTCGCGCGCGCCGCCGCGACGAGCCGCGCTTCGTGCTGCGGCCGGTCGACCGCGAACGGCTCGCTGACCGCAACCGCTTCGACGCCCGCGCTCCGCAGCGCGTCGAGCAGCCGCGGGTCGCTGCCGTCGAACCAAGCCGGTGCGAACCGCACCCCTTCCGCCAGCGCGAACGGCGCGAACCGCGCGAACGCCCGCGTCACCCCACCGCCCAGGGTCACGACGCCGACCTTCGCGACGTCCCCTTCGAGCAGCGCGTTGGTCGCCTGCGTCGTCGAGTGCGCGATGAACGCGATCGACGCCGGCGCGACCGCGTGCTCTCCGAGCAGCCGCTCGAGCCCGGCGACGATCCCCGCGGCAACCCCGTCCGGGTGGTCGTGCGTCGTCGGCACCTTGACCGACGCGACCAAAGTGCGCGTGCCGGCGTCGACCGCGACGACATCCGTGAACGTCCCCCCGACGTCGATCCCGATGCGGAGCTTCGCCGCGCTGCTCAGCGGAGCAGCTCGTCGACGGAAAAGACGGCGTCGGGAAACGCCGCGAACGAAACGCTGTCCGCACCCTGCGCCACCCGGTACGACTCATATTCTGCACCGCGCGGATCTCGATAGATTTCAATCCTCTCCTTACGGACGTCGGCAACCCAGTATTCGGTAATGCCGGCTTCCGCATAGACGCGCAGCTTCCGAGTGCGATCGGAGGAAAGCGACGACCAGGCCACCTCGATGATCGCGTGGACGTCCGATGCGCGAGGCAGCTCGCGCCGATAGGTGTCCTTTGCGACCAAAAGCGCGAGGTCCGGCTCGAGAACCGTGTCGTCACAAAGCACCAACGGCATCTGGCTCCAAAATGCCGTCTTGCCCTGAAGCCGCTTTCTGATGAGTTCCACGCAATTCCAGAGCAACCCCGCGTGTTCCGGCCCCTGCGGCGGAGCGTAGCTTATCAAGACGCCGTCGATGAGCTCGACTCGTTCGTTCGCGTCGAAGATGCCGATTTCGGCCATCATATTGTACTCGTCTGCCGTGATGCGGCGGACGTCTCCGTGCGCTATCATCTCAACGCTCAGCCGACCAGCTCGTCGACGGAGAACAACACGTCCGGAAACGCCGTGAACGCGACGTTTTCGCCCTTCGTCGCGACGGTTCGTGCGGCGTAACCGAGCTCGTGCTGGTCGCGGTAGAGCTCGGTCTCCTTCTTTTTGACGTTGACGATCCAGTATTCCCGGATCCCTACCCTGGCGTAGAGCCGTAGCTTCTCGCCGCGGTCGAACCGGAGTCTCGTGTCGCTGACTTCGACGACGGCGACGACGTCGTGGGGGACGGGCAGTCCTCCAGCGTAGTAGTCGTCCCGGTTCTTCACCAGGGCGAAATCCGGGAAAGGCTTCGAGTGCTCCGACGCGACGAACGGGAGCTGCGTCCATATCGTCACGTGGTCGCCCAGCCCGTGCACGAGCCGCGCCATCGTGCGGGCCACGATCGACGCGTGCGGGGCGTTCATGGGCTCTCGGCGGACGATCCGACCTTCGATGAGCTCGACCCGGTCGTCCGGCTTGATGTTCCCGCGCTCCCACATCCGGTCGAACTCTTCGACCGTGATGAGACGTTCCGAAGCTTCTGTGGTGCTTGCCATGTCACTCATCGATTCCACCTCACCGCAAGCATCGGGAGGTTTCCGAGTTGTGTCCATACTCAAGCACCGTCCGCCCCGACGTCCCCGGTGACGACGATCGTCCGCATCACCAGCGTAACCCGCTCGTCGACGGCATACCGCTCGAACAACGCACGCAGCGCGGCGTAGAGCTCGTCCGCCTGCGGCCCGGTGTTCGGCAGGTATGAGGTGCTGCCGGCGCGCGCGGCGAGGCCTCTTTCGTCGAGCACGTGGTCGTTTCGTACCTCGCTGCGGCGTTTGTCGTGCCAGCCTTCGAACGCTTCGAACGCCGCCAAACCGTCCGCACGGCGCCGCTCCGTCGCGTCGGTCTGGTACGTGCGCACCAGCTCGCCGTACGCCGCGGTGAACGGATCGTGCTCGTCGCGCTCGTTGTAGATCACCGCGGCGCGGCCGGCCGGGCGCAGAATGCGGACGATCTCGTCGAGTGCCTGGCGGTGGTCGAACCAGTGGAACGCCTGAAACGCCGTCACCAGGTCGACGCTCGCCTCGTGCAACCCGGTCGCTTCCGCACGCGCGTCGATCCATTCCACGCGCGGATGCGGCTCGGCGGCCTCGCGCATCGCGCGATTGGGCTCGACCGCGTGCACCTGCGCGCCGCGCTCGGCGAGCAGCCGCGACGATATCCCGGTTCCCGCGCCGAGGTCCGCGACGACGACGTCGCCGGGATCGCCCAGTCCGTCGAACAGCGCGTCGAACACCGCCGCCGGATACGACGGCCGTCCGCTGACGTAGTCGCCGGCGCGGTCCGAGAACCGCTCGGTGAAGCTCATCGCTGCTCGGCGGGGTTCGCCGGCGTCTTGCGCAACGCGGTCGCGAGCTCGTCGTAGAGATACGTCATCGTTTCAATTCCGCCGAAGAGCTGGCTCAGGTCGAACTTCTCGTTCGGCGCGTGGATCGAGTCGTCGGGGAGGCCGACTCCGATCAGCACCTGCGGCAAGTGCAAAATGCGGTCGAACGACGAGACGGGGCCGATCGTCCCGCCCGTTCCGATGAACACCGGCGCTGCGCCGAAGCCGAGCTCCATCGCGCGCGCCGCCGCCGCGACGGCGGGGTGATCCCGCGAGGTCTCCACCGCGCGGACGTCCCCGTGCGCCTCGACCTCGACCCGCACGCCTTTCGGCGCGACGCGCTGCACGAACGTCGCGACCGCGTGCTTCACCTGCGCGGGATCCTGGTGCGGCACCAAGCGCGCCGAGACTTTCGCTTTGGCGAACGAAGGGATGATCGTCTTCTGGCCGGCGCCCTGATAGCCGCCGTACATGCCGTTCACCTCGAGCGTGGGCCGAAACCACATACGCTCGAGCGGCAGCCGCGTGCTTTCGCCGCTCAGCTCGGGTACGCCGAGCGCGTGCGCCTCTTTCGCCGGGTCGAACGGCAGCGCCGCGATGCCGGCGCGCTCGTGCGGCGAGAGCTCGCGCACGCCGTCGTAGAAGCCGGGGACGGCGATCCGCCCGTGGGCGTCCTTGAGCTGCGCGAGGATCTGCGCGAGCGCCTCGAGCGGGTTCTTCACGATCCCGCCGTAGTAGCCGGAGTGCAGGTCGCTCACCGGACCGTGCACGGTGATCTCCCAGTGCACCAGGCCGCGCAGCGAGGTCGTCAGCGACGGAACGTCCTCGGCGAACACGGCCGTGTCCGAGACGACGACGACGTCGCACGCCAGCCGCTCGCGCTCGCGCGCGAGGAACGGCTCGAAGTTCGGCGAGCCGATCTCCTCCTCGCCTTCGATCACGACTTTGACGTTGAGCGGAAGCTTGCGGTTCACGCGCAGGTGCGCTTCCAGCGCCGCGAGGTGCATCAGGCACTGGCCCTTGTCGTCGACCGCGCCGCGCCCGTAGATTTTCCCGTCGCGTACCGTTCCTTCGAACGGCGGCGAGGTCCACAGCTCGTACGGATCGGCCGGCTGCACGTCGTGGTGGCCGTAGATCAGCACGGTCGGCGCGCCGGGCGCCGCCAGCCACGCGCCGTACGCGACCGGATGACCGCCGGTTTCCAGCACTGCCGCGTCGGCGAGCCCGGCCTTCTGCATGCGCGCGACGGCGTGCTCGGCGGAGCGGCGCACGTCGGCGGCGTGGTCGGGCTGCGCCGAGATCGACGGCACCGCGATCCAAGCCTTCAGCTCGTCGAGGTAGCGGTCGCGGTTGGCGCGGACGTATTCGATCAGGGCATCGGCGTGGGGAGCGAGCATGGCGATCTTCTTCGCCGCGCGCACCCCGGATGCCGCGTCAACGACGATTCAGCCGCGACCCCAGCTCGCGACGCGCGGCGGCTGCTGCGCGGCCGGGCCGTGCGCGCCGCCGGGATCGCGGCCGTCGCCGTGCTCGGCCGCGAGCTCACTCTCGCGCGGCTCGTCGAGGTCGATGCGAACCCGCAGCCGCCACGCGCCGAGCACGATCGCGAAGTGCGTCGCCATGATTGTCATGCCTTCACCTCCCGCTTCGACCAGATGTACGCGCCCGCGGCGATGCACGCGATCCCGATCCCCCACGCGACCGCCAGCCCGGCGCCGCCGTGCGCGAACACGATGTCACCTCGGGGGCCGCCGCTGCCTTGCAAGTACGTCAGCGGGTTCAGGTAGTTCAGCGCGACGGTAATCTGATGGAGCAGCGGCGGGAACGGCATCTGCGTCAGTCCGGGGACGATGAGCGCGTACGCCCAGCTTCCGCCGGCGACCGCGTTGCCTCGTCCCGGCAACAGCGCCGAGACGAACACGACGAGCCCGTACCACATCACCGCCACGCCGGCCAACGCCGGAAGCTCCGCCCAACTTCCGTGGCTGGGCGTGACGTACTGCGCCAAGCCGAGGACGACGAGGGTGAGCAGCGCGACGACGACCGTGAAGATCCAAGCCGCCAGCATCCCGAGAAACGCGACCGCGGCGTAGCGCGCAGCGATCCAGAGACGCGCGAGCGGTCTGGTCCACGCGATCGCAATCGTCTTGTGCTCGGCGTCGAGCCCGACCGCGAAAAATGCCGCCAACATCACCGGTGCGAACAGGCTGCCGACGATGAGGGCGTCGAGCGGAATCATCGGGTTCGCGTCGTGCGACATCTGAATCCGCGGCGGCCCGTCCTTGAACGCGAGCGCCAGCCCGAGTGCCACGAGCAAGCCGAAGATGACGGCGTACCACGTCAGGATGCGGCGCGCGCGCAAGATCGCAACGTATTCCATCAGCGGGAACCTCCGTCGGAGACGGCATCGAGGAAGATCTCTTCAAGGGTGCGGTCGAGGACGCGCACGCCGTTGCCGCCGCGCCGCCCGAGTTCGGCGGCGACCGCGTCGGCGGTGCCGTTCGCGTACACGCGCACGGTCCGTCCGGCGCGTTCGACGCGGCATGCGCCGGTCACGTCGTCGAGCGCGGGAATTTCGCCGTCGAAGGTGGCTTCGACTATCTTCGAGCCGGCGCGCAGGTCGTCGATGACGCCGCTCACCACGATCCGGCCGTCGCGCATGATCGCGACGCGGTCGGCGGCGCGCTCGATCTGACCGATCTGGTGCGAGGAAAGCAGGATCGTCGCGCCGTTCGACGCGGCGTCGTACAACAGGTCGAGCACGGCCCGCTGCATCACCGGATCGAGCCCGCTCGCCGGCTCGTCGAGGATCAGGATCGACGGGTTGTGTGCGAGCGCGACGATCAGCGCGAGCGCCGTCTGCTGGCCTTTCGAGAGCCGCTTTGCCGCTTTGCGCAGGTCGAGGCGGAACGTCGCGACCAGCTCGCGAGCGCGCTCGGCATCGTAGCGCGGCTGCGTGCGGCGCATCAGCTCCAAGTGCTTCGCGACGCTCATCCAGCCGTACAGCTCCGGCCGCTCCGGCACGTATCCGATCTTGGCGAACGTCCGCGCCTCCAGCGGCTCGCCGTCGAAGCGCGCCTCGCCGGCGTCGGGCTTCGCGAAGCCGAGCATGCACTTGAACGCCGTCGTCTTTCCGGCGCCGTTTCGTCCCAGGAGTCCGCAGACGGAGCCGTCCGGTACCTCAAGCGCGAGGTCGTCGACCGCGAGCACGTCCTTGTAGCGTTTCGTCAAACCGCTGATGGCGATCACTTCTTCTCCTCCGGATAGCTGCGGGCGATCGACGCGTCGGCGATCGTGCGAATCTCGTCGTGAGTGATGCCGAGCGAGCGCGCCTCGCGCACGGCATCGTCCATGCCGCGCGTCGCGACGTCGAGCGCCACCCGGCGCGCGTCGCCCAGCGCTCCGTTCTCGCTCACGAACGAGCCGCGTCCGGGCGCGGTGGCGATGACGCCTTCGCGCTCCAGCTCGCGATAGACACGAGCGACGGTGTTCGGGTTGAGCTTGAGATCGTGCGCGAGGCCCTTCACGGTCGGCAGGCGCTCGCCTGGCGCGAGCGCGCCGAGCGCGATCGCGCGCTTGATCTGCTCGGAAAGCTGGAGGTAGAGCGGCGCTCCGCCATACGGATCGACCGAGAAAAAGGCGGGCAAGGGACTTTAGAGCGTGATGCCCCAGCCACGGAAGAGGCCGGAGTCGCGCGGCGTCCGGATGAGGGTCGGGCCGGCGCTCGGGCGGTAGGTCTGAGGAACGACGGGGCGGGTGGAGTTGGTCGTCATGGCGGGCTCCGTTTCAAGGGTCCTTTATATGAGTCGTACTAGTCGTCCTAGTACGGTTATACTTATACCAAGCTCGCTAGTACAAGTCAAGGCCTCGGCCAAAAATTTCGAGACTCCCCGCGCCGAGCTCGATTGTCCGACTTGCTCGATCCGGTCGGCGGCACGGCGCTGGCCGGTCGGCCGCGCCACCCCGCTGACGTCAGGACTCGTCGGCTTGAGCGTCCCGCCTTAGCGCGTTGCCTCGGCGCACTGCGTTGCGGATGCTGGAACGCGAATGACGTGGCCTTCTGCAGCGCATCGCCACAGCGTATCTAATGCATGATTATCAATACGATATGCTTGGCTTAGCGGAGGCCCGGGTCGGTGGTCGGCCAAGTGAGGTTGCTATGGGGATTCGCTCGCCTCGCGGGATCGCTACTCTACTCGGCGCCCTGTTTACGATCATGAGTGGCGTCTTGAATCCCCATAGCAACCTC
>Ga0213879_10000028_pt1 | contig 53654 bp, 49 predicted proteins | sample VelepicoBEBS_R03_FD_161046 | JGI IMG/M metagenome (GOLD analysis project Ga0213879, IMG submission 161046) | Vellozia epidendroides bulk soil microbial communities from rupestrian grasslands, the National Park of Serra do Cipo, Brazil - BS_R03 | ecosystem: Environmental > Terrestrial > Soil >...
CGCTCTTGCGCTCGACGATCTTGAAGGCGTCCCAGCGCTCGTGGCCGGGCTCCCGCTCGATCTCCATCACGCGCGCGAGCCGCGCCTCGACCTCGTCGCGCCCGTACGTCGTCCCGTCGCCGATCCAGCGCATCACCCGCGGATCGGCGTACAGCGAGGCGAGGAAGTCGAGATCGTCCGCGCGCTTGTCGCGCAGCACGAGCCGCTCGGTCTCGAGGAAGATCCCTATCGCTCCGCGTCCTCGTCCTCGTCGTCGCGCTCGGCGGCGCCGGCCGGCAGCGGGCGCTGGAGCGGGAAGAGCAGCACGTCGCGGATCGACGCGTTGTTCGTCAGCATCATCACCAGCCGGTCGACGCCGATCCCGATCCCGGCGGTCGGCGGCATCCCGTACTCGAGCGCGGTCACGAAGTCCCAGTCGGGCGGCGGAACCTCTTCGTCGCCGGCCGCTTTCTCGGCGACCTGCAACTCGAAGCGGCGGCGCTGGTCGTCGGGATCGTTCAGCTCGGTGAACGCGTTGGCGAGCTCCATGTGGCCGGCGAACAGCTCGTAGCGCTGCGTCAGCTCGGGATCGTCCGGCATCCGCTTCGCCAGCGGCGAGAGCAGGACCGGATATCCGTACACGAACGTCGGCTGCAGCAGCGTCGGCTCGACGATCCGCTCGAAGAGCTTGTCGAGCGCGTGCGCGTGCGTCGGCGACTCGGGGATCCCGTACTCGCGCAGCAGCTGGGCGGCCCCCTGCGGGTTCAGCAGCTGCTCGCGCTCGATCCCTGCGATGTCCTTGAACGCGCCGAGGTAGCCGATCCGCCGGAACGGCGTCTTGAACGAGATCGCGTCCTCGCCGTGCAGCACCGTCTCGGTCCCGGAGACGGTCCGCGCGAGGTGCGCCATGAGCTCTTCGTTGAAGCGCATCATGTCCTCGACGTTCCAGTACGCCGCGTACAGCTCGAGCATGGTGAACTCGGGATTGTGGGTGGTGTCGATCCCCTCGTTGCGGAAGATGCGCCCGATCTCGTAGACGCGCTCCATCCCGCCGACGATCAGCCGCTTGAGGTTCAGCTCCGTCGCGATCCGCAGGTTCAGCTCGATGTCGAGCGCGTTCGAATGCGTCACGAACGGGCGCGCCGTCGCGCCGCCGGCGACGTGCAGCAGCGTCGGCGTCTCGACCTCGAAGAAGCCTGCGGCGTCGATGAAGCGCCGCATCTCGGCGACGATCCGCGAGCGCGCGAGCATCACGTCGCGCACGTGCGGGTTGACGATGAGGTCGACGTACCGGCGGCGGTAGCGCTTCTCGACGTCTTGCAAGCCGTGCCACTTGTCGGGGAGCGGCTGCAGCGCTTTCGCCAGCACCTCGAAGGACCGCACGTGCAGCGCGAGGTCGCCGGCCTTGGTGCGGAAGACGAAGCCGGTTGCGCCGGCGACGTCGCCGCGCTCGATCTCCTTGGCGAGCGCGAACCGTTCCTCGCCCACGTCGTTCTGCCGCACGAAGAGCTGAAAGCGCCCGGTGCGGTCGTGCAGGTCGAAGAAGATCACCTTGCCCTGCCCGCGCGCCGCCATGATGCGCCCCGCCAGCGACCACGACTCTTCCTCGGCGCGGCCTTGCTCCGGCAGGTCCGCGTACTTCGCCGCGAGCTCGGCCGCGTGCGCGGTGACCTCATAGCGGGTGGCGGCGAACGGATCGACGCCGCGCTCGCGCAACGCGGCGAGACGCGCACGCCGTGCTGCTACGAGATCAGCCATGGCGACGCGCTAGGACGCTTTCTTGGTTTTCTTCGGGTCCTTGTTGATCGACTCGATCTTGTACTTCATCTGGCCGCGCGGCGTGGTGACGTCGACCGTCTCGCCTTTCTTGCGGCCCATCAGCGCGCGCCCGAGCGGCGACTCGTTCGAGAGCCGCGCGTTCTTCGGATCGGCTTCGGCGGAGCCCACGATGGTGAACTCGTGCGAGGTTCCGGAGCTCGTCTCTTTGACCTTGATCGTCGCGCCGAGATGGACTTCGTCGGCGACGTAGTCCGACGCGTCGATCACGCGCGCGTTGCGAATCATCGTCTCGAGCTTGAGGATGCGGCCTTCGACGAAAGCCTGCTCCTGCTTTGCGTCCTCGTACTCCGCGTTCTCGGAGATGTCGCCGAACTCTTTAGCTTGACGGATGCGTTCGTTGACCTCGCGCCGATGGACGGACTTGAGCTCGTCGAGCTCGTCCTCGAGCTTCTTGAGCCCGTCGCGGGTCAAAACGATTTCTTTGTCGTTCAAAAGCGACTCCCGGTCGTAGGTCCGCCCCCGGACGGCGCGGCCCGGCGGACCGAACGTCCGCGCCACAGCGCCAGGGGAAGCCCGATGATTGCGGAGGCGGCGATGAAACCCCTGGTGAGGGGATCGTCCGTTTTGAGCGCTTGCACCAGGACCGCGGCCAGCACCGCTGCGGCGCTCCCCGGCAGAACGGCTCCGGACCAGCGGGCGGTTCCCTCCGGGCCGAAGATCCGGACCGCGGCCGCGGCGGTGACGACGAAGAGCGCGCCGGTGTACCAGGCCGTCCCCTTCAGCACCACGTCGAAGGCGTCTTTGGCTTTCGGCACGAGCCCGGTGAGCAGCGTGAAGGCGAGCGCCAGGGCCGTGATCGAGAGGATCGACCAGCCTGGCTGAGCGCGGCGGTCCAGCGCCCCGAACACCCGGGGCAGCACGCCGTCGCGGCCCATCGCGTAGACGCTGCGCGAGAGGTAGACCAGCGTCGCCTGCAGCGAAGCGGCGAGCGAGACGAGGACCGTCGCGATCAAAACTCTCGGCCACCAGCCGCCCAGCAGCCCGCCGACGTACGCCAGCGCGTCGTCCTTGTGCTCGGCGAAGCCCTGCGCGCTTCCGATGCGCGCGAACGCCCAGGTCGCGCCGAGGACGAGCAGGCTGGTGAGGATCAATCCGACGAGGGCGCCGGCCCGGGGACGGACGCCGCGCCGTGCGCCTCCTCAGAGGTGGACGCGCACGCCTCCCAGCCGTCGAGCAGCCAGACGCCCAGGACGATGGCAGGCCCGAGGGCGCCCCAGGCGAGCGGCGTCCCGGAGAAGGCGAGGGCTTCCGGACGCGGCGCGCCGGCGGAGGCCCTCGCCGCGGCGAGGAGGACGAGCACTTCGGCCACCAGCAAGGCCAGCGCGAGCATCGTCGTCGGCCGCAGGCCGTACCACAACAACAGCGCGGTCGCGGCGATCCAGCCGCAGGCCGCCAGCGCGACGGCGCCACCGTTCGGGACGAGCGCCGGCGCAAGCAAGTCGAGCGTGTAGGCGCCGGCCGGCAGTGCGGTCGCCAGGATCGCAAACACGTTCGCGACCAGCAAGATCCACGCGCCATAGGCACCCGCCACCGGGCCGAACGCCGTCCGAATCCACGCGTACGACGATCCGGCGTCGCGGACGCGCTCACCCAAGCGCTTGTAGCCGGACGCGATCATCGCCATCAGCGCGGTGACGATCAGCACGGCGAGCCACGTCCAGCGGCCCGTCGCGGTGAGCATTGCGGCCAGCGTCGTGGCGACCGAGAACGCCGGCCCCATCGAGGCGCCCGCGACGACGACCAAGTCGCGCAGCCCGAGAACGCGCCGCAGGTGCGCTGCCGCGCCGGACGGGCTCGCGGGGAGAGTGTCGCCGGCGGTCATCGCTCCGTGCGCAGCAGCGAGCGCCGATAGCCGTACAGCGCGTACACGACGATCCCGACCGCGAACCAGATCAGGAAGCGCAGCCACGTCAGCCCGTCGAGCCCTTCCAGGGTCAGCCACGCGCACAGCGCGATCCCGGCCGACGGAACGACCACGGGTCCGAGCGGAACGCGGAACGGCCGCGCCGCGTGCGGGTGCGTGAAGCGCAGCACCATCACCCCGGCGCAGACGATCACGAACGCGGAGAACGTTCCGATGTTGACGAGCTTGAGCAAGCTCGTGAGCGGAACGACGGCGGCGACGGCGGCGACGATCGCGCCGGTGATGAGGGTCGTAGCGACCGGCGTGCGCGTGCGCGCGTTCACCGCCCCGAACGCGGGCGGAAGCAATCGGTCGCGCGACATCACGTAGAAGATGCGGATCTGCCCGAGCAGCGAGGTCAACATCGACGCGAACGTCCCGGTGACCGTGCCGGCGAGGACGAGCCCGAACAGCAGCGGGTTCGAGCCCGCGTGCTTCACCGCGTCGAGCATCCCGGCGTCCGGATCGATCTTGTCCCACGCGACGACGCCGACCGCGACCGCGGTGACCGCCGTGAACAGCAGGGCGCCGACGATCAGCGAGCCGATGATCGCGCGCGGCACGTCGCGCACCGGATCGCGCGCCTCTTCGCTGGCGACGGTCACGGTGTCGAACCCGATGTAGGCGAAGAATACCAGCGCGGCGCTGGCGACGATGCCGTGCGTCCCGAGCGGCGCGAACGGATGGTAGTGCGAGGGGTGGATCGCGCCGGCGAGCCCGAGCACGAACCCGACCAGCGCGACGAGCTGGATGACGACCAGTCCGACGTTCGTCCCTGCCGACTCGCGAATGCCGATCGCGAGCAGGATCGCGAGCCCGAGGATCGCGAGCGCTGCGACCACGTCGACCTGCGAGTGTGCGACGTCGATCCGCCAGTGCGAGACCGCGACGTTCGCGGTCTGCGCCCACTTCGGGAGCGCCAGGCCCGCGTTCGCAAGCAGCTGCTGCAGCGAGGCCGACAGCGTCGCGGCGAGCGGCGCGACGGAGAAGCCGTACTCGAGGATGAGGTCCCAGCCGATCACCCAGGCGACGAGCTCGCCGAGCGCGGCGTAGGCGTACGTGTACGCGCTCCCCGCGACCGGCACCATCGAGGCGAGCTCGGCGTAGCAAAGCGCGACGAAGACGCACGTCACGCCGGAGAGCGCGAACGCGACGATGACCGCCGGCCCGGCGGCGTTCGCGCCCGAGCCGACGGTCGAGAAGATTCCGCCCAGCATCGTGCCGAGCCCGACGGCGATCAGCGCGCGCACGCCGAGGACGCGGCGCAGCGGCACGCCTTCGGAGGGCAGCCGCTCGCGGTCGTGCGGCTGCCGCCGGAAAAGTTCCCGGACGATCAAATGGCCTGCGGACCGGAGCGAAGCGAGGACCGCGAATCCACCTGGAACTCGATGACGCGCGGCTTCAAATCGAGCTGCGCGAGCAGTGTGCGGTAGTCGTCCTCGGTCACCTCGGACCAGCGCTTTCCGAGCAGCGCCAGCATCGCCGCCTCGACGACGTTCGTGCCGAAGGAGCGGCCGCCGAAGTCCGGCGTCGTCGTCACCAGCCGCGCGATCCCGCGCTCGCGCAGAAAGTCGACGTCGCTCGCGGTGACGGTGTTGGTGAGGATCGTCTTGCCGTCGAGCCGGTCGGGCATGAACTGCCGCATGAAGTGGTAGTCGCCGGCGACGATCTCGGCGTCCTCGTAGTACTCGGGGTATTTCGGCTGCGGCGGCCGGTCTTGTTTCTTCCCGGTCGGATAGAAGAACTGAAAGGGAAGCTTGCACGCGTCGGGCAGATACTTGCGCGCCATCTCCTCGAACTCGTCGAGCCCGCGCACCGGCCGGTCGAGATCGAGCGCGAAGATGAAGTCGCCGAAGACGACGTCCGCGCCGGCCTGCACCAGCGCCTGCGCCATCCCGAAGCGGTCGAGCGCGCTGACCATCAGCACGCGCTTCCCGCGCAGCTCGATCCCGAGCGCGCGCTGCATGAACGCGACCGCGTTGCGCTCGAGCGTGTTCTTCAAGCCGCTCCCGTCGACGACCGGCGTCTTTTTCACCGCGTCGAGCAGGCGGAGCCCGTCGCGCAGCGCGTAGCGGTCGTTGCCGGCGTACAGGTAGACGTCGATCCCGCCGAGCCCGATCGCGTCGACCGTGCCGTCCAGCTCTTTGAGCTTCGCGATCGCCTTGTCGATCGAGCCGTCCGTCCCGACGCGCGAGATGTCGAACCGCTCCCCGAGCAGCTCGACCTCCGCGCGATGATCCCGCGACGCCGACCCCAGCGAAACCGAGACGACTTTTTTCACCGCCGGACCTTTCGGAACGCTGTCGAGCGCGTGATCGGCATCGATTCCCGCTCCCTCCAGCCGCATGGCGGTTGTCCGGCATGCGAGGGTGTGCTACGATGGTCCTCGGATCTGGTCTCAACGGCTCGCACACCATCGCGGGCATCGCGTTCATCGAGCGCGGTGCCCGTCCCATTTTCCGAGTTTATGCGTTTACGCATATGCGCTGTCGCAACTCATTTGAGGTCTTCTCCGGCGGGAACCGGTGTGATATCGTTCGTCGTGCGAAGGGCTACCCGACCTTCGCAATGCGCGGCGGAACGATAGCGCAGCACGGTCGACTCTGCGCCGGACCCCGCCGGGGCATCGTGTCGAGCAGGCACGATGCCCTTCGCGTTTCTCGTCACGCCGACGCCGCGCGGCGTTCTTCGGCCGCGGCGCGCGTGCGCGCGAGCTGCTCGCGGCTGATCGGCAGGTCGAACGCGCGCATGTCGGCGAGCGAAAAGCCGTCCTTCTCCGCCAACGCGTCGATCTCGCGCACTTTGGCGATGTCGATCCCGCGGCCCAGCGTGTACGGCTCGCAGCGGTTCTCGAGCGCGAGCACCATCGTCTCCGACATGCAGGCCAGCGCGGTCCCGCGCGGCAGCCCCATGTCGAACTCTTCGCCCGCCTCGCGCATCCGCCACCAGCGCATCTCCCCCGGGACGCGCATGTTTCCGCCTTCGACGACCAGCACGTCGGGCCGCTCCACCGCGACCCGCCGGCTCACGTCGTGCGGAAGCGACAGCTCGCACACGACCGCGCCGGCGCGCAGATCTTCCGGCTCGATCACGTCCTGCGTCGACGACGTCGCCGTCAGCACCAGGTCCGCGCTGCGCACCGCTTCGCCGATCTCGGTGGTGAACGACGACTCGCACGGCAGCCGCTCGCGCACGCCGTCGTAGAACTTCCGCAGCCGCGTCTCGTTGCGCGCCACCAAGATGACGCGGCCGACGTGCGGCGCGATCAGCTCGACGCACGCACCGCCGATCGAGCCGGTCGCGCCGACCACCACCGCGGTCGCGCTGCGCGCGTCGATTCCCATCTCGCTCGCGCCGCGGAACAAGCTGCGCACGCCGGCGGCGATCGTGAGGGAGTTCCCGGTGGTGACCGGGATCGGCGCGCGCTCGGCGACCGTCACGCCCCCGTCGCCGACGACGCCGGTGAACGCGCCGAGCCCCGCGACGTCGGCGCCCAAGTCGGCGCCGATCCGAATCGCCTTGAGAATCCGCTCGTAGACCTGCTCGCGCGGAAAGTCCAGCATCTGCTGCGGCAGCAGCGGCGCGGCGACGAACCAGCCCTCGGTCTCGCGGCCGTCGGGGGTGCGGATCCCGGTCACGTGGGCCGCCGCCCAGGCCGGCATCCACTCCAAGATCTTCGCGATGATCGGCTTGCCCTTGCCCTTCGCGCCGGGCTCGTAGCGCACCACGTCCTCGAACGAGAGCGGGTGGATCACAAAACAGAACTTCGCCATCCCGGCGCCCCGTTTTCGCCGCCGGGCGCCGGGAGCCCGCGGGGCGTTGCGGGAAAGGACGCGGCACATGAATCAGACGCTCTCGACGATCGAGGAGCTCGTCCGGATTCCCGCCCCCTGCCCCGCCCCGATGGGGCTTGCGTGCGACGGGACGGACCTCTGGATCGCCTCCTTCGAGACCAACCGCATCTACGGCCTGAATCGGCAGCAAGGCCGGGTCTTCGAAGAGGCGACCGCACCGGGCAGGCCATACGGGATCACCGTGACGGGCGACGCGCTGCGCGTCGTCGTCGGTGACGAGAACGACGACCGTTTCATACGACGGTACATCATGGGCAAGCACTTCAAGTCGGACGCGATCCCTTGCCCCGACCAGACCGGCTCGTTCATCGCCTACGACGGCGACCGGCTGTACTTGAGCCAGCGCGACAATCAGGTCATCCTCGAGCTCGACGCGCTCGGCACGGTGCTGCGCACGATCCCCGTGCCGCGCCAGATCACGGGGATGGTGATCGTCGCCGGCCGCTTCTACCTGGTGACGACCGAGAGCCGGGAGAGCGAAGACTACCGGCTGCTGTGCCTGGACGCGCGCAAGGAGCAGCCGGAAGTCCACGAGCTGGCCTCGATCGGCTTCGCGGCGCGCAGCCTGGGCTTCGACGGGACGAAGTTCTGGACGAACTGCCGCGCCGAGAACACGATCGTCGCCTTCGCCAAGCCGGATTAACCGAAATCGGACGCGAGCGGACGGGGACCGCTCGGGTCCGGTAAGAACCGGGCAAGCGTGACGACGCCGCGGTACCGCCGCTCCAGCGTCCGGGCGGTCCTCGAGACGATGACCCAAGACCACGCCGTCGCGGCGGAGACGCACGACGCGCTGTGGGCCGTGCTGTGGAACCGCCGCTACGACGACGTCGACGAGCCGCTCTGGCTCCCCGACGCCGCCTACTCCGGGATATTGGCGTTCGCCCGCGTCATCGATGCCGAGACGACGCTGTTGGCCCTTGACGCCGGCGAGACGTTCCTGGTCTTCCGCGCGAGCGGCGAGCCGCCGCCGATCGGCAGCCGGGTTCGCATTCTGCCCGCCTCGCGCGAGCGCTGGCGAATCGCCGAGACGATCCCGCTCGGGCTGGGAATCGGCCTGCGCTTCGACGACCACACGCCGGTCACCGAGAACGCGTGGGTCGCCCCGCTGCGCGAGGGCGTGCACGCGCTTCGCCGGCTGCTGGACCAGCGCCGCGAGCGGCTGACGGCGCGCCGCGCGCAGCTCGGCGCGCTGAACGAGCCGCCCTCGGTCGAGGAGATCTGGCGCGAAGAGATCTCGGCGATCAGCGACCGCGTCGCGCTGGAAACGGAGTACACGCCGCAAGAGCACGCCTCGCTCTCGCGCGCCCGCGCGAAAGGCGCGCGCAGCGCCGACGAAGAGGAGCGCAAGATCATCGCCGCGCGCAAGCGCCGCTTCGCCGAGCGCGGCAACGAAGAGATCGCGCGGTTCAAGGAGGAGCGCTGGCCCGCGATCCGCGACGCGGCCGCCGCGGAGGTCCGGAAGTACGTCGACTACCGCACCGAGGTCGTGCGGCTCGAAGACGCGCTGCAGCGGATTCGCACGCTCTCCACCCGCGCGAACAACGTCGCGACCGCGCTGGACCGCATCGAACGTGCGGCGTTCCGCATCGACACCATCGCGTTCGAACCGGCCCGGCTGGAGGAAGCGGAGTACGCCGAAGAGCTGCTGCGCACCGTGGAGCTGCTGCACGCCGCGATCCCGCTGCGCGCACACAGCAACGCCGGCAGCTTCAGCGCCTACCGCCGGCCCACCGCAGGCCCGTCCGTCATCCCGCCGCGGTACTGAAGCGGCCTGCGAGCCGCGACGGTTCGTGCGGATGCGTTCTTTTCTTGAGGCGAAAACCTCGCGGGACTAGGCACAACGGCCCACCGGCGTGACGGCCGGCGCGGGCAGATGGTGAGCACGATGCGTTCGTGCCGAGTTGTCCTATGCGCCGTCATCCTCATTGCGCTCGGCGCGTGCAGCGGCGGGGGTGGCACGGTTCCGTCCACGAGCGCACCAACGTCTGCGACGCCGGGCCGCGGCTCGGTGCCCGCCCCGTCGCCTTCGCCTACGCCAAGACCCACGCCGACGCCGGCGCCGAGTCCGACGCCCTCCCCCGCGCCGCGCGTCGCGATGAACGCGGTTTGGGCGGCGTTCCAGAACGGACCGGCTGTCGACCGTTTCCCGACGACCGGAGACGGCAATCAAACGGGGTCGTCCGCGCCCCCTCCGTCCGCGAGCGCCTCCTTCCCCTCGGAGCCCGGGGCGTACATCGGGATCGCCGGACTCGCAGCCGGGCCGGACGGCACGATGTGGGAACTCGAGACCGACGACGCGATCGGCGGCGGGCGGAACTGGCGCTTGGTCACCGTTCCGCCGCCCGGAGCCGCTCCGAGCAACGCACCTGCGTACGACGGCGACGGCAGACCGCTGGAGGTCGGGCTCGGCCCGAACGGCGTTTTGGTTGAAAGCGCGTCGCAGTCCGGGACGCTCAGCATTCGAACCTATCCGTACGGTGCGGTCGATCCGCCCGCGACGCGAACGTTCATGCCGACCAGCGACGTGCCGTATTTCGGCTTCGCCGTCGCGCCCGACGGTTCGATCTACATCCCGCGCACGAACGGCTTCGACGTCTATGCCGCGAGCGGGACGTTGCGCACGACGATCGTCACCGACCACCCGCCGACCCCGTATCCCGGACTCTTCGTGATCGGCGCGGACGGCAGCCTCTACTCGGCGGAATTGGTGAACTATCTCAAATCAGGGAGCGGAACATCGACGATGTTCGTCAACGTGTACGGGCCGGGCTCCGGGACCGCCGCGCGCCGCATCGGTCCGCTGCCGGTGACGAACGATCCGTTGGGACGGCCGCCCGTGATCGCCGTCGGTCCGGACAACGATCTCTACGTCGCGACGAACGGCTCGATCTACGTTTTCGACGCCGGCGCGAACGGCAATTGCATGCCGGAGCACCTCATGACGTACCCGGCATCCTACGGTTTCGTCTCGGCGCTCGCGATCGGGCCATAACCGCGCCCAAACCGCTTGCGCGTCAGACGCGCGACTCCGCCTCGGCCTTGAGCGCGGCGAGCATCATCTCGGAGTTCTCGCGGACTTTCTTCTCGAGCGTCGGGCCGATCAGCTCGGCGAGGGTCGGGACGCCGAAGTCGTACTCGACGCCCAGCACGACGCGCGTCGTCGTGCCGTCCTCCACGAACGTCCACGAGCCTTCGAAGGTGTCGAGGTCGCCTTCGATCAGCGCGTAGTCGATCCGCAGCGCGTCGTCGTCGAAGCGGTCTTCTTCGGTCCATTCGATCGGCGCTTCTTCGACCAGCGTCTTCCAGCGCGTGACGACGCGGTCGGGATGGCGCTCCAGGACGACGACGGTCTCGACGTCCGGCATGAACTCGGGGAAGCGCTCCTGTTCTTTCGCAAGCTCGTAGATCGTCGCCGCGGGAGCCGCGACGTCGATCGAGCACTCGACGTACGGCATTTACGGGAGGGTGCCGAGCTGCTGGAACGCGGCCGCGACCGCGGCGTCCAACGCGCGCAGCGCCGTCTCGACTTCGCCGGCGCTCACGATCAGCGGCGGCTCGAGGCGGATGACGCGTTGCTGGTTCAGCGTCCACGCGGCGGTGACGCCGCGCTTCAGAAGCTCCGGAATGATCGTGCCGCCGTAGCCTTCGCTGCGCAGCTCGACGCCGACCAGCAACCCCGCTCCGCGCACGTCCTCGATCACCGCGGGGTAGCGCCGCATCGTCGCGCGCGCGCCGGCGAGCAGCTGCGCGCCGCGCTCGCGCGCGTTCGCGACCAGATCTTCCTCTTCCAGCACGTCGAGCGCGGCGAGCGCGGCGGCGCACGCCAGCTCGTTGCCGCCGAAGGTCGACGTGTGCAGCAGCGGCTGCTTCGCGTACGCGGCGTTCCAAACGGACGGCCGCGCGACGTACGCGCCGATCGGTACGACGCCGCCGGAGAGCCCCTTCGCGAGCGTCATCACGTCCGGTACGACGCCCTCGCGGTCGCAGGCGAACAGCGCGCCGCAGCGGCCGAGCCCGGTCTGCACTTCGTCGGCGATCATCACCGCGCCGCTCGCGTCACACAGCGCGCGCACGTCGCGCAGATAGCCGTCCGGCGGAACGTTCACGCCGCCTTCGCCTTGAACCGGCTCGACGATGACCGCAGCGGTGTCGGCACCGAGCGCGCCGCGCAGCGCGTCCGCGTCGCCGAACGGGACCCGGCGCACGTGCTCGAGCAGCGGCAAGAACGGATCGCGGAAGGCGTCCCGCCCGCTCGCCGAGAGCGCGCCGAGCGTCTTGCCGTGGAACGCCGCGTCGGTCGCCACGATCGTCGGGCGCTTCGTCGCGGCGCGCGCCAGCTTGAGCGCGCCTTCGACCGCTTCGGTTCCGCTGTTGGCGAAGAAGGAGATCGACAGATCGCCGGGCGTGATCTGCGCGAGCCGTTTCGCGAGCCGGCCCATCAGCGGGTTGAACATCGTGCGGCCCGAGAGCGCGATGCGGTCGAGCTGCTCTTTCACGGCTGCGATGACGCGCGGGTGGCGGTGGCCCAGCGTGAAGACCCCGTAACCGCCCGCGAAGTCGAGGTACGTCTTGCCGGTGTGATCGGTGATCGTGCAGCCTGCGGCGGAAACCTCGACCGGCGAGCCGGAAACTTTCATGACGCGCGCGAGCGGCGGGTTCAGATAGGCGCGGTAGTTCTCCGCGACTTCGTCGAACAGCGCGGCCGGCGAGGCAGCCCCGTAGAGATGATCCTTCGACAAGCTCAGGATGACACCCGACGAGCTCGCGATGCCATCCGACGAGCTTGCGATCACATCCGTTGCAGGGCCGGTTGCCTTCACGCGACGGCCAGCTCGCGCGCGTCCGAATCCAGCTGCGCAATCGTCGTGTCGAGCACCGCGAGCGTCTCGGCGGCCGTCTCGGTGCGCATCAGCTTCTCGCGCAGCGCGCTCGCGCCGGGGAAGCCTTTCAGGTAGAAGCCGAGGTGCTTGCGCATCTGCGGAACCGCGCGCTGCTCGCCCCACTCCTCGACCATCGTGGTATAGTGGTGCACCGCATAGCGCAGCCGTTCCGGCGCTTCGGGCGCCGGCGCCGGCTCCCGGCCTTCCATCAGCGCGCGCAAGCGCGAGACCAGCCACGGGTTGCCGAGCGTCGCACGGCCGAGCATCACCCCGTCGACGCCCGACTCGCGCATGCGGCGCAGCGCCTCGTGCGGGTCGCCGAGATCGCCGTTGCCGATCACCGGGACGTCGACCGCGCGCTTCAGCTCAGCGATCTTCGACCAGTCGGCGTTGCCCTTGTAGAACTGTTTCGCGGTGCGCGCGTGCAGCGTGATCGCCTGGACGCCGACCGCCTGCGCGCGCTTCGCGACCTCGACGAAGACCAGCTCGTTCTCGGTCCAGCCCAGCCGCATCTTCATCGTCACCGGACAGTCGACCGCGTCGACGACCGCCTTCATGATCGCTTCGCAGCGCTCGACGTCGCGCAGGCACGCGCTGCCGCCTTCGGTCTTGGTGACCTTCGGCGCGGGGCAGCCGAAGTTGATGTCGACGATGTCGGCGCCGCACTCGCGCACGAGCTTCGCGGCCAGCGCCATGATGGTGGGGTCGTTCCCCCAGAGCTGCGTCGAGACGGGGTGCTCGACGCCGTGCTGGTCGATCATCTCCATCGTGCGCTTGTTGCCGTACTGCAGCGCGTTCGACGAGACGAACTCGGTGACGGTCAGCCCGAAGCCGAAGGGCTTGTAGAGCGCCCGCATGGTGCGGTTCGTCACCCCGGACATCGGCGCCAGCACGATGGGAGGCCACACTCGCACGGGACCGATCTTCAGCGGGGCGACGGTTGGGGTCACGACCAAGGAGTGTACCACGCGGACTCCACCGCTGCCCACCGGGCTTTCCGAAGCGGCGGGCGCCCGCTCGCTCTCTGGCCCTCTCAGGTGCGGTGGGCGTTGAGGTAGTCGACGCGCAAGCCGTGCAGCACGAGGTGCGGCTCGACGCGCTCGATGACGTTCGTTTCGGCGGCGACGACCGGGGCGAGGCCGCCCGAGGCGATCACGCGCGCGTGCTCGCCGATCACGGCGCGGATACGGCGGACGAGCTCTTCGGTCTGGCCGACCGCGCCGTAGACGAGGCCGGCTTGGATCGAGCCGACGGTGTCGCGGCCGACCGGCGTCCCGGGCGCGATCAGCGCGACCTGCGGGAGCTTCGCGGTGCGGCCGACCAGCGCGTCGAGCGCGACCTGCAGCCCGGTCGCGATCGCGACGCCGGCGTACGCGCCGTCGGCGCCGATCGCGCCGAAGGTCGTCGCGGTGCCGAAGTTGATCGCGATCGTCGGCGCGCCGACGAACGCGACCGCGCCGATCGCGCCGGCGACCAGATCGCTGCCGACCTCGGCCGGGCGGTCGGTGCGCACCGCGATCGAGCGCTGGTTCGCTGCGGTGAAGAACGTCGGGCGCACGCCGAAATACTTCTCGACGCCTTCGGCCAGCGGCCGGTCGACGACCGGAACGACCGACGAGACGACGGCCGCCTCGACGTCGCCGAGCGCAAACTTCGCCGCGTTGAAGAACGCCGCGAACAGCACGCCGTACTCGTCGGCGGTGCGGCGGCGGGCGGTGGTGACGCGCCACGTTCCGACCAGCGCGCCGTTCGGGTCGAACGCGCCGAGCTTCGTCTCGGTGTTCCCGACGTCGATGCACAGCAGCATCAGGGCTTTTCGTCGTCCTGAGCTTGTCGAAGGGCGAGGATCGCGTCGAAGAGGCGCGCGGCGAGCTCGCGCTTCGAGCCGCTGCCGAGATCTTTGCGGCCGTCGCTTCCCCACAGCAGCACCAGCGCGTTGTCGACCGGTCCGAAGCCGCGCTCGCCGCGCACGTCGTTCACCGCGATCGCGTCGAGGCGCTTGCGCGCCAGCTTCTCGCGCGCGTTCGCTTCGGCCGCCTGCGTCTCGGCGGCGAAGCCGACCAGAAACAAGCCGTTCTTGTTCGCGCCGAGGTTCGCGAGCACGTCGGGATTGCGCTCGAGCGCGATGCTCTGCGGTGCGCCGGCGGTCTTCTTCACCTTGTGCTCGTGCACGATCGCGGGACGCCAGTCGGCGACCGCGGCGGTCGCGATCGCGATCGTCGCTTCGGCGGCGCGCGCTTGCACCGCGGCGTCCATCTCGCGCGCCGTCGTGACGCGCGCGGTGCGCGCGCCGGCCGGCGGCTCGAGCGCCGTCGGGCCGAGGACGAGATCGACCCGCGCGCCGCGCGCCAGCGCTTCGCGCGCGAGCTCGATCCCCTGCGTCCCGCTCGCGGCGTTGGAGAGAAACCGCACCGGATCGAGCGCTTCGCGCGTCGGTCCGGCGGTGATCAGCACGCGCTCGCCGGCGAGGTCGTGCGTGCGCGCCAGCGCGCCCGCGATCGCCGCGTACAGCGCGTCTTCGTCGGCGAGCCGGCCGGCGCCGTGCTCGCGCTCGGCCAGAAAGCCGACGCCCGGCTCGACGATCGTCGCGCCGCGCGCGCGCAGCGTGGCGAGGTTGGCGCGCGTCGCCTCGTGGTCGAGCATCGCGGTGTTCATCGCCGGCGCGATCACCAGCGGCGCGCGCGTCGCGAGCGCGACGTTCGTCAGCAAGTCGTCGGCGATCCCGTTGGCGAGCTTCGCGATCGTGTTCGCCGTCGCCGGAACGATCGCGACGAGCTCGTTCTCGCGCGCCAGCGCGATGTGCGGGATATCCTCGACGCGTTCCCACAGCGAGGTGTGGACCGGCCGCCGCGCCAGCGCCGCGAACGTCGCCGCGCCGACGAACCGCAGCGCGTCGGCGGTCATCACGACGTCGAGCACCGCGCCGTTCTGCACCAGCCGGCTCGCCAGCGCGGCGGCTTTGTACGCCGCGATCCCGCCGGTCACCCCGAGCAGCACGCGCCGCCCGTTCACGGCCTCGCCTCGACGCCGTCCTGACCCGGTCGCAGGATCGGCTCGTTGTCGATCAGCCGCGTCGGGCCGAGCCACGCGCTCGCGATCGCGAGCGCCGGCGGCCGCAGCGCGTCCGGCGCCTCGAACGTCGCCGGGTCGACGACGTCGAGGTAAGCCTCGCGCAGCGGCGCGACCAGCTCGGCGCGGCCGCGCGCGAGCGCCCGCTCGCGGTCGGTCTCCCCGGCGCGCACGGCGCGCACGATCGCGTCGAGCGCGCGGTGGATCGCGGGCGCGGCGGCGCGCTGCTCGGGATCGAGGTAGACGTTGCGGCTCGAGAGCGCCAGCCCGTCCGGCTCGCGGACGGTCGGCGCGACGACCAGCTCGATCGGCAAGTTCAAGTCCTCGATCACCCGCCGCAGCACCGCGACCTGCTGGGCGTCCTTGGCGCCGAAGTAGGCGCGGTCGGGTCCCAGCGTCGCGAAGAGCTTCACGCAGACCGTCGCGACGCCCCGGAAGTGGCCGGGCCGCAGCGCGCCTTCGTAGCGCTCGCCGAGCGGCCCCGGATCGACGGTGGTCGCGAACTCCGGCGGGTACATCGTCGCAGCGCCCGGGGCGTAGATCAGCTCCACCCCGGCCGCGCGCAGCGCCGCAAGGTCGCCGTCGAAGGCGCGCGGATAGCGCTCGAAGTCCTCGTTCGGCCCGAATTGCAGCGGGTTGACGAAGATCGACGCCGCGACGGTCCGGCACTCGGCCCGCGCCCGCCGCACCAGCGCGAGGTGGCCGGCGTGGAGCGCGCCCATCGTCGGGACCAGGCCCAGCGGCCGTTCGGCGCCCCGCAGCGCCTCGCGAGCCTCCGCCGGGTCGCGTGTGACGCGCATGCTAGTTCCGCGTCACGCGAAGGGTCGTCCGGCCGACGACGAAGGCCTGCCCGAGGTCGATCGGCTCCGGATCGCCAAGAGCGCGTCCCCCGACGCGCGTTCCGTTTCGGCTCGCCAAGTCGGCCAACCGTAAGCTGCCGTCCTGCTCTTCGTAGAGTCGCGCGTGTTTCCGGGAAATATACCGGTCGATGGTGATGCACGCGGTGGCGACCGCGTCGTCACGGCCGATCGTGATCTCCCGCTCGAAGCCCCACGTCTTCCCGTCGAGGGGACCGCTCATCACCTCCAGGACATACATCGCCGGACCGCCTTCGCGCGGTGGCGACGGCCGGTCCTCTCCACAGGAAGCGCGCACTGGTGAATCGCGACGACAGCCACCTCCTCGAGATCGATCCCGAAGCGCTCCGTGCCGCGGAGTTCATGCAGGCGCAAGAGCTGCTGCAGGCGATGGTCGGACGGCGCATCGTCTCCGCGCAGCTCGAAGAGACGCGCATCGCGATCGAGACCGACGACGGCTCGATCTACTATTTCTACGGTTTCATGGGCGAAGACAGCAGCGAGGACGAAACCGAAGGAAGCTGACAAGCAACGCACCTCACACCGCACCATGCTGCGGTTTTTGAGGCGGGAAAAGCACTGCGCCGCTCGCGAAGGCGCGAGTTCCGGCGGAGCGCCGGCAGAACGAGGTGAGGGTGTACCTGACGAGTGGGGCGTCTTCGCTGCTCGACGGTGAGGCCGCCGAACGCGCGCTTGCAATCGCGGAACGGATCTTCCAATGCGGCGTGCGCTGGACCGACGAGCACATGACTGCTCGGCCCGAGACGATCGGCGCATACGGTGGCTGCGTGCTCGTCGCACACGCGCTCGGGCGCGCGGGCCGGGAGCCGGCGCCGTCGCTGCGCGAGCTGCTGCAGCGCGCGCTGGTCACGGCGCCCGACCGCCGCGGGCTCTACGACGGCCGCGCCGGACTGCTGGTCGTGCTCGACGCGCTCGATCCGGACGGCCGCAGCTTCGCGCGGCCGCGCGCCGCGTTGCGCGACGCGATCGCCGCCGACCTGCTCGAGGTGGGCGAGCTCGAGCCGTCCGACCGCGACGCGTTCGATCTGATCCACGGTGCGGCCGGAAAGCTGATCGCGCTGCACGATCCGCCGGCCGGCGTCGCGGCGCACGTGTGCGCGCGCTTCGCCACGCTCGCCGATCGCTTCGAAGAGCGGCTCGCCGACCCCGATCCGGAACCCGCCGCGCGGCTGGATCTCGGCGTCGCGCACGGCATCCCCGGCATCCTCGCCGCGCTCAACGTGGCTCTCCCCGGCGAGCGCGCGCTCGCGCGGCGCTACGTCGAGCTGGTCCTCGCGAGCGCGCATGCCGTGAACGGTGCGCACCGCTGGGGACCGATCTGGGAGCGCGACCGCGTCCCGCCGCCGCGCCGCGCGTGGTGTTACCAGACCGCCGGCGTCGCGAGCGTGCTGCTCGACCGCGCCGCGCTCGATGGCGACGACGCGCTGCGCGCGCTCGCCCTCGGCGCGCTCGGCGCGACGCTGCACGAGCCGGACATCGAGCACTGGGACGACGCGCTCTGCCACGGGCGCAGCGGCGTCGCGCTGCTCTATGCCCGGGTTGAGGCCGGCGACGAAAGGTTCCTCAGCGCCGCGCGCGGGCTTGCGAACGACGTGCTGAACGCGTACGACGACGCGGCGCCGTTCGGTTACCGCGCGATCAATTTGCTAACGCTGGGGCGCGAAGACCGGCCGCAGTTTCTCGACGCGGCGCTCGGGATCGCGCTGTTTCTCATCGAAGCGGCGTATCCGTCGCAACGCAACTGGCTGCCGCTGTTCGGCCTGCTTCCCGGCGGTGCGCCACGATGATCGCGCCCGAACGCGAGCAGCGCCGGCAACGCGCTCCGAAGACTACCGCGCACGCAGCGGCACCGCCGTTCACCGTCGTCGAGGAGCTCACGCTGGGCCGGGTTCCGGCTTGGCCGGCGCACCGGGCCCGCGCCCTGCTGGCAGCGCCTGATTGGGCCAAGGCGCTCGAGACGCTGTTGCGCGAGGACGAACCGTTTCGCGCTGCGATCGTGATCGCGAGCGCGGGGCTGCGTCCCGTCGTCGACCGCGTCCTCGCCGGCGAGCCGCTCGAGGCGCGCGCGGCGACGCGTCTGCTCGCCTACGCGGTCCGCATGGCGACGCGCACGACGCCGTTCGGCACCTTCGCCTCGGTCGGACACGCCGTGTTCGACGCGGAGCACGAGCGCCGCGTCGGCGACGTGACGGCGCGCGTCGCGCAGGCGAACGTCGATCACGAGTGGCTGGTCGGCGCGGTCGACACGCTCACCGAGCGTTCCATCGCCGCCGGCGAAGACGTGATCGTCGCCACCGCCACCGCGCTGCGCCGCGAAGGCCCGCGCTTCGCGCTGCTCGACGAACGCAAGGTCATCGCCGAGGGCGATGCCTCGCAGTACCGCAGCGTGACCGTCGCGGCGACGCCGCCGGTCGCGTTCGCGCTCGAGCGCGCGCGCGACGGCGTTTCGAGCGGCGAGCTCGCGCGCGCGCTCGCCGATACCTTCTCGGTCGACGCCGAGCGCGCGCAATCGCTGGTGCGCAAGCTGGTCGACGCCCGGTTTCTCATCGCCGTCCAGCGGCCCGCGCCGCTCGACGACGCCGCCGAACGGCTCGCGGAACAGGCGCGCAACCAGCCTGCGCTGGCGCCGCTCGTCGACGCGCTCCGCACGGCGACCGGGCCACGGCGCGGCGTCGTCGACGTCACCGAGCTCGACCGGACCGTGGCGCGGCTGAAAGAGCTCGGCCCGAGCGACGTCGCGCAGCCGGTCTTTCACGATCTCACCCACGCGCCGCTCGCGGTCCCCGCGAGCGTGCGCGACGACGTGCTGCGGCTCGCGGACGTTCTCGTTCGCTCGGGGATGCCCGCGCAGCTCGACGCGTTTCGGAAACGCTTCTACGAGCGCTACGAGTCGGGCGAACGGCTCGTCCCGCTGCTCGAGCTCGTCGGCCCGCACGGGATCGGGATCCCGCACAGCTTCGACGCCGAGCGGCCGCGCGTTCCGCCCGCGCGCCGCGCGCGGCTCGCGGCGCTCGTCGGAACGGCCTTGCGCGCCGGCCGCGACGAGATCGCGCTCACCGACGCCGACTGGGAGGCGATCCGGGGCGATCTTCCCGATCCGCTGCCGCGCTCGCTCGAGCTCGGCTTCCACGTTCTCGCGCCGTCGTTCGAAGCCGCAACCGCCGGCGAGTACCGCATCGTCTCGTCGCCGCTCGCGGCGACGTACTGCGCCGGGATGACGACCGGCCGGTTCGCGAAGTATCAGGACGAAGCGTTCAACGCGAAGCTGCGCGAGGTCGTCGCCGGCGAAGCGCCGCCCGGCGCGCTCACCGCCGAGCCGATGTTCGTCCCGGAGCGCGCGCGCAGCGGCAACGTCATCGCGCACCCGATCGTCGCCGAAGCGATCCTGCCGATCAACGCGCACGCCGGCGGGCTCGACGCGCTGGCGCTCGACGACCTCTTGGTGGGGATCGCCGACGAGCGGGTCGTGCTGTGGTCGCGTTCGCGCGGGCGGCGCGTCCAGCCGGTATGGCCGCACGCGTTCAACATGCAGCTCGCCCCGCCGCTGGCGCGCTTCTTCGGGCTGGTCGCGCGCGACAAAGGTTTCGTTCCCGGATCGTTCGACGTCGGCGAGCTCGGCCTGCTGCCGTTCGTTCCGCGCCTCCGGCTCGGGCGGGTGATCGTGCGCCGTGCGGCGTGGACCGTTCCGATCACCGAGCTCCGCGAGACCCCGCTCGCCGTGCTCGCGCGCGAGCGCGGGATGGTGCGTTACGTTCAGCTCGGCGACTTCGACAACGTGCTCGCGGTCGACACGCAGACGCCCGCCGGCGAGACGCTGTTGCGCGATCAGCTCCGCGGCCGCAAGGACGACGAGGTGGTGCAGCTGAGCGAAGCGTTCGTCGAAGACGAGGAGCTGTGGCTGCGCGACGCGCACGGCGCGCGGTACTGCGGTGAGTACATCGCCTCGGTTCGCGCCGGCGGCGAGCAGAAACCGAAGAGCGGCGCCCCGCTGCTGGTCGACGAGCGCGCGCGCACGCGAACCCCGGCCTCCGACTGGTGCTATCTGAAGCTGTACGCGAACGACCGCGAGTTCCGCTCGGAGGTCGCGCCGAAGCTGCTGCGGTTCGCCGAGGACGCGGTCGCGAGCAGCATCGCGACGCACTGGTTCTACATCTTGTACGGGGATCCGGACAAGCACGTGCGCTTCCGCCTGCACTCGGCCGGCGACGACGCGGCACTGCGCGAGCGCGCGCTGGCGTTCGCCGACGAGCTCGCTTCGTCCGGCGTCGTCAACCGCTTTGCGCTGGCGACCTACGAGCGCGAGCTCGAGCGCTACGGCGGCGCCGCCGGCATCGAGCTGTGCGAGCGGCTGTTCCACCTCGACAGCGTTGCCGCGCTGCGCGGACCGGCCGTCGACGTCCTCACCGGGCGCGAGCGCATCGAAGCGATCGCCGTTCCGCTGCTCGCGCTGTTCGACGCGCTCACGACGGCGGCGGAGCGCGACCGGTATGTCGACCTGCGGCGGCCGAAAGCGCAGCGTGCCTCGGCCGACGAGGCCGAGGCGTTGCGCGTGCTGGCGCGGCGTTCTCCGCTCGACGATCCGGAATGCACGCCGCTCGCGCGCAAGCTGGCCGCCCTGTGCAAAGACGAAGCGGCCTGGCTGGAGCTCGTGGACAGCCTGCTGCACATGCACCTGAACCGCCGCGGCGTCTCGGTCGACGAGGAGCGCGCGCTGCGCACGCTGCTGTGGAAGGCGCTCTTCGGACGCCGCGAGCGCAACCGCCGATGATGCGGCCGCCGAGGAGCCGGCCGAAACAAGCAACTGCTGCGGCGGAATGGTGTGATTCAGGTCGCGCTCGTGCAAGAGGAAGGCGCGTTTCGAAAAAGAACGGCCGCCACAGCGCGATCCGAAGTCGTGCGGAAGGGTGTAGATCATGATCGAGCTCTGTCGCGTACCCCGGGTGGCGCAGCCAGGCACCGTGTCTCGTACGAGGCGCGGTGCTCTTTACTTTTAGAGGGAGAATGGATGCCGAGTAAAGTTTCTTTCGACGATCTCGATCTGCGCGAAGAACCGGTGAGAGGCACCGCCGCGAAGCCGCTGCTGGGTACCGCCACCTGCACGCACACCGATGCGTGTACGGACGGTTGCACCACCCGTCTAACGGGCTGCTGCTAGCGTAGGGACAGCATGCGTGCGGCGGCGAGTACCCCTCGTCCGCCGCACTCGCGCTCAACGAATTCGTGCAGACGCTCAAGCGCGAGCGCGCGCCGCTCTTCGACGATACGGACGCCGCCCGCGCGCTCGATGCGGCGCAAGAGATTCTCGAGCGCGTGCTGCCGATGCTCGCCGAGCGGCCCGGTGCGCCGGAGGCGGTCGGCCGCTACGGCGGCGCGGCGCTCGTCGCCGAGTCGCTCGCCCGCGCGGGACGGATCGGCGAGGAAACGCTGCGCGACGTGCTGCGCGAAGCGCTGACGTTCGCGCCCGACCGCTTGAGCCTGTACGACGGCGCCGCCGGATTGCTCGTCGTGCTGGACGCCGTCATGGCGGACGGCACGTCGAGCGCGCTCTCCGCTGCGCGCGCGCGGCTGCGCGACGCGCTGGCCGCGTCGCTGCACGAGCCGGAGGCGCCGGATTTCTCCAACCCGCGCACCTACGATCTGATCAGCGGGTACGCGGGGCGGACGGTCGCGCTCGGCGGCGAGGTGCCGGAGGTGTTGCCCGCGTTGCGTGCGTTCGCGCACGCGTTCGCCGCCGAAGCGGAACGCCGGGCGCATTCCGGCGATCCGAGCCTGCAGTTCACGGTGAACCTCGGCGTCTCGCACGGCGTCCCCGGAGTTCTGGCCGCGCTCAACGCCGCGCTCCCGCACGACCGCGAGCTCGGAGAGCGTTACGTGAACCTGCTGCTCGCGTGCTCGCACGTCGTGAACGGCGAACGCCGCTGGGACGGCGTGTGGCGGCCGGCGGAGCGCCCGGCCGCGCGGCGCGCGTGGTGCTATCAAACCGCAGGCGTCGCCGCGGTGCTGGCCGACCGCGCGCGGCTCGACGGCGACGAGCGGCTGCACGCGCTCGCCGCCGGCGCACTGCGCGGCGTGCTCGACGACCCCGCGCCGGACGACGGAAACATCGCGCTGTGCCACGGCCGCAGCGGCGTCGCGGCGCTCGCGTCGCGCTTCCCCGGCGATCCGCGCCTGATGCACCACGCCCGGCGGCTCGCGCGCGCCGTGCTCGACGATTCGCCCGATCTCGAGCGCCCCTCGTTCCTCGACGGCGCGCTCGGCGTCGCGCAATTTCTCATCGACGCTGCAACCGGACAAGAGCGGCGCTGGCTGCGCTTGTTCGGGCTGCTTCCAGACTGATCGGTCAAATCGAAAGGAGACAACGTGCCAACTGAATTCCGCTTCGACGACCTGGACCTGCGCGAGGAGCCCACTCGCAGCGGCTCCGACCGCGTGCCGCTGCTGAGCAGCACCAACGCCACCGTAACCTGCACCGCAACGGCGCGCTGCACGCGCATCTGCTGCACGTGCCCAGAGCTCGACTAGGAAGAACCATGCCGACGGATCGTTTCGAAGATCTCGACCTGCGCGAACAGCCTGCCGGAACCGATTGCAACCGCGGCGAGCCGGCGTTCACGCAAGTTCGCTGCACGCAGTACACCTTCGGCTGCACAACGACGAACATCGCGCCGCTCACCGGCGGCTGTTGCGAATGACGAAAGGAACCCATCATGCCCACTGAAGCCCGATTCGACGATCTGGACCTGCGTGAGGAGCCCGCCCGCGGGGGCTCCGAGCGCGAGCCGCTGCTGAGCAGCAGCGCGCTCACCGAGATCTGCACCGCGACGATTCGCTGCACGCGGGTGTGCTGCACCTGTCCTCCGGCGTGAGCTAGAAAGCAGACACCAGCATGGATCGATTCGACGACCTCGACCTGCGGGAAGAACCCGCCGGAAGCGACCGGAACGGCAGCGCCCCCGTCTCGCCGGGCTGCACGCAAGACACCTTTGCCTGCGCCGCGGATCGCGGACTCCGCACACCCGTCTGTTGCTTCTGAGCACTGATCCAGCGTCTTGTCTTAGGAGGAAATCATGACCCCGGATCGCTTCGACGAGCTCGACCTGCGCGAAGAGCCCGCGCACGCGGAACGCAACGTCCCGGTGCTCGGCTGGTCCTACCAGACGCACGGGTGCAACGCCACCAAAGCGTGCACCAACACTTGCTGCCCACCGACGTGGGACGCATGTGTCTAACCTAGAGGTTCACCTTCGGTGAACCCACGCGTGCGGGGTTAAGCTCGCAGGACGGCGTCCGCCGCCAGCACGGCGCCCAGTGCGGCGTGCTCGGCGGGGACGCCGCCCTGCAGGTACATCTCGTACGGCTCGCGGAGCGGCGCGTCGCACGAGAGCTCGATCGTTGCGCCGCTCACGAACGCGCCGCTCGACATGATCACAGGATCGACGTAGCCGGGGACCGCACCCGCCTCCGGCGCGAAGCGCGCGTTGACGGGCAGGGCGCGCTGCAAGCCGCGCGCAAACGCGATCACGCGCTCGCGCGAGCCGAGCCGAATCGCCTGCACGACGTCGGTGCGCACTTCGCCGGGCGCCGGCTCGACGGCGAATCCTAGCTCCGAGAACAGCGCCGCCGCGAAGTCGAGCCCGCGCAGCGCTTCGCCGACGACGAGCGGCGCATAGAAGAGCCCTTGCACGAACGCGCGCCCGAACCCGAGCGTCGGCCCGAGCGCCGCGCCGATCCCCGGCGCGAACACGCGCGCCGCGATTCGCTCGACGAGCTCCGCGCGCCCGGCAACGTACGCGCCGGCCGGCGCGATTCCGCCGCCGAGGTTTTTGATGAGCGAACCGGCGATCACGTCCGCGCCCACCTCCAGCGGCTCGCGCTCTTCGACGAGCTCACCGTAGCAGTTGTCGACGAAGACGACCGCGTCGCGGTGCGCGCCGCGCACCGACTCGACGACGGCAGCGATCGCGTCGATGGAGAGCGAGCGCCGCACGGCATAACCGCGCGAGCGCTGCACGAAGACGACCGCCGGCCGCGACTCGCGCACCGCGGCGCGCAGCGCGGAAAGATCGGTCTCGCCGCTCGGCGTGCGCTCGACCTCCGCATACCGCGCGCCGCGCGCGACGAGCGAGTGCGGCGCGGTCGCAACCGCGTGCCGCAAGGTGTCGTACGGGGCGCCGTTCGCCGCCAGCAGCAGTTCGCCCGGCCGCAGCAATGCGTCGAGTCCGGCGACGATCGCATGCGTTCCGCTGACGATCGACAGCCGCGCGAGCACGCGCTCCGCACGCAGCACGCGCGCCAGCAGCGACTCGTAGCGCTCCCGCGCCGGATCGTCGTAGCCGTAGCCGGTCGTCCCGGCCAGGTCGCTTTCCGCGATCCCTTCGTCGAGAAAGGCGCGCAGCACGCGCGCGCGCACCGCCGTCGCGCGCGGGTCGCGGCGCTCGAGCCACGGTGCCGCGCGCTTTGCTGCGATGCGCACACGGGTGTCGATTTCGATCCCGCCGAGCAGCGTCTCGATCATCGCGACCGTTACGCGTGCGCCGCGCGGGCCGCGCGCGCCGTTTCGGCGCGTTCGAAGACGCGCACGAAGGGCAGCCAGATTGCGCCGCCGACGACGAGGTTCAGCGCAACTAGCACCGCAGCGCGCCAATCGACGGTCGCCAGCACGGCGTTGACGAGCACCGGCACCGTCGAGGGAACGTAGAACGCCGGCCGTGCCACCAAACCCAGCGCCAGCGCGGCATACGTCGTGCACGCCAGCACGAGAGGAACGAGGACGAACGGCACGGCAAGGACCGGATTGTACGCCAGCGGCAGCCCGAACATCACCGGCTCGTTGACGTTGATCAGCGACGGCAGGATCGTCGCGTAGGCGAACGTTCGCAAGCGCGCGACGCGGCTGCGCAGCAAGAGCGCGACGAGCGGGAGCGTCGCGCCGGCCCCGCCCGGAAAGACGAACAGAAACGTCGAGACGACGACGGCGTGCGGCAGCGGCAGGTGGTGCGCGAACGCGTCGGTGTTCTGCAGCTGCAGGTGCAGGTAGACCGGCACGACGAGCGCAGCGAGCAGCGCCGGGCCGTGAATCCCGACCAGCCACAGCAGCGCTTCGACGAACGTGAGCAGCAGGAGCGCCGTGAAGCTGTCGCCGAGCGTCGCGAGCGGCGCGACCAGCTTCGCGATCGCGCCGGCGAGCGAGAAGCGCAGCGCGAACAACAGCAACGCGATCGAAAGGAGCCCGAACCCGCCGGCAAGCTCGCCACGCGCCCGACCGAGACGCCGCCGCCCGAGCGTGAGCGCGCCCGCCGTTGCCAAGCACACGACGATCGAGGTGAACAGCCCGCTCGCGCCGAGCGTCGCCGCGAACGCGCCCCACCCGCTCGCACCGTTCGTCGCAACGAAGCGCGCCAGCGCGGCGAGCGCCTCGCGCGGGAGCATCACCGCAAACGTCAGCAGCGCGAAGACCAGCAGCACCGCCGGCGCGTATCCCAACCGCCGCGCGAGCCGCAGCGCGAGCACGACCACCATGACGAACGAGGCGATCGAGAACGCCGGCCCGATCGCCTCGCGCAACTCCTTCGCCAGCGCCGCCCAACCCGAGAACGGCTGCACGGCCAGCAGAATCGCGATCGCGACCGCAACGGAGACAAGCGCGATCGGCAGCGACTCGCGCAGCGCGAGCACCGTCGGCGCCTCGCTGAACCGGTGTGCATACGGCGCGACCGCGCGCTCCAGCCGTGCGATGAGCCCGTCGCCGGCCGGAGCCTCGTATCCCGGCGCCGTCCCGCTAGAGCTTGCGGAGGTCGCGCGCGCTTCGCGCGCACGACGTGGATCAAGCGCCACGCGTGGCGCCTCCGCAGCCGGCTCGACCGGTGGTGTTAACCGGTACCTTAAAGTTTCCGAATAACGGCTTCGACTCGGCCGACGATGGTGACATCGTCGGCGTAGATTGGCGCCATGGTGGCGTTCTCCGGCTGAAGCCGAATCCGGCCGCCCTCGCGGTAGAACCGTTTCACCGTCGCCTCGCCCTCGATCATCGCGACGACTATCTCGCCGTTGTTCGCCGTCGGCCGCGGTTCCACGACGATGAGGTCACCGTCGAGGATCGCCGCGTCGATCATCGAGTCGCCTTTGACCCGCAGCATGAAACCGCCGGTCCGCGGCACCCACGAGGCCGGGAGGACAAACTGGTCCTCGAGGTTTTCTGTCGCGGTGATCGGGACGCCGGCCGCGACGCGGCCGACGAGGGGCAGCGTCGCGGACTCGACGCTGGGAAGATCGCCGTCGCCGCGCGGCTGGCTCAGCGCGCGCGGCTTGGTCGGATCGCGTTTGAGGAGACCGCGGCGTTCGAGCGTCTTGAGGTGTGACTGCACCGTCGAGGACGACGAGAGCCCGACGCGCTCGCCGATCTCTCGCACCGAGGGCGGGTACCCGCGCTCGGACGTGAACTGGCGGATCACGTCGAGGATCCGCTGCTGTTTCTCCGTCGTGGCCCGCTCGGCCATCGAACCCTCCTTGAGAATGCCACCCAGTAGGCACACCGTCGTGAGACGCTGGCCGCGACACCGCTGGGCGGGCGCTGTCGCATTGATTGCCGCCATCCTAGCACAGAACCGCCACCAGATCAAACATACGTTCGAACCCATTGACGGACCGAGACCAGCCTTGCTACCATATGGTGGACGAACGAGCGTTCGGCCCAACATCTAGGGGAAAGAGAAGCGCAACCATGTACGGGACGCCCAAACGAAGATTGACCCTGATGCCGCTGGTGGCCCTCGGCGGGCTCAGCCTCGCCGTGACGCTCCCCGCCCTCTCGAGCACGGTCCACGCCGCCCCGCCCGTCGCCTACGCGACGGTAACGGTCCACCCCGGCCAAACCCTCTGGGCCCTAGCCGAAGCGCGCACCCCCGCCACCGGCGACGTCCAGTCCACCGTCGACCAGATCATGGCGACGAACCACCTCACCACCGCCGACCTCCACGCCGGCCAAAAACTCCGAGTCCCCCGATGAAAGCCCTCAAAGCGCTCTAACGTCCAGCCGCCGGCCGAAGAAGAGACCCGTCGAATCTCGCGGGTCTTTTTTCATGCGGCACTTCCGTTCGCATCCCGCTTGAACAGCGAGCGAACTCCGTCCCCACGATAACGCAGCCGCTCCGCCAGCGCGCCAGCCGTGTTGTTGTTCGATCGCGCACGCACCGATCGTCGCAGGAGGGGTGCGGCGGAGGGATGGGGTTTCCGGGGTACTCGCGGAGTGCGCGAAGGCCACGATGGCCGAGAGCGCACGCAGCGGTAGCTCCCGCGGCGCAGGACGCGCCGCGGGAGCGTGCCCCGGAAACCCCATCCCTCCGACGCACCCCGAGCCACAATTTCATCGAAGGGCAGCAGAAGAAACAGAAGCGGCCCCGCCAAAGCGGAGCCGCTCGTGTTCTCCCGTTGAGGAGTTCAGCGAGGCCTAGATTTTGATCCGCGCCTCAAAGAACATATTGAACGGGTAGCTCGGGAACTGCGGGTCGTACGGCGCCCGGAGGAACGGCTGAATCGCCCATCCGGGGTTGAACTGGTTCCCGATCGGTTGAGGACCGGCACCGGCGCCGTACGTGGCCGTGTACTGGCACGCACGGTTGACGGTAAACCCGACCGCCGTTCCGCCCCAGCAGCGGTTGATGATGTTCGCGAAGTTGGCGACGAGCGTGACGCGCTTGTTCACGTCGTACGTCACCTGCGTGTGGAGCAGGATCGAGTTCGGTGCGACGAACCCGCCGACACCGTCGAAACGGCCCGTATACGGGTCCGGGATTGCGATTTGGCCGCCGCACGTCGTGGCGTCGTACGGAGCGCCGCCCGCTGCGCCGTAGCGGTACCGCGGATCGTTGGCAGTCGTACCGGGGAGTGCGCCGCAACCCGCGGTCGGATCGATGCCAGGCGTCGACAGCGGCACGCCGTAGCGCTGTCCGCCGAAGAACTGCAGCGCCGGCGTGATCGCGAGCGGACCGTGCTTGTACTGCACGACCAGCGTCGACACGAACGGTGCGCCGAACGACTCGTATCCACCCGCGCCGATGCCGCCGGGGAAGGTGTCGAACGTCGGGTAGTTGGCGTTGACGTCCATCAGCGGCTGAATCGGGGCGTTGTAGTACGGGTTCGCAATCGACCCCGCCGCACACGCCGGATCGGCGGCACCGGCCGCCGTGTAGCACGGCGAACCGCCGCCCGCCTTGGTCAGGGCGTTGTACGCGGCGATGTTCGTGTTGAACCCGTCGATGATTGTGCCGCCGTTACCGAGGCGCGTGTAGTTGATGTAGCTGTTCGTGTAGGTGAACGACAACCGTCCGGCGAGCCCGTTGCGCGAGAAGTCGCCCTTGTCGACCTCCAGCTCCACGCCTTCCGACGTCTGCCGGCCGACGTTCAGCCCCGACACGAAGTTGGTCTTCTGGTCGAGGAAGAACTGCTGGATCTGGTCCTGCGTCTTGCGCAGGAACGGCGTGAACTTCACCGACGTATCACGCCCGAACGAGTGCTCGTACGAGAGGTCGTAGTTGTTCGAGACTTCCGGCCGCACCGGGTGCCCCGGCGTGGTCGGCAGACCGAATTTGCCGAACCGCGCCAGCGACGCGGTGCTGTTCTGCTGCAGGAAGTTGTACTGCTCGAACGCGCTGTTCGGAGCCTGGGCGTAGCGGCCGTAGCTCGCGCGCAGCACCGTGCTCGGGTTGACGGTGTACGTCATGCCGAGGCGCGGCTGCAGCTCGCTGTACGACTCGACCTGCCCGGCGCCCGGGTTGACCAGGATGTTCGTCGGGTTGGCGAGGTTCCACGCGTTGTACCACATGGCCCGCGCCGGCGATGCCGTCGTGTCGGAACCGTTGAACACGAAGCTGTCGTAGCGCAGCCCGAGGTTGAGGTTCAAGCGATCGGTGGGTTTCCACTGATCGGTGATCGAGAACGAGCCGAACTTCGGCGTCACGGTGTTGTACGTCGCCGCCACGCCGTTCTCCGCGAGGAGATACTGGCACGCTCCCGCGCCGCAAAGGCCACCGACGCCAAGCGTATCGGCGGGCACCACCGTGCCGTTGTACCCCTGCTTAAGGGAGAACGTCGCCGGAGCGCCGTTGTTGTGGCTGATGCAGTTGGTCGCGACACCGGCCGCGGTGTAGCAGATCCCGCTCAGCGGTGCCGCCGAGGAGACGAGCCAACCGACGGCGCCGGTCTTCCCGATGCCGGAGTTGTTGTCGCGCAGCGTCGACGAGGTGGTGTACGAGCCCTGGATCGAGAGCAGGTGCTGCGCGTTGAGCTGGTCTGAGAACTGCGCGCTCACGCCGCGCGTGTGCGCGTGCAGCTCGTAGTCCGACGGCACGTAGCCGAGGTAGTTCATCTGCGTCGACTGCGGGCCGGTCTGCAACCAGTCCGAGTAGTACGTGTAACCGTACACGCGCAGGAACGCGTTGGTTCCGAAGTTGCGCTGGTACTGGGCCTTGAAGATCCCCTGGTTGTTGACGAACGCATCGCGCCGGTCCGGCTCGATGTTTACGCCGAACGGGCGACCACCGGGAGACTGCGGGAAGAGGTACGGCGTTACGCCGCCGCCCGCATAGTTGGCGGGCAGCAGCGTGCCCACCGGCTGACCGGTGAAGTTGTACCCGTCGACGTAGGTGTGCGCTGCGCCGATCGCGTCGAGGAACGCCGCGCCGCCTTGATCGTTGGTCGACGTGTAGGCCGGGTTGTTGATGAAGTTGATGTCCAACAACACCTGGACGTCGTCGCGGTTGCCGTCCTTGCGCGGGATGCCGAAGTGGAAGTTCGCGACGGTGTCGCGATCTTGCAGTCCGGTCACACCGCAGCATACGCCGCCGGGGGCGACGTTGTACGGGCCGAGCGCGTAAGCGGGCGTCTTTCCGCCGTTGGTGTAGTCTTGTCCGTTCGGGCCGAAGCAACCCGGGAAATGCGTCACGCCGTCGCAGGCGCCGAGCGGCGAACCCCAGTTTTGCTGCAGGCTCGCACCGTTGTACTGATCGTAGTACCGGAAGTCTTGGTTGTACGCGCCGGCGCCGAGGTAGTACGAGAACGTACGGGCCGGGTTCGCGCCGCCCGCTTCGAACGCGATCTTGTTGTAGAAGATCGGCGTGCCGATCGCGAGCGTCAGGTTCCGCGAGGCCGGCGCGGTGCCGGTGCGGATGACCTGGTTGATGTAACCCGAGATGCCTTCGGCTTCCGAGTTCGCCGGCGTCGCGCCGGTGTAGACTTGCAGCTCCTGCTGGCCGAGCGAAGACAACGGGCCCGAGGGGTAGTTGTCGAACGCGCGGTTGACGGGGATACCGTCCAGCTCGTAACCGATCTGGTCGTAGTCGCCGCCGCGGATGCTGATCGTCGCGCCGGCCCCGATGTAACCGGTTTGGTTCGGCGAGATGAACACGCCGGGAACCGTCGTGATCGCGGACCAGGCGGTGTTCAGGTTACCGCCGCCACCGACGGCGGAGGCCTTGTCCTGCGTCACGGCGTTGATCGAGTAGACGTCCGCCGTCGTACCCGGTTTCACCAGTGCGGCCGCCGCGCGCGAAGTCACCGCACCGATGACTTTGAGCTTCTGCGGCTGCGTCAGCGAGACGTTGATCGTCTGGTCCGCCTGCACCGTCACGCCACTGATCGATGCGGCTTCGCGCGCTGACGTCGCCGGGGTCGAGACCGTGTACGTGTCGGGGTTCAGCGAGATGAATGAGAAACGCCCGGTCGCGTCGGACGTCGCGGTCGCGGTCTGCGAGGGGCTCGCAGCCGTGACTTTCGCGCCGGAGACGGGCTGGTTCGACGCCGGATCGACGACGGTCCCTGTGATCGCACCGGTCGTGCCTGCCAGAACGCTTGTCGTTCCCTGGAGCACGAACGCGATGAGCAACAGAACCGCAACGATCCCTCGCCTCACCGAATGAGGTATTGCCACGGGCACCTATCCTTTCGAAGGGGTGTGTGGTGGTCGTTCAGTGTCCGCCGAGGCCGCTTGAGGAATCCGTGAGAATCCCTTTGCCCGGCCTTGACTCGGACCGGACACTCTTCTGACAGTCCCCGCTAGCTTCCCCTTGTGCCGGGCCGAGCCTCAGCGCCGGCGGCGCTCGACGACGACGATGCTGTGGCCGTCGTGGCGGTCGAGGAAGGCCAGTCCTTCGTCCATCCAGCCGTCGAGGCCGGCGCTCAGGTGGCGCTGGACCTCGCGCACCACGTGGCGGCGGTTGTCGAGCCAGTGCAGCTCACCGCGGCTCGTCGCCAGCCAGATCGCCTCTTCACATTCCTCGCATTGGTACCCGTACTGCATCCGGAATTGGCGCTGCGACGGTGCCGCGCTATGCGGGAACCGGCTTGAGGCGCTCCGCCAACAGCTTCGGGATGTCCGAGGGCCGGTCGGCGACCGGAACGCCGGCCGCGCCGAACGCCTTGACCTTCGACTCCGGCGTCCCGGTGTTACCGGAGATGATCGCGCCGGCGTGGCCGAGCCGCTTTCCCTTCGGCGCAGAGCGGCCGCCGATGAACGCGACCACCGGTTTGTCGGCGACGTGCGCTTTGACGAACTCCGCGGCGTCTTCTTCGTCCGAGCCGCCGATCTCGCCGGCGACGACGATCGCCAGCGTCTCGGGGTCGGTCGCGAACGCGCGCAGGCAGTCCACGAAGGTGGTCCCGATGATCGGGTCGCCGCCGATCCCCACGCAGGTGGACTGGCCGAAACCGGCGCGCGTGAGCCCGTCGACGATCTCGTACGTCAGCGTCCCCGAGCGCGAGATCATCCCGACGTTCCCTTCCTTGAAGACGTGCGCCGGCATGATCCCGAGCAGCGACGTGCCCGGCGAGATGAGCCCCGGGCAGTTGGGGCCGATGATCCGCATCCCGGGCGTCGTGTTGACGACGCGCAGCATGTCGTGCGCGGGGATCCCTTCGGTGATGCAGACCGCGAGCGTGATCCCCGCGTCGTGCGCCTCCCACAGCGCGTCGGCGCCGGCGAACGGCGGGACGAAGATGATCGAGTGCGTCGCGCCGGTCGCCTCGACGGCGTCCTTCACCGTGTCGAAGACCGGCTGACCGGTCTCGATCGTCGTGCCGCCCTTGCCGGGCGTCACGCCGCCGGCGATCTTCGTCCCGTACGCGAGCATCCGCTGCGTGTGAAACGCGCCCTCGCGCCCCGTGATCCCTTGCACGATCACTTTCGAGTTCTTGTCCAAGAAGATAGCCATGATTATTTCGTTCCGTTCGCGAGCGCGACGGCGCGCGCGGCGCCTTCGTCCATCGTCTCGACCGGCACGAAGCCGGCCTCGTCCAAGATGCGGCGGCCTTCTTCCGCGTTCGTCCCCGTCAGCCGCACGACGAGCGGAACCTCGCGCACGTCGCCGCCCTTGAGCGCTTCGACGATGCCTTTGGCGACTTGGTCGCCGCGCGTGATCCCGCCGAAGATGTTGATGAACATCGCCTTCACCTTGGGATCGCCGGTGACGAGGTCGTAGCTCTTCTTCACGAGCTCGGCTTGCGCGCCGCCGCCGATGTCGAGGAAGTTCGCCGCTTCGCCGCCGGCGTTGCGGATCGCGTCCATCGTCCCCATCCCAAGCCCGGCGCCGTTCGCGATCACGCCGATCGTCCCGCCGAGCCGCGCGTAGTTCGACATGCCGAGGCCGATCGCTACCGCCGCCGCTTGGTCTTCGTCGGCCGGCGAGCGCTGGTTCCACTCCGCGACGTCGGGATGCTTGTAGAGCGCGTTGTCGTCGAGCTCGACCTTCGCGTCGCTCGCGATCACGCGCCCGTCTTTCGTGAGCACGAGCGGGTTGATCTCGACCAAGTTGGCGCCGTAGTCCATGAACAGCGCGTAGAGCGCGCCGAGGATCGACGGAAACGCCTTGCGATAGCCGGCGGGAAGCTTCGCGCGAAAGGCGAGCAGCCGCCCCATGAACGGCGAGTAGCCGATCGCGGGATCGATCCAGTACTTCGAGATCGCGTCGGGATGCGTCTCGGCGACCTCCTCGACGTCCATCCCGCCCTGCGAGGTGACGATGACGACCGGCTTGCGCGCCGCGCGGTCGATCGTGATCGAGACGTAGGCCTCGCTCGCGATGTCGACCTTCTCCTCGACCAGCAGCGAGCGCACTTCCTCGCCGTCGGGATTCTGCACGGACTTGAGCACCTTGCCGATCAGCTCGCGCGCGAACGCCTCGCCCTGCTGCGCGTCGTCGGCGAACTTGATTCCGCCGGCCTTGCCGCGGCCGCCCATCATCACCTGGCTCTTGAGCACCCACGATCCGGGGTGCGCGGCGACGTACGACGACACTTCTTTCGGATCGGTGGCGTAGACGCCGTTCGGGGTCGGGATCCCGACGCGCCGGAACAGGTCCTTGCCCTGGTACTCCATCAGCTTCATGGCGCGCCCAGCGTTCCGCGCCGCGAAAGTCGAGCCCTGGACGACATTCGTCGCAGCGAGCGACAGGCCACACCGGGACGGCCTGCCGAAAAAGCTCACTGCATCGCTTTGGAGGTCTTCCTCATGCGCAGCCTGCTTGCTCTCGGCATCGTCATCGCGTTCGCCGTTCCGGCCGCTGCCGCGGCGGCCGACCACCCGATCAAGCCGCTTCGCACCCTCGTATACGAGGTGCAGTCGTCGGCACACACGACGCACGAAAAAAAGACCTCCGGCTTTAACGGCGCCTACGGCGGCGGTCCGGGCGGCGCCGCCGCGATGACGTCCGGAAGCGCAACGGCCGGCGTCGGTCTTGACGGGAACGACTCCGGGACGCTGACGATCGACGTCATCGCCGCGACGCCGGACGGGGGTTTGGTCGTGGACACCGCGTACGCCGGCCAGCTCAGCAGCCAGCCGAAGATTCGCGTCGCGCTGTATCCGGACGGCCGCCTCAGCGCCGACCCCTCAAAACCGCTCGGGCCGGAAGCGCTGCACATCCTGCCGCTGCTCGCGCGCGGCTTCGTCGCGAACCGCGACGTCTCGCCGGGCTCGAGCTGGACGATGAGCGCGCCGCCGCCCGCCAAAGGTTCGACCACGTACCGCGTCAGCGCGCTCGACGGCGACAGGGCGACGATCGCGCTCGAAGGCTCGATCTCGCTCCCCGGCGTCAACGGCTTCGACGAGACCGACCGCGGCACGACGACGTACGCGACGGACCTGATCTCACCCGTCTCCTACGACGTCAGCGAGCGCATCCACCGCCAGCTCGGCGTCGACGAGTCGCTGACCACCGACACGCACATGACGGTGACGCTCGTCAGCGACACCTTCGCGAAGAAATAGCAGCCGAGCCGCCGGGTGTGCGATGCGCGCGCCGTCGTCTTGTTCGACGGCGTCTGCAACCTGTGCAACGGCGCCGTCCGGTTCATCGCGGCGAACGATCCCGCCGGGCGCTTCGCGTTTCTCTCGCTGCAGTCGCCGCGCGCGCGGGCGCTGCTCGGCGAGCGTCCTTCGACCGGCTGGGGAGAAGCCGATCCCGCCGAGCCGGACTCCGTCGTGCTGCTGCAGGACGGCGTGCTGTACGAGCGCAGCGACGCGATTCTGCACGTCGCGCTCGGGCTACGCGCGCCGTGGCCGCTGGCGTTCGCCGCGATCCTCGTCCCGCGCGCGTGGCGTGACGCGGCCTACCGCTGGATCGCGCGCAACCGCTACCGCTGGTTCGGCCGCACCGAGGCGTGCCAAATTCCCGCGCCGGAGCTGCGCGCGCGCTTTCTCGACGAGGCGCCGGACGAGCAGCCTTAGGTGAGCCGGCCCAGCAGCCCGCGCGCGATGACCAGCTGCTGGATCTCCGACGTCCCCTCGTAGATCTCGGTGATCTTCGCGTCGCGGTAGTAGCGTTCGACGGGGAACTCGGTTGTGTAGCCGTACCCGCCGTGAATTTGCACGGCTTCCGCCGCGTGCTCGCGCGCTTTGGTCGAAGCGAACAGCTTCGCCTTCGAGGCTTCGGTGACGAACGGCCGCCCCGCGTCGGCGAGCGCCGCCGCACGGTAGACGAGCAGCCGCGCCGCGTCCAGATCGGTCGCCATCCGCGCCAGCTTGAACGAGATCCCTTCGAACGCGCCGATCGGCTTGCCGAACGCGGTCCGGTCCTTCGCGAACGCGAGCGACGCGTCGAGACACGCCGCCAGAATGCCGGTCGCCTGCGCGGCGATTCCGATCCGTCCGGAGGTCAGCGTCATCAGCGCCTGGGTGAACCCCGCGCCTTCGGCGCCGAGCAGCGCCGCCGCCGGGGCGCGCACGTCGTCGAAGGCGAGGTCGACCGTGTTCGAGGTGTGGATGCCGAGCTTGTCGGTCGTCTTCTCGACCACGACGCCGGGCAGCGCGGTGTCGACGAGGAACGCGCTGATGCCCTTCGCGCCGGGGCCGCCGGTGCGGAACATCGCCATCACGACCCCAGCGTGCGCGCCGTTGGTGCACCACTGCTTGCGGCCGTTGAGCACCCAGCCCGCGCCGTCGCGCCGCGCGGTCGAGCGAATCGCCGCTGCGTCGGAGCCCGCGTCGGACTCGGTCAACCCGAACCCCGCGATGACGTCTTTCGTCGCGAGCGTCTCGAGCCAGGCGTCGCGCTGTTCGGCTGAGCCCAGCATCGCGATGGCGCCGCAGATCATCGAGTGCACCGAGACGGTCACCGCGGTTCCGGCGTCGACTTTCGCCAGCTCTTCGATCGCGAGCACGTACGAGACGTAGTCCGCGCCGACGCCGCCGTACTGCTCGGGAACGAGCATCCCCATCAATCCCGCCTCGGTGAGCTTGCCGTACAGCGCGCGCGGGAAGACGTGGTGCTTGTCCCACGCGGCGATGTGCGGCGCGATCTCGCGCTGCGCGATCTCGGCGGCGACGTCGCCGATCGCGCGCTGGTCGTCGGTCGGCTCGAACGCCGGCGCGGTGCGCTCTTCGATCACGTCGTCTGTGCGGGGACCGCGCGCGCCGCTCCGTTGGACGTGGTCGCGTAGTCGTAGAACCCGCGCCCCGACTTCTTCCCCAGCCAGCCCGCGGCGACGTACTGCTTGAGCAACGGACACGGCCGGTACTTCGAGTCGCCGAACCCCTCGTGCAGCACGTTCATGATCGCCAGACACGTGTCGAGCCCGATGAAGTCGGCCAGCGTCAGCGGTCCCATCGGATGGTTCATCCCGAGCTTCATCACCGTGTCGATCGCCTCGGCTGACGCGACGCCTTCGTAGAGCGCGTAGATCGCCTCGTTGATCATCGGCAGCAGCACGCGATTGGAGATGAAGCCGGGGAAGTCGCGGACTTCGACCGGCGTCTTGCCGAGCGCGAGCGCGAGGTCGCGCACGAGCGCGAAGGTCGCCTCGGAGGTCGCGATCCCGCGAATCACCTCGACGAGCTTCATCACCGGCACGGGGTTCATGAAATGCATCCCGACGACGTTCTGCGGCTTCGAGGTCACGGCGCCGAGGACGGTGATCGAGATCGACGAGGTGTTGGAGGCCAGCACCGCTTCCGGGGGCGTGTTCTCGTCCAAGAACCGGAACAGGTCGAGCTTCAGGTCGAGCCGTTCGCTGGCCGCCTCGATCGCGAGCTGCACGTCGAGGTCGCGCAGGTGCGGGCGAGCATCGATGTGCGAAAGGATCTCGCCGCGCAGCTCGGCACCGATCTTGCCCTTCTCGACGTCGCGCTCGAGGCGCTTGGCGATCGCGTCGATCCCTTTGCGGATCCGCGCCTCGTCGACGTCGTTGAGCAACACCTCGTGGCCCTTCGCGGCGAGCACCTGCGCGATGCCGCCGCCCATTTGCCCCGCTCCGACAACCAGTACACGCACGAGAACTCTCCTGTCTTCTCGCTACGCTACCCTCACCAGCACCGCGTCACCCTGCCCGCCGCCGCTGCAGATCGCCGCGATGCCGAGCCCGCCGCCGCGCCGCCGTAACTGCTGCACGACCGCGCCGACGATGCGCGCGCCCGACGCGCCGATCGGATGGCCGAGCGCGACCGCGCCGCCGCGCACGTTGATGACGTTCGGGTCGAGCCCGAGCCGCGTCGCCGCGGTCAGCGCGACCGCCGCGAACGCTTCGTTGATCTCCCAGACGTGCACGTCGCCGGCCTTGAGTCCTTGCTGGTCGAGCAGCTTCTGCGCCGCCATCGCCGGGACGAGCGCGAGGTACGGCGGGTCCCACGCGACCGCGGCGTGATCGACGATCTCCGCCAGCGGCTCGGCGCCGGCCGAGCGCGCATACTCCGCACTCGAGAGAACCAGTGCCGCGGCGCCGTCGTTCACGCCCGGCGCGTTGCCGGCGGTGACCGTTCCGCCCGCGTCGATCGGCTTGAGCTTCGCCATCGCCTCGAGCGATGCGTCGCCGCGCACCGGCTCGTCGCGGTCGACCAGCGTGTGCGGAACGTCGCCGGTGACGTACGGCGAGTACTGCGCGGGATCGGCGACCATGTTCTGCGGCGGCACGTGATCCCACACCGAGCCGTTGGAGCCCGGGGCGCCGGCCAGCGCCGGAACGCGTGCGCGCGCCGGCTCGGGCAGCGCGTCGACGACGATCTTTCCCTTCGCTTTGGTCGCGACGCGGATCGGCGCGATCTCGTCGGCGAGGTGACCGGCTTCGTGCGCTTCGTGCGCGCGGCGATGGCTGTTGTACGCGAACTCGTCCTGCACCGCGCGCGTCACGCCGAGCTCGGCGGCGACGCGCGCGCCCTGCGCGGCCATCGCTTCGTCGAAGTAGTAGTCCCACAGCCCGTCCTGGATCATCGCGTCGACGAGCACGCCGTTGCCGTAGCGGTAACCGTTCCGCGCGCCGGGCAGCAGGTACGGCGCGTTCGACATCGACTCCATCCCGCCGGCGACGACGACGCGGTTGTCGCCTTCCCCGACGTAGCGCGCGGCATACGTCACGGCGAGCATCCCCGAGGCGCAGACCTTGTTGATCGTCTCGGCGGTGGTCGTCTTCGCGAGCCCCGCTTTGAACGCGGCTTGGCGCGCCGGCGCCTGACCCGCGCCGGCCTGGATCACCTGGCCCATGATGACGTGCTCGACGTCGGCGGGATCGATCCCGGCGCGGACGATCGCGTTGCGGATCGCGTCGGCGCCCAGGGTGGTCGCCGGAAGCGAGGAGAGGGCGCCGCCGAGGCGCCCGAAGGGCGTCCGCGCGGTGGACAGGACGACGGTACCGGAGTTCATAGCCCTAGGAACTTCGCGGGGCCGGCGGGGGATTCCCGATCCTCAGCCGCTCGCCGAACCGACCTGCGTGCACACGATGGTGGTGTCGGGGTCGCAGCTCTCGCACTCGAACTGGACCGTGACGTGGCTGATTGCGAAGTCGTCCCGCATCGCGGCGTCGATCGAGCGCAGGATCGCGCTCGCCTCGCTGAGCTTGCGGTCGTCGAGGACGACGTGCGCCGAGAGCGCGTGGTTGCGGGCGCCGATCGTCCAGACGTGCAGGTCGTGGACTCCGACGACGCCGCCGACCAACCCGATCCGCGCCCGCACTGCCGGAACCGCGGCGTGGTCGGGGGCGCTTTCCAGCAGGACCGACGCCGCGTTGCGCACGACCGCGGCGACCCCGGCCAGGATGATCGCGGCGACGAACAGCGCGAGCGCCGGGTCCAGCCAGCCCGCGCCGGTCAGCCCGATCACGATCCCCCCGGCGATCACCGCGACCGCGCCGAGCGCGTCGCCGCCGATGTGGAGCATCGCGGCGCGCACGTTCAAGTCCTCACGGTGGTGATCGCGGGAGAGCGACCAGCCGACCACGACGTTCACCGCCAGCCCGATCGCCGCGACTGCGACCATGATCCCGCCGGCCGGAAGCTGCGGGTGGAGCAGCCGCTTGACCGCCTCGACCACGATCACCACGGTGATCCCGAGCAGCAGCCCGCCGTTGGCAAGCGCGGCCAGGATCTCGTAGCGCGCGAAGCCATAGGTCTGGCGCTGCGTCGCCGGCTTCTTCGCCGCGACGGCGGCGGCGAGCGCGATCGCCAGCGCGACCACGTCCATCGTGACGTGCGCGGCGTCCGAGATCAGCGCCAGCGAGCCGGCGCGCACGCCGCCGGCGAGCTCGAGGACGGCGATGCCGGCGGTCGCGGCGAGCGCGAGCTTCAGCTTCGCCGTCGAGCCGCCGGCGGGCGCGCTCATGCGCGCAGCGCTTTGAGCGCCAGCACCGCGAGCACCGCGCCGAACGTCACCCACGTTCGGGACTCCGCCTTGCCGATCACGTCCGGATCGTAGGACCCGTGGCCGGGCTCCGACGGTTCCAGCGCGGGAACGACCCGCGGGACCCGCGCGACGTAGTCGTCGAACTGCGCGCCGAACGTCGCGCGCAAGTACGCCTCCTCGTGCGGAACGATCACCGCGTAGACGCCGAGCATCGCCGCCAGCGATCCGGCGACGAGGACGAACCGCGCGGGCAACGTGTTCTTGCCGGTGAACGCGAGCGCGAACCCGGCCGCGGTGACGAAGTTGCCGACGTAGAGCGGGTTGCGCACGTGCGCGTACGGCCCCGCGGTGACGAGCGCGGGCGCGGTGACTTCGTCACCGCGCGTCGTCACGCCGCTGTAGCCGACCGCCCACATCCGCAGCATCTCGCCGGCGAACGCGAGCGGCAAGCCGGTCGCGACCGAGAACGCGCTGGGCTTGCCGAGTGCCGCGAGCGCGAGCGCCGGCAGCGCGAGCAGCGCGCCGCGCTTGGCAAACACGAACGAGCTGAAGGTCACAAGGTCACCTGCACGCGCGCCCGCGCGTCGTCGTAGACCGCGCGCAGCGCGGCCGTCAGTGGAATGCGCGGCGTCCAGCCGGTCGCCGCGTGGAGCTTCGAGGCGTCGCCGACGCTGATCGGAACGTCGACCGCGCGCATGCGCGCCGTATCTTCGCGGACCTCCACCGCGACGTGCGCGATCTCGATCAGCCGGCGCAAGATCTCGCGCATCGACGTCGCCGTGCCGCTGCAGACGTTGTAGATCTCGCCGGCGTCGCCGCGCCCTTCGAGGAGCAGCGCATATGCCTCGCACACGTCGCGCACGTCGAGGATGTCGCGGGCGCTCTCGAGGTTTCCGACCCGCACGACCGCATCTCCACCGGCCGCGACCGCAGCGATCTGCGCAGCGAACGCCGCAACCGCGAACCGCGAATCCTGTCCCGGACCGACGTGGTTGAACGGCCGCGCGACCACCGCGTCGACGCCGTACGAGCGCGCGTAGGCGATCGTCAGCGATTCCGCCGCGATCTTGCTGGCGGCGTACGGGCTCTTCGGCCGCGGCAACACCGTCTCGCGCAGCGGGTACGCTTCCCGCGGCTGGGCGCCGTAGACGTCCGCGCTGCTGACGACGAGCACGCGCGGCGAGCCGTTTTCCCCGGCGTACGCGCGCAGCGCTTCGAGCAGGTTCAGCGTGCCGCCGGCGTTGACGCCGAAGCTGAGCGCCGGCTCGTCGTACGAGGCCGGGACGAACGCCTGCGCGGCGAGATGCGCGACCGCGTCGGGGCGCGCGACCTCAACGGCACCACGCACGGCGAGCGAGTCGCAGACGTCTACCAGCAGCGTCTCCTCGCCGCCGGAATGATCGGCGCCGATCACCTCGTGCCCCCGTGCGCGCAGCGTCTCGGTCAAATGCCTGCCGACGAAGCCGCTGGCACCGGTGACGAGGACGCGCAGCGCGCGTTCACTCGACAAGGACGATCACACGCGGACGAGCGAGCTGAGACGTTCGAGATCGGCGCGCACCATGCGCTCGACGAGCGCTTCGAAGCTCACCTCGGGCTCCCAGCCCAGAACGCGCTTCGCCTTCGACGCATCTCCGACCAGCAGATCGACCTCCGCCGGCCGGTAGAAGCGGGGATCGACGACGACGTAGCGCCGCCAGTCGAGCCCGACCGCTTCGAACGCGAGCCGCGCGAACTCGCGCACGTAGTGCGTCCGCCCGGTCGCGATCACGTAGTCCTCCGGCGTGTCTTGCTGCAGCATCAGCCACATCGCGCGCACGTAGTCGCCGGCGAAACCCCAATCGCGCTGCGCCTCGACGTTCCCGAGCTGCAGATTCTGCTGCAAGCCGAGCTTGATCCGCGCCGCGCCGTCCGAGATCTTGCGCGTGACGAACTCCTTGCCGCGCCGCTCGGACTCGTGGTTGAACAAGATGCCGCTGACCGCGAAGAGATCGTACGACTCACGGTAGTTCACGGTGATCCAGTGGCCGTACACTTTTGCGACACCGTACGGCGAGCGCGGGTAGAACGGCGTCTCCTCGTTCTGCGGCACGTTCTTGACCTTGCCGAACATCTCCGAGCTCGATGCTTGGTAGACGCGGATGCCGCGGTCCACCGAGCGCACCGCCTCCAGGACCCGGGTTACGCCGAGCGCGGTGAACTGGCCGGTCAAGACCGGCTGCGTCCACGAGGCCGGGACGAACGACTGCGCGGCGAGGTTGTAGATCTCGTTCGGCCGGACGGCCGCGACGACCGAGCTGATCGAGCTCTGGTCGAGCAGGTCGCCCGACACGAGCTCCAAGTCGTCGACGATGTGCTGGATCCGTTCGTGGACATCGGTCGAGGAGCGGCGCGTCATCCCGACGACGCGATAGCCCTGGGAGAGCAGGAACTCCGCCAGGAACGAGCCGTCTTGGCCGGTTATCCCGGTGATCAACGCGGTTTTTTGTGGCACGGGGACCCTTTCAGTTCAGGATCTGAACGTTCTTGCCGCTCTCGTCGAACACGAAGCGCGTCTCGAACAGCTCGTCGCGCTCGGGCCCGACCACCTTCGACTGGATCACCAGGCGGTGCACCAGCCGGTCGTTGTGGCGAACGATCCCGGAGTAGAAGTACTGCACCAGCGGGGTGACGCGCTCGTCGAGCGGCGCCAGCCGGCGGCGCTCGACCAGCATCTGCAAGAGCCGCGTCTGCAGCTCCTTGGGAAGCAGCCGCGCCGTGTCGTCGGGCGTCATCCGAACCGCCGCGAGCTCATCCTGCGCCTTGTTCGCCTCCGTCACGGGCCGGTCGGTCGTGTAGCGGATGATCGCGTCCCAGTCGTCGGCCGGGATCCCGGTGAAGCGCATCCCGTAGCGCCACACCTTGCGGCCTTGGTGCTGGACGTTGTCGTGCCAGACGACCTTCGCGCGCATCCGCAGATTGCGCTCGTCGAGCACGACGCGCACCTCGAACTCGTCGCGCTTGATCGGCTCCTGGGTGAGAATGCACAACCCGCCGCCCCCGATGTCGAGCCCGATCGCCGCGTGCGTCGTCTTCCCGTCGAGGCTGTAGGCCGCCCGGTACGGTTTGCGCTTGCGAGGAAACTTGCGGCGGTTCTGTTCCTTCCCGGTGAACCAGGCCAACAGCTCGGGGAGCATAGTAGTACCTTGAGGCTACCAGGCCGCCCGCGCGATCGCCTCCCACTGCTCCGGGCCGGTCCCGCTCCAGTCGTAGAAGGTCACCCCGATCGCACCGGCGCGGCGGGCGGCCTCGACCGCCGCCGTGAGCTCCTCGCCGGGCGGCGCGCCGCGCTTGCTCAGCACGCCGGTCTGCGCGCCGACGTCGACGGGAACCTCGCGCGCCGCGAGCCGGCGCACCAGCGCGACCGACCCGCCGACCGCGGCGCGCGCTTTGTCCGGCGAGTCCCACGGTCCCATCATCCGCCAGTACGTCATCGGCTGCAGCACGTCGGCGTCGCGCGCGATCGCGGCGTACGGAAACTTCGCCGCATCCAGGTGTTCGAGAAATGGATCCTCGACCGTCGCCACCAGCAGCACGCGCGGGCCGACGGCGCGCCGCAGCGCGCCGAGATACGCCGATAGCGCGGCGAACCCGGCCGGACCGTCACCGAGGTACTCGTCGCCGCGCTCGAGGTCGACCGCGAGCCCGCTCAGCGCGGTGCCGGACGGCGTGCGGTACGCGGCGACCGCCGCGTCGCGCGCGAGGTCGTCGAACGCCGGCGCGCGCGGCACCGTCCAACCGATCACCGCGACGCGGTGCGCGGCGAGCTCGTCGATCAGCCGGTCGATCGTCGCTTTCGCGGCCGGCGTCACCTCGTCGAAGGCGCCGTACGCGAGCCGGAGCTCGACCGAGCGCAATCCGGCGCGCGTCGCGGTCGCGACGATCTGGTCGACGTCGAGCTTCGCGTACGACGCGTCGTCGAGCGGATCACCCGAGAACGCAAGCCACGCCGATTTGCCGCGCATCGCATCGACCGTGCTGACCGGCAGCTCCGGCGGCACGTCGGCATGGACGTCCGCTTCACCGGCGGCGCTGCTCGAGGCCGCGTCGCTTGCGGCCGGCGAACGGACGACGGCATACCGCGCGACGCGGCCCGGTTGCACGGCGGCATCGTCCCATGACGATGCGGGCGCGCGAAGCGTCGCCGCGAGCGTGCGCCGCCCGCGCTCGCCGACGCGGTAGACGCGCACGGCGCCGGCGCGCGTTTGCGGAAACCAGCCGACGCGCACGAGGTGCGGGCCGACCGCATCGGCGACCGTGCGCGGCGCGCGCCACGCGCGCGTGTCGAACGACGCGCGCTGCTCGCCGAGTCCCTGCGGGCGGTTCGCGACGACGCGCACGTTCACCGGGCCCTCGTCGCGCACCGAGATGATCGCGGCCGGGCCGCCGAAGCGCAGCCGCGTCTGCCACTGCGCCGTGCCGCGCGAGGTGAAGTAGTCGAAGTCGGCGCCGCGCCGCAGCCGCACGACGTTGCCTTGCGCGTCGTGCAGGACGACGCGCACGAGCGCGCGCGCCTCGCCGTCCGGCGAAACACCGAGCGGGCGAACGTCGAGCGCGAACGACGTCGCCGGCGCCGACTCCCACAGCACCGTCGGCTGCGGCGCCGGCGCGCTCGACGGCAGCGGCGTCGGCCACGCGAACGGCGAGGGGCTCTGCGCGGTCGACGCGAGCACGACGATGATGACGAACGCGAGCGGAGCGAAGCGATGCATGCAACGAAAAGGACGCCGCCCGATGGGCGGCGTCCTGCCTTCGCGTTCCGCCGGAGCGCTCAGAACTTGGTCTGGAAGTAGAGCTGGACTTGCCGGGGTCCTTGATCCGGCGAATAGTAGTAGAGGGTGTTGGGCACGCTGTGCGGGCCGTACGCGTTGAGGTCGGGGTTCGGCTTGTGAGCCGCGTAGTTGCCGTTGGTCGCCGCGAACACGTCGCCCTGGTTGTTCTGCAAGAGGTTGCGCACGTTGAACCCGGCGGTCACCACGCGCTTCCCGTGCTTCACGATGTCGTAGCCGATGTCGAGCGCCGTCCAGTACATCGCGCGCGAGAAGTGCACCGCGGTGTCGGTGGAGACGCAGGTGCTCTTGCCGTTGACGAGCTCCATGTCGATGCACGTCGAGCCGGTGACGTTGTACGGCGCCCCGACCTGGTAGATCACGAACGGATCGGCGTGGAATCGGCCTTGCCGGTAGTCGCCGGTCCAGGCGATGCTCCACGGCGGCTGCGAGGAGTTCCGGAACAGCGTCCCGGTCGCGAGGAACGCGGCGAGGTAGGAACCGCTCGAGGTGATGCTGCCGTACGGCGTTCCGCCGGCGAGCGTTCCGGACGTCACCGAACCCCAGTAGTTGACGTACGTTCCGTCGAAGTACCACGAGAGCCCGTCACGCCCGTTGGGCAGCACGTGGTTCCAGGCGAACTCGAAGCCGGTCGCTTTGTTCTCGATTCCGGTCCGGAAGAACGACGGCCCTTTGGTCGTGATCGTGTTGTTCGGATTGACAACGTACTGTCGGACGCTCTCGAGCTTGTTCGTGGAGTGCCGGTAGAACGGCGAGACACGGTACGAGTCGATGCCGTTCGGGAGGGACTTCTCGAACGAGAGGTCGGCGTTGTAGTTGCGCTCCGGCACGACGCCGGCGCCGGGATAGTAGACGGAGACGATCCGCGCGTCCTGCGCCTGGACTCCGTCCGGTGAGTTGTTGAAGACGTACGCCGCCGGGACGAACGACGACGTCACGCCGTACGAGCCGCGGATCGCCGAGCTGGAGTTCGGAGACCACGAGAACGCGAAGCGCGGTTCCCACGCCTTCGTACTGTACGGGCCGTACGCGTAGCTCTTGGTGATCGTCCCGTTCGCGTTGTGGACGTCGGGGCGGTTCGGGATCACGTACGTCTCGGAGTCGAAGCGCAGCGACGGCTCGACGACGAGCTTCCCGAAGGTCTGCTTCGTCCCCGCGTAGACCGACGGAAGGATCAGCGGGTAGTCGACCGCGAGGAACAGCTGCGGCCAGGTGCCGTCGAGGTTCCACGGTGTTCCGAGCTGGAAGCCGTCGTCGCAGCCGCAGAAGTCGTAATAGTGCTCGGCGTCGTTGTCGCGCTCGTAGACGAGCCCGCCGTAGACCGTCGAACGAGCGCTGGGGGTCCAATTCAGGTCGAGCTGACCGATGTACATCTGCGAGCGGCGGTCGGAGTACTCGTCCTGGGTTCCGCTGCTCTTGCTCCAGTCGAACGGCGTCCCGGCCTTGATCGCCCCGCTCACGTTGGCGGTGTCGACGGGCTGGTAGAAGATGTACTGGTTGAAGTTCTCGGCGAAGCGCAGCTGGGCGAACAGCTTGTCGGTGAAGACGTGGTTCCACTGAATCTTGCCGAGGTTCGACCAGTGGTACCACACGTTCGCGTTCTGCTGCGTGACCGGCGTGTACTGCATCCCGTTGTGGCCGCTCGCGGTGACGCAGGGGATTCCCGAGTCGCTGACGCCCGGGTTCGTCACGACGAGCGTTCCCGGCTGGACGACCGTTCCGTTGCAAAGCTTCACGCCCATCGCGTTCGGCGAAAGCGCCTGATCCCAGGGGAGCTTCAGATTACCGCTCTGCAGCAGCAGCTGCACGTCGTCCTTGCCGCTCGGCCGCCAGTGGAAGTTGCCGACGAAGTCGCGCGAGTAGATCGTCGAGGGGAAGCTGTCGCTGAGCCCGTTCGAGATGGCGTTGATGAACGGCTGGTACTGCGTGAACTGGACGGGGTCCGAGTTGCTGTAGTCCAAGCTGCCGTACCACGACCACTTGTTGTCGGGCGTCGCGCTGCCGTACTCCGCCACGATGTCGTGCTCGGAGTTCGGCTGCTGCATGGTGTACGTCAGCGAGCCGGACGCCGGATACGTGCCGCGCTTGACGACCGTGTTGATGATGCCGGCTCCCGCGTTTCCGTACTGGGCGCTGTAGCCGCCGGTGTAGACTTCGACGTTCTGCGTCCCGACGATCGAGAGGTTCGTGGTGAACAGGCCCGTCAACCGGTCGTTGATGGGGATGCCGTCGAACTCCCACGCGACGTCGCCGACGTCGCTGCCGCGGATGCGCGGCCGCCCGGCGACGCCGGTCGAGGTCACGCCCGCTGACGTCTGGATGACGTCGTAGAGCGTCCGGTGGCCGCCGATCCCGGCCGCCGCGGTGAGCTGCTGCGGCGAGACGTTGTAGACGTCGGCGGTCTGGCTCGGCTGGACCAGGTTGCTGCCGCTGCGAGCCGACGTTCTGCCGATCTGCTGCAGCGCTCGCGTGAGCACCTGATCCAGCTTGACGTTCTGGTCCTGCACGACGGTGACGCCGTTGACCACGACTTGGTTGTAGCCTTTGACGGCGACCGAGACCGTGTACGTGTCGGGCGCGAGGTTGTAGATGTTGTAGAAGCCGTTGGCGTCGGTGGTCGCGGTCCCGCGGCCCGACGGCGAGGCGGCCACCACCGCGGCGCCGGCGACCGGCTTGTTCGTGGTGGCGTCGGTGATCGTTCCGGAGATGCTCCCCGTCGTCGCGGCCGAGACCGGGCCGAACGACGCGATCAGCGCGAACAGCGCCAAGAGCGCCGTCGCGATGAGCCGGGTCCGCACGAGATGCTGCATGAATCCTCCCGTCGCCTATTCGCCTGCTCCCGAGCACCGGCGCGCCGCGCGACGAAGACCGAAGACAAAAGAAAAGCGACCGGCGTCATCTGACGCGCGTCCGCAGGCTTCCAAGGTACGCTTGACGTTCGGAAGAGTCCTCGTACGGTGCGGCCGAGCCTCCCGCTCAGCCCATCCACTTGCTCAGACCGCGCGGGGCGTCCGACTCCACGTAGTTCGCGCGGCCGATGCTCAGCGCCAGATACTGTCCCGCCACCAGCCAGGCCAGCGTGTTGAACGCCTCGCCGGTCGCCGGCCCCAGCACCGCGACGTCGCCGCTGCGCGCGCCGATGACGTAGCGCGCCGCTTCAGCTTCGGCGGCTTCGGCCAGCGGGCGGTGGACGATGTCGCGCGAGGCTTCGTCGACGATCCCGATGATCGCGCTCGAGGCGTCGAGCATCGCCGAGCTGCCGTGGCGGAACTCGCCGGCCGGAAAGCCCTCGGCGTGGACATAGCTCGCTTCTTTGATCTTCAGCGCGATCTCGTAGGCGACCGGGACGCCGTAGCCGGCCGCGACGAGCGCGACGTTGCGGCGCCGCGCGATCCGCTGCGCGGCCGCGACGACGTCCGCGACGCCGTCGCCGTCGAGCCAGCCGCGCACGTCTTCGGCGGTCTCGGTCAGCGTCTCGGCGGTCCGGTTCTTCTTGCCGCCGGTGAGCGCGGCGGCCCACAGCAGGATCGCCGCCATCGACGTGACGCTCTTGCTCGCCGGCACCGCGATCTCCGGACCGGCCAGACAGTCGATCAGGATCTCGGCGCGCTGCGCGAGCGGCGAGGAAGCGTCGTTGGTCAGCGCGACGAGCCGCGAAGGCGCCAGCCGGTCGAGCGCGTCGAGCAGATCGGTGGAACGTCCGCTCTGCGAGAGCGCGACGACGCAGGCGTCGCGGTAGGCGGCGTTGTCGAAGCGCGCTTCGGTGGCGGCGAGCGCGGCAGCGCGGATCGCGCGCCGGCGAAACGCGAGCGCGCCGAGCATTCCGACGAAGAGCGAGCTCCCGCTGCCCAAGAACAGCACGTCGCGGCCGGCGATGGAGGCGGCGAAACGGCGCGCGCCGTCCGAGGCCGCAATGCGGCGCCACACGTCGGGCTGCTCGCGGATCTCCGCCTCGAAGTGCGCGCCGAGCACGGAGCTCTAGTCTTCGACGAAGCGCGAGAGGATGCGGCCGCGCAGCTCGCGCAGGGCCGCCGCTTCACCGACCCAGTCGTCGACCTGAAAGGCGAAGATCACCGCACCGTGCTTCACGTTCGCCGCGTACCCGGCCAGCGTGCTGACGTGCGAGATCGAGCCGGTTTTGGCGAAGACGTGCTTTTCCGCCGCCGTGCCCGTGTACGACGACTTCAGCGTCCCGCGCACGCCGGCCAGCGGCAGATCATCGAGCACGAGATCGCGGTTCGGCGAGTCCCAGTCGTGCTTGAGGATCGCGACCAGCGCGCGCGGCGAGATGCGGTCGTAGGCGGAGAGCCCGCTGCCGTCGTCGATCGCCAGCGCGCTCGGATCGACGCCGAGCGACTGCAGCCAGCTCTTCTCGAGCGCGATCCCGTGCGCCGTCGTGCCCGGCGTTCCGTACGGCGCGTTCGTGCCGAGCTCGCGCAGCAGCAGCTCGGCGACGAGGTTGTCGCTCGGCAGCCAGAGGTCGGCCAGGACGTCGCTCAGCGGCTCGGAGTCGTGCATCCACAGCGTCGTGGTGGGCGACGGCAGCGCGCTCGGCGGCACCTCGGCGAGGCGGTGCTCGAACGGCCACGCGGCGGGAACGGCGCTCGGCTCGGAGACCTCGACGCCGTGCCGTTTGAGTGCGGCGACGAACGCGTCGTGCGCGTAGACCGCCGGGCTGGGAACGGCGGCTTCGACCGTGTCCGGCTTGGCGCCGGCCGGAATCGTTCCGGTCATGCGGATGCAGCCGCTGCGGTCGCGCTGCAGGTCGATCGTGTCCTTCGCGCCGGACGCGCCGGTCTGCACCTCGGAGGCGACGACCGTGACGGCGGCGGTCGGTTCGCGGCAGCCGGCGGCGTGCGTGAGGACCGTTCCGACCGGCGCCGCCGTGACCGTAGCGGCGTCGCCCGCGGCGCCGCCGGGCGCTACGGTGAGGTGCACGACGTTCTCCTCGAGCGTCAGCGCGCTCACCACCGGCGCGTAGTAGTACGGAAAGTCGTCCCAGTTCCAGCCCGGCAGATAGCCCGGCGTCTCGTAGCGCGTGTCGTCGATGAGCAGCGAGCCGGTGCGCGCGATCCCGGCCTTCGCGACGGCGCTCGCGGCCGCGTCGAGGTCGGCCGCGTTCAAGAACGGATCGCCGCCGCCGCGCAGCACCAGCGCGCCTTGCAGCGCGCCGTTCGCAACCGGACCGCCGGCCAGCACCTCGGTGTGAAAGCGAAACGCCGGGCCGAGCCGCTCGAGCGCCGCGCTGCCGACGAGCAGCTTGAACGTCGAGGCGGGTTGAAAGTCGTCGTCGGCGTTGCGCTGGTAGAGCACGCGGCCGTCGCGCGCGTCGATCGCGTAGACGCCGACGTGCGCGCCGCGCACCGCGGCGCTCCCGGCCAGCGCGACGTCGGCGTTCGCGGCGAGCGAGGCGATCTCGGCGTCGGTCCACGGCGCGCCGGTCGCGGCCGGCTTCGGAACGCCGGCGCCGAGGCTGCGGTCGACGGCGAGCGCCGGCGCCGCGGCCCGCGCAAACAGCAACGCGAACGAGACGGAGACCGCGGCGGCCGCGCCGCGGCGCAGACGCGGGCGCGTCACGCCGGAACGCGCTCGGCGAGCCGCCGCGCGATGAACGTCGCGACGTCGCTCGGCAGGGTTCCGCGGCCGAAGCCGGCGTCGTAGCCGAGCTCGGCGGCCAGCACGTTCGTCATCCGTGGTCCCCCCGCGATCAGCAGCGTTCGCTCGCGCAAGTTCTCCGCTTCGAGCAACTCGGCGAGCGCGGTGAAGTTCGCCACGTCGCTCCCCTTCTGCGTGACGACTTGCGAGGCGAGGATCGCGTCGGCGCCGTGCTCCCCGGCGAAGCGCACGACGTCCTCGACCGCGATCTGGCTGCCGAGGTTGTGGACCTCGAAGCCGCGATAGCGCTCGAGGCCGTAGTCGCCCTTGTAGCCCTTCATGTTCAAGATCGCGTCGATCCCTACGGTGTGCGCGTCGGTCCCGATGCACGCGCCGACGATCTTCACCTTGCGGCCGACGCGCTCGGCGATCAGCGCGTCGACTTGCTCCATCGTCAGCGATTCGCGGGTCGCCGACGGCGCCTGGATCGCCGAGACGTCGATCGCGACCGGCGTGCGCGCGTAGACGACGAAAAACGAGAACCCGCTCGCGATCGCGCGCCCGTCGACGACCGCGACGTCGGTGAAGCCCATCTTCCCGACGAGCCGGCGCGCCGCTTCGTCGGCCGCTTCGCTCCACTCGAGCGGGAGCGTGAACGAGAGCTGAACCGCGCCGTCGCCCAGCGTGTCGCCGTACGGCTTCACCGTGCTCACGCGAGCGCCGTCGCGCCGGCGAGGGCCTCGGCGAACGGGTTCCAGTACGCCGGGTCCTTGGCGAAGACGCCCTCGAAGCCGCGCCCACCCTCGCGCGGCCGCTTCACGTCGGCGAACGTTCCCTCTTCGATCGCCCGCATCAAGCCGCGCTCGGCGACGCGGTCGAGGATCCGCACGGCGCCGTCAAGCACCTCGCGCGCGCGGCGCTCGATCTTCCCGCCGGGCTTGATCTCGATCTCGTCGCCGAAGCCGCGCGCGGTCTTCATCACGTACCGCGCATTCTCCAGCGCGAGCGCGCGGTCGCCCAGGAACGGCGTGTGGATCGCCTCGGTCAGCATCCCGCACAGGTGGATGGTCTGGTGCGTCATCACCGAGGTCAGGTTGAACATCGCGTCGATCAGGTGGCCCTTGAAGACGTTTCCGGTCATGTGCTTGGTCGGCGGCATGTACTTCAGCGGGGCGTGCGGGAAGATCTGGCGCGCCAGCTGCGCCTGAGCGAGCTGGAGCAGGAACCCGTCTTCGAGATCGGGGTCGATCTCGTACGCGTCGCCGAGGCCCATCTGTCGCTCCGGCAAACCCGCGCGCTTGGCGAACGCCTCGTTGACGAACTGCGAAGCGAGGACCGCCGGCGCCTGCTCGACCGCGTCGGCGGTGGTGAGGTAGTTGTCCTCGCCGGTGTTGATGATGATTCCGCTGCGCGCGTTGAGCTGGCGCGAGAAGTGCTGGTCGACGAAGGTGCGCTGCATGTTGATGTCGCGGAAAAGGATGCCGTACATCGAGTCGTTGAGCAGCATGTCGAGCCGCTCGAGCGCCGCGGTCGCCGCGATCTCCGGCATGCACAGCCCGCTCGCGTAGTTCGTCAGCATCACGTATCTGCCCAGCCGCTCGGAGACCGCGTCGAGCGCCGCGCGCATGATGCGGAAGTTCTCCTGCGTCGCGTACGTGCCGCCGAACCCTTCGACGGTCGCGCCGAACGGGACGTAGTCGAGCAGCGACTGCGCCGTCGAGCGGATCACGGCGACCACCTGCGCGCCGGCTTCGGCGGCGGCGACGGCGGCGGTGCGGTCTTCGTAGATGTTGCCGCTCGCCACGATCACGTAGAGCAGCGGCGGCTCCTCTTGCGGGAGCCGCGCGAGCAGCACGTCGCGCGCGCCGCGCGCGGCGTCGATCCGCGCCAACCCGCTCGCGACGTGCGGGCGCAGCGCGGCGCGCAGCGCGCTCTCCGGGGTGCGCGAGGGATCGGGAAGCGGCTCCCCGGCGGCGACCGCCTCGGCGACCTGCTGCGGGGTGCGGCCGCTCTCGGCGAGCGCCGCGCCGAGCGCGCGCGCGAGCCCCTGCTCGCGCGCGGGGAGCGCGTCGACCAGCCGGTTCGGGAGCGGGACGCCGTCGCCGTCGACGCCGTCGACCCCGCACAGCCGCGCGACCACGCGCTCGACGCTCAGCGTCGAGTGGCGGGCGATGAAGTCGCCGATCGGGTCGACGATCGCGGAGGCGAGCCGGCGCGCGTTCGCGACGGCGGCCTGATCGAGGCGGAGTTCCATGAGCCGGCGCACGATTTCCGGACGAAGCGCGGCGGTTCCGCCGCGGAAACGTTCGGCCGCGCCGCGAGCGAACGCGGAACGGCCCAAAAAAGAAGTGCCCGGGAGCGACTCCCGAGCACTTCGAAAGACCGCGGCCGAGCGTCAGTGGAGATTCGTCGGCCCAGGCGGGGTGTTGTTCACGTTCCCGTCGATCTCGTTGTTGCCGTACGTGAAGACGTTCGCGCCCCCGGACGCGCCGAACACCGCGTTGTTCCCGGTGATCAGCGAGTAGCCGACGCGCAGGTTCGAGGTCGCCGATCCGCCGCCGGCGACCGCGACGTTGTTGAACGAGAGCGAGCTGTGCGCGATCGTCACCGTCGCCGGGCCCGCCCCGGACGTCGAGTTCACGCCGGCGCCGCCGTTGTGGCTCGCCTCGCTGTTGATGACGCCCATCGTGATCGCGGCCGCGCCGCCGGTTCCGTTCGCGCGGTATCCGGTCGTGTTGTTCGTCGAGCGCGTGTTGTAGATCTCGACGTTCGCCGTCGCGCCGCCCCCCGGTTTCACCTCGACGCCGACGTTGGAGTTGTCGCCGATGAGCGTGTTGTCCACGAACAGCTTGGTCGTCCCGGTGTTGCTCAGGAAGATCCCGTTGCCGTCCGTGGTGTTGCCGTTGGTGAACCCGCGAATCGTGCAATCCGAGACCGTCACCATCGCGGCCGAGATGATCTTGATTCCGTTCAGGCTCAGGTTTTGCGAGGCGGCCCCGAGCCCTTCGAAGTCGAGCCCGCTGATCCAGATGATGTCGGTCGCCGAGCCCTGTACGACGAACCCGTTCGTCCCCGAGACGAGCACGCCGGCTTCGGCGTCGTAGTCGCACTTGATCGCGATCGACTTCGTGATCGTCAGGGCGCCGAAGCCGCCCGGATCGATGCAATCGATCTCGCCGGCAGCCACCGTCTTGGAGATCGCGCCCGCAAAGGTCTTGCACGGAGCGGTTCGGCTGCACGGGTTCGCATCGTCGCCGACTCCGGACACCCACGTTCGGCTCGCCTGCGCGCTCGCGGCGCTGGGGGCGAGCAAGCACGCTCCCGCGACACCCAGCGCCAAGGCCAATAGAAACTTCATAGATGCCTCCTCAAATTCCAGAAATGCAGGCTCGGCCGGCCAGGGGTCGAGCGTTGTCCGGGACGCCGCTATTCAGCGAACCAAGCTCCCGCCCTTCCGAGTTGGCCCGCAATCCTATGGGATTTACTGGTACAGAAGGCCTAATATTACGATGAATTTACACCGCCGGCCGCTCACAGGGAGCGCCCGGGGGACCCCGGGCACTTCGAAAAGACCGCGGCCGAGCGTCAGTGGAGGTTCGTCGGCCCAGGCGGGGTGTTGTTCGCGTTCCCGTCGATCTCGTTGTTGCCGTACGTGAAGACGTTCGCGCCCCCGGACGCGCCGAACACCGCGTTGTTCCCGGTGATCAGCGAGTAGCCGACGCGCAGGTTCGA